>Ga0302311_10002371_pt1 | contig 21440 bp, 20 predicted proteins | sample III_Palsa_N1_3_FD_200449 | JGI IMG/M metagenome (GOLD analysis project Ga0302311, IMG submission 200449) | Peat permafrost microbial communities from Stordalen Mire near Abisko, Sweden - III_Palsa_N1_3 | ecosystem: Environmental > Terrestrial > Soil > Palsa > Peat permafrost | place: Sweden... | reverse complement strand
CCTTGACCTCGGGGGCGAGCTTTGGCGTCTCGGCCACCACCTCGACGGCGTCCAATCCGCTCGCGGACGGCGCCGATCCGGACGCCGGGGCCGTTCGGTCCGCGCGAACCAGGGCCACGACCGGCTGGCCGGCCTGGGCGGCGCTGGCCACGGTGAGGATGGCGGGCGGAGGCGCGGCGACGATCTGCTTGTCCAGGCCCGGGACCATCGAGGGCGGCGACTCGAAGCCGGCGTACTGGCCGTGGAAGGCCTCGGGAGACCCCATTCCACCGGACCAGCGATAGAAGATGTGCGCGCCGATCTGGGTCAGTTTGGTGACGGTGGGTTGCCAATATGGGACGACCCACTGGGTGTGATAGTGGGTGGCCTCGCCGACCTGCTTCATCACATAGCCGCCAAGAGCGCGCTCGGCGATCTTCTCGGCGCGCTTCCAGCCGTCGGCGCTCGGACGGCGGCCCAGCGATCCGTCGCAGGTGAAGGTGAACTGGCAGCCGGTGGGCAGTTCGGAGCCCTGGAACACCACGCCGCAGACCGTCTTGGGAAACAGCGGGTGGCGCATCCGGTTCAGCACCACCTGGGCAACGGCCGCCTCGCCGTCGTCGCTCTCGGACGCCGCCTCGTAATAGATCGCCGAGGTCAGGCAGTTGAGCGCTGTGGCGTGGTCGGCGACGTCGGCGGGGTCGAGCCGGAACGGCCGCGCGGCGGGATTGGCCAGGCTGGAAAAGGGGATGGAGGCGTTGATCGCCTGGGCCTGCTGCGGCGTCAGTTGCCGGTAGGCCTGCGGGGCGACCTGGGACGAGGACTGGACGAGCTGGTTCAGGCCGAACAGATTGGTCTGCGACGCCGCCGCCGCGCCATAGGCCTTGACCAGGGTCAGGACCGCCTCATCCGCCGCGTCGGCGAAACGCGGGCCGTCGGGCGCGCCGGCCGAGGCGTAGCCCAGAGTGGCGAGAGCGCGGGGATCATGCGCCACCGGCAGAACGGGCTTGGCGAGAGCGTGCGCCATGGACAGAACCGACAGGGCGATTGCTGCGCCGCCGAGGGCGAGCAGCACCTTGTGACCATGATCGCCAACCGCAATGGCCGCCCCCTTCCGGTCGCTGCGCGTCAGGGCGCGGCTATATGCGACCATTCCAGACATAAAATCCTTTAATCGCACCGATGAGCCGCCAGCTTCGTTAAGTATATCGCGCCAATACAGGGGTGCGGCGATCCGCCGAGAATCCCACATCTGAAGCCCGCCGGGCTCAGCATCTGCAACTTGGGCGCCAGCCCATATCGGCGCCGCGAAGTTGCGGCTGGAGGGGTCGGCGCTTACTGCTACGTTAGTACATTGTTAATATACAAATATGAGGTCGCTGGAGGCAACCCATTTGTGCGGTGCGTCATGAAAACGCCCGCCTGCGCTCAGGAAACGGGGTCCGGCGCCCAAGTTGGCGGCGCCCAAACGGCGGTTGACCGGGGCTTGGGCTATTCAGCCTGGCGCGAGGCGTCTGATCAGAGGTGCAGGGCGCGCCGCGCGACGAAGACGATGAAGACCCATGCCAGGGTGTTGAGACCAAGCGCGATGACCCTGGGCCAATGGATTGAGATCGAACCCGCGGTCCGGCGACTCTTCGGGCGCGGAACCAACTCCGCGCCCTGGCCGGGCGCGCCCTGGTTGGCCGCGATCTGGGTCGACGTGTCGCTGACGGCGTAAACCATCGGCGTCTCCATCCCGGCCGGACTGACGCCGACTCAATCACACCAGAATCCGATTCGCGGTGATTTGCGCGTAAAATCGACGCACTATTGTTGATCACGTTTGTCGCGGGAATCTGCCTCGCCTCAGCACAAACCTCGGCCGTGGCGCGGGAATCTGGCGCACGGTTGGGCTGGCCAGGATGGCGAACTACTCATTGCGCGGATCGTTTGACTTCATGTGGGCGACAAAATTGGTTAGGGCAGGCGCTGGATCAGGCGGCGACAACCCCGCGTGGACCGGGTGGGGACCAAGCGATGTTGATCAGGGACGAGGATTTCGCCGACAAGGACATCGTCCTGGACGGCGTCGAGTATGAGCGTTGCCGGTTCACCCGCTGCAAGCTGATATATCGCGGCCATGCCGCCACGGCGCTGCGCGACAATGACATCATCGACTGCGATTTCGCGCTTGAGGACGCCGCGGGGATGACCATGAAGTTCCTGATGGGGCTGGCGGACTCCAGCGACGGATTTCTGCTCAACTTCCTCAAGGCGATGCAGCTGGACCCGCGCCGGCTGGACAAGCTGATGGCCAATTGATGATGCGGTCCAAGGGCGCGTCCAGGCGCGTGTCCTGGATTTTGGGCGTGGCGAGTCTCGGCCTTGCGATCGCCTTCGCCGCCCCGGCCGGCGCGCGGGCCGATCCCGCCAAGCCGCCGGTCCACGCACCGGGCCCGTTAGCCCATCACAAGGTCCACAGGTCTGCTAGATCGCGGGCCCATCATACTGGGGCAGGCAAGGCCGCGCCGGTCGGCTCGGGCCTTACGGGGCTCGCGGGCTGCTACGGCCGCTTCATCGCCTGGCGGGACGAACTGTCCGCGCTGATGCTGCAGGCCAGTTCCTACACCCCGTGGCCCGACGATCGTATCCGGTTCGATCGGATGGAGCGGGCCTTCTCCGCCGGCGCCAAGCGATACCGCAGGCTGGACCTTGTCTTGCAGCCTACCTTCAGCGAAGCCGATTTTCCGCCCGACGTTCGGCAGGCTTTCCAAGCCGGCGTGCGGGCGGCGTCGGCCGCCTTCGCCGATGGCGGCTATCGTCACACCCAGATCCTGGTGGTCGGCCAGCCGGACCTTTCACCGCGACAGCGGATGGCGCAGCTGGAAGCCAACGCCGACCAGGCCTTCGCGCCGCTGGCCGCGCCCTGCGAGCGCATGAAGGGCTTCTAGCGGCGTTACCCGCGTCCGGGCTGTTCAACCTTGACCCAGACCAGCTGCTGGCCGGGCGCCTGGCGCGAGATCCAGCGGTAGTCCGGCTGGTTCCAGGGCAGGATCCAGGACGACAGGCTGTCCAGCACCAACTCGCCATGATCGGTGGCGAGCAGCAGAACGGCGTGGGCCACGCCGGTGCGCAGCATCACCACCGCGATGGACAGATCGGCGGCGGGCACCCCCTGCTCAACCAGCGCCTTGCGCTTCTCCAGCACATAGTCCTTGCAGTCGCCGGCCCGCAGGCCGCCGGCCTCAAGCGGCAGCGTCCAATAGTCCTCATTGCCATAGAGGGCGCGGGCGGAGGCGTAGCGGATGGAGTCGTTCACATGACGGTTCACGCCGTTCAGCATGGCCATTATCTGCGGGGAGATGATCACCGGCTGCACGGCCTTGGCGGCGTCGGCGTCGGCGTCGCGCAGATTGAACGGGTCATAGATCTGGTCGGCCGGCGCGGGTGCGGGCGTTGTCTGAAAGGGATCCTGAGGCGGCGACGCCGGCGCGAGTCGGGCGGTCTGCGGCATGGGGGAGGTCAGCAGCGCCGGCTGCAGCAGCGCGCCGCTTCCGCCACCCCAGGTCGCCGGATCGAGTCGCGGCGCGGGGGTGTCGAACGCCACCGGCGGAGCGCCGCGCCACATGGCCTGTGCAGGCGATGAAACATTGGCCGTGGCGACGCCCGAGGCGGGGGTCAGTCGCGGCGGCGGGGCGGTCGAGCCGGCAAGGGCGATCGACCAGTAGTAGCGCCTGCGCAGATCCTGGGCGCGGTGCTCGGCGTCGATGGGCGCGCCGCTGGCGTCGATGACCTGGGGCAGGCCGCACTGTTCCGGCCTGCGGGCGCAGAATTCCAGATAGCCCATCGGCGCGGGCGCCTGGGCGCCGAGACTCATGATGCCGGACTGTGGCGGGGTGCTGGCGCAGGCGCTCAGCAGGCTCAACGTGGCCAGGGCGGCCAGTGCGCCGGCGCGACGCAACAGTATATCGACTTGTGATATCGGCATAACATTCCCTTTCTCAGCGGGAATATTACGTGACGCCATTGAATTATTGGGTAATAGACAGAGTAAATTGTCGTTATTATTGAATTACCATTTACAAACAAACCTAGTTAAACTGCGTACATGATGAATATCGCGTTCACTATCGGAATTAATCTCGTGGAAACCAAGTATTACGTTTCGTTAACGCACACGACGCGACGCGGGCATGCGTCGTCGGGCCTGGGTCGAATGTCGCCCGGATGACGATGGCGGTGGCCTAAACCCCGTCAGATGTCGTATGAGTTGCGCCTTGGATGGAGCGCGCCATGGCCGAAAACCGGCAGACGTCAAATCCCACGCCCTGGATGATCGCGGCCCTGGCGGCCAGCGCCTGGGGGCTGGTGGCCGTGGCGTTCGTCTCTCTGGCGCCGCCCAGCCTGATCCCGCACGTCTTCTATTCCTATCATGTCGAACACTTCGCCGCCTTCTACGTCCTGGCGGCGATCGCGGCGGCCGGCCTGCCCCGGCAGAGTTTGACCACGCTCAGCCTCGGCCTGATCGCCTTCGCCGTGGTCCTCGGGGTGATCCGCATGCTGACGCCGACCCACCGCCTGTCGAGCGCCGAGGACCTGATCTGCGACATCGCCGGGGTGCTGGCTGCCTTTGCGCCGATCCTGATCGGCCGGTTTCGCGACAGCCTGGCGAGTGCGCAGAACTGACTGGCCAGGCGGGGCCTGTGCGATCGGTGCTGGCGGCGGCGGCCCTGGCGACCCTATATTAAGGCCGGGGGTGATATGGGCGGCGAACGCGGCGCGTCCGGCCGCGCATTGAACGAGTATCGAATTTGGTCTCCGGTCTTCTCACCCGATTTGCACCCAAGTCGCGAAACGCGGCCAAACCCACCGCCGGCGACCGGCTCGTCTATGCGGTGGGCGATGTCCACGGGAGACTCGACCTGCTCGAGCCGCTCATTCGCCAGATCGCGGCCGATGTCCTTGATGTAGGCCCCGCGCGGCGACCGGTGCTGGTGTTTGTCGGCGACTATGTGGATCGGGGTCTGGAGTCCAAGGGGGTCATAGACCGTATTCTCGCCCTGCGCGCCGAAGCCGCGTTTGAGGTGCGCACCCTTAAGGGCAACCACGAAGAAGCCATGATAAGCTTCCTCAACGACGCCGCGGCGGGTCCGGAATGGTGTGAGTATGGCGGCGCCCAGACCCTGGCGTCCTATGGCGTCGCCCAGCCGAAACTGCGCGGCGACGCGGCGGAGTGGGAGCGGACGCGAGAGGAATTCGGCCGGCTGATCCCGGCGTCGCACCTGGCCTTCCTGTCCAGCCTTGAGTTGATCCTGACCATTGGCGACTATGCGTTCGTGCACGCGGGCCTGCGGCCCGGCCTGTCGATCGAGGATCAGGACGCTCACGACCTGATGTGGATCCGCGATGTGTTCCTGAACGAGCGACGGCCCTTCGAAAAGGTGGTGGTGCATGGCCACACGCCGGAGGAGGAGCCCTATATCGGCCCAAGCCGGATCGGGATCGACACCGGCGCATACGCCACCGGCGTGCTGACGGCGGTCCGTTTGGCCGGCGAAGAGCGCACCATTCTGCAGTCGAAGGCGTCGCGCCTGGGCTGAGGCGTCGAAACGCCGCACTAGCTCAGCGGAGCATCAACCTGGCGGCCAGGAAGACGCCGACCCAAAAGCCTCCGCAGACCAACACCACAAAGCCGAGGGTCGCCCGCGTCGACCATTGGGCGGACGCCGATGCGTCCAGCCGCTGGGCGAGCAGATCCTGCAGTTCATGAACGCCGGAGGCGACCGGAAGCGCCTCATCGGAAGCCAGGGCGGCGACCGGGGCCCGAGCGGCCGGCATGGGTCCCGGCGCGGGCGAGTGTTTTTCGAAGGCGGCCTGCGCCGCTTTTCTGGTCATGACGCCGGCCCCGCACCCTAAAGCCGCCCGAAACTAGTTCAGATTGGTTGACGAACCGCGAACCTGTGTGCTTCTCGGATAACGTTATTCTGCGTGACGTCTAACCTCGGTTTGGCTAGACGTAGGGCGGGCGAAAGTTGCGGGGGCCTATTCAGCTTCGGTGTGAGTTAGGATCAGGCGCGCGCGCCCGTTCAGCAACTTTCACTGGCCCGTCACTTGCTTAGTTCAGACTATGGCCGCGTTTGTCGGTCCGACTTTGGCGCGTTAGGCAGTTACAGTGTATGACGCAACAATGATGCATCAGCGCGACATCGCGGCGGGGTCTGCCGCCGCGAAACCCGTTCGCGTCGGACCGATCGCGGGGGGCGCCCTCTGCCGCGCCTTTGACATCGTCGTCGCCCTCGCCGTCATCCTGTTCACCGCGCCGCTGCTGATCATCATCGCCCTGGGCGTGAAGCTGCACGATGGCGGCCCGGCGCTGTTCGGCCATGAGCGCATCGGCATGGGGGGGCGCACCTTTCGCTGCCTGAAGTTCCGCAGCATGGTGGTGGATGCGGAGGCCCGGCTGGCCGCGCTGCTGGCGGCCGATCCGCAGGCCCGCGCCGAATGGGCCAAGGATTTCAAGCTGAGGCGCGATCCCCGCATCACTCCGCTGGGCGACTTCCTGCGCCGCTCGAGCCTCGATGAGTTGCCGCAACTGTTCAACGTCCTGCGCGGGGACATGAGCATCGTCGGGCCCCGCCCCATCGTCCGATCCGAGGCGGTTCGCTATGGCGCGCGGTTCGAAAGCTATTGCGCGGTGCGCCCGGGCATTACCGGCCTGTGGCAGGTCAGCGGCCGCAGCGACACCACCTATCGACGGCGGGTGGCGATGGACGCGGTGTACGCGCGCAGCAAATGCCTGTCCTGGGACGTCAAGATTCTGCTGCTGACGGTCCCGGCGGTCTTTCTGGCCAGGGGCTCCTACTAACCAGCCAGCCTACCACGGCGGCGCCAGGACCATCTCCAGCCTGGCGAACACCTGCCCATATGGGTTTTTTATGGTTTTCAGGCGCGCCTTCAAATCGGTCGCCGCTGTCAGGTCGTGCTGAAACATCCAGTTCAGCTCCGCCGTCACCACCTGGCGCTGATCCGGCGACAGAGAGTCCCAGTTCTCGAGGGCGAAATTGATGCGCCACGGCGCGATCTGGTGGTCCAGCGGGCTCATGGTGTATGAACGGTCGAGGGCTTCGAGCCCGACCGGGGTCAGATGATGGCCGTGCCGCAGCCAGTCCATATAGCTGACCAGCGCCCAGCTGCTGGCGTTCGCCGGATCCGCCCGCAGCAGCCGCGCCGCCGCCGCCTCGCGGACGGAGAGGGGCGCAGTGGCGGGCAGGGTGTCGTAGGCCCGCTCCGCCGCAGCCCGATCCACGAAGGGAAAGGTCAGGGCGCTGGAATAATCCCTGGCGACGTAGCCCTCATAGAGCAGGCCGGCGCCGTAGGCCGCCAAAAACGCGGATGAAACGCCTATCGCCCAAATCTTGGCTCTCATGGACTCTCTCTATGGGTGACTGTTTAGCGTTAATATTCGCGCGCTCGTTTACAGATATAGAAAATATGCACCTTTACATCTACGTCAACAAACAGCCACTTTTCGCTTGAACACTCCAGGGGTGCATGTCAATCGGATGGCCGCTGCGCAATCGGATGGTTTTGGATGACTCGCTGGCTATTGTCCCTGTTCATCGTCTTCGCCCTGGCGGGCGGAGTCGCGCATGCCCAGACGCCGCCAGCAGCAACCCCGCCGGACGCGTCCGCTTCGGCGGGCGTCCCCGCGAGCGTCCCTGGGGGCGCCGCCACAAGCGTAATGCCCAGCGCGGTCGTCGATCAAGGTTACCGCCTGGGCGCGGGCGACAAGGTTCGCATTATCGTCTTCGGCGAAGACACCCTGACCGGCGAGTACCTGGTCCCGGGCGGGACGGGCAAAATCTCCTTTCCCCTGGTCGGCGACGTTACGGCCGGCGGAAAGACCGTGAGCGAATTAGAGACGGAGCTGGAAGACGCCCTTCGGGACGGCTTCCTCAAACAGCCCCGCGTCAGCATCGAGGTGCTGGAGTACCGACCCTTCTTCATCCTCGGAGAGGTGATGAAGCCTGGCGAATATCCGTACACAAATGGACTGACTGTTCTGAACGCCGTGGCGACGGCGAATGGTTTTACTTACCGCGCCGATACCCACAAGGTGTACATAAGACGGGCAAACGCCACGCAAGAGCAGCAATATCAGCTTACAACGTCAACACCTGTGGAGCCTGGTGATACGATTCGCATAGGCGAGCGTTTCTTTTAGAGTCTAAAAGTTGCTATAAAAACGCTGCCCTGGTATGATCCTTGCTGGGATTTCGCTTAATCAAACGATGGGAGTTGGGGTGATGACGCCTCTGAAAGCCGGTTTTCTCTCGCTCGCCTTGCTCACGGCGTCGCTGTGCGCGGGTGCGCCGGCGATGGCCGACACAACGACGGTCGACCCGGCGCAGGTCTCGACCCTGGTCTCGGATATCGAGGCCGCGATCAACACGCCTGCGACCTGTTCTTCGGTGCCGTCGGTCGAAGCCGCCATCAACGGCGTGATCGCCAAGGACGGATTTTCGCCGGCCGTGGTTTCGACCGCTCTTAAGGTGGTGCAAACGGCCGTGGCCGGGAACGGATGCGCGAGTGTGGGCGTCGCGGTGGCGTCGCTGGAAACCGCCAGCAGCGGCGGAACGGTTGCGCAAGGCGGCGGCGTCGGCGGCGGTTCGCCCATCGGCGGCCTGGCTTCCGGCAGCTCCGGCGGTTCAGGCTACCCATAAGACGATGGCGTCGCCGGCATAGTGGCCGGCGCCGATTAAGACAGACCGGAGGGGGCACGGGGATGTGGCGGCGAAGCAACGCTGACGCCGATGTGCGTCCTCCAAATTCGTGGTGGGGTCATAAAATGAAAGTCCGTTTTCTAGGTCAGCTGGTGACCGGCGTTCTGATCGCCGCGCCGCTTGGCTTTGCCTGGCACAGCCAGGCGGACGCCCAGACTTTTGAGACGGGAGACTACGAACTCGGCAATTTCCAGACCAATGTTTTCGCTGGCGGCGACTTTGACCGCGGCCAGAATGTCGCCGTGCTCGACCGGCCCCGGCCCGACTACCAGGCGATGGGGATTCATACCGGCGGCTTCATGGTCTATCCGTCGATGGCCGTGTCGGCGACCTACGACGACAACATCTACGCCCTGCCGAGCAGCTTCGCGATTCCGACGGGCCTGAAGGGGCCGCGCGGCGACGAGATCTACACGCTGGCGCCTCAGGTGAACTTCAGGTCCACCTGGTCGCGCGACAGCCTGGCCGGCTACGCCCGGCTCTCCGAGGACCTGTACGGTCAGCACGAGAACGAAGACGCGACCCAGTACGGCGCCGGTCTGAACGGCCGTGTCGACCTGGGCTCGAACACGACGATCACGGCGGGGGTCGACTATGGCCACTATGTCGCCCCGCGCGCGTCGGCCACGTCGGGCATCACGGTCAAGCGCGTGCAGTTCGACTTCACCGCGCTCAGCGCCCAGATAGCTCATGAATTCAATCGCGTCCGCCTTTCGGCGCGATACGACCACCAGGACTACGCCTATCAGAACGCCGAAACCGCCGCCGGGACGGTGGTGCTGGAAAAGACCTTCAACCACACCGTCGACGCCGAAACGGGCAAGGCCGAGTATGCGATCAGCCCGGACACGGCGCTGTTCATCGAGGCGGTCTATAATCAGCGTCGCTACACCGACAGTCCGAGCTTCGATCAGAACTCGCACGGCTATGACATCGGCGGCGGCGCCAATTTCGACATCAGCCATCTGATCCGCGGCGAGATCGAACTGGGTTATCTGGATCAGACCTACGCCGCCAACGTTGGCGACGTGAAGGGCTTGTCGACCCGCACCAAGATTCAGTGGTTCCCGTCCGGACTGACCACGGCGACCCTGACGGTGCTGCGAACCGTCAACGACTCGCTGATCATCGGCTCGCCAGGCTTCCTGACGACCGACGCCACGCTTCAGGTCGACCACGAACTGCTGAGAAACGTCATCATCAGTGGTAATGTTTTGACAGGGCAAGACCAGTATCAAGGCATCAGCCGCACCGACAACCGTTGGGGCGCTGGCCTGACAGCCAATTGGCTGTTTAATCGCCACCTCGGCTTGACGGCGGGCTACGCCTACACCGATGTGGATTCGAGTGGAGCCAATCGTGGTTCATCTTTCAAAGACAACCGCGTTTCCATCTCAACCCAGTTGCAGTTCTAGCAGCCGGCGCCAGGCATCCAGCTTGGCGCCTCGAACGACCAGAGTGATTTCATGAACGCCGGCAACTTCACCCTGACGCCCTCGGCCAAGCTGGAGGGCGCCCAGGACGTCGGCGATCTTAACCAAGTTCTCGCCACGTTCCGCCGCCGCTCCCGCCTGTTCATGGCCGTGGGCGTGGTCATCGTCGTGGCGGTGATGCTGGTGACGTTGCAGCAGACGCCGCGCTACACCGCGACCGCCAATGTCATGATCGATACGCGCAAGCACTCGGTCGACAACATCCAGGCGGTGCTTTCGGATCTGCCCGACGACACCGGCGTGGTCGACACCGAAGTCGAGATCCTGAAATCCCGCTCGCTCGCGGAGCGGGTGGTGAACACCCTGAAGCTGGATCAGGACCCCGAATTCAACACCACGCTGATAAAGCCCAATCCGATCCGCGCGGCGATCAATGCGCCAATAGCCGCCATTTCGGGCCTCATGCACGCCGTTTCACCGACCGCCACGCCGCAGTCGAAGGCCGACGCCGCGGCCCTGCACGCCCAGAAGCTGCACGAGTCCGTGGTCGATCACGTCTTGAAGGGGCTGGAAGTCCGCCGGTCGGGGTTGACCTACGTCATCAACATCCAGTTCCAATCAAAAGACCCGGCGAAGGCGGCGGTCATCGCCAACACCTTCGCGGACCGTTATTTGCTCGAGCAGCTGGAAGCCAAGTTCGACGCCACCCAGCAGGCCACCCAATGGCTGAACGAGCGGCTGGCCGAACTGGAGCCGCAGGTCCAGGCCGCCGAGTCCGCCGTCGCAACCTATAAGGCCAGCCACGGCCTGTTGGCCGCCGAGAACTCGACCCTCACCGAGCAGGAGATCTCGCAACTCAACGGTCAGCTGGCCACCGCCCAGGCCGAGCAGGCCGAGCAGGATGCGCGCGTGCGCACGGCGCAGCAGTCCCTGGCCGGTGGGGCGACCGGCGAGGACATCGCCGGCGCGATGAATTCCGACGTCATGAAGAACTTGCGCGCCCAGCGGGCGCAGGTCAGCCAGCAGGCGGCCGACCTCGAGACCAAATATGGGCCAAAACACCCCGACGTCATCAAGATCCAACGCCAGCTCGCCGACATCGACAACCAGATCAAGCAGGAACTGGGGCGGGTTGTGGGTGGCCTGCAGTCCGAAGACCAGGTCGCGCGCCAGCGCACCAGCTCGATCGAGGCCAGCCTGCAACGCACCAAGGGCACCCTGGCCGGCAACAACCAGTCCAGCGTCGAACTGGCCGACCTGCAGCGCAAGGCCGACGCCGCCTCGACGCTCTATAACAGCCTGTTGAACCGGGCGAAGGAGACCTCCACCGACCAGGGGTCCGAGCAGTCCGACGCGCGGGTGGTGTCGCGAGCGAAGATCCCGATCAAGCCCAGCTTCCCGAACGTGACGCTGAACTTCATCATCGGCGTGATCCTCGGCCTGATCGGCGGGGTCGGCGCGGTGCTCTTGATGGAAGCGCTGGACAGCGGCCTGGCGACCTCGGAAGACGTCGAGCGAATCCTCGGCGTTCCGCATCTGGGCGCCATTCCATCGCTGGACTCCACCACCGACGGCAAGGCGTCCGGCATTCCGCCCGGACGCTACATCGTCGAGAAGCCTCTTTCGGCCTTCGCCGAGTCGTTCCGCAACCTGCGCGCCTCCATCCTGTTCTCCAAGGTGGACAGTCCGGTGAAGGTGGCGATCCTGACCTCTTCGCTCCCGGGCGAAGGCAAGACCACCACCACCTTCTGCCTTGGCCGCTCCATGGCCATGTCCGGCGCCAAGACCATCGTCGTCGACTGCGACCTTCGCCGCCGCAACATCAACCGGATGCTCGACGTCGAGCCGGCGGTAGGGCTGATCGAAGTGCTGCAGGGCGTAGCCACGCTGGACGAGGCCATCATTCTCGACAAGCCGTCCGGCGCCCACTTCCTGCCCCTGGCCAAGTCGGTCTACACGCCGAAGGACCTGTTCGGGTCCACCGCGATGGATCGGCTGTTGGCCGAGCTGCGCCTGCGCTATGACATCGTTCTCCTGGACACCGCTCCGGTCATCCCGGTGTCGGACACCCGGATCCTGGCGCCCAAGGCGGACGTGGTGGTCTTCCTGGTGCAGTGGCGCCGGGTGCCCCGCAAGGCGGTGGAAGCCGCCTTCGCCATGCTGACCTCGGTCGGCGCCGACATCGCCGGCGTCGCCCTGACGCTTGTGGACGCGCGCGAGCAGGCGAAGTACGGCTATGGCGACGCCGGCTACTACTACCGCTCCTACAGAAAATATTACGCGCAATAGACACGCCTCGCCCAGAAGAGACGCCTCGCCGACCGCAACGCAGGCCCCAGGCGCGGCCGAGGCTCCAGGTCTCGGCCAGCGTGGTGCTGGTGGTCGCCCTGACCTATGCGGGCCATCTGCTATTTGGCGCCAATCGCAACGACCTGTCGCTGGCGCTTTCCATCGCCTGGCTGGCGGCGCTGCCGCTGCTTCTCACCCAGTCCTGGGCGAGGGCCTCGATCGAGCGCGCGCCGCTCGCCTGGGTCGGCGGCGCCTTCGCCCTGGTGTTGCTGGCCGGCGTGCTGTCGCTGACGCCGCTCTTCGAACCGCATCCGGTCTGGACCATGGCGCCGGGCGCGATCAGGACGGTGAGCATCGACCCCTATTCCACCTGGCTGGAGCTGTTCAAGCTGCTCGGTCTTGCCGCCGCATTTCTGGTGGGTGTCGGCTTTGGCGGCGATGACGACCGCGCCAAACAACTGATTCAGGGATTGTTGGTCGCGGGCGCGGTCTACAGCGTCTGGGCCTTCATCGACTTTGAAACCAACCGCACGCTGCTGTTCGGCCAGGCCCGTCACCTCGACCCGAGCCGGATGGCCGCTTCGCTGTCGAGCGCCAATATCGCCGCCACCCTGTTCGGCGCCCTGGTGGTGCTTAACGTCGCCGACCTGACGCGGCGCATCGAGCGGCAAATCGAGCGGCGGACCGGCGGGTTCCAGCTTCGCCACCTGGAAGGTCTGCTTCAGGCCATCGCCATCCCGCTGGTCGGTCTGGGCGTCGCCCTCACCTGCCTCGTCCTGACGCTCTCGCGCACGGGGATGGCGGTCACCGTCGCCGGCGTCGTCGTCTTCCTGGGGGTTCGGGCGGTGCTCGGCGCGAAGAAGGGTGCGTTCGCCGTTCCCCTCATCGGCATGCTGGTGGTCGTCATCGGCCTGGCCGTCGCCTCGGTCGCCTTCAACATGGGCGCCGTCGGCGATCGCGTCACCTCGTTCCACGAGGACGCCTCCTCGCGCGAAGCGGTGTACGCCGCGCACTGGGCGGCGTTTCTGGCGTCCCCCTGGCAGGGATACGGCCTGGGCACGTTCGCGCACATCAACGCCCTGGCCATGAACGACGCCAACCGGGAGCAGCTCTACGGCCTGGGCGCCACGCACAATGTCTATATCCAGTGGCTCGAGGAAGCCGGCGCGATCGGCGCCCTGCCGATGTTCGCCGTCGTCGGCCTGATCGCGGCGCGGATCATCCGAGGACTGAGGGAGCGCCAGCGCGTGCGGCTGTGGCTGCTAGGCATACTATCCGTTCTCGGACTATTCCTGCTGCACGGAGCCACCGACTTTCCGCTTGAGGTGCCGTCGATGACCCTGTTCCTGAGTCTTTTGCTTGGACTGGGCTACCGCATGGCCAGGCGTTAGCGGCGCGGCGGACCTCACTTTGCGCATCGCGATCCACGACTACGCCGGCCATCCCTTCCAGTTCGAGCTGTCGCGCGAACTGGCGCGGCGCGGACATCAGGTTCGACACTTCTATTTCGCCGAGGACATCGGCCCCAAGGGCGCCAGCGCGCCAGGTCCAGGCGATGCGCCCACCCTGTCGATCGAACCCATCTCCATGGGCGGCTACAGCAAGACCAACCTGATCAAGCGCCGCCAGGGCGACATCCGCTATGGCAGGGTCGCGGCCAGGGCGATTGCGGCCTTCTCGCCCGACCTGGTGCTGTCCGGCAATACGCCGGTCGAGGCGCAGCAGGAAATCATGCGCGGCGCTTCGGCGGCCAAGAGCGCCTTCGTGTTCTGGGTGCAGGACTTCTTCGGCCTCGCCACCGAGCGTCTGCTGGCCAAGCGCTGGATGGGCCTTGGCCGCCTCGTCGCCCTCTATTACGGCCAGCTCGAGGCGAAACTGCTGCGAGACTCGCAAGGGGTTGTCGTCATCACCGATGACTTCAAGACGCACCTGGACCGCTACGGCGTCGACCGGGAGAAGGTCGTCGTCATTCCCAATTGGGGGGCGCTGGACAGCATTCCCGAACGGCCAAAGGACAACCCCTGGGCGCGGTCCAACGACCTCGCCGACAAGTTCGTCTTCCTCTATTCCGGCACATTGGCGCTGAAGCACAATCCCTCGCGCCTGCTTGGCCTGGCGCGGGCGTTCCAGAACGACCCCGCGGTCAGGGTGGTGCTGGCCGCATCGGGGGTCAGCGTCGACCAGCTCCAGGCCATGCCGGCCGGCGACCTGCCCGGCAACCTGATCTTCCTGCCCCTGCAGCCGATCGAGCTTTTCCCCCAGATGCTGGGTGCGGCCGATGTTCTGGTCGCCCTGCTGGAGGCGGACGCCGGCGCGTTTTCGGTGCCTTCCAAGATTCTCAGCTACCTCTGCGCCGGACGTCCCTCGCTGCTTTCCGCGCCCGCCGGCAATCTGGCGTCCCGGGTCGTCGAACAAGCCGGCGCGGGGGTGTGCGTCGCCGCCGACGACGAGGACGCCTTCCTGGCCGCCGCCCGGCGGCTGCGCGCCGACGCGGCCTGGCGCAAATCCGCCGCCGCATCGGCCCGCGCCTACGCGGAGGCCAACTTCGACATCGCCGCGGTGGCGGACCGGTTCACCCAGCTGTTCCATCGGCTGCGGCCCGATCTGGCCTAGCGCCTCGGATCGCAAGTTCGGGGCGCCTTTGGGCCCAGTTTTGCTGCGTTACAGTACAATAGCCGGCGTTGGGCGCCGGCCGCGGTTTGCTTGAAGTATTTCGCTGCTATAACGCGCGCTCGTCATTTCGAGTTGGGTGGGAACGGACCATGAAGACGGCTTTGGTGTTGGGCGCCGGCGGATTTATCGGCGGCCACCTGGTGAAGCGGCTGAAGCGCGAGGGCTTTTGGGTGCGCGGCGTGGACCTGAAGCTCAACGAGCACGCCGAGACCGAGGCCGACGACTTCGCCATCGGCGACCTGCGCGAACAGACGCTGGTCCGCGCGGTGATCGACCGCCGCTTCGACGAGGTCTACCAGCTCGCCGCCGACATGGGCGGCGCCGGCTACATCTTCACCGGCGAGAACGACGCCGACATCATGCACAATTCGGCGACCATCAACCTGAACGTCGCCGACGCCTGCCACAAGCGCACGATCAAGCGGGTGTTCTATTCCTCGTCGGCCTGCATGTACCCGGCCTATAACCAGGAAGACCCCGATAATCCCAACTGCGCCGAAGACTCGGCCTATCCCGCCGCGCCGGACAGCGAATACGGCTGGGAGAAGCTGTTCTCCGAGCGACTCTATCTCTCCTACAATCGCAACCACGGCATGGAGGCCAGGGTCGCGCGCTATCACAACATCTTCGGCCCCGAAGGCACCTGGGACGGCGGCAAGGAAAAGGCCCCGGCGGCGCTCTGCCGCAAGGTCGCGCAGACCGCTTCCGGCGGGACCATCGACATCTGGGGGGACGGGATGCAGACCCGCTCCTTCCTCTATGTCGACGAATGCCTTGAGGGCACCACGCGGCTGCTGCGCTCCTCCTTTGCCGGCCCGGTGAACATCGGCTCTGAGGAGATGGTCACGATCAACCAGCTGGCGGGCGTCATCGCCGACATCGCCGGCAAGACCATCCACCTGAACCACATCACCGGCCCTCAAGGCGTGCGAGGCCGCAACTCCGATAACCGGCTGATCCAGGAAAAGCTGGGCTGGGCGCCGTCGCAGACCCTGCGCGCGGGTCTGGAAAAGACCTACGGCTGGATCGAACAGCAGACCATGCGCAACGCCGCCTGAGCGTTCAGGCGCCAGACGCGCGCCGCAAGCGCAGCAGAACCTGACCCGCCCGCGCCTTGAGTTCAGCGAACGATGCGCGCGGATCGAGCTGGTCGACGAAGAAGGCGGCGATGGGCTTGTTCATCCAGGCCGCGAAGGCGGCGATGACCACCAGGGAATTGCTGAGCTCGCCGAAGATGCCGCCGATCACCATGCCGGGGAGCTTCAGATAGGTCGTCAGGACGCCTCCCAGCGCCACCGCCGCGATCGACAGGGCCAGCATGACGAATGACGGGCCATACAGTCTGTTGGTGCTGATCAGGGCGTGGGCGCTGACCCGCCCAAGCTGGTTGCAGGCCGACATGACCAGATAAAGCGCCATGAAGCCGTAGCTGAAAGCCACCTGCCCCCGGGTCCAGACGTGGAAGACCAGCGGGCCGGCCAGCATCAGGAAGGCGGCGACGGCGGTGAACAGGATCCAGGAGAACTGGGTGCCGAAGGTCACCAGCCGATAGGTCTGGTCGAAGGCTTTTCGCCCCACCGTGTGGGCGATTTCCACCTCCAGCGGCAGCACCAGCATCAGCAGCAGCTGGTCCATCAGCCGCATGGCGGTGCCATAGACGGTGTAGATGGCCACGGCCTGGCCGCCCAGCAGAGCGCTGAGGATGACCCGGGGGGCCTGAATCAGCACGCCCATGGTGGACAGGTTGGAGATGGCAAAGCCGATCGTCGGCTTGGCCTGCGACAGCACCCAGGCGCCGTCGAACACGCGAAAATCCAGCCTGGCCCAACGCGCCGCGCGGCGGGCGACGATGGTGATCACCGTCAGATCGATCAGGGCCGCGCCCGCTATGATCGCCGCCACCGTGACCTGCGAGCCGTGGAACAGGGTGACGGCGACGGCCACCGCGACCAGCTCGGCCAGTTTCGCGGTTCCGGCGATATAGTAGCCCAGGGCATAGGAGCCGGTGGCGTAGAGCGCCGCCACCATCAGGCCGCGGACGGTCTGAAACCAGAACTGCGCCGCCACGAACACCAGCACCAGGAAGGCGGCGTGATTGCTGATCTCGGTCAGGCGCAGAACCTGGCTGAGTGGTGCGATGGACGCCAGCGCCAACAGGACCAGCAGGATCGGCGCGATGAAATAGAAGGTCAGGTTGAGCGACATCTGGAAGGTGCGCCGCGCCCGTAGATCGTCGCCGGCGCCGGCGGCCATGACCATCTCGTTGGCCGAGGTCGTGACCAGACCGAAGTTGGAATAGGACATGTAGGAGGCCAGCGCGGTGAGCGCGATCCATTGGCCATAGCCGCTCAGGCCCCAGGCGTGGATCAGGATCGGCACCAGCGCCACGGTGTTGATCGCAAACACCAGGCGAGAAAATGCCTGGCCCGAAAACCCCAGGGCTAGCCGCCGCGCCAGACCGCCGCTCGGCGCCGTCATGCGGCGGACAGGCAGGGGGTGACACCGGCGCGCGGCGCGCGGGCCATTGGTTTCGCTGGTCCGGTCATGACGTCCATCCGCGTCTCTGGACCACAAGGTCGCCGCCACGTCCAGCAGCCCCGCTCAAAAACGACCTTGAGCGGTCAGGTCGCCTTCGGATCGGCCAGCGGGGCGTTGAACACCGCCGCGACCGCTTCCAACCTGCGCCGGGCGGCTTATGGTGAGGCTTCGAGTCCCGTTCCGAAGGTATCGCCATGCGCCCTTTCCTCGCCGCCCTGGTGGCCCTGCTCTGGTTGTCCGCGACGCAGCAGCCGGCGCGGGCGGCCGAGGGGTTCGCCAAACACGCCATGGTCGCGGCGGCCAATCCGCTGGCGGTCGCGGCGGGGGTCAAGGTGCTGAAGGCCGGCGGGTCGGCGGCGGACGCGGCCGTCGCGGTGCAGGCGGTGCTGGGCCTGGTCGAGCCGCAGAGCTCCGGCCTCGGCGGCGGCGCCTTCATGGTCTACTACGACGCCAAGACCCACACCGTCACCGCCTATGACGGCCGCGAGACGGCGCCCAAGGGTGCAACGCCCGACATGTTCATGGGCGCCGACGGCAGGCCGCTGCCCTATTTCACCGCGGTGATGACCGGCCGCTCCACCGGCGCGCCCGGCGCCATCGGCATGCTGGCCCTGGCCCAGCACGACCATGGCCTGCGGCCCTGGAACACCCTGTTCAGCTCGGCCGCGGAGATGGCGCAGAACGGCTTCATCGTCTCGCCCAGGCTGGCCGGCTTCGTCGCCATCCCGCAAGGCCAGGCGCGGGGCCATGACGCCCTGGCCTATTTCACCAAACCGGACGGGACCGAGGTCAAGGCCGGCGATCTGTTGAAAAACCCCGCCTATGCGGCGACCCTGCGCCTGCTCGCCGCCAAGGGAATCGGCGCCTTCTATACCGGCAAGATCGCCGACGACATCGCCGCCCGCGTCCACCAGGAGCCGACGCCGGGAACCCTGACGGCGGCGGACATCGCCGCCTATCGGCCAAGGAAGACACCGGCGCTCTGCCGGCCCTATCGTGAATACACCATTTGTACGCCGCAGGACCCCTCCGGAGGTTCGGCCCTGCTGGAGACCATGGGCCTGCTCGCGCGCACCGACATCAACACACGCGGACCGCGCGATGCGCAGGCCTGGTTCGAGCTCGCCCAGGCGGAGCGGCTGATGTACGCCGACCGCGACCGCTATATCGGCGATCCGGCCTTCGTCTCCGTGCCCACAGAAGGCCTGCTCAGCGCCGGCTACCTCGACGCCCGCGCCAGGCTGATCGGCGACGTCGCCGGTCCCGCGCCCAAGCCGGGCGATCCGCCGGGCGCCGCGCCCCGCGCGGTGGACACGACCAAAGAGCCGGGCGGCACTTCGCACATGGTGATCGTCGACGCGCGGGGCGATGTCCTGTCGATGACCACCAGCGTCGAGAGTCTGTTCGGGTCCGGACGAATGGTCGACGGCTTCTTCATCAACAATCAGCTCACGGACTTTGCCCATGACCCGCATGATGCGGACGGCGCGCTGGCGGCCAACGCCGTGGCGCCGGGCAAGCGGCCGCGCTCGGCCATGTCGCCGGTGATCGTGCTCAAGGACGGCCGCTTCTTCGCCGCCCTCGGCTCCCCCGGCGGCCCGGCGATCCTGGCCTATAACGTCAAGGCCCTGGTGGGCGTGCTCGATTGGCATCTGACCATGCAGCAGGCCTTCGCCCTGCCCAACGTGGTGGCGCGGGGCAACCAGTACAGCGCCGAGACCGAGCTGCTGGGACCCGAGGTCACCGCGGCCCTGGCGGCGCGCGGGATGAAGTTCTCCACCGGTTTTGGCGAGAATTCCGGGCTGCACGGCATCAAGGCCGTGCCCGGCGGCTGGCAGGGCGGAGCCGACCCGCGCCGCGAAGGCGTCGCCGAGGGATTCTAGAACCCTTCCCGGCCTTGTCCTGAATACGTCGCCTCCTTAAGTGAACCCCTTCAGTCCTACGCTGGGAGCGCCCTCCATGAAGCCCTTCGCCGCCACCGCCACCGCCGTCGCCCTGGGCGCCGTACTCCTCGCCGGATCGGCGTTCGCGCAGATGGCCTCCCAGGATCCCAAGACGGTCCAGGCCGGGACCTATGCGGTCGAGCCGTACCATACGCGGGTGCTGTTCAGCGTCACCCACTTCGGCTTCACCACCTATTGGGGCGACGTCACCGGCGTCAGCGGCAGCCTGACCCTGGACCCGAAGAACGCCGCGGCCGACCAGGTCTCGGTGTCGATCCCGGTCTCCTCGGTCTCCACCACCAACGGCAAGCTGGACGGCGAACTGAAGAGCCCGATGTTCCTCGACGCGACCACCTATCCGACCATCACCTTCGTCTCCAAGTCGGTGAAGCGCACCGGCCCGACTTCGGCGGTCGTCACCGGCGACCTGACCCTGCATGGGGTCACCCGGCCGGTGACGCTGGACGCCAAGTTCAATGCCGGCGGGTCCAATCCGATGTCGAAGAAATACACCGTCGGCTTCGACGCCCACGGCAAGATCAACCGCAGCGACTTCGGCGTGAAGACCTTCGTGCCCATGGTCAGCGACCAGGTCGACATCACCATCAGCGCCGCGTTCGAGAAGACGGCGGGGTAGGTGGTGGAGTCGTAAGCCGGTTAGAGCGTGTGGGTTTGGTCGGAATCAGATCGTCCGAATAAATCACCGCTCATCCCGGCGAATGCCGGGACCCAGATGACAAATCACCGACGCAGGGTGGTCATCCTGGAGCGAGAATCCCCAACGACCGAGCCCTATAATCTGGGTCCCGGCATTCGCCGGGATGAGCGGATTTGGTTCGGTCTAAAAAGATATGGTCTAAGCCGGTCCCGCTGCCAGCAGCGCCGCCGAGGTTGCGACGAAGCCTAGCCCGCCCTCGACATTGTAGAGGGTCGCCTCGGTGCAGAACTGGGGCGAGCGGGTCGCCGCGCAATCCTCGACGAGCACGCAGTCGTAGCCCAGGCACTGGGCATCGATCAGGGTGGCGTAGACGCATTGATCGAGATTGACGCCGGCGAACAGCAGGGTCTGCACACGCAGATTGCGCAGCACGCTGTCGAGCTCAGTGTCCCAGAATCCGCTGAGGCGGTATTTGTCGACGTGGATGTCGGACGGCTCCGGGCTGAGTCCCTCGATGATCTTGGCGTCGTTGCTGTCTTTGTCGAGGATCGGCGGGAGCGGCCCGCCCTGGCGATGAAACGACCGGACCACGCCCGGCGCGAGATTAAGCTTGTCAGGCCGGTTGCCCCAGTTGAGCCAGATGACCGGCACGTGGTGCTCGCGCAGATGCGGCAACAGGCGCTGCAAGGGGGCGATCGGCCGGGCGGTCGGCGCCGCGGTCTCGCCGGGCCGCAAGCGGCAAAACAGGTCCTGCATGTCGACGACAATCATGGCGGTCGCCGCCAGATCGAGGATCACATCCTTGCCTCGCGCGGCGATCCGCACCGGATGCCGGGCTCGCTCGCCCCGCGATATGTCGATCAAATCCGGGAGAATGTCCCATTGGTTTGCCGCCGCGCTGCCCAGCTTCATGCCAGAGTCCCCTTTAGCCCCGTTCCCTCGCCACAGGGGCGAGGGAACGGCGAAATTTAAAGCGCATCGAAAACGGCCGTTCAAGCGAGCGGCGAGTCTCACTCATCCGAACCCGACCCCGCTTGGCCCCTCGCCGCATTCGGCAGGGTCAGCTCGAACACCGTCCCATCAGCCCCCGTCGACGCCAGCACAAGGTCGCCGCCATGGCCCTGGGCGAGTTCGCGCGAGATGGCCAGGCCGAGGCCCGCGC
>Ga0302311_10002366_pt1 | contig 21461 bp, 17 predicted proteins | sample III_Palsa_N1_3_FD_200449 | JGI IMG/M metagenome (GOLD analysis project Ga0302311, IMG submission 200449) | Peat permafrost microbial communities from Stordalen Mire near Abisko, Sweden - III_Palsa_N1_3 | ecosystem: Environmental > Terrestrial > Soil > Palsa > Peat permafrost | place: Sweden... | reverse complement strand
CACGCACAGCACGAGGCCGACGCCCACCACGGTCCAGGGTCGCCGGCAACTGAACGCCACGATCCCGGCGACCGAAACAAAGCGTGTGCGCAAGCGGCCCCCAGGTACGGCGATCGATTTCCCGGTCGATGTACGCCCGGGTTAGCCGGCCTGACAAATCCTAGTGACCTGCTGGCGCAGGATCGCCTTCACCAGGGCGGCGCGCTCACCATCGAAATCGCTCCAGCCCATCATGGCCAGAACGCTGTCGCGCTTCAGGTGCAGGGCCGGCCCCACGCTGAAGATCAGCAGGGCCTGCAGCGGCGCCGTGGGATCTCCCGGCGCCAGGTCCAGGGCCTGGGCCGCCAGCTCCGTCGACAAGGCGCGCATCGGCGTGACGAAATCCGCCTCCATCAGCGAGAAGGCCGGCCCGACCGTGTCGGTCTGGCACTGGCCCATGAACCGTCGCCATGCCTCGGTTTCGCGGTCGATCATGGCCAGATCGGCGGTCGCCTCGACGAGGCCGCACAGCGCTTCGACGGCGACGGGCCGCGATCCGGAGTTCAGGGCGGCGCGGGCCTGCTGCATCGCTGGGCCAAGGCGCTGCATCATCTGATCGATCGCCGCCTGGCCGCAGGCCAGATGCAGGCCCTCCTTGCTGTCGAAATAGTACTGCAGGGCGGGCGGATTGACCCCGGCCTCGGCGGCGATCCGTCGGGTCGAGGCGCCGGCGTAGCCCTCTTCGGCGAACACGGCGTAGGCCGCTTCGATGATCCGCTCGCGGGTCTCTTCGCCGCGGGCGTAGCCGCCTTCGAGGGGGCGCCGCCGTGGGGCGGGCGCGCCTGATCCGTCCATTCTTGTTTCCTCCGGCCGCCACCATAGGCCTGCCGATCAAAATATTCCAGATGGATAACATATTCCATTTGACAAACATATGCCGGTTGGACGAAATCCTGGCCGCCGGTGCTCCCCCGCCGGAGCCGAGGTCCCTCCATGGCGGATGCCGATCCCAAGCCGGGCGCAGCGGACAAGGCTGCGCGTCCGTCACCGTTCAGGAACCCCGTGGTACGGCTGGTGCTGATCGCGGGTGGCGGTGGGCTGTTCCTGCTGGCGTTGATCTTCGGGATCGGCTGGTGGACCCACGGCCGGTTCGTCGAGGGCACCAACGACGCCTACATCCAGGCCGACCAGGTGACCGTCTCGCCCAAGGTGTCGGGTTATGTCGAGGCGGTCTACGTCGCCGACAACCAGGCCGTGACGGCCGGCCAGCCGCTGGTGAAGATCGATGGCGCGACCTACGATGCGACCCTGGCCAATCAGTTCGCCACCGTGGCGGCGCGGCAGGCCGATATCGAAGCGGCCCAGCGCCAGATCGCCCAGCAGCAGGCGACGGTGGATCAGGCTAGCGCCCAGTTGAAGGGCGCCGAGGTGACCGCGGCCTACCAGGCGAGCGAGGCCGAGCGCTATCGACTGCTCAGCGCCCAGGGCGTCGAGACCCAGCAGCGCTACGCCCAGGCGGTCAACCAGAAGGATCAGGCCGACGCCACCGTCCGCGCCGACAAGGCGGCCCTGACCGCGGCGCAGCGGCAGACGGCGACCCTGGGGGCCCAGGTCGCCCAGGCCGAAGCCCAGCTCAAGGGGGCGCAGGCGCAGGTGAAGTCGGCCCAGATCAATGTCGGCGACACCACCCTGCGCGCCAGTGTCGCCGGCCGGATCGGCGACAAAACCGTGCGTGTCGGCCAGCTGGTCCAGCCGGGCGCGCGGCTGATGTCGGTGGTGCCGGTGCAGGACATCTATCTGGTCGCCAACTTCAAGGAGACCCAGATCGGCCGCATGCGGATCGGCCAGGCCGCCTCGGTGAAGATCGACGCCTTCGCCGGCCGCAAGATCGATGCGGTGCTCGACAGTTTCGCCCCCGGCACCGGCGCGCAGTTCGCCCTGCTGCCGCCCGAGAACGCCACCGGCAACTTCACCAAGATCGTCCAGCGCGTGCCGGTACGCTTCCGCCTGCGCCCGCCCGCCGACCTCAAGGACCGCATCCTGCCCGGCCTGTCGGCAGCGGTGACGGTGGACACGACCAAGCCGCCTGAGGGCAAGTCGCCTGAAGGGCGCCCGGCGGAGGCCGGCCCGGCGAGGACCGCCCCGTGACCGACCTCACCGCCGACGGCGTCCGGACGCCGGCGGCCCAGCCCAGCGCCTCGCTGCAGGATTGGATCGCGGTGGTCGCCGGGGCGCTGGGCGCCCTGATCGCCTCGCTCGACATCTCCATCGTCAATTCGGCCCTGCCGCAGATCCAGGGCGAGATCGGCGCCAGCGGCACAGAGGGCACCTGGATCGCCACCGGCTATCTGGTCAGCGAGGTGGTGATGATCCCGCTCTCCGCCTTCCTCACCCGGGTGTTGGGCCTCCGCACCCTGCTGCTCGCCTGCGCCGGCCTGTTCACCCTGTTCTCGATGGTGTGCGGCGGCGCCCACGACCTGCCGACCATGATCGTCGGCCGGGCAGGGCAGGGCTTCTTCGGTGGGGCCCTGATCCCCACCGCCCAGACCATTGTGCGCACCCGACTGCCGCAGCGGCAGATGCCGATCGGCATGACCATCTTCGGCCTGATCGTGCTGCTGGGACCGCTGGTCGGGCCGGTGATCGGCGGCTGGCTGACCGAGAACGCCACCTGGCGTTGGTGCTTCTTCATCAATCTGCCGGTCGCCATCGGTCTGGCCACCCTGCTGCTGCTCGGCCTGCCGCACCAGAAGACGAAGCTCGACCAGCTGATCAACGCCGACTGGCTCGGCATCATCGGCATGACGGCGGGCCTGTCCTGCCTGACCGTGGTGCTGGAGGAAGGCCAGCGCGACCGCTGGTTCGAGTCCAGCTTCATCACCGCCCTGACCGCGATCTCGGCGACCGGTTTCGTCCTGCTCGCCATCGCCCAGGCCACTGCCCGCCAGCCGGTGATCAAGCTCAAATTGATGCTGAACCGCACCTATGCCGGGGTGATCATCATCATCGTCGTGGTCGGCATGGTGCTCTATGGCATCCTGTATGTGCTGCCGCAGTTCCTGGGCCTGATCGCCGGCGACACCGCCGAACAGTCGGGGCGGATCCTGGCCGTATCGGGCATTCCGGCCTTCCTGATGATGCCGATCCTGCCGCTGCTGCTCGGCAAGGCGCCGCCGAGGCTGACGGTGCTGATCGGCCTGGCCTGCTTTGCGGCCAGCTGTTTCGTCGACGTCGGCCTGACGGCGCAGACCTCTGATAGCCAGTTCGTGCTCTCGCAGCTGCTGCGGGGTGTCGGGCAGATCCTCTCGTTCATGCCGCTGAACCAGGCCTCGGTCGGGGCTGTCGGACCCGAGGATGCGCCGGACGCGGCCGGCCTTTACAACATGGCCCGCAACCTCGGCGGCTCGCTCGGCCTGGCCGTGCTCGGCGTGTTCATCGACCGGCGGGTCGAGGCGCACGCGGACTATATCGGCCAGAGCGTGACCCAGAACTCTGACCTGGCCCAGGCCCGCCTGGCGACCCAGGCGGCGGGGTTCGCCGCGACCAACGGCGGCGACCTGCAGGCCGGCCAGACCCAGGCCATGGCCGCGCTCGCCGGAACGGTGCACCAGCAGGCGCTGATCATCACCTATTCGGAATGCTTCTGGGTGCTGGGCGTCGCCCTGATCCTGCTGATGCCGCTGGTCTTCCTGCTGCGGCCGCGGCCCCGCAACGCCAATCCTTCGGAGATGGGACATTGATCCGGCCGCTCACCCGCCTCCACCCGCTGGCTGCAGCCAAGCTGCTGTCCGCCGTCCTGCTTTCCGCCCTGCCGCTCTCCGGCTGCGTGGTCGGCCCGAACTACAAGGGCGCGCCCGTGGCCGCGCCGATCGAAGCGCAGGCGCCGGCCTTCCATCGCGCCGGCGACCTGTCGGCCGACGCGCCGGCCGGCCGCTGGTGGACGGCGCTGGGCGACGCCGAACTCGACCGGCTGATCGATGCGGCCCTGGCCGGCAGTCCGGACCTCGCCGAGGCGCGGGCCCGGATCGTGCAGTCGCGGGCCGGACTGAAGCACGCGCGCGCCGACCGGATGCCGACGACTGGAACCGCCGCCGCCTATCTGCGCAGCAAGGGACTGACCACGCTCCTCGCCGGCAATCAGGCGGCCGGGGGGGGCAGCGCCCAGACCATCGAGATCTACAGCGCCAACTTCGACGCCACCTGGGAGATCGACCTGTTCGGCGGCAAGGCGCGGGCGATCGAGGGCGCCCAGGCCCAGGCCGAGGCGACCGATGCGGCGCTGGACGGGGCCAAGGTCAGCCTCGAGGCGGAGGTCGCCCAGGCCTATGTGAGCCTGCGCCAGCTGCAGCGGCGCCTTGCCTTGTCGCGCCGGGACGCCGAGATCGAGACACGAATGCTGGCGCTGACCCGCCAGCGCCAGGCCGGCGGCGCCGCTTCGGATCTCGACGTGGAGCAGCTGAACAACCAGCTGCAATCGACCGAAGCCACCCTGACGCCGCTCAGCGCCCAGATCGCCGAACAGCTCGATCGCCTCGCCATCCTCACCGGCCGTGAACCCGGAACGCTCGACGGCGAGCTTTCCCCGGTCGCCGCGGTGCCGGCCCCGCCGGCGGCGGTCTCGGTCGGCGACCCGGCCGCCCTGCTCAGGCGCCGGCCGGATATCCGCCAGGCCGAGCGCAAGCTCGCCCAGTCCAACGCCGCGATCGGCCAGCACACGGCCGACCTGTTTCCCAAGGTGACCCTGCTGGGAACGGTGGGCTACACCGCGCCGAGCCTGTCGCATCTGCTCGACAGCTCCAACTCGTCCTACACGATCGCGCCGTTCCTGCAGTGGACCCCGTTCGACTTCGGCCGCATCCGCGCCCAGATCGCCCAGGCCCGCGGGACCTATGACGAGGCCCTGGCCGACTACCGCAAGACCGTGCTCGGCGCGCTGCAGGACGCGGAGACCACGCTGGTCCGCTACGGTCGCCAGCGCGACAGCGTGGTGAGCCAGCTCAGGGTGCAGGCCTCGGCCGATCACGCCGCCGCGCTGCAGGACCTGCGCCGCAAGGGCGGCACGGCGACCACCCTCGACGTGCTCGACACCGAGCGCCAGCGCGTGCAGGCCGACCTCGGCGTCCTGGACGCCCAGGCCCAGCTCACCGACGACTACATCGCCCTGCAGAAGAGCCTCGGTCTCGGCTGGGAGGGGAGTTAGCCAGGGGCGTAGACCTTGGCGCCTGGGCCCCGGCGTCGGCTCTGCCGGGGTTTGCAAGATGGCGCGAGATTGCCCGCGAGCAGACTTTCGGAAGGCGTTCTGAGGGGGGGGAAGTCGCCCTTCGGGCTGTTCGCGATGGTCTTCATTTGGGAGCCAAACGCCAATTCCGAGACAGCAAGTGATAGATCGGTTCGGGCATGACCCAGCTTGACGCCCACCTCGCCAGCAGCGCGGCGAGAAGAAGCGGCCCCACAAGTCCGGGTTCGCGTGTCATCTCCATCAGGATTACGGCGCTGGTCAGGGGCGCTTGAACCACACCAGATAGATAGCTGGTCATGCCCAAGACCACGGCGTCTCGTCCCGCAATACTAAGGCCCAAATGGGCGAAGACCGCCCCGACCCCGGCGCCGGTCGCCAGAGAGGGGGCGAAGATGCCTCCCGGCGCTCCGGACGCCGCAGCGGCAAGACTTGCGACGAATTTCGAGGCGGCGAAGCTCGCGCCTCTGGTCGGATGATCTTGCAGCAGGGATTTGGCTTCGTCGTATCCGGCGCCAAAGGTGAGACCGCCCGACACAAGGGCGGCAACCGCCGCTACACCGCCGCAGGCTACGGCGAAGACGACGGGACGGCGCATACGCCACCGCGTGACGGGGTTAGCGCGAGGCCCGATCATGGCGGCGAGGCAGCGAGAAAACAAACCGCCGAGAACACCACCGGTGACGCCAATCATCGGCGCGGCCAGCCAGGCCGGGGTGATATTCGTGTCCCCGCCCTGGACGCCGAAGTACGCGTAATTGCCCTGCAGGGCGTAGGCGGCGAAACCCGAGACGACGACGATCAAGATGACCGTCGCGTTGGTCCGCCGTTCAAAGCTCTTGGCTAATTCCTCCACCGCGAAGACGACGCCGGCTATAGGCGTGTTGAAAGCCGCGGCCACGCCAGCCGCACCACCCGCGATGATGATCGCCCGTCGTCCCGGCCCACCCTTGAGACCTCGTGTCAGCGTCCGCAGGATGCCGGCCACGACCTGGACTGTCGGGCCTTCCCGTCCAATGGAGCCCCCGCAGACAAGAAGCGATGCGGACAGGACCACTTTCCACGCCGCCGTACGAAGCGTCACTCGCTGACCACCCCATCGCCCTCGCCACCGCTGTTCGGCAGCAGCAATCACTTGAGGAATGCCGCTTCCGGCGGCCTCCGGCGCAAACCGCCTCGTCAGCCAAGTGGCTAATCCGAACCCGACAGGCAACAGAAGGAGCGTTGGCCAACGGGCCGCAGCATAAAGCTTGGTGTGGGCAACCATCGCGGCATCGCAAAGGCGTGCAAATAGTGCCGCCGATAAACCGCAGAGTATGGCGACCGAGACGATGAGGCATGTGCGGTAGAAGCGGCGCAGATTGAGCTGAGCGATCAGACGATCCCTGTGCCGTCGTCGGTCAGGCGCGCCAAAGGGGAACGGTAAGTTCAAGCGAATAGTCCTACCGTTTCTTAGATCCAACAATGCAGCCGCCAACGACAAACAGAACGCCGCCAGCGCCATAAGCGCAAAGGGTCCCTCAGGACGAAGTGGGTGGAAGATCTCCTCCTAGATTGGGAGATTTCCTTCGTGTTACCCTGCCTTAGGTAAGCGGCCTGCCAGGGCGTCAAAGGTAAAGCGGACGCTTAGGTAGGTGAAATCCGGCAACGGGTCGCTGAGGACGATAGTCGAACGACCATTGCGCCAGGTCATCGACACGTGCGGGCGTCCCGTAGCGCCCAGACTGTCGCGCACGATCTGGCTCGGCGTGCTGAAGTCTTTCTTCAGCGCCGCCGTCACATGGTCGAAGCCGTCGATCGAGGTCCTGAACGAGATCCGCGCTAGTCGCCCGTCAACGAAGGCGTAGCTGAGTTCGCGCGCCGCATAGCCGCCGCCGAGGTCCACGTCGACGCCACGGCACACCAGAACGGCGTGGTCCCCGGGTGCGGCGGCGCAGGGCGCCTTCGCCCGCACCGGGCGACTGGCCCGCCACTCGGCCAGGGTCTCGCCGAGCCAGGCTTCGGCGAAACCGTAGCGGGAGGGCGGAGCGGGAACGGGGGCCGCCGCCGCGACGTGCGGCGGCGGCAGGAGCGCCAGCATAGAAACCCTCCGTGCTAAGGAGCGCCCGCCGTGATGGCGGTGTGCACATTGCGGTTCTTGGCCCACGCCGCTTCATCCGAGCCCGGATCGAGCGGCCGCTCCTTGCCATAGGAGATGGTCTCGATGCGCGAGGGTGCGATCCCGTGCTCGACCAGGAAGGCCTTCACCGAGGCGGCGCGGCGGGCGCCGAGGGCGAGGTTGTACTCTTCGGTGCCCCGTTCGTCGGCATTGCCTTCGAGGCGCACGTGCACGGCGGGATAGCGCTGAAGCCAGGTCGCCTGCGCGGCCAGCACCGGCGCGGCGGTCGGCTTCACCGTATACTGATCGTAGTCGAAGTAGATTCGGTCGCCGACGTTGACGACGAAGTCCTGCTGGGTCCCGGGGATCGGACCGCTGGTCACCGGCGGCGGTGGCGGCACGTAACGGGTCGCGGGCGGCGGCGGCGCGGGAGGCGGCGGCGGGGAGGAGGCCACCGGCGCGGGCGGCGGCGGCTTGTGCGTAGCACACCCCGCGAGGGCCAGGACGGAGAGGCCGAACAGGCCAACGGACACGGGCCGGCGCAGACCCGCAGGCAGTAAGGTCATCGATGTATCCCCTGAAACTGCAAACGCGGCGCCTCTATATATCACACCAGGATATGATCAACAGCTTTGTATCCCGACGGGATGCAAACTGGCAAAATGGTGCGGTCGACGGCGCGCTCGCCATGACCGATGATTGGCACGACGCAAGTAGGCTAAGAACGGGAAACAGGATTGGACCTCCATCAGTACCAGGGGCTCGCCGGCTTCCGCTATGCGCTGCGCCGGTTCGTCGCCGCCAGCGAGGTAATCAATCGCGAGGCCGGCATCACTCAACAGCAGTACCAAGCCTTGCTGGTGATTAAGACACACGCAGGTGACGCCATGTCGGTGGGAGCCTTCGCGGACCAACTCCTGCTGACTCACCACGCGGCCGTACAATTGGTCGATAGGCTTGCCAAGGCGTGTCTGGCCGAGCGCACCCGCGCGTCTGAGGATCGGCGAACGGTCCACCTGACACTGACGGCAAAGGGGACGGCCCTGCTCGAAAATCTCGCCGCCAAACACCTGCACGAAATGCTTCGTCAGGAGCCGCTGCTGACCAGCTCCCTGAAGCGTCTCAAGGGCATCGCGCTCGGCGAACCAGTCTAACGATGCTTACGCTGACTCACCTCCACGGCTGAGATGGGTCGTTTCCGGAATTTGGCCCCGTTTTGGCCTGACAGGGCCCCGGTAGCCCCGCCCACAGACGCCGCTAGACTAATGCAGGGCAGGGGCGTCGGTATTTTGGGCCTGCGGCGTTGGCGAGGCGCCGCCGGCCGGTAGGGCTGGCTTGTGTTTCCGCGCTGTTTTGGCGCCTTCAGCACCGGCTTCACCGCGTCCGTGGCGAGGAGCGCGATAGCGCCGCCGTCGCCAGCCCCGGGATCCACAGGTCAGGGTCTGATCGACCTGGCCCTTTCATACTGGCGGCCTGCAGCAGGCCGCCATTCTACTCCGTCCGTGGCGCGACAATGTTTGACAATCCCGAGTCGCGATCCACTCTAGAGTGAGCCTCCTCGTCCCTCCCTCCTGAGATGGACGGGGAGGGACGGCCCTGCGCACGCCACCCCGCGCAGGGTCGTTCTTCAAAACCCGACGGCGACTGGGGAGCCGACGTTGGTATTGCACGGTGAAGTGGACCTGGCGCGCCCAGCCTCTATTCAGCTGCGTAGGACGAGATTGCGCTCATCACTCAGCATGCCGGCCGTATGTGGATAGCGGTCCTCGACGATGACCCTGTCGATGCGCAGGGGATTCGCATGGCCCTGGAGGGGCAGTCGCACGAGCTGCGCCTGTTCTCGCGCAAGGCCGAACTCGCCGCCGCGCTCCGCAAGACCACCTTCGACCTGCTGATCCTCGACTGGAACCTGCCCGAGGGCTCGGGCCTCGACGTCGTCACCCTGGTCCGGCGCACCGTGCCGAACCCGCCGCCGATCCTGATGGTGACCGCGCGGGCGGACGAGGCGGACGTGGTCAAGGCGCTGGAACACGGCGTCGACGACTATCTTGCCAAGCCGATCTCCCCGCCACTGCTGCTGGCCCGGGTCCGCGCCCTGTTGCGCCGCGCCTTCCCGGCCGTGTCCAACACCGTCGAACGCTATGGCGACTACGAGCTCGACCTCGCTCAGGGCCAGGTCCGCTTCGAGGGCGGGCCCCTGCCGTCGCTGACGCCCAAGGAGTTCGCGCTCTGCCTGCTGCTGTTCCGCAACGCCAACCGGGCCCTGTCGCGCGACTACATCGCCAGCTCGGTGTGGGGCTGGAATGTGGAGCTTTCCAGCCGGACCATGGACAGCCACATCTCCAAACTCCGGCTAAAAATGGGGCTCAGACCACAAAACGGTGTTCGACTCAGCCCAGTGTATGGGTTTGGATACAGGCTGGAGACGCTCAGCCGGGGGGGAGAGACCTGAATGTTCGCGTTCGCGTGGCTTGCCCTTGGCCTCGCCGCTCACGCCGCCCAGCCTGCGAACGCCCAGCCTGCGAATAAGACGCCTGCGAACAAGACCCTCCCTCCCGCCGCCGACGCTTCCGCGACCATCATCTACGTGGTCCGGCGCGACGAGACCCTGCTGGAGATCGCGCATCGGGCGCTCGAGCCGGTGTCCTCCTATCGTGAGGTCCAGCAGCTCAACCACATCGCCAACGACCGGCGGATTCCGATCGGCTTCCGCCTGATCGTCCCGCGCGGCCTCTTGAGGACCCGGCCGATCCTGGCGACGGTGGAGGGGGTGCGCGGCGCGGCGCGGTCGGAGGGCGGCGGCGCGGCCGGCGCCCTCGCGGTCGGACGGACGCTGACGGAGGGCGCGGTCATCCTCACCGGCGAGAACACCTACGTCCGGCTCGGCCTGCCGGACGGCAGCCATCTGGCGATTCCGTCCAACAGCAAGGTGGCGCTCGAACGGCTGCGCGCCGTGGTGCTGACCGGCGGGATCGACCGCGAAATCCGCGTGCAGGCCGGCGGGCTCGATTCGCAGGTGACGCCGATGACCGATCCGTCGAGCCGGTTCGTGGTGGTGACCCCGGTCGCCCAGTCGGCGGTGCGCGGGACCGAGTTCCAGGTCGCCTATGACCCCGGCGCCAGCCGCGCCACGTCGGGCGTGCTGAAGGGCGTGGTCGGCGTATCGAACCCCAGGGCCGAGGCGGTCGCCCGCGCCGGCCAGGGCGTCGTCGCCACGCCCGCGGGGCTGAAGGGGCCGGTATCGCTGCTGCCCGCGCCCGAACTGGAGCCGGAGTCCGCCGTGCAGGGCGGCGAGCGGTTACACTTCGCGATCAAGCCCGTTGCCGGCGCGGCGCGCTATCGGCTGGTGATCGCCGGCGACCCCAAGGTCGAGGCGCCGCTCAACGAGCTCACCCTTGACAGGCCGGCGGCCGAGGTTCCGGGCCTGCCCGACGGCGCCTACTATGTGAAGCTCTCGGCGATCAGCCGTGACGGCCTCGAGGGCTTGCCGGGGATAGCGCCCTTTACCCGGGTCCGGGGCGATCTCACCATCGTCGGCGCGGTGCGCGGCGCCGACGGACAGACCGAGTTCCGCTGGGCCTCGCCCGGCGAAACGCCAGCGGTCTACCGCTTCGTCCTGGGACGCCGCCAGGACCGCGACCACCCGGTTGTGGCCAGGGATGATCTTGCCGAGCCGCGGATCGTCGTTCCGGCCCTGGCCGCGGGCGACTATGTCTGGACAGTGTTCGCCTTCCGCACGGTCGGCGGGCGGCGGCTGGAGATCGCCTCCGACCCGCAATCCCTGCATGTCCCCTGATCCGTCGGGCGGCCGGGCCTCGCGCCGGGTCCTGCCGGGGCGGTTCTATCTGGAATGGCTGCTGGTCGGCCTTTTGGCCTCGGCCCTGGCGGTCTGCGTCGCCCGCACGCCGCTCGGCAATCCGGTCGACCGGGCGGTCTATGACCAGCTGATCCGGCTGAACCCGCGCCGGCCCTCCGACCGGATCCTGATCGTCGCCATCGACGACGCCAGTCTCACCGAGCGCGGCGCCTGGCCGTGGCCCAGGACCCAGCACGCGCTTCTGCTGGACCGCCTGACCGCGTCGGGCGCCGCGGCGGTCGGGTTCGACGTGCTGTTCCTCGAGCCCGATCCAAAGGGTGGCGACCGGGCCTTCTCAGACGCCCTGCGCCGATCGGGGCGGACCAGCCTGCCCTTGCTGCAGCTTGCGCCCGGCGAGAACGGACGTCCGGTCAGGACGGTCCTGCCGATCGCTCCGTTCGCCTCCGCGGCGGTGCTGGGCCAGGTCAATATCGCGCCGGACATCGACGGCGTGGTGCGGCGGGTTTCGGCGCGCGTGGCCGATGGGGGCGTCTGCTGGCCGCAGCTGTCGCTGGCGGCGCTCGGCGTCGCCGACCGGTCCGGTCCGGACCGGACGTGCCAGGCGCTCGCCGACGCATCGCGGCGAACCTCCAATCTGATCGGCTCACGGGCTGAACTGGTCCCCTTCGCCGGACGTCCCGGACGCTTCCGCGTCGTCTCGGCGGCGGCGGTGATGCGTGGGGAGGTCCCGCCGGCGTTCGTCCGCGACAAGGTGGTGCTGGTCGGGGTCACTGCGGCCGGGCTCGGCGACCGTTACCCGACCGCGTCGTCCTCGCGGAACGGCGGCCTGACGGGCGTGGAGCTGCAGGCCAATCTGCTCGACGCGGCGATCACCGGCGCCAGGCTCAGGCTCGCGTCGCCGGCGCTGGTCGGCGGTGTCGCCGTCGCCGCGGTCTGGCTGTTGCTGTTCTGGCTGACGCGGCTCAGGCCCCGCCCGGGGCTCTGGGCCGTGATCGGTTTCGCCGCCGCCCCGCTCGCGATCTCCATCGCCGCCTTCGGGTTCGGCTGGTGGGCGTCGCCCCTGCCCGCCCTGGTCGGGGTGATCGTCGCCTATCCCCTGTGGAGCTGGCGCCGGCTGGCGCTGACCTCCGACGCGCTCGGCCAGGAGATCGCCCGCTTTGAGATGGGGACCCAGACGGTCGGCGCCGGAGCGGATCCGCTGGAACGGCAGATGGGCGCCCTGTCCTATGCGGCAGAGCGCCTCCGCGCCCTGCACCGCATGCTCGCCGAGACGCTGCAGAGCCTGCCCGATGCGACGGTGGCGGTCGATCCCCAGGGGGTGATCCGCCTCGCCAACGGTCGGGCCTCGGCGCGGGCCGACGGGATGGTCCTGCTCGGCGCCGGCCTCGACGCCTGGCTCGGCGCGGCGCTCGGCCCACGCGCGGGGCGCGAGGCGCTGGCGGCGTTGGCGGCCGGTGCGGCGACGGTGGAGGCGACCGCGTCCGACGGCGCCGATTTCGAGGTCGGCTCGGCCGAGGTCCGGGGGTTGGCGCCGGATGGGCCGTGGAGGATCGTGCGCCTGGCCGACGTGACGCCGATCCGGCGGGCGGTCCGCCAGCGTGAGGACGCACTGCAACTCCTGACCCATGACATCCGTGCCCCCTTCGCCTCGATCTCGGCGCTGGCCGCCCAGCCTGCCCCCGACGCATCGGTGCTGGCCAGGATCGAGACCTACGCCCGCCGGGGCCGCGCCCTGGCCGAAAGCTATGTGCAATGGTCGCGGGCCGAGAACGCCGAGGTCGCCGACGAACCGTTCGACCTGCGCGACGCCCTGATCGACGCCGCCGACGAGTTGTGGTCCGTCGCCCGCCAGTCGGGCGTCGAGCTTTCCAGCGCCTATCCGGAGGAGGAGGTGCTGGTGCAGGGCGACCGCAGCCTGATGACGCGCGCGATCATCAACCTGATCGACAACGCCATACGCTTCAGCCCGTCCGGCCGGACGGTCGAGGCGGCGTGCTTCACGGACGGAGAGCAGGCGGTCTGCGAGGTCAGGGACCGCGGCCCGGGCGTCGATCCGGCCGTCGAGGACCGGCTGTTCCAGCGCTTCGCCCGCTCCAACCGGGAGGGGGAGACCACGGGCGCCGGGCTCGGCCTGGTCATCGCCGCGCTCGCCGCGCAGCGGATCGGCGGCGCCGCCGCCTATGAGTCCCGCTCGGGGGGCGGCTCGATCTTCCGCCTGTCGGCGCCGCGACTGCGTGAGGAGGGCGGCGGCTGAGCCAAGCCGCGCCCAGGGTTGTAAATATTTGTAAATTTGCAACGCCAGGACTTGCGTCTGCGTGCGCGTGCAAGTTTGAGTGCTGACGCTACGTAACGACTGGGACGGGTCCGACGCAGGTGGATGGCGCGCACTGCCGCCTTCGTCTTTGACCCCCGGATGTGAGGCGCTTGTGGCTGACCTGCACAATCTCGCCAACTATCGGGGCGAGGGGAGACGACTTTCCGCGCCCGTGGTGGCTCAGGCGCTGCAGGCGCTTGGCGGCGCCGCCCACCGTGACATGATCGTCAGCCTGCTGCTGGGATCGCTGCATCGGCCGCCGACCCGGCCGGTCCTGGTGCAGGAGGTCGACCGGGTGCTGCGCGAGAACGCCGGCGATTCCCCGTTGTTCGCCCAGATGTTCGGGCTGGACTCCCGTCGCTGGGTGCTGAAGATCCCGCTCGCGTCCACGAAACCTTCCGCCCCCCACGAAGTTTATCGAAGCACCGGCTCCAGCTGATCAAATCCGACCCGGCGGCGAAGTCGCTTTAGTCCCTTGTAATTGAGAGCGTAAGTATGACCGAAGCACAAGTGCGCCAGTACCTGGGAGAGATCCTCCCGGCCCTCGCCGACATGGCCGACAAGGTCGATGCGCCCGATCTCGGCGAAGCCGCCTTCGCCCTGCGCATTATGGCGCACAAGATCGGCCGGGCGCCGGCGTCCGCGTCCGGCGAGCTCCGCCTGGTCAGCTGAGGCCGCCGCCGAGCGCCTTGTAGATCGCCACCACATCGGTATTGGCCGAGGTTTCGGCCTGGGTCAGCGCGTCCTCGGCCTGCAGCCGCGTGCGGTCCGCGTCGAGCACGCGCAGGAAGTCGATGTCGCCCTCCTTGAAGCGGTCGCGGGCGAGGTCGGAGGCGCGGCGCGCGGCGGCCACCTGTTCGGCCAGGCTGGCCACTTCCGATTGGCGCTGCTTGTAGGCCGTGACTGCGTCCTGCAGGTCCTCGATCGCCTTCAGCGCGGTCTCCTGATAGAGCGCCAGGCTCTCGTCGCCGCGGGCTTTCTGGGCGCGAAGGCGGGCGTGGGCGCCCCCGAGATCGAAGGCCGGCCAGGTGACGCTGGGACTGATCGCCCAGGCGTTGGAGCTCGACTTGAACAGAGTGGAGACGTCGCCTGACAGCAGGCCGACGAAGCCGGTGACGTTCACGCGCGGGAACAGGTCGGCGGTGGCGACGCCGGTGCGGGCGGTCTCGGCCGCCAGCCGCCGTTCGGCCGCCCTGACATCGGGGCGGTGGCGCAGCAGGTCGCCGACGTCGCCCATGGCCAGTTGCGTGGCCCGCGCCGGCTGGGCGCCCGGCGTAGCCGCCAGTTCGGCGTCGAGGGAGCCGGGGCGCTGGCCGGTTAGCACCGCCAGGCGCTGGGCCGCGTGCTTTTCGGCGGTGACCAGCGGCGGGACCGAAGCTTCGGTGGCCGACAGCCGCGCCTGGGCGCTCTCCACGTCGACCGGATCCTCATAGCCGATGCCGCGGCGGACCCGGGTCAGGCGCAGGGTCTCGCGCTGGGTCTGGGCGTTGGCCTCGGCCACCTGACGCCGGGCCTGGGCGCCGCGGAGCTCCAGATAATTGCGCGCCACTTCGGCCACCACGCTGATGCGCACGTCGGCCAGGTCCTCGCGGGCGGCGTCGCGGTCGGCCCTGGCCGCCTCCACGCCGTGGCGCACCCGGCCGAACAGGTCGATCTCCCAGGTCGCGTCGAAGCCGATGTCGGCCTGCTCGACCGTCACGGGGGTCGAGGTGAAGCCCGGCTGCTGTTCGCGAACGCGGCTGTAGCCGGCGTCAGAGGTGACGCGGGGCAGCTGGTCGAGCTTGCGGTCGTCGAACAGGGCGCGCGCCTGGTCGACCCGGGCGACGGCCTGGCGGACGTCGAGGTTGGCGACCTGGGCCCGCTCGATCAGGGCGTCGAGCTCGGCGTCGCCGAACGAGCGCCACCAGGTGGGCTCGGGCGGCTCGGCGGTGATGACGGCCGGGTCGGTGTCGGCGATGGCCACGGGGGCCTCCACCGGTGTGCGGTAGGTCGGGCCGACGGTGCAGGCGGCGAGGGTCAGCATCGAGGCGGCGATCAGCAGGGGACGGATGAGGGTCATGGCGCGGCTCCTTATTCCGCGGCGTGCAGGGACAGGACGGGCGTCGGAGCGGCCTCTTGCGGGCCGATTTCCGGAGCATGGCCGGTCGCCTTGATCTTGCCGCCGGTGAGCCGGCGGATGGTCCAGTAGAAGACGGGCGTCAGGGCGAGGCCGAACAGGGTCACGCCCAGCATCCCGGCGAACACCGCCACGCCCATGGCCCGGCGCATTTCCGAGCCGGCCCCGGTCGAGATCGCCAGGGGAAAGACGCCCATGACAAAGGCGAACGAGGTCATCAGGATCGGCCGCAGCCGCAGCCGGCAGGCCTCGAGCACGGCGTGCAGCAGGTCGTCGCCGGCCGCCTCGCGTTCGCGGGCGAACTCGACGATCAGGATGGCGTTCTTGCACGCCAGCCCCACCAGCACGATCAGCCCGATCTGGGTGAAGATGTTGTTGTCGCCGTGGGTCAGCCACACACCGGTCAGGGCGCACAGCAGGCACATGGGCACGATCAGGATGACGACGAGCGGCAGGCTCCAGCTCTCGTACTGCGCTACCAGCACCAGGAAGGCGAGGAGGACGCAGATCGGAAACACATAGACCGCGGTGTTGCCGGCCAGGATCTGCTGGTAGGTCAGCTCGGTCCACTCATAGCCCATGCCCTGGGGCAGGGCCTTGGCGGCGATCTCCTCCAGCGCCTTCTGGGCCTGGCCCGAGCTGTAGCCCGGGGCCGGGGCGCCGTTGATCTCGGCGGTCAGGTAGCCGTTGTAGTGGGCGGTGCGCTCGGGGCCCGTGGTCTCGTGGGTGGTGACGAAGGCGCCCAGCGGGATCATCTGCCCGGCGGCGTTGCGGGTCTGCAGGTGGCCGATATCCTCGGGCTGCAGCCGGAAGCGCTGATCGCCCTGGACGTTGACCTGGTAGGTGCGGCCGAACCGGTTGAAGTCGTTCACATAGAGCGAGCCGAGGTAGACCTGCATGGTCTCGAACAGGTCGGTCAGCGACACGCCCTCGGCGCGGGCCTTCTCGCGGTCGATGTCGGCGGTGATCTTGGGCGTGCCGATCTGGTAGGACGAGAACACCCCGGCCAGCCGCGGATCCTTGGCGGCGGCGACCTCGATCTCCTGCACCGCCTTGTTCAGCGCCACCGGGCCGAGGCCTGAGCGGTCTTCAAGCTGCATGCGGAAGCCGCCGATGGTGCCGAGGCCGAACACCGGCGGCGGCGGGAACACCTGGATGCTGGCGTCGGGAATGGCGGCGAACTGCCTGTTCAGGCTGGCGGCGATGGCGGCGGCCGACTGGCCCGGGCCCTTGCGCTTGGCGAAGTCGTCGAGCGGCAGGAAGATCGCCGCGGCGTTGGTCGAGTTGACCTGGCCGTTGATCGACAGGCCCGGGAAGGCCACCGCGCCGCTGACGCCAGGCGTGTGCATGGCGATGTCGCTGGCCTTGCGCGTCACAGCGTCGGTGCGGTCCAGCGAGGCCGCGTCGGGCAGCTGGATGTTGGCCACCAGGTAGAGCTTGTCCTGGGCCGGCACGAAGCCGCCGGGCGTCTTGGCGAAGGCGAAGATCGTCAGGCCGATCAGCACGGCGTAGACCGCGAGGGCCGCCGGCGATTTCTTCAGCATCCGGCCGACGCCGCCGACGTAGGCCTTGCTGCCGCGGGCGAACAGCCGGTTGAACGGGCCGAACAGCCAGCCGAAGCCGCGGTCGATCAGCCGCTGCAGGCGGTCCTTGGGCGCGTCATGCGACCTCAGCAGTACGGCCGCCAGGGCGGGCGACAGGGTCAGGGAGTTGAAGGCCGAGATCACTGTCGAGATGGCGATGGTCAAGGCGAACTGGCGGTAGAACTGGCCGGTCAGGCCGGTGATGAAGGCGGTGGGGATGAACACCGCGCAGAGCACCAGCGCGGTGGAGACGATCGGGCCGGTCACCTCGCCCATGGCGATCTTGGCGGCCTCCAGCGGCGGATGGCCGTTGGCGATGTTCCGCTCGACGTTCTCGACCACCACGATGGCGTCGTCGACGACGATGCCGATGGCCAGCACCAGGCCGAACAGGGTCAGGGCGTTGAGGCCGAAGCCCAGCATCAACAGGACCGCGAAGGTGCCGATCAGGCTGACCGGCACGGCGATCAGCGGGATCACCGAGGCGCGCCAGCTCTGCAGGAAGATCACCACCACCAGCACGACCAGCAGGATGGCTTCGAACAGGGTGTGCACCACCGCGCCGATGCTCTCGTTCACGAAGCCGGTGGTGTCGTAGACGATGTTGTACTTGATCCCCTGCGGGAAGTCCTTGGCCAGGCCGTCCATCACCTGGTGCACGTGGGCGGCCATCTGCAGGGCGTTGGTGCCGGGCCGCTGGAAGATCGGCAGGGCCACGGCCGGCTGCTTGTTGAGGAGCGAGCGCAGGGCATAGCTGTCCGAGCCGAGCTCGATCCGGGCCACGTCGCGCAAATGGGTGATACGGCCGTCGTCGCCGGCGCGGACGATGATGTCGCCGAACTCCTGTTCGGTGGAGAGCCGGCCCTGGGCGTTGACCGAGACCTGGAAGGCCGGACCGCCGGGCGCCGGCGGAGCGCCGACCTGGCCGGCCGCGACCTGCACATTCTGCTCATGCAAGGCCTTCACCACGTCGCCGGCGGTCAGGCTGGTGGCCGCCAGCTTCTCCGGGTCGAGCCAGACGCGCATGGAGTAGGGGCCCTGGCCGAACATCTGCACGTCGCCGACGCCGTACGAGCGCAGCAGCGGGTCGCGGACGTGCAGCTGGGCGTAGCTGGCCAGATAGCCCATGTCGTAGCGGCCGTCGGAGGTCAGGTGGACCACCTCGACCAGGTTGGGCGAGGCCTTGGTGGTGGTGACGCCCACCTGCTGCACCTCGGACGGCAGGCGCGACAGCACCTGCGCCACCCGGTTCTGCACCAGGGTCTGGTCCTTGTCCGGATCGGTGCCGAGGGCGAAGGTGATGGTCAGGGTCATCACCCCGTCGGCGGTCGACTGGGACGATTGGTAGAGCATCCCCTCGACCCCATTGATCGCCTGCTCGATCGGCGCGGCGACGGTTTCGGCGATCACCGCCGTATCGGCGCCGGCGTAGGTGGTCTTCACCACCACCGTGGGCGGAACAACCTCAGGGTATTCGCTGATCGGCAGCAGCGGCAGGGAGACCAGGCCGGCGATCAGGATCAGCAGCGACAGCACCGCCGCGAAGCGCGGCCGGCCGACGAAGAAGCGCGAAATATTCATGACGGGCGTCCGGTGGAGGGCGGGCGCACCTCGGGCGAGGTGCGAGTCGTGTGGCGTGTTCAGAGGTCGAAGGCGGAGAGGATCAGGCGGCCGGTCGCAGATCGGCGGCCCCTAAACCGGAGTTGGTCGCCGCCACGGTCGGGGCCGCCACCCTGGTCGGCTTGACCGCGTCGCCCGGCCTGACCTTGGTGAGGCCGGCGGTCACCACCAGCTCGCCGGGCTTGAGGCCGTCACGGACCACGCGGAGCTGGCCGAGGGCGGGGCCGAGCGTCACCGCGCGGTATTGCACGTGGTTCTGGCCGTCGAGCACCAGCACATAGTGCTTGCCGAGATCCGCGCCGAGCGCCTCCTCCGGGACCACCGTGGCCGGATCGGCGTTGGCCGAGACCAGCCGGATGCGGGCGAACAGGCCGGGGGTCAGCTTGCCGTCGGCGTTGTCGAACAGGGCCCGGCCGTCGATGGTGCCGGAGTGGGGGTCGACGGTGTTGTCGAGGAACTGCAGCTTGCCTTTGCGAGGGAAGCCGTCCTCGGTCATCAGGCCCATGTAGACCGGCCCGCCCTGGCCGCGCTGGGCCCCCGCGTACTTCAGGAAGGTCTGCTCGTCGGCGTTGAAGGTGGCGTAGATCGGCCCGTCGGAGACCACGGTGGTGAGCAGGCTGGCGGTGGTTACCAGGTTGCCGCGGGTGATCAGCGCCTTGGACACCCGCCCGTCGATCGGCGATACCACATGGGTGAAGGACAGGTTCAGCCGGGCCGTCTCGAGCGCCGCCTGGGCCGCGGCGACGTCGGCGACGGCCGACTTGGCCTGGGCGTCCAGCCGGTCGAACTCGCCCTGGGCGATGGCCTGTTCGGCGATCAGCCGCTTGGCGCGGTCGGCGTCGGCCTGGGCCAGGGCCGCCTTGGCGCGGGCGCCTTGCAGTCCGGCGGCCAGCCGGTCGACCTCGGCCTGGAACGGCCGGGCGTCGATCTGGAACAACAGCTCGCCCTGGCGCACATGCGCCCCCTCGGGCAGGCGGACGGCGTCGATATAGCCGCCGACGCGCGGACGCACCTCGACCGACTGGATCGCCTCGAGGCGGCCGGTGAAGTCATCCCACTGGCGCAGCGGCTCGGACACCACCGGCGCCACCTCGACCCCGGGGGTCGGCGGAGCGGCCGGCGTGCTGGCGGCGGCGTTGCAGCCAGCGACAAACAGCGCTGCGGCGAGCGAGGCCCAATGGGCGAAGGTTGGTCTGGCGAGGGTAAGGCGGTCGAGGGCGAGGGTGAGCATGTCCGATTCCTGGGTCGGACCGCCTGGGGGGAGGAGCGATTCCGTACCGAGCGGTATAGATATCGCTCAGACTGCCTTCCGCAAGGGATATATATACCGATAGGTATGAATTTTTCTAGGAGGCTTGAAGAAGCCCTATCGCGTCGGCCAGCACTGCAGGGCGGTGTCGACCAGGGTGCGCAGCTCCTCGGGCGTGGCGCCGTTGCTGGCCTGGACCGACAGGCCCTGGCTGACTGCGTAGAGCAGCCGGGCGAGGCCTTCGGGACTGGCGCTCGCCGGAAGTTCGTCTTCGGCCTTGGAGCGCTGGAAACGGGCGATCAGGGCGTCGTTGGCGGCGACGCCGCGGGCCTGGACCTCGGCGCGGATCGACTGGGCCTCGTCGCCGCACTGCATGGCGCTGATCACGCCGAGACAGCCGCGCGGGTCGCAGACCGAGGTCTGCCGCTCCAGCGAGCCCATCAGCAGGTGCTCGGCTACCGCGCGGGCCGTGGGCTTGGCCAGGGCCTCGCCGATGTAGGCCATCTTCTCGCGCTCGTAGAGGTCCAGCGCCTGGCGGAACAGCGCCTCCTTGTTGCCGAAGCAGGCGTAGAGGCTGGGGCGGCTGATGCCCATCGCCTCGGTCAGGTCGGTCAGCGAGGCGCCCTCGTAACCCTTGCGCCAGAACACGCCGAGCGCAGCCGCGAGCGCATCCTCCACGGAGAATTCGCGCGGTCGGCCACGGGCGGCAGGGGCGACGGACATATTCATACCGGGCAATATATAATGAAGGTTTCGTCGCCCGCTACTGCGGTGAACGGACGATCGGCGCTCCGGCCTTCGACAGGCGTTCGGGCTCTTTCAGCGGCAGGGCGAGTTCGCTGATGGTCGAGGGATCGTCGCGCAGCTTGATATAGAGCCGGCCGGAGGCGGGGCGCGGCACGCTCAGGATATCGCCGGTGAAGCCCACCGGCACGGTGGTCGGATGGTCGAAGCCCGGGGTCGAAGCCAGGGACTCGATCCGGAACAGCCCCGATCCGGAAAGTTCGCACATCGATCCGCGCCCCGGCGGGCATTTCAGCTCGCGCACCGTCGGCAGGCGCACCAGGGTGGTCAACGGTCGCCATTCGCCGGCGTCGCCGCCGCGGACGATGCGAAAGCGCAGCGGGCCGAAGGTCGAAGGCGCCAGGCCCGCGCCGGTATCGAGACTGGCCAGCAGCACCTGCGCATCCTCGAGCTCCAGGCCGTGCTGGCCGTCGAGCGTGGCGACGACGACGCTGTTTCCGTCTCCGGCCCCGGCCCCATCTTCCGCCCGGGCGATCTCGAGCTTTTCCTGGCCGGTGAAGGTCAGCGGCGCCTTGGCGCGAAGCGAGAACACCAGTTTGTCGCCGCGCTGGATCTCATCGGCGCCGACCAGTTGGATCGCGCCCTGGGGCTGGACGGCGCCGGGCTGCACCGTCTTGCTGATCAGCTCCACGCCGGGCCGCGCCG
>Ga0302311_10002364_pt1 | contig 21470 bp, 19 predicted proteins | sample III_Palsa_N1_3_FD_200449 | JGI IMG/M metagenome (GOLD analysis project Ga0302311, IMG submission 200449) | Peat permafrost microbial communities from Stordalen Mire near Abisko, Sweden - III_Palsa_N1_3 | ecosystem: Environmental > Terrestrial > Soil > Palsa > Peat permafrost | place: Sweden... | reverse complement strand
CCAGCAAGGACGTCAAGGTGCTGGTGGTCGGCAACCCGGCCAACACCAATGCGCTGATCGCCCAGTCCAACGCCAAGAGCCTGGACCCGAAGCAGTTCACCGCCATGGTGCGCCTGGACCACAACCGTGCCATCAGCCAGATCGCCGGCAAGACCGGCGCCGCGGTGACGGACGTGGACAAGATCATCATCTGGGGCAACCACAGCGCCACCCAGTACCCGGACATCAGCCATGCCACGGTCAAGGGCACCCCGGCCAAGACCCTGGTCACGCAGGAATGGGTCGAGAAGGACTTCATCCCGGTGGTGCAGCAGCGCGGCGCAGCCATCATCAAGGCGCGCGGCGCCTCCAGCGCCGCCTCGGCGGCGTCCTCGGCGGTGGACCATGTGCGCGACTGGGCCCTGGGCACCAACGGCAAGTGGGTCAGCATGGGCGTGCCCTCGGACGGCTCCTACGGCATCAAGCCGGGCGTGGTCTACGGCTACCCGGTGACCTGCAAGGACGGCAAGTACGAGATCGTGCAGGGCCTGTCTGTCGACGAGTTCTCGCGCGGCAAGATGACCGCCACCGAGACCGAGCTGCGTGAAGAGCGCGCGGCGATCGAGGAATTGCTGAAGTAAACAGCTGCGCCAGCACTTCCTCCGCTTGTTTTAGCAAGCCGGTCACGGATGACCGGCGCTTGGATATGGATGTCCGTCAATAGCCGGTGCTTGGACAGGATCTCCACGATGGAGGAATTGGCAATGAAGCGTCGATACAAGTTTGCTTTAGTGATTCTGGCCTGGGCCGCCGCGGGTGCGGCCCAGGCTTTCACCATCTCGGCCAAGTCCGAGAGTCCCCTGATCACGGAAGATGCGTTGCGCACCGCGACGCAGCAGGTGGCGGCCGAAATCGGCAACCGCATTCCGGACAGTCCCGATATCAAGGTCAACGTGCTCACCCGCGCCGTGCCGAGCAAGCAGGCTCAGGGGCGCTATGTGTACCTGCAGCGCATCGAATTGCGCCGCGCCTTCAACGCCGGGCCGCCGTATCCCTACGCCGGCTGGCTGCCGATCGAAACCGAGGAGCGCTACGGCGTCGGCAGCGAGACGGAAGTGCGGGCCGCCCTGGATCAGGCGCTACGCGCGTTTTTCACCGAACTGAAACCGGTGGACCCTAACGTGGGCTTCAAATAAGCAGCCCACACTGCAGCACGGCCACACGGGATCAATGGAAATCTATCACTGCCTCGACGGCCAGCCGCCGATTTTGCACAACCGGCTGGAGCGCATGCCGGACGAGGGCTATATCTGGCTCGATTTCCTGCGCTCCGAGGCGCAGGGCTGGGAGAGCTGGCCGAAGATCCTGCTCGGCGTCGAGGTCGACCACAGCCAGGTGATCGACTCGCTGACGCCCGATCACAGCTCCTACTTCGACGGCACCGAAGACTACGACATGCTGATCTTCGAGGGCCTGGGCCCGCAGGACAATCCTTTCCCGCTGCAGACGCGCACCGCCGCCTTCTTCCTGTTCGACCGCCTGCTGATCACGGTGCGCGCGGAGGACAACCCCAGCTTCCAGATGGTCAAGCAGAAGCTCAAGGGCATGAAGGCCAAGGCGCCGCCCAGCGCTCTGTGCCTGGCGCACCTGGTGCTCGATACCATGGTCGACCGCTTCCTGCGCGTGCGCGAATTCCTCGACCTGCGCCTGACCGAGCTGCAGGACGAGCTGCTCAGTCCCGACAACCGCATGGAAGACTGGCACACCCTGCTCGACGCGCGGCGCGTGGTGCGCCGCCTGGAAGCGCTCAGCGCGGACCAGATCGAGGCGCTGGATTCCTGGCGCCGCGGCACCGCGCTGGACTGGGACGAGAGCCGCGCGCAGCTGCGCATGCGCGACCTGCGCGAGCACGTCAGCCGGGTGCGCGATCACTCGCACTACCTGGAGCATGACCTGGAAGCGGCGGTGGAGCTGCACTTCGCCATGGTCAGCCATCGCACCAACGAGATCATGAAGGTGTTCACCGTGCTGGCCGTGGTGTTCATGCCGCTGACCCTGCTCACCGGTGTCTGGGGCATGAACTTCAAGCACATGCCCGAGCTGGACTGGGACTACGGCTACTACTACGCCCTGGGCCTGATCGTGATGGTCGGCATCGGCATGTTCTGGTGGTTCCGGCGCAGCAAGTTTTTCTGAAGACGGAGCCGTTGTTGTAGGGCGGCCTGTGGCCGCCGCCGCGCCGCGGCCGGATCAATCGTAGGGCGGGCCGTGCCCGCCGTATCCGCCCTCGGCGTGTACAGCCGGCGGCCACAGGCCGCCCTACGAAACTTTGGTCAGCCGCGCGTAATAAAACCCGTCGAAAGACCCGCCCGGCGCAACGCGCCGCCCGATCGGCCGCGCCTCGCCCCACGTCGCCTCGATCGGCATCTCGCGCGCATCCGCGTGTGCGCCGACGAACTCCGCCAGCACGTTCTCGCCTTCGGCTTTCAGCACCGAGCAGGTGGCATAGACCAGGATCCCGCCGGGCGCCAGCAGCGGCCATAGGGCGCGCAGCAGGCGCTGCTGCAGCTCGGCCATGCGCGGGATGTCGGTGTCGCGGCGCAGCCACTTGATGTCGGGGTGGCGCCGGATCACGCCGGTGCCGGAGCAGGGCGCATCGAGCAGGATGCGGTCGAAGGGCTTGCCGTCCCACCACACCGTGGGCTTGGCCGCGTCGGCGACTTCAAAGCGCGCCAGCACGTTGGAGCGCAGCAGGTTCTCCGCCACCCGCGCCAGCCGCGACAGATCGCTGTCCAGCGCCAGCAGCTTGAGGCCATCCACCCGTTCCAGCAGGTGCACCGCCTTGCCGCCCGGAGCGCTGCAGGCGTCCAGCACGCGCTGGCCCGGCTGCGCATCGATCAGGTCGGCGGCGAGCTGCGCCGCGGCGTCCTGCACCGAGGCGCGGCCGCTGACGAAGCCCGGAATCTCGTCCACCGATACCGCGTTGACGAAACGTACGGCGTCCGCCGTTTCCGGTACCGCCTCGGCGTCGATGCCGGCGCTGGCCAACTCCGCCAGGTAGGCGTCGCGCGTGACCTGGCGGCGATTGACGCGCAGGGTCAGCGGCCCGGGCTCGTTGCCGCCGGCCAGCACCGTGCGCCAGCTGTCGGACCAGTCCGCCTTGACCGCGTCCACCAGCCAGTCCGGATAGGACTGGCGCACCCCGGCGGTGACCGGCAGGGCGCCGTCGATCGCCGCCTGCTCGCGCTGGTAGCGCCGCAGCACCGCATTGACCAGGCCCTTGGCCCAGCCCTTGTCCATCACCGCGGCGGCGGCCACGGTTTCGCCGACGGCGGCGTGCGGCGGCACCCGCATCGAGCGCAGCTGGTACAGGCCGCAGGCCAGCAGCGCCTGCACTTCCGGCTCGTCCTTCAGCGGCTTTTGCAGCAGCGCGCCGGTCAAGGTCAGCAGCAGGCGGTACTCGCGCACCACGCCGTAGGCGATGGCCCGCAGCAGCGAACTGTCCGGCCCGCTCAGGCCGGGGCTCTGCGCCACCAGCGCGTCGTCGAGGCTGGCGCCCTTGAGTACCGCGGCGACGGTCAGCGCGGCGCGCACGCGGACGTTGGGGGAGGTGCTGAGGGAAGCAGGGGATTGGGGCGGCGTGGACAAGGCGACTGATTCAAAGGTGCGTAGGAGCGGCAGTTTAGCCCGCATCCAGTGCGGATGAGCGCCTGGCAGCCCGGAATGGCTGCACCGCATCTGCACCATTTTCCGTGTTTTTTGCACGCCCGGGTCGAAAGGCTTGCATGGCCGGCCCGCAGACTTTGCCCATCAAATACGGACCTTGCCATGCGTCTCGCCGATGGGCTGAAATTCTTGTCAAACGACACTTCAGTCTGGTTGCTGGCAGCCGCGGCCGGCTTGAGCACTTTGCCGCTCGACTATCTGATCTCGGTGTGGAGCGAGGATGTGAGCGAATCCGGCGTGGTGTGGCTGGCTACGGTCTGCTGCGGCGGATTGCTGGGGCGTCTGGTGGGGGAGCAATTGCCCGGCAGTGCCACCAACCAGCGTTATGCACTGAGCTTGTTGCTGTGCGGGGCTGCGCTGCGCGGTGTGGCGCCCCTGCTGCCCTTCAAGGCCTGCGTCAACGCCGGATTGATGCTCGATCGCTACGCTCTCGGCGTGCTGGCCGGATCGCAGCGCGAGCGGCGCCCCTTGCCGCCCACGCGGCTGGCTTTGGCGGGTGCGCTGTGGGTGCCGACCGAGGTCGTGTTGCGGCGCGCGCTCAACCCGGGGTTCTGACCACGCCGCATTCCCATATCCGATGCCACCACAGGGAAATACCATGACCAATGAACCTCCGATTCTCCCGGCGCCGCCGCCCTTGCCGGCATCGCGTGCATGGATGCCGCGCTTTTCCTCGCCGCTGGGGCGACTGCTGCTGGTTGCCGTATTGATCCTGTTCCTCAACATTCCACTGGCCATGATTCGCGGCGTGGTGGAGGAGCGCGCCGCGCGTCGAGGCGAAGCGGTTGGCGACATCCTGGCCGGTTGGGGCGGTCGCCAGAGTCTGACCGGGCCGATGCTGCGGGTGCCATTCACGGTGCACCGCATGGTACCGGGCACGGACGGCAAGCTGGTGCAGCAACTGATCACCGACGCAGCCTATTTCTTGCCGCGCGAGCTGCACGTCGACGGCAAGCTGCAAGCCGAGATGCGCCACCGCGGCATCTTCGAGGTGCCCGTTTACGTGGCACACCTGCATCTGTCCGGGCAGTTCGATCGGCCGGATTTCACGCCCTGGGCGGTGAACGCGGAAGATGTGGACTGGAAGCATGCAGAACTGGTGGTCGGACTGGCCGAGCCGCGCACCCTGCAGGCCGATGCCGCGCTGAACTGGGGCGGACAGGCGCTGCGTTTCAAGCCTTCCACCGGCCAGGCTGTTCAATGGGTCGAGTCCGGCATCCATGTACCTCTGGGGCAGGAACTGGCGCAGATATCCGGATCCGATGGCAGCAGTTTCTCGATCCAGCTCAGCTTCAATGGTGCCGATGCCCTGTCCTTCACCCCCACCGCTGAACAGACCGATGTGACGCTGGCCGCGGACTGGCCGCACCCCAGTTTCGAGGGTGGCTGGTTGCCGACGCAGCATGAGGTGCGCAGCGACGGATTTAGCGCGCAGTGGTCGGTGTCCTATCTCGGCCGGGGCTATCCACAGCACTGGACCGAGCTGCCGAACGCGGCCGCGGCCCTGGCCAAATCGCAATTCGGGGTGACGCTGGCGCAGCCGGTCGATCCCTATGTGATGGCCGAACGCACGCTCAAGTACATCGTGTTGACCCTGCTGTTCACCTTCGCCGTGATCTGGCTCACCGAAGTGCTCTCCGGGCAGACCGTGCATCCGATCCAGTACGGCTTCGTCGGCGCTGCCTTGTGTCTGTTCGGCCTGTTGCAGTTGTCCTTTGCCGAACACTTCGGATTCACCGCGGCGTTCGTGGTGGCGGCGCTGGCGGTAGTGGCGATGATCACGCTGTACTGCTTCAGCCTGCTGCGACATGCCTGGCAGGCACTGGCCGTCGGCAGCGTGTTGGGAGGACTCTACGCCTATCTGTACTCGATCCTGCGCGCGGAGGACTATGCCCTGCTGGGAGGATCGGTCGCCTTGTTCGTCAGTCTGGGGGTGGCGATGTTCCTGACGCGACAGGTCGATTGGACCACGCTAGGCCGTCGTCCGCTGGTCCAGGCGCCCTAGGCGAAGCACTTGCCTGCAACGGACCAATTCTGTGCCATTGCAGCGGCCGGCAGCGCCTTGCCGCCCGGTCGCTGCAGCTCGGTGACCAGCAGCCTGCCTTCGCCGCAGGCGATGTACAGGCCTGTTGCATCGGTTGCCAGCACGGTGCCGGGCATGGCCGCCACGGGGCCCGGTTCGGCGCGCGCGTTCCAGAAGCGGATGCGCTCGCCGTCGAGTTCGCTCCACGCCACCGGCGCCGGGTTGAAGGCGCGGACGCGGCGCGCCAGTTCCGTTGCCGGGCGCGACCAGTCGATGCGCGCCTCTTCCTTGGACAGCTTTCTGGCGTAGGTCATCCCGTCCGCCGGCTGAGTCTGCTGCGGCAACTCGCCGCGCTGCAGGCGCGCCAGTGCCTCGACGATGAGCCGTCCGCCAAGCGGGGCCAGAGCGTCGTGCAATTGCGCGGCGGTCATCTCCGCCGTCAGCGGCAGGTGCTCCACCAGCAGCATCGGTCCGGTATCCAGCCCGGCGTCCATGCGCATGATGGTGATGCCGGTTTCGCTGTCGCCGGCTTCCACCGCGCGCGCGATCGGCGCCGCGCCGCGCCAGCGCGGCAGCAGCGAGGCGTGGATGTTGATGCAGCCGTGCAAGGGGATATCCAGCACCGCCTGTGGCAGCAGCAGGCCGTAGGCCACCACCACCATCACCTCGGGCGCCAGTTCGCGCAACACGCCCTGCGCCTCGGCATGGAGTTTCAGCGGCTTGTGCACGCTCAGGCCCAGCGCTTCTGCGCGCAGCGCCACCGGAGCCGCCTGCAGCTTGCGGCCGCGGCCGGCGGGACGATCCGGCTGGGTGAAGACGCCGACGATGTCGTGGCCGGCCTGGTGCAGCGCGTCGAGCGCGGGTACGGCGAACTCGGGGGTGCCGGCGAAAACAAGCTTCACGGAGTCAGTGACCAGTGATTAGTGGTTAGTGATTAGTAAAAGCGTGAAAGCTAAAGCTTAAAGCTGTTAACTGGCCACCAATCACTGACCACTGGCCACTGCTTTTAACAGCTTCTTCTTGATCCGCTCGCGCTTCAGGCTGGACAGGTAGTCGATGTAGAGCTTGCCGTCGAGATGGTCGATCTCATGCTGGATGCACTGCGCCATCAGGCCCTCGGCTTCCAGCTCGTAGGGCTGGCCGTGGCGGTCGAGGGCGCGCAGCTTGACCTTGTTGAAGCGCTGGATCTTGTCGCGGATGTCGGGCACGGAGAGGCAGCCTTCCTCCATCTCCTGGCGGTCGTCGCCGCCCAGCACCTCGGGGTTGATCATCACGATCGGCTGGTCGTGCTCGTCCGAGCAGTCCATCACCGACAGGCGCAGCTGCACCCCCACCTGGTTGGCGGCCAGGCCGACGCCGGGCGCGGCGTACATGGTCTCGAACATGTCGTCGATCAGCTGCTGCAGCTTCTGGTCGAACTGCTGCACCGGCGCGGTCTTCTTGCGCAGCCGTGGGTCGGGGTGATGGAGGATGGGCAAAAGGGCCATGGCAACGGGTTTACGGCTTAACTTGCGAAATTACTACTGGACTGGCGGGCAACCGTGCGTCACTGCTCAAGTTTGTGCCAAAATCGGCCAACTGATATACCGCTTGTTAAGAGGGTTGCAGAACAAGGGAGCTGTGACATGGGGAAGTATAGCGCCTCACTGGTTCAATTTGGCCTGAAGCCGGGCGCACGGAGCGTGGCCGCCGGGCTGCTGCTGGCGCTGCTGGCCGGCTGCGCCGACGAAGAGGCGGTCTCGCAGACCGACCATGCGGCCGCGCCGCCGCCGGTCGCGGCGGAGCCGGTTCCGGCCGACGATTCGGTCAGCGGGGTGGACGATATCGACCAGGCCACGGCTGCCGCCGGCGACCTGTCGCTGCGCCACGACGCGCCGCTGCATTACACGGTCAAGCCGGGGGATACCCTGTGGGGCATCGCCAACTACTACCTGAGCGATGCCTGGCAGTGGCCGCAGCTCTGGTACACCAACGGCCAGATCAAGAACCCGCATCTGATCTACCCGGGCGAAATCCTCACCTTGGTGATGGTCAACGGCCGTCCGCGCCTGACCCTGGCCGAGGACCGGCTGCATCCGCGCATCCGCGAATTGCCGCTGGATCAGGCCATCCCGGCGATTCCGATCGACGCGGTACGCGAGTTCCTGCGCGGCCCGCGCCTGGTGACCAAGGCCGAAGCCGAGAAGGCGCCCTACGTGGTCGAGTTCGCCGACGAAAGCCTCATCGCCGGCCAGAACAACAACGTCTACGTCAAGAACCTGCCCAACAACGGCATCGCCAGCTGGTCGCTGGTCAAGGTGGGCAGCGCCTACACCGATCCGGATACGCATGAAGTGCTGGGCTACGAGGCGATCCCCACCGGCGAGGCCGACGTGCGCGAATACGGCAAGCCGGCAGAGATGCGCCTGACCCGCTCGCCGCAGGAAGTGGAGATCGGCAACCGCCTGCTGCCGCTGGAAGCGGAGAGCTTCAAGGCCGACTTCTATCCGCACCCGCCGGCGCAGCCGGTGGATGGGCGCATTCTCAGCGTCTACGGCGGCCTGACGCAGATCGCGCAATACGACATCGTGGCGATCAATCGCGGCAGCCGCGACGGCCTCGACCCCGGCACCATGCTGGGCATCTACCAGCAGGGCCAGAAGGTGCCGGACCCCTACGGCGACGGCAAGATCCAGCTGCCGGAGCAGAAGGCCGGCCTGCTGATGGTGTTCAAGGTCACGCCGCGGCTCAGCTATGGCCTGGTGCTGAAGGAGACCCGCGCGGCCCATCAGTACGACAAGGTGCACAGCCCCTCGGTCACGCGGCACTGATTGCGGCGGCTGTGGACCAGGCGCTGCTGCGCGGCTGGCTGGCCCTGATCCGCGTTCCCGGGCTGGGGCCGGGACGCGCGCGGCGCCTGCTGGAGCGCTTCGGCGAACCCGCCGCGGTGCTCGATGCGGGAGTCCCCGCCTGGCAGGCCGCCGGCCTGTCCGAAGCCCTGTGCAAGGGGCTGGCCCAGCCGGACTGGGCCGGCGTCGATCTGGACCTTGCCTGGCTGGCCGAATCCGCACCTGCCGCCGCCCGCTCCCTCATCACCTTCCGCGATCCGCGTTTCCCGCCGCTGCTGGCCGAAATCGCGCAGGCGCCGCTGGCCCTGTTCGCCATGGGGGACCCGGATCTGCTGCGCCTGCCGCAGCTGGCGGTGGTCGGCGCCCGCACCGCTTCCGCCCAGGGCATGGAAAACGCCCAGGCCTTCGCCGCCGAGCTGGCCCGGCGCGGCCTCACCATCACCAGCGGCCTGGCCCTGGGCATCGACTCCGCCGCCCATCGCGGCGCCCTGGCCGCCGATGGTCTGACCATCGCAGTCTGCGGCAACGGCCTCGACCGGGTCTACCCGGCGCGCAACCGCGAGCTGGCCCACACCATCGCCGCGCGCGGCCTGCTGCTGTCCGAATTTCCCATCGGCGTGCCGCCGCTGCCGGACCACTTCCCGCGCCGCAACCGCATCATCAGCGGCCTGGCGCTGGGGGTGCTGGTGGTGGAAGCGGCGCGCGAATCCGGCTCCCTCATCACCGCCCGCCTGGCCGGCGAGCAGGGCCGCGAGGTGTTCGCCATTCCCGGCTCGATCCACAACCCGCTGGCGCGCGGCAGTCATGCCCTGATCCGCGAGGGTGCCAAGCTGGTGGAAACGGTGGACGACATCCTCAGCGAGCTGGCGCCGCAGCTGCCCGCGGCGCGCGCCAGCCTGGCGGTCGGCGTGGCGGCCGGCACGAATCCTGCTGAATCGAACGGTGAATCCGCTGGTGCGTCGGTCGGCGACCCGGACCAGGCGCGGGTGCTGCAGGCCCTGGGATTCGAGACGCTGGCGCTGGACCATCTGGTAGGGCGGCTGGGCCTGCCGGTGGAGCGGATTTCGGCGGCTTTGCTGACGCTGGAGCTGGCGGGTCTGGTGTCGGCGGGGCCGGGCGACACCTTCACGCGGCTGCAACGCACTTGAGCTAAACAGCATCTAGTGGAAAGATAGAGGCCAGATGCAGATAAAAAGGGCTTGATCGGGGTTTTAGGCGGGGCGGCAGACGCGGCTTGTTCGCGCTTGTTTCACCCTTATAATGGCTAAACCTGATAACGCGCCGGCCCAATTCCGGCGCGAATGAGATGAAAGAAACCCTTCTCGATGTACTGATGTACCTCTTCGAGAACTACCACGATGGTGAGTTCTCGGACTCCGACAACCAGGAAACCCTGCGTGTCGAGCTGGCAGCCGCCGGTTTCCCCGAAGAAGAAGTAGGTCATGCTTTTGCCTGGCTCGACGGCTTGGCGAGTCAACGCAATGCGCCGGCCCTGGCCGGACGCACCGATGCGCTGCGCATTTATGCGCCGCAGGAGCAGGAGCGCCTGTCGGCCGAGTGTCGCGGTTTCCTGCTCTACCTGGAACAGCTCGGCATCCTCAACTCGGAAAGCCGCGAGCTGGTGATCGAGCGCCTGCTCGCGCTGGAAGAGGAAGTCGATCTCGAGCGCGTCAAGTGGGTCTGCCTGCTGGTGCTGATCAACCAGCCGGGCGAGGAAGAAGCCGCGGTGCACCTGGAAGACATGGTGTATTACCAGGGTGAGTTTCTGCACTAGGCAGTAGGTCCGTCCTGGACAAGACCGGGCCATCCTTGGCCCGGATTGTTGAAACAAGCCTGTCTACCGGGAAAGTTGAATGTCGCTGACGCCGTCGGATGACTGGCAGCCGCTGGAAACCTTCCCGACCTATCTGGCGGCGGAAATCGCCGCCGGTGTGCTGCGCGCCGATTCGCTGCCGGTGCGCATCGAATCCTACGGCGTGGTGCCGGGCCTGGAGCAGGGCAGCCGCCTGCTGGTTCCGGCCGCGCTGATGCACCGCGCGCGCTGGCTGACGGCGCAGGCCAGGGTCAGCGATTCCGAGCTGGACCGGCTCGCCCTGGAAGCGTCGCCGGAGCCCTGAAGGTTCCGCAATTCGGGCCCGCGGCGGCGGGCCGGGCGAGATTTTTTTCATCCTGTTCCAGGCGTTTTCTTCCCAGAGAGACTGGCTCCGGCGCGGCTGCGCCGCCGCGGCCGGCGCTGGACAGGCCGCGGCGTCGCTTGTATAAGCTGACGCCCCACGCGCTGTAAAACGCGAAATCCGGGTAGCAATGAGCAAACATCTGGTCATCGTCGAGTCGCCTGCCAAGGCCAAGACGATCAAGAAATATTTGGGCAAGGACTACGAAGTCCTGGCCTCGTACGGTCATGTGCGCGATCTGGTGCCGAAGGACGGTGCCGTCGACACCGCGCGCGGCTTCGAGATGAAGTACCAGCTGATCGAGCGCAACGAGAAGCACGTCCGCGCCATCGCCGCCGAGCTGAAGCACTCCGACGACCTGATTCTCGCCACCGATCCGGATCGCGAGGGTGAGGCCATCGCCTGGCACCTGTCCGAGTACCTGAAGGAAAAAGGCCTGCTCAAGGACAAGCCGGTGCAGCGCGTGGTGTTCTACGAGATCACGCCGCGCGAGGTGGCCCAGGCCATCGCCAATCCGCGCGAAGTGTCGCTCGACCTGGTCAACGCCCAGCAGGCGCGCCGCGCCCTGGATTACCTGGTCGGCTTCAACCTGTCGCCGCTGCTGTGGCGCAAGGTCGCGCCCGGCCTTTCCGCCGGCCGCGTGCAGAGCCCGGCGCTGCGCCTGATCTGCGAGCGCGAGGCCGAGATCCGCGCCTTCGTGCCGCAGGAATACTGGACCCTGGAAGCGCGCAGCGAGAAGGAGCAGCAGGTTTTCAGCGCGCGTTTGTTGGAATACAACGGCGTCAAGGTGGAGCAGTTCACCCTCGGCAACGAGGGCGCGGCCAGCGCCGCGCACGCGGCGATCGAGAAGGCCGCCGCCGGCGAGCTGCTGGTGGCCAAGGTCGAGAAGAAGCAGCGCAAGCGCTCTCCCGGCCCGCCGTTCACCACCTCGACCCTGCAGCAGGACGCCAACCGCAAGCTCGGCTTCACCGCCAGCCGTACCATGCGCACCGCGCAGCAGCTGTACGAAGGCGTGGAGATCGAGGGCCAGGCGGTCGGCCTCATCACTTATATGCGTACCGACTCGGTGTCGCTGGCACAGGACGCCCTGGTCGAGATCCGCGAAACCATCCGGAACCGCTACGGCGCCAAGTCGCTGCCGGACGAGGCGCGCCAGTTCAAGACCAAGTCGAAGAACGCGCAGGAAGCGCATGAAGCGGTGCGCCCCACCGCCGCCGCGCGTGCGCCCGAGCAGGTCGGCCGCTATCTGACGCCGGACCAGGCCAAGCTGTACGACCTGATCTGGAAGCGCACCGTTGCCAGCCAGATGAATCCGGCGGTGTTCGACACCGTCACCGCCGAGCTGCGCGCCGGCAAGGATCACGCGTTCCGCGCCAACGGTCAGGTCCTGGTCGAGCCGGGCTTCCTCGCTGCCTACGGCATCGCCGTCGACGACGAAGCCGAGGCGCACGAGGACGACGAGAAGCGCCTGCCCCCGCTGGCCGAGGGCGAGCGCGTCAAATTGCTGGAGCTGCTGCCCGAGCAGCACTTCACCCAGCCGCCGCCGCGCTACACCGAGGCCAGCCTGGTGAAGACGCTGGAGGAGTACGACATCGGCCGTCCCTCCACCTACGCCTCGATCATCTCCACCCTGCAGGCGCGCGAGTACGTGCTGCTTGAGGGCAAGGCCTTCATCCCGACCGACGTCGGCATGATCGTCAACCGCTTCCTTACCGAGCATTTCACCCGCTACGTCGATTACGCCTTCACCGCCAAGCTCGAAGACGAGCTGGACGCCATCTCGCGCGGCGAAGAGGAATGGGTGCCGCTGCTGGCGCGCTTCTGGAGCGACTTCAAGCCCACCGTCGATTCGAAGATGGAGCTGTCGCGCTCGGAGGTTTCGGAAGCGCGGCAGATCGGCACCGATCCGGTCAGCGGCAAGCCGATCAGCGCGCGCCTGGGCCGCTACGGGCCGTTCGTGCAGATCGGCACCAAGGAGGATGCGGACAAGCCGCGCTTCGCTTCCCTGCGCGCCAACCAGCGCATCGACACCATCACCATCGAGCAGGCGCTGGAGCTGTTCAAGCTGCCGCGCAAGCTCGGCCCGTTGCCAGGGAGCGGGGTCGAAGTCGACGTCAACATCGGCCGCTTCGGCCCCTATGCGCGCTACGGCGACCAATTCGTTTCGCTGAAGAAGGACGACGACCCTTTCACTATCGAGCTGCCGCGCGTGATCGAGCTGATCGAAGCCAAGCAGGCAGCGCTCGAAGCGGCCACCATCAAGCTGTTCGACAACACCGGCATCCGCATCGTCAAGGGCCGTTTCGGCCCCTACATCACCGACGGCAAGCGCAAGGCGCGTATTCCCAAGCTGCGCGATCCGGAGTCGCTGTCGGTGTTCGAGTGCGAGGCCTACCTGGCCGAGGCCGAAGCGGCCAAGCCCGGCAAGAAGAAGGGCGGCAAGAAGGCTGCCGCGAAGAAGACCGCCGCGCCGGCCGAGGGTGAGGCCGCGCCCAAGGCTGCGGCGAAGAAGGCTGCAGTAAAGAAAGCGCCGGCGAAGAAAGCCGCAGCCAAGAAAACCGCGGCAAAGCGCGCCGCCGGCAAGAAAGCTTAGTCCGCGTATGGCAACGACGCCGGTGCGCGTTGCCTGCGCCGCGCTGCGCGCCGGCGGCGTCATCGCCTATCCCACCGAGGCGGTGTGGGGCCTGGGCTGCGATCCGCGCAACCAGGGCGCCGTCGACAAGCTGCTGGCGCTGAAGCGCCGCGACTGGCGCAAGGGTCTGATCCTGGTCGCCGCCGACTTCGCCCAGCTCGAGCCCTTCGTGCAGCTGCCCTCGCGCACCGCGCAGAAGCGCGCCTTCAGCACCTGGCCCGGACCGGCCACCTGGATCTTCCCGGCTTCCGACCACACGCCGATGTGGATCAGCGGCGAGCGCGATTCGGTGGCGATCCGCGTCAGCGCCCATCCGCTGGTGCAGGCGCTGTGCCTGGCCTACGGCGGCCCCATCGTTTCCACCAGCGCCAACCGCGCCGGGCACGACGCGGCGCGCAGCGCCAGCGCGGTGCGCCTGGCGTTCGGGCGCAGCATCGATGCGCTGGTGCCCGGCGCCCTCGGCAAGCTGGAATCGCCGACGGTGATCCGCGACGTCATCAGCGGCATGATCCTGCGCCGATGAGCACGGTCGACATCCAGGCGGTCGAAACCTATCTGCGCGATCTGCAGAACCGCATCTGCGCCGCGTTCGAGCAGCTCGACGGCACGGCGAAATTCCAGCATGACGTCTGGACCCGGCCCGAAGGCGGCGGCGGTGAAAGCCGCGTGCTGGCCGACGGCGCGGTATTCGAGCGCGCCGGCGTCAACTTCTCCGATGTCAGCGGGGCCAAGCTCCCGCCCGCCGCCACCGCCCAGCGCCCCGAGCTGAGCGGCCGCGGCTTCCGCGCCATGGGCGTGTCGCTGGTGGTGCATCCGCGCAATCCCTACCAGCCCACAGCGCACGCCAATGTGCGCTTCCTCGTCGCCGAGGCACCGGGCGCCGAGCCGGTCTGGTGGTTCGGCGGTGGCTTCGACCTGACGCCGTATTACGGCTTCGAGGAAGACGTGCGCCACTGGCACGCCACTGCGCGTGATGCCTGTGCGCCGTTCGGTCCGCAGGTGCATCCGAAACTGAAACAGTGGTGCGACGACTATTTCTTCCTCAAGCACCGCAACGAGCCGCGCGGCGTCGGCGGTCTGTTCTTCGACGACTGGCGCGAGGGCGGCTTCGGGCAGAGCTTCGCGCTGATGCGCAGCGTCGGCGATCAGCTGCTGCCGGCCTATCTGCCGATCGCGCAGCGGCGCAAGGACACGCCTTACGGCCAGCGCGAGCGCGACTGGCAGCTGTACCGCCGCGGCCGCTACGTCGAGTTCAACCTGGTCTGGGATCGCGGTACCCTGTTCGGGCTGCAATCCGGCGGCCGCATCGAGTCCATACTGATGTCGATGCCGCCACTGGCCGCCTGGCGTTACGATTACCAGCCCGAGCCCGGCTCGGCCGAGGCACGCTTGTACGAGGATTTCCTGATCAAACGGGACTGGCTATGACTCTGCGCAGACGTCTGCGGTTGATGACGCATCCCTGGCGGCTGGCCGTCGAACGCCTGCCGCGCGATGCCGCCCTGCCGCTGCCGTCCTCGCAGGACGGCCTGTTCGCGGTGGTGCGCACGCAGGAATCGCTGACCGTGGTGCGCGAGGCCGACGAGTCGTTCAAGGGTGAGATATGGCGCGCGCTGGAAGTGGCCGGGCCGTTTCCCTTCTCCGAGTCCGGCGTGCTCGCCTCGGTCGCCGGTCCGTTGGCCGAAGCCGGCGTCAGCATCTTCGCGGTGAACAGCTACGAAACCGAGTACGTGCTGGTGCAGGAGCCGGACCTGGAACGGGCGCGTGCCGCGCTGGAGCAGGTCGGGCATCTGCTCGCTTGAAAGGCTGTCATATTTGGGTCCGCAAATGAACGCGAATGAACGCGAATATTTAGAAGTGGCTGACGGTAATTCCGTCCGGCTTTTCATTTGCGTTCATTTGCGTTCATTCGCGGACTGAAACTTTCCATGACCCTCACCGAACTGCGCTACCTGGTGAACCTCGACAAGGAGCGCCATTTCTCGCGCGCCGCCGAGCGTTCTTTCGTGTCGCAGCCGACGCTGTCGGTGGCGCTGAAGAAGCTGGAGGAGGAGCTGGGCGTGGCGCTGTTCGAGCGCATCCGCGGCGAGGCGCGGCCGACGCCGGTGGGCGAGCGCATCATCGCCCAGGCCAAGCGCGTGCTGGCCGAGGCCAAGCGGGTCGAGGACATCGCCGGCGAGGGCAAGGACGAGTTGGTCGGGCCGCTGCGGCTCGGCGCCATCTACACCGTCGGCCCCTATCTGCTGCCCGCCCTGGTGCCCGAACTGCGCCAGCGCGCGCCGCAGATGCCGCTGGTGATCGAGGAAAATTTCACCGCGGTGCTGCTGGAGCAGTTGCGCGACAACGAGCTGGACGTCGCCATCATCGCCCTGCCGGTGGATCTGCACGGCCTGTCGGCGTGGCCGCTGTATGACGAGGAATTCGTGGTGGTGCTGCCGCGCGATCACCGCTGGGTCAATGAGACCGCGTTGCCGGCGAAGAAGCTGGCGGAGGAGCATCTGCTGCTGCTGGGGCCCGGGCATTGTTTTCGCGATCAGGTCATCGCGGTCTGTCCCAAGTGCGTCGATGCGGAAGGCGACGGGCCGCGTCCGCATACCGGCAGCTCGCTGGAGACGATCCGCTACATGGTCGACAGCGGCCTGGGCATCACCGTGCTGCCGCGCGGCTCGGTCGACAACCGCCCGGCCGAGCCGCACCCGCTGCCCTCGGTGCCGTTCGCCGCCCCGGCGCCGACGCGGCGCATCGGCCTGGTGTGGCGGCGCAGCTTCCCGCGCCAGCAGGCGATCCAGATCCTGCGCGACGGCATCCTCAACGGCGGCGTGCGCGGCGTGCGCCTGCTGCGCGATGCGGTGGCGCAGCTCGCGGAAGCCTAGAGCTACGGCAAAAGAAAGCAGACGCATGAGTTGCCGCGCGCTTTCCCCTCTCACACTTGTGGGAGAGGGGTTAGGGGAGAGGGGCTTTCTGCTCGCACCAAGGCCCTCTCCCGGCCCTTCGGGCCACCCTGCGCACACGACACGGTGCCCGGAACGGTGGGTGCGGGAGTGTGCGCAGGGGCAGCCCCTCCCGCACCCACGCTACGCGGCACCGTGTCGGGGCTGTCCCCCGCAAGCGGGAGAGGGGAAACCTGGTTTCCCGCGGCGTTTGTCATCAACGTATTGCGATATCGGGACCATCAAGCATGACTGAGGCTCTGGCCAAGGCCACCCGCGATTTCTTCACCGCGCGCATGCTCGGCCTGGTGCTGTGGCCGCTGCTCGGCTCGGTGCTGCTGTGGTCGTTCCTCGGTTTTTTCTTCTGGCATGACCTGGTCAACGGCCTGCAGCATCTGGCCGCGGTGCCGGCGCTGAGCAATCTGCTCGGCGATTCGGTGCTGCATGTGGTGAGCGAGTTCAGCGTCGCCATCGCCCTGCTGCTGATCCTGCCGCCGCTGGTGCAGGCCAGCGCGCTGCTGATCACCGCCACCTTGGCGATGCCGCTGATGGTCGAGTTCGTCGCCGGGCGCGACTACCCGCAACTGGAGCGGCGCAAGGGCGGTACCGTCACCGGCAGCATCTGGAATGCGCTGGCGTCGACCCTGGCCTACCTGCTGCTATGGCTGGTGACTCTGCCGCTGTGGCTGTTCGGCATTCCCGCCATCGTCCTGCCGGTGCTGCTCAACGGCTGGCTCAACGACCGCCTGTTCCGCTACGACGCCCTGGCCGAGCACGCCAGCCGCGACGAGTATGCGATTCTGCGCAGCCGCGCCGGCGGCCAGTTCTTCCTGCTCGGCTGCGTCGCCTCCCTGGTGCAGCTGGTGCCCCTGCTGAACCTGGTTGCGCCGGTGTATTCGGGCCTGTGCTTCATCCATTTCGGCTGCGCCGAACTGGCCCGGCTGCGCGCCGCCGGCCGGGCCTGAGGGGCTGCAGCGGCCGGCCGGCGCTTGAATTCCACGCGGACGGCAACATTTTGTACCTGAGTGCTGTCCAAGCATCATCGAGACCTCCCCCGGAGTTTCCATGTCCAAACCGATCCTGATCCTGTTGTTTGCCGCCTGCGCCAGCCTCAGCGGCGGCTTTGCCCATGCCGACGCCGATGCCAGCATGCACCAGATCTACGAGGCCGCCAGCAGCGGCCATCTGGACCAGGCGCAGGAGATGATGGCGCAGGTGCTGAAGGATCATCCGGCCAGTGCCAAGGCCCATTACGTCGAGTCGGAGCTGGACGCCAAGCAGGGCAAGTTCGGCCCCGCCCGCGACGAATTCCAGACTGCTGAAAAGCTTTCCCCGGGCCTGCCCTTCGCCAAGCCGGAGGCGGTCAGCGCGCTGCGCGCGGAGCTGTATCCGCAGGCGCGGGCCATGACGGCCAATCCTAATCCCGTAGTGACGAATGCCGCGCCGTACAGCGCTGCGCAAGCTCCCGCGCGGGCCCACTTTCCCTGGGGGCTGGTGATCAGCATCTTCCTGATTGTGGCGATCGTGTGGGCGCTGCTGCGCCGGCGCCAGCAGGCCGTCATGCCCGGCTATGGGCCAGGCTACGGTGGGGCGCCCGGCGGCAACTACGGCGGCGGTTATGGCGGCGGCTATCCGCCTCCGGCCGGCGGCGGCCTGCTCGGCAGCCTCGGCACCGGGCTGGCGGTGGGCGCCGGCGTGGTGGCGGGCGAGGAGCTGGCGCATCGCCTGCTCGACGGCGGTGAGCGGCGGCCGTTCGACGGCGCCGATTCCGGCACCTATCGCGAGCCGCAGAGCGATCCCAATGCCGACATGGGCGGCAACGACTTCGGCGTCAGCGACAGCGGCTCCTGGGACAGCAGCAGCGACAGCGCCGGCGGCGGCGGGGACGACTGGTCCTGATCGCAAGCGGGCTTCCGCGCGCCGACCGGTGCGTGGAAGCCCGCTGAGTTTGTCCGAGGCTTGAGTCTTCGCGCGCAAGCGCGGAAATCCTGATGCTGTTTCCCGGTGTGCTTCCGCAATCCGCAAGAGCGGCAATGGCGCAGCCATTCCGGTGCGGCCCCGTGGCCGCCTACAATGAGCGGGTGGGCGTGCGTCCGCCGCAATTTTCCGGCCGCACGAAACTCGCTGCCGCGGTTGCACTCCAATAATGGTCAACAGGCCCCGAATCCGCCGATGCGGCTGAAATCCGCCCCTTTGTTGCTGCTGCCCGCGCTGCTCTGCGCCGCCCTGCCGGCGCGCGCCGACGACGACGCCTATGCCGCTGCGCGGCAGGAATTCCTGCGCGACTACACCACCGCCAGCGCCCTGCTGCCGGAAGGGCCGCCGCAGGACAGCGCGGCGCTGCAAGCCTATCCCCTGTATCCGTATTTGCAGGCGGCGCGGCTGAAGCGCGATCTGCGCCTGGCCCCGGATCCCAATGCGGTGGACGTGCGCATCGGCCAGTTCCTCAAGGACAACGGCGAGCAGCCGGTCGGCCGCGCGCTGCGGCGCGCCTGGCTGCCGGAGCTGGCGCGGCGCAAGTCCTGGTCGATGTTCTACACCCAGTACGCCGATACCGGCGCCGACGCCAGCCTGCGCTGCAACGCCTTGCAGGCGCGCATCGCCCTGAACCAGACCAAGGACCTGGCGCCGGCCATCGTCGAGCAATGGCTCAACGGCCGCGACATGCCGGCGGAGTGCGATCCGGCCTTCGACTGGCTGCGCGCGCGCAAGCTGCTGCCGGCCTCCCTGGTCGACCAGCGGGCGCGGCTGGCCCTGGCCGCCGGCAACTACCGCCTGGCGCAGAACCTGGCGCGGACGCTGCCGCCGGAGATGGCGGCGCCGGTGCAGCAATGGGCCGCCCTGATCGAGCAGCCGCAGCGTGAGATCGATCGCCTCATCGCCCAGCCGGAACTCACCGTCGAGCCAGCCGCCCAGTTGGACGGCTGGACGCGCCTGGCCCGCGCCGATGCCGATGCGGCGATGGAGCGCTACCAGCCCCTGCTCGACGCGCGCAAGCTCGATGCGGCCGGTGCCAGCACCTATGCGCGCGCGGTGGCGCTGAGCCTGGCCTGGAGCCGCCGCCCCGAAGCGCTGGACTGGTTCGCCCGCATCGCCGCCGGCGATGTCGACGAGCGCAGTGCCGAGTGGACGGTGCGCGCGGCGCTGTGGGCCGGCAACTGGCCGCGGGCGGCGCAAGCCCTGGCGGCGATGCCGCCCTCGCTCGGCAACCTGCCGCGCTGGCGCTACTGGGCGGCGCGCGCTGGCGAGGTGCAGGGCGATGCCGCCGCCGCGCGCGCGGTCTACGCGCAGCTCACCGCCAACGATAACTATTACGCTGCGCTGTCCAGCGCCCGCCTGGGCCAGCCGTTCGCGCCGCATCCGCAGCCGCTGACCATCAATACCGCGGTCGGCGCGCAGATCGCGCAGGAGCCGCCGTTCGTGCGCGCGCACGAGCTGCTGCTGTGCGACCTCAAGCCGCTGGCGGCGGTGGAGTGGCAGACCGGCGTCGACGGCCTCGATCCGGCCTGGCGTCTGCAGGCGGTGTCGCTGGCGATGCGCTGGGGCTGGTACGAGCAGGGCATCGCCAGCGCCAGCAAGCAGGGCGTGTTCAACGATTACCAGCTGCTCTATCCCAAGCCCTACGATGTGGCCGTGCATACCGCCGTCGCGCTGAGCCAGGTGCCGGAGGATCTGATCTACGCCATCCTGCGACAGGAGAGCCTGTACGACGCCGAGGTGGTGTCGCATGCCGGTGCGCTGGGCCTGCTGCAGATGATTCCCGACACGGCGCAGCGCGTGGCGAAGCGCTGGGGGCGGCCGCCGCCGACGCGCGCGCAGTTGTTCGATCCCCTGGTCAACGTGCCGCTGGGCAGCGCCGAGCTGCATGACCTGCTCGACCTGTTCGGCCAGCAGGCGCCGCCGGCCATCGCCGCCTACAACGCCGGGCCCAACGCCGCCACGCGCTGGCTGCCCGATGCGCCGCGCGATGCCGCGGTGTGGATCGAGAACATTCCCTACAACGAGACGCGCGACTACGTGCAGCGCGTGCTGTGGCATTCGGTGGTGTTCGGCTGGCGCCGCAGCGGCGAGCCGCAGAAGCTCGACGCCTGGCTGGGGCAGATCGCCATGCCGGTGACCGCGCCCGTGGCCCCACCGGCAGCCGCGCCAGCGGATGCGGCACCTGACGGCGGCACTGCTGCCCCGGCCGCGCAATGAAGTCCTATCTGGTCGGCGGCGCCGTGCGCGATGCCCTGCTCGGCCTGCCGGTGCGCGAGCAGGACTGGGTGGTGGTCGGCGCCGATCCCGAAGACCTGGTTGCCGCCGGCTACCGTCCGGTGGGCAAGGACTTCCCGGTGTTCCTGCATCCGCAGAGCAAAGAGGAGTACGCGCTGGCGCGCACCGAGCGCAAGTCCGGGCGCGGCTACCATGGCTTCACCTTCCACACCGGCGCCGCCGTGACGCTGGAGGAAGACCTGGTCCGGCGCGACCTCACCGTCAACGCCATGGCGCGGGACGAGCATGGCGCGCTGGTGGACCCTTACGGCGGGCAGCGCGATCTCGAGGCGCGCGTGCTGCGCCACGTCTCTCCCGCCTTCGCCGAGGACCCGGTGCGCATTCTGCGCGTGGCGCGCTTCGCCGCGCGCTTCGCGCCGCTGGGTTTCCGTGTCGCCGCCGAGACCATGGACCTGATGCGGCACATGGTGGAGCAGGGCGAGGCCGATCACCTGGTGCCGGAACGGGTGTGGAAGGAAACCGAGCGCTCTCTCTCCGGCGACGGCCGTGCCGAAGAAGGCTATCGACCCAGCGTGTACTTCCAGGTATTGCACGACTGCGGCGCGCTGGCGCGGGTGATGCCGGAGCTGGAGGCGCAGTCCGGCGTGCCGCAGCGCGCCGACTACCATCCCGAAGTCGACACCCTGGTGCACACCCTGATGTGCATCGACGTCGGTGCGCGCCTGAGCTTCCCGCTGCCGGTGCGCGTCGCCGCCCTGCTGCACGACCTGGGCAAGGCGGTGACGCCGAAGGCGGAACTGCCCAGCCACCGCATGCACGATATGCGCGGCCTGCCGCTGGTGGAGCAGTTCTGCGCGCGCCTGCGCGTGCCCAATGCGCAGCGCGATCTGGCGCTGGCGGTGACCCGCGATCATCTGCTGGTGCATCGCGTGCGCGAGCTGCGCGCCGGTACCCTGCTGGACA
>Ga0302311_10002363_pt1 | contig 21472 bp, 19 predicted proteins | sample III_Palsa_N1_3_FD_200449 | JGI IMG/M metagenome (GOLD analysis project Ga0302311, IMG submission 200449) | Peat permafrost microbial communities from Stordalen Mire near Abisko, Sweden - III_Palsa_N1_3 | ecosystem: Environmental > Terrestrial > Soil > Palsa > Peat permafrost | place: Sweden... | reverse complement strand
CCGACTGAAACCGCCGACAAAGCCCTTCGTCCTCAAACTCTGGCGGAGTTCGTTGGCCAGGCGCCGATCAAGGCGAACCTGCAAATCTTCATCGACGCGGCGCGGGGCCGATCCGAGGCGCTGGACCATGTGCTGCTGTTCGGCCCGCCGGGGCTGGGCAAGACCACCCTGGCCCAGATCATCGCCCGCGAGCTGGGGGTGAACTTCCGCGCCACCTCTGGTCCCGTCCTGGCCAAGGCTGGGGACCTGGCCGCCATCCTGACCAATCTGGAAGCCAACGACGTCCTGTTCATCGACGAGATCCATCGTCTCGCCGCCAATGTGGAGGAGATCCTCTATCCGGCGATGGAGGACCATGTGCTGGACCTGGTGATCGGCGACGGCCCCTCGGCGCGCTCGATCCGCATCGACCTGGCGCCCTTCACCCTGGTGGCGGCGACCACCCGCGCGGGCCTGTTGGCCACGCCGCTGCGGGACCGGTTCGGCATTCCGCTGCGCCTGGAATTCTATACCCCTAAGGAATTGCAGCAGGTCCTGACCCAGGCGTCGCGGAAGATGGGCGCCAATCTGACTCCTGAGGGCGCCGCCGAGATTGCCGGCCGGGCCCGGGGCACGCCCCGCGTGGCCGGGCGGCTGCTGCGCCGGGTGCGAGACTTCGCCGGGGCGGAGGGCGCCGCCGAGATCGACCGCGCCTGCGCCGCCCGCGCCCTGGCGAGGCTGGAGGTCGATGAGGCGGGGCTGGACAGCCTGGATCGCCGTTATCTGCGCGTGCTGATCGAGAATTACGCTGGCGGCCCTGCCGGTGTTGAGACCCTCGCCTACGCCATCGCCGAGGCCCGCGACGCGGTGGAGGACGTGATCGAACCCTTCCTGATGCAGCAGGGCTTCATCCAGCGCACCCCGCGCGGCCGACTGGCGGCGGCGAAAGCCTACGCCCACATGGGCCTGACGCCCCCGCCCCCCGCGCCGAAAGGCCAGCCGGGGCTGTTCGAGGAGGAGTGATGGTGGTGACTGACGCCCCTTCCGCCGGCCGGTTCGAGGGTCGGGTGCATCTGTTGCCGGTGCGGGTCTATTACGAGGACACCGACTTCACCGGCCTGGTCTACCACGGCAACTATGTCCGCTATTTCGAGCGGGGCCGGTCCGACTTCCTGCGCCTGGCCGGCGTCAGCCACTCCGACCTGCTGGTGGGCGACAGCCCGAGCGCCTTTGTCGTCACCCGGATGGAGATCGATTTCCGCCTGGCCGCGCGGATCGACGACGCCCTTCTGGTCAACACCACCTATGACGCCGTGAAAGGCGCGCGCCTGTTCATTACCCAGCGCATCACCCGTGCCGGGACGCTTATTGCCGAGGCTGTTGTTGAGGCCGCATGCATCAGCCTTGCCGGACGGCCGCGAAAACCGCCTCCGGGACTGGTGGATCGGCTCAAGCCATGGTTTGAGGCCTAGTGCGCTACGACCGGCGCCATAGTTTCACCACCCTGCGCCGCCACACGCCTTTGGCGCCGATTTAGGGAGCCACAAAGCCGTAATGGACGCCGCCAACCTCGCTAACCCCGACAGCTTTTCCATCGTCAACGTGTTCCTGCACGCGGACTGGGTCGTCAAACTCGACCTTGTCGTGCTCGGCCTCGCCTCGGTCTGGTCTTGGGCGATCATCATCGAGAAGCTGCTGCGCTTCAGCGCCCTCAATGGCCAGGCCCACCGCATCGAGCAGAAGGTCGCCGCCGGCGGCTCGCTTGAGGACATCGCCACCCAGGCCGGCGACAATCCGCGCCAGGTCATGGGCAAGATGCTGGGCGCCGCCATGCGGGACTGGCGCGAGAGCCGCCTCACCGGCCCGCTCGACGACGGTCAGCGGTCGATGTTGCTGCAACGGGTCGATCGCGGCCTCGACAGCCTGATCGCTCGGGAGAGCGCCCGGGTCGAGGAGGGGTTGTCGTCCCTGGCCATCGTCGCCACCTCATCGCCCTTCATCGGCCTGTTCGGCACGGTTTGGGGCATCATGCACGCCTTCCAGGCCATCGCCCTGCAGAAGAACACCAGCCTGGCCGTGGTCGCCCCGTCCATCGCCGAGGCGCTGTTCACCACCGCCGTGGGCCTGGCCGCCGCGATCCCCGCCTATGTGGCCTACAACAAGTTCTCCACCGACGCGTCCAAGTTCACCGGCCGGCTGGAGGCTTTCGCCGACGATATTTACGCCGCGGTGACGCGGCGCCTGGCGGGCCGGGTCTAGGCCGGTGGCGCTCTCGCTGGACTCCAGCAACGGCCGCCGGCGCGGTCGCCGGCGCGGCCGCAGCCGCCGCGCGCTGTCGGAGATCAACGTCACCCCCCTGGTCGACGTGATGCTGGTGTTGCTGATCATCTTCATGATCTCCGCCCCGCTGCTGACGGCCGGCGTGCCGGTGGAGCTGCCGAAGACCGAAGCCGGGGCGATGAACGACCAGTCGGAACCCTTGACGCTGAGCATCCGGCAGGACGGGACCATCTTCATGCAGGCGAGCGAGGTGCCCTTCTCCGACCTCGCTCCGCGCCTGCAGGCCCTGGCCGGCATCGGTTTCAACAAGCCGGTCTATGTCCGCGCGGACGGCCGTGCGCCCTATGCCGTCGTCGCCCAGGTGATGGCCAGCCTGTCCACGGCCGGCTTCAGCCATATCGGCCTGATCACCGACACCGGTGGCCCATCCTCGGGCCTTGACCGCATCGGCTCCAGCGGCGCGGTGCAGCAGGCGCCAGGGGCGACGCCCGCGGCCGGCGCGCCGAACCCCTGATGAGCCGCGAGAGCCTCGAACGCGTTCCAGCGGTCGCGGCGGCGGCGGCCCTGCACGTGGGCGTCTTCCTGGCGGCCATGTTTCTCGCCCAGTGGCTGAACAAGCCCGAGCCCATCACCCAGGTGACGGCGGTGACCCTGATGACCTCGGCCGATGTCGCCGCGGCGCGCGAGGCCATGCAGGCCGATCAGGCCCAGGAAGCCGCCGCGCCCGACCCCACCCCGCAGGCGCCGGAAACTCCGCCCGCGCCTGAACCCGCGCCGACGCCGACCCCCGCGCCGCCCATGCCCACGCCGGCTCCGCCGAAGCCGAACCCCACGCCCGCGCCCAAGGCCGCGCAGGCCGAGGGCGCGACCGCCGCGGCCAAGGCGACCGCAAAGCCCGCCAAACCAGCGCCGTCCATGGACTTCGACGCCCTCGCCAAAAGCCTTGAGGCCAGCGCCAAGGCGTCGGGCTCGAAGACCTCCTCGGCGCAGCGCGGACCGGCGCGTCCGCGCACGGCGGTCAAGGCCAGCACCTCGAACGGCAACACCGACGCGGTGTCCGCCGGCGCCCTCGCCTCGCTTGGCGCGGAGCTGCAACGGCTGTGGTCGCTGGACTGCGACGTCGCCGGCCGCTCCGACGTGGCCATCCAGGTGGCCTTCCGCCTGGGCTCGTCCGGCAACCTGATCGGCGATCCGGTTTCATCGCAGCAGGGGGCCAGCGACGCCATCATCAAGGCCGCCTCCGACCGGGCCGTGCGCGCGGTCTACGCCGCCCAGCCGATGACAAATCTGCCCGCCGGGCTTTACGGCCCCAGAATTGTCGTCAACTTCAATGCAAAACAGGCCTGCGGTCAGCGATGAGACAAGCCATGCTTAGAACGATCCCCTCCGTTTTCGCCGCCACCCTCATGTTTTGTGGGGCCCTGGTTTTCGGGCTGATGGCCGCCGCGCCGGGCGCCGCCATGGCCGATGTGGTGGTGGATGTGAACCAGGGGGTCGTCGCCCCGCTGCCCATCGCCATCCCGGCCTTTACCGGCGATCCACGCGGCGCGGACATCGCCCGGGTGCTGTCGGCGGACCTGGAGCGGTCGGGCCTGTTCAGGCCCCTGGATCCCTCGACCTTCGTCGAGAAGAGCCTCGATGTGAACGTGCAGCCCAACTATGCGTCCTGGAAGCAGATCAGCGCCCAGGCCCTGGTCAACGGCGCGGTCACCGTCGATCCGGACGGGCGGATCCGGGTCGATTTCCGGCTGTGGGACATCTACCAGGGCCAGCAACTGATCGGCATGCAGTTCACCGCTTCACCCGACACCTGGCGCAGGGTGGCGCACAAGATCGCCGACGAGGTCTATAAGAAGCTCACCGGCCAGGGCGCCTACTTCGACACCCGTATTGTCTTCGTGGCCGAGAGCGGCCCCAAGTCGCGGCGCATCCGCATGCTGGGGATCATGGACCAGGACGGCGCCAACCCGCAGTTCCTGACCCAGGGCGTCGATCAGATCTTCACCCCGCGCTTCTCCTCCAACACCCAGGAAATCACCTATATGGAGCTGAAGGACTCCGGGGCCGCGGTCTATCTGTTCAATATCGAGACCGGCCGTCGGGAGAGCCTCGGCAGCTTCAGCGGCATGGTGTTCGCGCCGCGCTTCTCGCCCGATGGCCAGAAGGTCGCCTTCTCGGTGGAGAAGGGCGGCAACACCGACATCTATGTGATGAACCTGAACACCCACTCGACCCAGCGGCTGACCACCGATCCGTCGATCGACACCTCGCCGTCCTTCTCGCCCAATGGCGGGCAGATCGTGTTCAACTCCGACCGTGGCGGCAGCCCGCAGCTCTATGTGATGAACGCCGACGGATCCGGCCAGCATCGGATCTCGTTCGGCTCGGGCCGCTACAACACCCCGGTCTGGTCACCGAACGGCGACCAGATCGCCTTCACCAAACAGACCGGTTCGACCTTCCACATCGGCGTGATGCGGGCGGACGGCTCGGATGAGCGTATTCTGACCACCAGCTATCTGGACGAGGGCCCGACCTGGGCGCCGAATGGTCGCGTGCTGATGTTTTTCCGGCAACAACCAGGCGGCTCGCCGCGTTTGTGGACCGTTGATGTTACAGGACGCATCATCGAAGCTGAGCCGTATCCGGGCGCGGCCTCCGATCCGGCGTGGTCTCCGCTGCTGAATTGAGTTTCCGGGCGGACCGGCGCATAGTAACTTTTGAATGTCGAGGGTATCGGCGGCGGATTGATGAGAACTCATAACACTCATCACCGTGATCACTTGAAGGAGCACAGGCGCGTGACCTTGAATATCAATCACATAACAAGACTAGCGCTTATCGCTGGCGCAGCGATTTCCATTACCGCCTGCGCGCACAAGAAACCGGAGCCGCTCGCGGAGACGGGGCCAGTCGCCCACGAAGCGCCCTATTCTCGGCCCGCGCCGCCGGTTGAATCGCAACCCTCCGGCCCGATCCCCGGCTCGATCCAGGACTTCGTCATCAACGCTGGCGACCGTGTCTACTTCGACACCGACAAATATACTGTCCGTGGCGATGCGGCGCCTGTGCTTGACGCCCAGGCCTCGTGGCTGCGCCGCTATCCCTCCGTCCGGGTGCGCATCGAAGGCAATGCCGACGAACGCGGCACCCGCGAATACAACTTCGCCCTGGGCGGCCGCAGAGCCAACTCGATCAAAGAATATCTGGTGGCCCATGGCGTCGAGCCTGGCCGTATCGACACCGTTTCCTACGGCAAGGAACGGCCGATCGATCCGGGCGAGAGCGAAGACGCCTGGGCCAAGAACCGCAATGGCCACACCGCGATCACCAGCGGCGCCCAGTAAGGTTCCAGCTTGCCAACCAACCCCCTCGCCTTTGCTGGCGAGGGGGTTTTACTATCCCCGACATTAGGCAGCCGTATTTTCGGCGCCGCGAAAGGGCAGTCATCCACAGATGAAACCCGCCAACCTGTTCATGACAGCGGCCATCGCCGCCCTCGCTCTAGGACTGGCCGGATCGGCCATCGCCCAGGACGACGAGTCCCCCGCGTCCGCCGGCGCGACCTATCAGAAGTCCAACGACAAACGGCTGCAGCGGATCGAGAAGGACCTGCACGAACTGCGGGCCATCGTCCTGCAGGCCAAGGACACCGGCCAGCCGGTTCAGGTGCGCACCGCCAGCTCCGACGATCAGATGATCGCCATGCAGAGCAAGCTGGACGATATCGAACAGACGGTTCGCGGCATGACCGGTCAGATCGAGGTGATCAGCCACGACCTGGACGAGGCCAAGAAGAGCGTCGCCGAAACACACGACCAGACGGTGGTGATGGCCGACCGGCTGGATAAGCTGGAAAAGCAGGTAGAGAGCATCGCCGCGCCGCCGCCCCCGCCGCCGGGTCCCAGCGCGGAAGCCGCGCCACAACCCGAGGCGGCTGGCGATACCAGCGGCCCGGCGCCAGGCGGCGCGGGCGCGGCCTACACCCACGCTCATCAGCTGCTGTTGAACGGCGAATATCCCGCCGCCGCCGACGCCTACCAGTCCTTCATCGACACCTATCCGCAAAGCCCCACCGTGCCGGCCGCCCACTACTGGCTGGGCGAGATCAAATATACCCAGGGCGACTTCAACGCGGCGGCGACCAATATGATCGGCGCGATCCGGGGCTGGCCGCAGACCAGTTGGGCGCCGGACGCGGTGGTCAAGCTGTCGCTGGCGCTGGTCCAGCTCAACAAGACCAGCGAGGCCTGCGGCACGCTTACGGAATTTACCCGCCACTACCCCAAGGCCACCGCCGCCGCCAAACAGCATGCCGCCGCCGCCCGGGCCAAGGCCGGCTGCGCGGGGTGACGTCGCGCGGTGGCTAGTGCAGCCCAGCGCCGCGCGGACTGGGCCCGCGATGAGGACAACGCCGCTTTCGCCGTCCTGGATCGCCGCCTCAGCGTTTTGAGCACAGCGCCGATCGGCGTGGCCTTTTCCGGCGGCGGCGATTCCTTGATGGCGCTGAAGGCGACCAAGGCCTGGGCGGGCAGGCATGGCCGGTCCGTGATCGCCTTTCATGTCGACCATCGACTGCAATCGGCCAGCGCCGGCTGGGCCAGCGCCGCTCGTCGAGGCGCCGACCGACTGGGCGTGCGCTTCGTGGCCTTGTCGTGGGAAGGTGTGAAGCCTCTGACCGGCCTGGCCGCGGCGGCTCGCGAGGCGCGCCACCGGCTGATCGCCGACGCCGCGCGGCAAGCCGGTGTTCGCGCCCTGGTGATTGGCCACACCGCCGACGACCAGATCGAAGCCGAGCTGATGCGCGCGACCGGACACCGCATGGGCGATTTGCGGGCGTGGTCGCCCTCGCCGGTCTGGCCGCAGGGGCGCGGCCTGTTCCACCTCCGGCCCCTGCTGGGCCTTCGGCGCGCGGCGATCCGCGAACGGCTCGCCGCCGAGGGCGAGACCTGGATCGAAGACCCCATGAACCAGGACCTTCGCTCGCCCCGCGCCCGGGCGCGGCTGGACGCGGTCCTAATGGACGGCGCGCGCCTGGGCGGCGACGACGACGGCTTGAGCCAGCTTGCGGCCGAGGCCGTGGCCGGCGAAGGCGGCGACATCCGCGTCGATCGCGAAGCCCTGAGAGCCGCGCCCCGCGTGTTGGTCCGCCGGTTGGTCGGCGCCGCGGCGGTATGCGCCGGTGGGCAGGCTCGCCCCGCGCGCGGCGATCGGCTGGACGCGCTGGCGGACCGACTGCACGGCGCAGAGACCTTCGCCGGCGCCCTTTCCGGCGCCAAGGTTCTGGCTTCGAGCGAGGTGGTGTTCGTGCGCGACGCGGGCGAGGCCGCCCGAGGTGGTCTTGCGCCGCTCGATCTGGCGACCGGCGAGACCAGTGTCTGGGACGGCCGTTTCGAGATCACCGCCCACGAACCCGCCGTGGTCACGCGGCTGGCCGGCCAAGCCACTGCGCTTGGCTCCAGGCAAACGGCGAGGCTCAAAACCCTGCCCGCCTCGGTTCGGCCAGGATTGCCCGTCATGGTGGCGTCGGACGGCCAGCCGCTTTGCCCGATCCTTGCAGAAGACCAGCGGTTCGAGGTCAGGCTGCTCGTGGCGGAACGCTTCGCCGCCGCCTGTGGAGTGATTTCGAAAGAACCTGCGACCTAATCTCGCGGTTCGGTCCGGCGTCCGTGGCGAAACTCTCGCGGGCGTCCTATGTTGACAACGAGGGCGCGCGGGCCGGCCAAGGGCTGTCGCGGGCCAAAATGGATAGCTCTAAAAGGGCGAGCGAATGAATTTGCGGAATCTGGCCATCTGGGCTGTGCTGGCCGTCGTGGCCCTAGGTCTTTATGGGGTGATGACACAGACCACCCGGCTTGGCGGCGGCGGCAACGGCGCTGACGTCAGCTATTCGCAGCTGCTGCGCATGGTCGATTCCGGCCAGGTCCGCAAGGCGACCATCCATGGCGATACGGTCGACGTGCAGGATCCGGACGGCAAGACCAAGTTCAGCGTCACCACCCCCTATCCGCAAGACGATCTGGTCCACCACCTGGAAGCCCAGAACGTCGACTTTTCGGTTAAGCCTTCGGGCGGCAACCCGGCCCTGGCCCTGCTGATCAATCTGCTGCCGGTGATCCTGATCGCCGCCGTCTGGTTCTTTTTCATGCGCCAGATGCAGGGCGGCGCGCGCGGCGCCATGGGCTTCGGCAAGTCCAAGGCGCGGCTGCTGACCGAAAACAAGAACCGCGTCACCTTCGACGACGTCGCCGGCGTGGACGAAGCCAAGGACGAACTGGCGGAGATCGTCGACTTCCTGAAGGACCCGGCCAAGTTCCAGCGTCTGGGCGGCAAGATTCCCAAGGGCGCCCTGATGGTCGGCCCTCCGGGTACGGGTAAGACCCTGCTCGGCCGCGCGGTCGCCGGCGAGGCGGGCGTGCCCTTCTTCTACATCTCGGGTTCCGACTTCGTGGAAATGTTCGTCGGCGTCGGCGCGAGCCGCGTGCGCGACATGTTCGAACAGGCCAAGAAGAACGCTCCCTGCATTATCTTCATCGACGAAATCGACGCTGTCGGCCGCCACCGTGGCGCGGGCCTGGGCGGCGGCAACGACGAGCGCGAGCAGACGCTGAACCAGCTGCTGGTCGAGATGGACGGGTTCGATCCGAACGAGAGCATCATCGTCATCGCTTCGACCAACCGTCCCGACGTGCTGGACCCGGCCCTGCTGCGTCCCGGCCGGTTCGACCGCCAGGTGGTGGTGCCGAACCCGGACGTGACCGGCCGCGAAAAGATTCTGCGCGTTCACATGCGCAATGTGCCGCTGTCGGCGGACGTGGATGTGCGGGTGATCGCCCGCGGCACCCCCGGCTTCTCCGGCGCGGACCTGTCCAACCTGGTCAACGAGGCGGCCCTGACCGCGGCGCGCAAGAACCGCCGCATGGTCACCCAGTTCGACTTCGAACAGGCCAAAGATCGCGTGATGATGGGCGCCGAGCGCAAGTCCATGATCATGAGCGACGAGGAAAAGCGCAACACGGCCTACCACGAGGGCGGCCACGCCCTGGTGGCCATTTCGGTTCCCGCCGCCGATCCGGTGCACAAGGCCACCATCATCCCCCGCGGCCGCGCCCTGGGCATGGTGATGCAGCTGCCGGAAGGCGACCGCTATTCCATGGACTTCACCCAGATGACCTCGCGTCTGGCCATCATGATGGCCGGCCGGGTCGCCGAGGAGCTGATCTTCGGCAAGGACAAGGTCACCTCGGGCGCCTCCAGCGATATCCAGGCCGCCACGGGCCTGGCCCGCAACATGGTCACCCGCTGGGGCTATTCCGACGTCCTGGGCATGGTCTCCTATGGCGACAATCAGGAAGAAGTGTTCCTGGGCCATTCGGTTGCCCGCACCCAGAATGTCTCGGAAGACACCGCTCAGAAGATCGACCTGGAGGTCCGCCGCCTGGTTCAGGCCGGCTATGACGAAGCCAAGAGCATCCTGACCGCCAAGCTGGAAGACCTGCACACCCTGGCCAAGGCCCTGCTGGAGTATGAGACCCTGTCCGGCGACGAGATCATCAATGTGATCAAGGGCGTCAAGCCAGACCGCGAAGACGCCGAGCCCAAGCAGCTGCCTGGCCCGCGCGTCTCGGTCCCGCTGTCGCCCAGCGCCGATCCCGAACCGGCGTAAACGCCAAAGCCCCTTCCCCCTCAATGGGGGAAGGGTTACGCGGACGTCCCATGAAGTCCTGCCGCATCATGGGGATCGTCAACGTCACCCCCGACAGCTTCTCCGACGGCGGGCGGTTCCTGGACCTCGCGGCGGCCCACGCCCATGCGCGCAAACTGATCGCCGAGGGCGCCGACATTCTCGACATCGGCGGCGAGTCCACCCGTCCGGGCGCGGCGCCCGTCTCGGAGGCCGAAGAGCTGGCCCGCACCCTCCCGCTGATTGAAGCTGTACGCGCGGAGTCCAACATCGCCATCTCCATCGACACCATGAAGCCCGCCGTCGCCCGCGCGGCGGTCCAGGCCGGTGCGACCCTGTGGAACGACGTGTCGGCCCTGGGCTGGTCGCCAGACAGTCCGTCCGTGGCCGCGGACCTGGGCTGTGAGGTGGCGCTGATGCATATGCGCGGCGAACCTCGAACCATGCAGGCCGATCCGCACTATGACGATGTGGTCCGCGAAGTCGGCGATGAGCTGCTGAGCCGGGCCGATGCGGCCATGACGGCCGGCGTCGCGCGCGAGCGGATCTGGCTCGATCCGGGCATCGGCTTCGGCAAGACCATGGCCCACAACCTGACCCTGCTGCGCCACCTCGACTGCCTAGTCGCCCTGGGCTTCCCGGTCCTCTATGGCGCCAGCCGCAAGAGCACGATCGCCCGCATCGACCCCACCGCAACCAAGGCCGAAGACCGGCTGGGCGGATCGATCGCCTTCGCCCTTGCGGCCGCCCGCGCCGGCGCCGCGATGGTGCGCGTGCATGACGTGCGCGAGACCCGGCAGGCCTTGGCGGTGCAGGCGGCGATCGAGGCGGCGGCATGAACCCACGCGGACGCGTCCTGGTGATCGCCGGCTCGGACTCCGGCGGCGGCGCGGGGGTCCAGGCCGACATCAAGACGGTGATGGCGCTCGGCGGCTTTGCCACCACCGCCATCACCGCGATCACCGCCCAGAACACCCTGGGCGTCTTTGGCGTCCATCCGATCCCGCCCGAGATGGTGCTGGCGCAGGGCCGCGTGGTGCTGGGCGACATTGGCGCGGACGCGGTCAAGACCGGCATGCTGGCCTCGCGCGCCACCATTGAGGCCGCCGCCGTCCTGATCGACGAAGCCGGCGCACCGGCGGTGATCGACCCGGTAATGGTCGCCTCCAGCGGCGCGCGCCTGATCGAGGACGACGCGGTCTGGGCGATCACGCGCCTGCTGATTCCCAGGGCCGCCCTGCTTACCCCCAACGCCCCCGAGGCGGCGGCGCTGACGGGCCTCGCGGTCGAAACCAGTGACGACCTGCGCCGCGCCGGCGAAGTGCTGCTCGAAGCCGGCGCCAAGGCCGTGCTGATGAAGGGCGGCCACATCGCCGGCGAGACCCTGACCGATATCCTGATGACACCGGCCGGCGAGATCAGCTTTTCCGGCCCCCGCATCGAGACCCGCAACACCCACGGCACCGGCTGCACCCTGGCCTCGGCCTGCGCCACGGGCCTGGCCCAGGGCTTATCGCTGCAGGACGCCGTCGCGCGCGCCTGGGCCTATGTGGCCGAAGCCATCCGCCACGCCCCCGACCTGGGCGCCGGCTCGGGGCCGCTGAACCATGGGTGGATGACGCCTGACCGGACTTGATCGTCAGCGCGTTTTATGTTCTTGTTTTGTTCGATGAACACCCAACACTCCCTGCCCCTCGCCGACCGCCTCGGCGACATCGTCCGATCGAGCCCACGCCTGATGCAGGTGCTCGAGATCGCCCGCGATCTCGATCTGCAGGATTGGCGGATCGTGTCTGGGGCCATCTACCAGACCGTCTGGAACGCCCTGACCGGCCGTGATCCGGACTATGGGATCAAGGACTACGACCTGTTCTATTTCGACGGCTCGGACCTGTCCTATGAGGCCGAGGATGTGGTGATCAAACGCGCCGCGGCGGCCTATCCGCCCGAGTTGTCGCCGCTGGTCGAGGTGCGCAACCAAGCCCGCGTACACCTGTGGTTCGAGCAGAAGTTCGGCGCGCCCTACACGCCGGTAGCCTGTTCCGACGAAGCCTTGAATGGGTTCGTCGCGCCGGCGTACGCCGTGGGCGTTCGACTGGAAGACGATGGCCGCATCGACATCGCCGCCCCGTTCGGCCTGGACGATCTTTTCGCCATGACGCTGCGTCCCAACCCCATCCGGTCGCTCTCCCCCCGCTGGGCCACAGTTTCGCGCGGCGTTCTGACGCGCTGGCCGGAAGTGATCATCGAGGGTCCACCGGCCGCTCCGTAAGGGTCTCCTTAAACGCGATGGGCGCATTGTAGCGCTACTGGGCGGAGAAACCGGGGAATGGCTGAAGTGTCTGACATCCTGCGCACGGAAGGCGCGTGCGCGGCGTTTGACGCCCTACCGACTCCTCTCGCGGTGATCGATTCGGCCCTGAATATCCTCTGGGCGAATGTCGCCCTGGCGCGCCTGCTCGGGGCCGATCGCGACGGCCTGACCGGCGACAGCCTTACCCAAGCCATCACTTCCGCTTGTGGCGATCTGCAGGAGGATGAAGCCGGCGCGATCGTCTGCCTGCCGTCAGCCGCCGGCGAAATCTGGTTGCGCCTGACGCTGACGCCGCAAGGCGACGGCGCTTTGGCGAGCCTGATCGACATCAGTATCGAACGCCGAGCGCTCATCGACCTGCACGAGACCACCCTGGTCCGTGACCAGCTCATGCACGACGCCGAAATCGGCGTCTGGAGCTACCACCCGGACGAGCACACCTTCGTCTTCCAAAACGCGATCAACCTCGGCTACCCAGAAACTGGCGAAGCTATCCCGGCCGATATGCTGCGCCAGATTCAACACCCGCGCGATGCGGGGTTGGATGAGGAGATTCGCGAGCGGATCACCCACCTCGGCGGCGTCGCCACGTCGGAGATGCGCTATCTGCACGCAGAAGGCAGCTGGCATCACCTGAAGGTGCATTATCGATCGGGCCGCAAACTCCCGACCGGGCGCCACGAGATGCTTGGCATCAGCCAGAACATCACGCCCCTGGCGAATGCCCGCGACCAGGCCGCCGCCATGGCGTCTCGCCTGAAGCTTGCCCTGACCAGCGCCAAGGCCGGCGTTTGCGAGTTCGACTATCGCAAAAACACCTTTTGGGGGTCGCCTGAATTCCACGCACTGACCGGCCGCCCCGCACCTGAGCGCATCGAACAGACGCTCGACTTCTACAATCCCGAAGACCACCCCATCGTGATGGAACTGCGTCGCCAGGCGATGGCGGCCGGCAGCACGGCGCCTGTCGATGTCCGCCTGGCGCGGCCCGGAGGCGAGCGCTGGGTCCGGCTGTCGCTGGAGGTCGAGCACGACGAGGCGGGCCATCCCGTGCGCGGTGTCGGCCTGATGCTGGATATCGACGAGCAGAAGCGCCAGGAACTGGCGCTGGAAGAGGCGCGGCGCATCGCCGAGGCGGCCACGGCGTCCAAGTCGAGCTTCCTCGCCTCGGTCAGCCATGAGATCCGCACCCCGATGAACGGCATCGTCGGCGTGCTCAACCTGCTGCGCCATGAGACCCTGACCGACGAAGGCCGCAGCCTGCTGACCGAGGCGGTCGGCTGCAGCGAGATGCTCGCCCAGCTGATCAACGACGTCCTGGACTTCAGCAAGATCGAAGCCGGCAAGCTGGAGCTGTCGCCCACGGTCGATGCGCCGTGCGCCATCGCCGAAGGCGTGACCAATCTTCTGCGGCCTCAGGCGACCGACAAGGGCCTGTATCTGCGCCTGACCGTCCAACCGGACATGGGCTATGCGGAGATCGATTCCGTGCGCCTGCGTCAGTGCCTGTTCAACGTGATCGGCAATGCGGTGAAATTCACCGAGGCCGGCGGGGTCGAGGTCAGATTGACCGCCCTTGGCGAGGGCGCCGGCCGGCGGCTGCGATGCGAAATCCAGGACACCGGGATCGGCGTGCCGGACTCCGCCCGCCCCACCCTGTTCGGCCAGTTTCAGCAGGCCGACACCACCACCACACGGCGCTTCGGCGGCACCGGCCTCGGCCTGGCGATCTCGCGCAAGCTGGCGCGGATGATGGGCGGAGAACTGGACTATGAAAGCGAGCCGGGCGTCGGATCAACCTTCTGGCTAGAGGTCTCCGCGCCGACCGCGGCCACCCCCGAACAGGCCGAGGCCGACGATCTGTCCGCTACGCCGCTTACGGGCCTGCGGGTGCTGGTGGTCGACGACAACCGCATCAACCGGATCGTGGCGGTCAAATCGCTGGAGGCCCTGGGCGCCGAGGCGGACGCGGTGGACAGCGGCCTGGCCTCGATCGAGGCGGTTCAGCAATCGGCCTATGATCTGGTGCTGATGGACGTCAACATGCCGGGCATGGATGGGCTGGAGGCCACCCGGCATATCCGCGCCCTGCCTGCGGCCGTCGCCGAGATTCCGATCATCGCCCTCACCGCCGACGTCATGAGCCACCAACATCAGGCCTATATGCGCGCGGGCATGGACGGGGTGGTGGCCAAGCCCTTCTCACCCGCCCAACTGCTGGGCGCCATCGGCGTGCTCGCCGAACGATCCGAGGAAGACACCGCCGCCGCGCGAGCCCAGGCGGCGGGCTAGGCCAAGACCGCTAGACGCCGCCGAAGGTGCGCTCCGGCGCGTCGTCGAGCGCGCGGGCGAGCCGGCGAAGCCCCTCTTCGAACACCAGGCGATTGGGCGGGCCGCCCAGGCAGACCCGCAGGCCGTGTTCGCGCGAACCGGTCGTCTGTGGCGCCTGTGGCGGCGTCACCAGTACGCCTTCCCGTTGCGCCCGCGCCGCCACCCGTTCGGCTTCCAGCTCGCTCATGGGCAGCCAGAAGTGGGTTGTCGCGGCGTTGGCCGGACGCTCGACCGCCGCCCCCAACGCGCCCAGCACCAGGCCGGCGCGCGCCGTCAGCTCGGTCAGGTGCGCTGTGAGGATGTCCTCGGCGGTTCCGTCTTCGATCCACTGGACGGCGACCAGACCGCCAATCCCGGGCGGCCCAAAGGCGATCGCCCGCAGGGCGTCCTGCGTCTTTGCAACCCAATCACCGCCGGTAGGCGGCAGGCAGTAGCCCACGCGCAGGCCCGGCGTGAGGCTCTTGGACAAGCCATTCACATAGAAGACCAGGTCGGGCGCCAGCCGGGCCAGGGGCGTGGGATCGACATCGCGAGCATAGGCAGAATAGAGGTCGTCCTCGACGATCATCAGCCCACGGCGCCGCGCGACCTCGACGATGGCCCGGCGCCGCTCCAGGCTCATGATCCGCCCGGTGGGATTCTGGAGCGGCTGGATATAGACGGCTCGGGCGCCCGAGCGCGCCGCCGCCTCGTCCAGGCCTTCGGGCGTCAGACCTTCGTGGTCCAGCCGTGCGCCGAAGAGCCGATAGTCCATGTGCGCCGCCAGCGCCTTGACGCCGGTGAAGGTCGCCTCCTCGACGATCAAGGGCTGGCCGGGGCGGATGCAGGCCCCCAGCGACACCGCGATCGCCTGCTGGGCGCCGCCGCAACAGACCAGGCGCCGCCAGTCCATATCCGGCCAGCCGGCGGTGACGCCGAGCCAAGTCGCGCCGGCGCGGCGGTGGCTCTCGAACCCGGCCGGGCCGCCATAGTCAAGGTGGTCCATCAGATCGCCGCGCCGCCGCAGCCTGGACAGGGTGTCGGAAAGCCGGCTCTCGGCCATGGCGGAGGGCGGGAGGTTGAGGCCGAGATTGATCGCTCCCTCCGCCGGTCCCGCCAGTCGCTCGGGCGGCCGGGCGACGAAGCTGCCGCGCCCCACGCGCGCGGTCAGCAGTCCGCGCACTTCCGCCTCCGCATAGGCGCGGGTTACGGCGCCCACGCCGACGCCCAGGGTCTCGGCCAGGCGCCGATGCGTCGGCAGCCGCGTGTCGGGCGCCAGGACGCCGGCGGCGATGTCCGCCTCCAGCGCCTGGACGATGCGCTGGTGGATGAAGCCTTCGACGAATTCGATCTTGGGGCGCCAGTCGCCCATGTTCACCTCACATTGTCACCATGACAATATATAGATTGACCGCATGATCAATGAGATTATTGAGCCAAATTGTCACGACACCGCTAGGCTTTCCAGAAAGGCAGCCGCCATGACCACGCAGATCAACGCCATTCCTTTGGACGCCCCCGGCGTGCGCCTGGAGCCGCTGGCCGAAATCCATCGCGAGGGTCTGCGCCGTGCGGCTCAGGCGCCGGCGATCTGGGCCCATATGCCGACGCCGGCTTTAGGCGAGCGCTTCGACGCCTGGTTCGACGGGACGCTGCGGGCCTGTGAAACCCCGCAAGAGACCGGCTGGGCCGTGCGCACCCTGGACGACAACGCCCTGGTGGGCTCGACCCGCTATCTGAACATCGAGGCGGCGCACAAGCGGGTCGAGATCGGCCACACCTGGTACAACCCCGCCGTCTGGGCCGGTCAAGTCAATCCGGCCTGCAAGTTCGCCTTGCTCGAGTACGGGTTCGAGGCGCTGGGACTGAACCGGATCGAGCTGAAGACCGACATCGCCAACACCCGCTCCCAGGCCGCGATCGCCCGCCTGGGCGCGGTGCGCGAGGGCGTGTTCCGCGACCATATGATCCGCCCCGACGGCAGCCTGCGCGACACGGTCTACTTCTCGATCGTGCGCGAAGAATGGCCGGGCGTGCGCGACGGCCTGTTCGCCCGCCTCGCCGCATTTCAACCGACCGCACATAAGGAAACCGCGTGATGCGCCAGTGGACCATCGACGCCTTCGCCGCCGCCCCATTCAAGGGCAACCAGGCCTGTGTGGTCGAGCCCTTCGACGCCTGGCCTGAAGACGCCTGGATGCAGGCCCTGGCGGCGGAGAACAATCAGGCCGAAACCGCCTTCCTGCTGAAGACCGCCGAGCCAGGCCGATTCGGCCTGCGCTGGATGACGCCGACAGTAGAGGTGCCGCTGTGCGGCCACGCGACCTTGGCGTCGGCCCACGTTCTGTTCAGCGAGATCGGCGTCGATTCGCCTCAGGTGACGTTCGAAACGCGCCAATCCGGCGTTCTGACGGTAGCCCGCGCCGGCAAAGGCTATGAGATGGACTTTCCCTCCGCCCCGCCGGTGCGAATCGCGGCGCCCGCCGGCTTGGCCGAGGCCATGGGCGTCGAACCGGTAGAAGTCTGGCAGGCGCGCTTCCTTCTGGCGGTGCTGGACAGCGAGCAGGCGGTGCGAAACCTGATGCCTGACCTCGCCAAGATCGAGCAGATCAGCGTCGGCGAAGGCTGCGAGCGCGGAAATCTGCTGGTGTCGGCTCTGGCCGATTCGAGGTCCGGCTACGATGTGGTCAGCCGGTTCTTCGCCCCCGGCTCAGGCATTCCGGAAGACCCGGCGACCGGGTCGGCCCATTGCTCGGTCGCGCCACTATTCGCGGACAAGTTGGGACGCAAGTCGTTGAAATGCTATCAGGCCTACCCTGGCCGAGGCGGCGACATCGATGTCGAGCTGAAGGGCGACCGGGTGGCCTTGCGCGGCAAGGCGGTCACGGTCGTGGAGAGTCGGCTTCGGCTCTGAGCCCCAAACGAAAACCCCTTCCCGTCGCCGGGAAGGGGCCATTCATTCATCGACTGGCGATTAGTGCCAGTGATGGTGATGCCAGTAGTGGTGATGATGCCAGTGGTGCCAGGGATGGGCGGAGGCGGAGCCCGCCATCGCCAGCGCGCCAACGGCGGCCAGGGTCACGATAAGGGTTTTCATGGTTGCTTCCTCGAAGTGGATGCGCCGTCAAACCGGCAGCGCATGCCCCATTTGAGGCCCACGCAGATGAAACCGGAATGAACGAACGGCGAAACTTGGTTAGCGCGACGTAATTAATCGCCGCCAATAGCTGAACGACAAAAATTCACTGGCGTTCCGAACAGGAGGGTGTATCCCCCGCGTCGGGCCACGCCCTCCCAACGGGGCGCTGTCCATCTGCAAGGATGGGAGACATCATGAATACCCTCGCCAAGCCGGCCATGCGCCCGGCTCGCCCCGAATTTTCCTCAGGACCGACGGTCAAGCACCCGGGTTGGAAACTTTCCGACCTGCAAGGCGCCGTGCTCGGTCGCTCGCACCGCTCCAAGCTCGGCAAGGGCCGGCTGAAGGAGGCGATCGACCGGACCCGTGAGGTTCTGCAGGTTCCGGAAGACTTCCTGATCGGCATCGTGCCGGCCTCGGACACCGGAGCCGTCGAGATGGCCATGTGGTCGCTGCTGGGGCCGCTGCCCGTACAGGTCCTGGCCTGGGAGAGCTTTTCCAAGGACTGGGTCGGCGACGTGGTCGACCAGCTGAAGCTGCCCAACACCGAAGTTCTCTCCGCTCCCTATGGCGCCCTGCCCGACCTGACCAAGGTCGATCCCGCCAAGGATCTGGTGTTCGCCTGGAACGGCACCACCTCCGGCGTGAAGGTGCCGAACGGCGACTTTATCTCCGCTGACCGCAAGGGCATCACCATCTGCGACGCCACCAGCGCCGCCTTCGCCCAGCCGCTGGACTGGGCCAAGCTCGATGTGGTCACCTTCTCCTGGCAAAAGGTGCTGGGCGGCGAAGCCGCGCACGGCATGCTGATCCTGTCGCCCCGCGCGGTCGCCCGGCTGGAAAGCTACGACCCGCCGTGGCCGATGCCGAAGATTTTCCGCATGAAGTCCAAAGGCAAGGTCGCCAAGGACATCTTCGAAGGCGCGACCATCAACACGCCCTCGATGCTGGCCGCGGAAGACTATGTCGACGCGCTGAAGTGGTCCGTCTCCATCGGCGGCCTGGCCGAACTGCATCGCCGGGCCGACCGCAACGCCGCCGTCCTCTATGACTGGGCCGACAAGACCCCCTGGGTCGCACCCCTGGCCGAGGTTGTGGCGACACGGTCGAACACCAGCGTTTGCCTCAAGGTGGTCGATCCTCGCGTCAGCGCCCTGCCCGCCGACAAACAGGCCGAGTTCGCCAAGAAGCTGTCGGACCTGCTGGAGAAGGAAGGCGTCGCCCTCGACGCCGGCGGCTATCGCGACGCGCCTCCGGGCATCCGCATCTGGTGCGGCGGCGCGGTGGAGCATTCCGACCTGGAAGCCCTGACGCCCTGGCTCGACTGGGCCTTCGCCACCGTCGCCGACGAGCTGCTGCAAGCGGCTTAAGCCTTGCGTCCTTCGAGGCCGCTTCGCGGCGCCTCAGGATGAGGAAAAGGGGCGAGCCCCACAAACCTCCTCATCCTGAGGTGCGAGGCGAACGCCGAGCTTCGAAGGACGCACGGCCGCATCCCCCCAATTCCCCCTATTCGAAAGAACCCCGCCCCATGGCTCCCCGCGTTCTCATTGCAGACAAACTCTCCCCCGCCGCCGTCGACATCTTCAAGCAGCGCGGCCTGGATTTCGACATCAAGGTCGGCCTGACCAAGGACGAGCTGATCGCCGTCGCTGGCGACTATGACGCCTTCGCCATCCGCTCGGGCGCCAAGATCGACAAGGACGTCATCGCCGCCGCCACCAAGCTGAAGGTGATCGCCCGCGCCGGTATCGGCGTCGACAACGTCGACATCCCCGCCGCCACCGCCAAGGGGGTGATCGTCATGAACACCCCGTTCGGCAACTCCATCACCACCGCCGAACACGCCATCGCGATGATGTTCGCCATCGCCCGCGACCTGCCCGCCGCCGACGCCTCCACCCAGGCCGGCAAGTGGGAGAAGAACCGTTTCATGGGCGTCGAACTCTACGCCAAGACTCTGGGCCTGATCGGCGCTGGCAACATCGGCTCCATCGTCGCCGACCGCGCCCTGGGCCTGAAGATGAAGGTCATCGCCTACGACCCCTTCCTGTCGCCCGAGCGCGCCACCGAGATCGGTGTGGAAAAGGTTGAGCTGGACGAGCTGCTGGCCCGCGCCGACTTCATCACCCTGCACACGCCGCTCACCGACAAGACCCGCAACATCCTGTCGGCCGAGAACCTGGCCAAGACCAAGAAGGGCGTGCGCATCATCAACTGCGCCCGCGGCGGCCTGGTCGATGAGGCGGCGCTGCGTAAGCTGATCGACGATGGCCATATCGGCGGCGCCGCCTTCGACGTCTTCGTCACCGAGCCGGCCAAGGAAAATCCGCTGTTCGGCTCCGACAAGGTCGTGGCCACTCCGCACCTGGGCGCCTCCACCAGCGAAGCGCAGGAAAACGTCGCCCTGCAGGTGGCCGAACAGATCAGCGACTATCTGCTGACCGGCGCCGTCGCCAATGCCCTGAACAGCCCTTCGGTCAACGCCGAGGAAGCCCCGCGCCTGAAACCCTTCATCGCCCTGGCCGAAAAGCTGGGCGCCTTCGCCGGCCAGATGGTCGATGTCGGCGTCAAGGGCATCGACATCGCCTATGAGGGCGACGTGTCGGGCCTCAACACCAAGCCGATGACGGCGACCGCCCTGGCTGGCGTGCTGCGGCCGATGCTGTCGGAGGTCAACATGGTCTCCGCCCCGGCCGTGGCCAAGGAACGCGGCATCACCGTGTCGGAATCCCGTCAGGAAACCTCGCCGGTCTACGACAGCCTGATGCGCATCACCGTCACCACCGAGCTGGGCAAGCGCGCCTTCGCCGGCGCCCTGGTCGGCGGCAAGCCGCGGGTTGTTGAGGTGAAGAGCATGGAGCTGGATTCGCCCTTCCTGCCGGCCATGCTCTACGTCAACAACCTGGACAAGCCGGGTTTCATCGGCGCGCTCGGCGCGCTATTGGCCGAGGCTGGCGTCAATATCGCCACCTTCAACCTCGGGCGCCGGGACGCCGGCGACGACGCCATCGCCCTGGTTGGCGTGGACCAGGCCCTGACGCCTGCCCTGCTGGCCAAGGTCGAAGCCCTGCCGCACGTGAAGGAAGCCAAGGTCCTGGTGTTCTAAGGGGCACCGCCCCCTTCATGTCATTCTGTAGCGATTGCAATGTGATCACCTCACAATGCGGCGCCCTGGACATTCGGTTGCAATGGCGCTGGCCCAGGTTACGTGGGCTTTCGAATCATTTGTGCCCCACCCCAAGGGTTTGAAAGCGAGAAGGCCCCGGCTTTGCAGAGAGCCGGGGCCCTCAGCATCCCCGCTTTGCGATGTTTGCCCCACCCCATGGTTGACCGCCTCGATGCTTGACGGTCTGGGCGTTGAATCGTCTCTCTGAGGCTGACCAGCGATTCGCCCAGAAGGCCCCGCGATGCAGCTTGACGTTCCCAACCGCTATCTGACGCTGTCGCCTGTGATCGTCACCGCCCCGACCGCCCGATGCGGCACCACCCTGGTGCAACGGCTTCTGTGCACGGGCGACAACAGCTTCCTCTATGGCGAAGAGGTCGGCCTGCACGTGCGCACCCTGACCGGCTTTATGATCAGCCTGATCCAGCAGTTCGAGCGGGGCGGGGCGGTGGCGGACGCCGAGTTCGAGCGCGCCCTGTCAGGCGATCAGGCCAACTGGAATCCCGGCCTGATGCCGCCGACCCAGGTGATGCTGAAAGCCTGGACCGAGACCTACTACCAGATCCCCGCCACCCTGGCGGACTATGGCCAGGGCATCGG
>Ga0302311_10002353_pt1 | contig 21520 bp, 25 predicted proteins | sample III_Palsa_N1_3_FD_200449 | JGI IMG/M metagenome (GOLD analysis project Ga0302311, IMG submission 200449) | Peat permafrost microbial communities from Stordalen Mire near Abisko, Sweden - III_Palsa_N1_3 | ecosystem: Environmental > Terrestrial > Soil > Palsa > Peat permafrost | place: Sweden... | reverse complement strand
GTGGTGCTGACGGCCACGCGCGAAGTGTTGGAGGCCATGTCGGCCGGCGATCCTCACCCGAGGCGGGCGGTGATGGCGCTCGGCTACGCCGGCTGGGGCGAGGGCCAACTCGAGCGGGAGATCCGAGAGAACGTCTGGCTGACCTGCGAGCCGGACGAGTTCCTGCTGTTCGGCGACGACCACGCCCACAAATGGTCCCGCGCCCTGGCCAAGCTCGGCGTTGCGGCGGAACGCCTGTCGGCTCAGACGGGGCGGGCCTAGACCATCACCTCTTCCCGCCGGCCGTCGCCGGGGGCGAGGAGGCCGAAGAGCAGGTGGTCGCGCCAGACGCCGTTGATGCGCAGGTAGGCGAGCGCCATGCCCTCCTGGCGGAAGCCTGCGCGCGCCAGCACCGCACGCGAACCGTCGTTGGTGGGGATACAGGCCGCCTCGACGCGATGGAGGCCCAGGCGGTTGAAAGCGAAGCGCGTCACCAGCTGCACGGCGGCCACGGTGTAACCCTTGCGGGTGTGCGGTTCGCCGACCCAGTAGCCGATCGAGCCCATCTGGGCGACCCCGCGGCGGATATTGGAGAGGGTGATGCCGCCCACCATCCGACTGTCCTCGACGCGGAAGACCAGGAAGGGATAGGCGAGGCTGCGCTCCATGTCGTGGGCGTAGGCCGCCAGCCGGCGCTTGAACGCCGCGCGGGTCAGATCGTCCGCCGGCCAGGTCGGCTCCCAGGGTTGCAGGAAATCGCGCGAGCTGGCCCGCAACACCGACCACTCGGCGTAGTCGGCCGGCCTCGGCGGTCGCAGGCGGACCAGATCGCCGTCAAGGCGCAGGTCGCCGTCCGAGCTCATCCAATCGAGCAGAGCCATGGGCCGATCATGTCTCGCTTCAGCAACTTCGCCAATAGGGGCGAGCAAAGACTGCGCTAGGTGAACAACGCCGCCTCGAAGCGCGCCGGCGCGTCCATAGCCCGCTTGGGCCCCAGCGCGCTCGCCGCCGCCCGGCGCGGGGTGAGCACGCGGGCGGCCAGGTGTGAAACGTCTTCCGCCGAAACCTGGTCGATCGCAGCGGCCATTTCCGCCGACGTCAGCAGCCGATCGAAGACCAGCATCTGGGCGGCCGCCTGCTCGGCCCGGGCGGTGAGAGACTCACGGCCCATGAAGAGGCCGGCCTTGAGCTGCGCCTTGGCTCTGGCGAGTTCCGCCGGCGCTGGTCCTTCCGCCAGCGCGCGCATTTCACGGCCGGCGACATCCGCCAGGCGTCCAGCATCGGCCGCCGCGCAGCCGGCGTAGATCCCGAGCACGCCGGTCTCGGCCCAGGCTTCGGCCCAGGCGTCGATGGCGTAGGCCAGACCGAGCTTCTCGCGGGCTTCCTGGAAAAGACGCGAGGACATGCCGCCGCCCAGCATCTCTGCGAAGAGGCGCAACGCCCAGTGGTCGACGTCGGTGACTCCCGGAGCCGGCAACATGAAGACGAGATGGGCCTGCTCCAGCTTGCGCGTCTCTGTGGCCTGACCTCCGGTGAAGGTTGCGGCGGGCGCGTCATTCGGCGCGCTGGGCGCAGGGGAGGTCCCGAAGGCCGCCTCCGCGAGCGTCAGCAACTCGTCCTCGTCGACGGCGCCGGCGCAAGATACCACCAGCCGATCGGGCGCATAGATCGCCGAGCGCCAGGCCTCCAAGGTCGCGGGATCGGCGGTGGCGATGGTCTCGGGCTTGCCGAGGATCGGCCGGCCGAGCGGCTGGTCGGCAAAGGCGGCGCCTTGGGCCAGCTCGAACACCTGATCGTCTGGCGTATCGGCCGCCTCGGCGATCTCCTGGCCGACCACTTGGACCTCCTTGACGAGGTCGCCGGCGTCCAGGGTCGGGCGCAGGACGAGGTCGGCCGTCACCTCGATGGCGAGCGGCAGGCCGCCCTTGAGGGCGCGGACCTGGAAGCTGGTCCGTTCCTGGCCGGTGGCGGCGTTGATCGAGCCGCCGGCCGCCTCGATCTCTTCGACGATGTCCCTGGCCGAGCGCGCCCCGGCCCCCTTGAACACCATGTGCTCAAGGAGGTGCGACCAGCCCGAGCGCGGCGCGTCCTCGAACCGCGCGCCGCGGCCGGCGACGACGCTGAGGGCCAGGGTTTCGAAGCCGTCGGCCGCGTCGCAGACCACCGTGACGCCGTTGGCGAGGCGATGCACCCGGCTCATGGCCACCGCCGCACGTAGGCCTTCACGGCCTCCGCCTCGGCCGGAAGTTGGTCGAACCGCTCCGGCAGGCGTCCGAGCGAGTCGGCGCGAGCCGTGTCGGCTACGAGGCCAGCGGCGGTCGACGCCTCGGGAAACTTGGCCGGATGAGCTGTGGACAGGACGACCATCGGGATTGTGGCGGCGAGCGGCGCCGCCGCGTTGGCTCCCGCTATGGCCACGGCAGTATGCGGATCGATCAATTCACCCGTCTCATAAAACGTCCGGCGCATGGTCTCCAACACGGTGGCTTCGCTTATGGCGCGGCCTTCGAACACCTCGCCGACGACGGCGCGAACGTCCTGCGGCAAAACGATTTCGCCCGCATTGGCGAAGGCTGCAAACGCCGCACCCGTGCGGACGCCGTCGCGCCCCGAAGCCTCGAAGAACAGACGTTCGAAGTTGGACGACACCTGGATGTCCATGGCCGGGCTCATGGTGGGAATGGTCTCGCCGCGGCGGTAGACGCCATCCGAGAGGGCGCGAGCGACAATATCGTTGGCGTTGGTGGCGACCACGATCCGCTCGACAGGCAGGCCCATGCGCCGCGCCGCCCAGCCGCCGAAGGCGTCGCCGAAGTTGCCGGTCGGCACGGCGAAGGCGGTCTTGCGGTGAGGCGCGCCCAGGGCGGCGGCGGCGGTGAAATAGTAAACGCTCTGGGCGGCGATGCGCGCGAAGTTGATCGAGTTGACCGCCGCCAGTTCGGTCTCGTGGACGAAGGCGGTGTCGGCGAACAAGCTTTTCAGGATCGCCTGGCAGGCGTCGAAATCGCCGTCCACGGCGACGCAGCGGACATTGTCGGCCCCGGTCGTGGTCATGAACCGGCGCTGGACGTCGGAGACCCGGCCGTCCGGGAACAGGATCACTAGCCGCACGCCGGCGAGGTTGGCGAAAGCGGCGGCGGCGGCCCCGCCGGTGTCGCCCGAGGTCGCCGCGACGATGGTCATCGTCCGCCCTCGCAGCGCCAGGGCGTGCTCGAAGAGGCCGCCCAGGACCTGCATCGCCACGTCCTTGAACGCCAGGGTGGGACCGCGGAACAGCTCCAGCAGGAAGCGGCCGGGGGCGAGCTGGACGAGCGGCGCGACGGCCGGGTGGTTGAAGCCGGCGTAGGCGCGCGCGCAGATGTGGCTCAGCGTCTCGGCGTGGATCTCCGCGTCGACAAAACGGCCCAAAATATGGGCGGCGACCTCCGAATAGGGGCGGCCGGCGAAGTCGGCAATCTCGCCGGGCGATAGCGTGGGCCAAGCCGCCGGCATGTAGAGGCCGCCGTCTGGCGCGAGGCCAGCCAGAAGAATGTCGACAAACCCGGCATCAGGCGCGCCGCCGCGCGTCGATACGTACTTCATGTCCCTCGCATCCGGCGCATGAGCGAGCCGGCCCACATCCACACCAGGACGCCCGCGAGAGCGAACCAGGTCAGCGCATAGGCGAAATGGTTGTTGGGGATCTCTTCCGGAAGGGGGGCCGGGGTGAGGCCCGCCGGGGCCGGCCGTTCCGATTCCACCGCCAGGTAGTATGGGGCGGTCGAACGCCCGGCGACGAGGGCGAGGGCCGCCGGGTCCAGCGCCAGGAGCACCGTCGAGCCATCGGCCTGGCGATTCGGCGGCGCATCCAGCGGCGAGTGGGCGCCTGACGCGCGCATCACGCCGGTCACGTCGCCGGCCGGCGGGAAGCTCGCCGCAGCCGGGGCCATGCCGCCCGAGAACCGATCCACGAGGCCCCGGTCGAGCACGATGCCGCCGAAGGGCGCGCCCGGCAGCGCGCAGAACCCCATCAGCCGCCAGCCGACGCGGCCGTCGCGCAGGGCGTAGCGGTAGACCGGCGCCGCGGTCGTCGGGGCGGTGGGCGCGCAGGTCGCCGAGACACGCACGAAGCCGACATCTTCGCCGCGCGCGGCCCTGGCCAGCACCTCGCCGATCGGTCGCGCCGGCGCATGCTGCAGGGCCTCGACGCGGGCGAGCAGGTCCTGCTTCCAGGCGAGGCGCTTGAGCTGCCAGACGCCAAGGCCGAGAAGGATCGCCAGTCCCACCGCGGCCGCGAGCGTGAGCCCCACGGGAAAGCGTTTCATGCCGATCCGGCGCGGTTGCGGACGTGGGCGGCCACCATCAGCCCCTTCATGGGCCGTAGCAGCGCCAGGCTGAGCCCTCCCGCGACGGGGATCCAGATGGCCAACGGCGCCCAGATAGGCGCCTCGGGATAGGCAATCATGGTGAACATGGCCCCGAAGACGGCGATGAAGCCCACAATGATGATCACGAAGACCGCCGGGCCGTCGCCGCTGTCACTGGCCCCGAGGTCAAAGCCGCAGGCCTGGCAAAGCGGCCGGATGCGCAGGAAACCCTCAAAGAGCGGGCCGTCGCCGCAGTTGGGGCAGCGGCCGCGGACACCGGCCAGAAAAGGCGCGAGAGCCTGCCTCTCGGTCAATGCCCCCAGCCGGACCCAAACGTCACGTAGAGGAAGGTGAAGAGGAACAGCCAGACCACGTCGACGAAGTGCCAGTACCAGGCGGCCGCCTCGAAGCCGAAATGCTTCTGGGGCGTGAAGCCGCCCGCGATCAGGCGGGCGAGACACACCGACAGGAAGATGGTGCCGATGATGACGTGGAAGCCGTGGAAGCCGGTGGCCATGAAGAACGCCGAGCCGTAGAGGCCGGAGTTCGACGCCTCTGGCGAGTAGAACAGGTGATCGGCCAGAATGTGGTGGTATTCGTAGGCCTGGATCGACGTGAACAGCACGCCGAGCGCGATGGTCAGGGCGAGGCCCAGCTTGGCGCCGCGGCGGTCGCCGGTCTGCAGGGCGTGGTGCGCCCAGGTCACCGTGGTGCCGGAGAGCAGCAGGGTCAGGGTGTTGATCAGCGGCAGCTCGAAGGGCTGCACGGCCTCCACGCCCTTGGGCGGCCAGGTGGCCCAGGCGGTGCGCACGTCATCGATCGGCGACAGCGTCCGCACGTGATGGAACAGCGCCATCTCGAAGAAGATCCAGAACCAGGCGACGAAGAACATCACTTCCGAGGCGATGAACAGGATCATGCCGTAGCGCAGGCCGATGGAGACGACCGGCGTGTGGTCGCCCTCGTTGGCTTCCTTGACGACGTCGGTCCACCAGGCGGCCATGGTGACGAGCACGCCGAGCAGGCCGACCACCATCGGCCACCAGGTGCCCTTGGGCAGGCCGAGGATGCCTTTCAGCCCGACGACCAGACCCCAGGCCATGACCAGGGCCGCGATCGACCCGACCAGCGGCCAGATGCTGGGCTTCACCAGATGGTAGTCGTGATGGACGCCTTCGTGAGCCATGTCGCCTCGTCGAACCCAGATGCGGTTTGCGGGTGCTATAGCCTTGCCCTGGCCGCTCCGCCAAGGGGCGCGGGCGGGAAAGCGATCAGCGAACGCCGGACGCAGGTTCGTGCAGCAGCCAAGCGGCGAGCCCTCGATGGTTCATCAGGCAACCGCGCCGCTTGAGTGTTCCGCCACCGGAACGACCTGTCCTGGCGCCGGCCTCTAATCCAGGGCTGTCGCGCCACCATTTCACATGGCGCGGTTACTTCGGGTCGACGGCGGCGTAGCTCCCCCCGGTCGCCGCCCGACCGAAGGCTCCCTCCACCCGACAGTCGTTCAGGGGGAGCGGGGTGGGGCCATGCCTGAGCGTTTCAGGCGAGCGTAGGGCCCCACCCCACGGAGCGCCTCTGGGCTTGGTCGCCCCGCCGATCGTTCTGCAGCCGCAACAGTGAGTTCCGATCTGGCCGCCTACCGGACTCGTCGTTCGCGCTCCATATGCGCGACGTGGAATTCGAGAGACGGAGCCCGTGATGAACCCCCTGCATACCCTCGCCAGTCTGGGCTTCTCGGTTGGCGCGCTGGCCTTCGTGGTGTGGATCGCCCTGGCGCACCCGGCCCATCAAGGCATCTATGGACCCAATGCGACGCCGGCGAGCGTCGCGGCTGGTCACGTCTGATCTTGCCCCTCAGCCCCTGGGCCGTGGCGCGTCAGGCGCCGCCGCGACGCGCGGTCCGGTCACGGCCGGGTAGAAGGTGTAGGAGAGCGTGATCGGGCCGGCCGAGACCGCGTCGCGGTCGGCCGCGTAGCGAGGATCAACGTAGTAGACCACAGGGAATTCCACCGTCTCGCCGGGTTTGATGGTCTGGTTCTTGAAGCAGAAGCACTCGAGCTTGGAGAAGTAGGGGCCGGCGGCCTCGGGCGTGACGTTGTAGAGCGCCCGGCCGGTCACCGCCGTCGGCCCGGTATTGGTGGCCCGGAAGAAGGCCAGCTTCTGCTCGCCCAATCTGACGTCCTGGCTGCGCTGTTCGGGCGTGAAGCGCCAGGAAAGCGCGCGCACGTTGGTGTCGAAACTGACCGTCACGGAGTGGCTGGAGACCTGGCCGGGGACGAAACTCGCCCGCCGCACGGCGCCGTTGAAGCCAGTCGCCTGACAGAAAGCGCGGTAGAAGGGGACGGAGGCGAAGGCGAGGCCGACCATGGCGACAGCCACGCCGCTGCAGACGATGGCCATGCGGGCGTTGCCGCGCATCAATGGTGGCCCATCTTGATCAGGGTGACGGCGAAGACGATCACCACGAAGGCGACCAGGGCGAGGGCGATGGCGAGATTGCGGGTCCGGCGGGCGCGGGCGGCCTTGGGGCCTTCGCCGTAGGGATCGCTCATGGCGCCCATATCCCGAGCGGCGCGGCGCCGGCGATGTGCTCGGCGAGCAGAGTCCCGAACAGCGCGAAGAGGTAGAGGATCGAGAAGGCAAAGAGGTTGCGCGCCGTCTTGGCCCCGGCTTTGACGTCATAGAGCTCGCCCGTCCGCGAGGGGCCTTCGTCGGCCTCGCCGGCATGGCTCGCCGCCAGCCTCACCGCCAGGAGCACGAAGATGAGGCCGCCCATCACAGAGACGGCGAGGTAGGCGATTCCGCCGAGGCCGACGAAGGCCGGCGCCACGGCCAGCGGGGCGAGCAGCAGGCTGTAGATCAGGATCTGGCGACGCGTGGAGGCCGCCCCGGCGGTCACCGGCATCATCGGCACCCCGGCCTTGGCGTAGTCGCCGCTGGTGTAGAGCGACAGGGCCCAGAAGTGCGGCGGCGTCCACATGAAGATGATCGCCACCAGCAGCCAGGCCTGCGGCGGCGCCGTGCCGCTGGCCGCGGCCCAGCCCACCACCGGCGGCAGGGCGCCGGCGAGGCCGCCGATAACGATGTTCTGCGGCGTGCGGCGCTTGAGCCAGCGGGTGTAGACAACGGCGTAGAAGAGGATGGTGAAGGCCAGCAGCGAAGCGGCCAGCAGGTTGGCGGCCAGGGCCATCAGCCCGACCGAGCAGATCGAGAGGACGACGCCCAGCGCCATGCTGTCCGCCCGCTGCACCCGGCCGGCGGGCACAGGCCGGCCGCGGGTGCGCCGCATCAGGGCGTCGATGTCGGCGTCATAGCCCATGTTGAGGGCCGCCGAGCCACCGGCCCCGATGGTGATGCAGAGGATGGCGATCGCCGCCAGCAGCGGATTGATCGGCGCGCGGGCGCAGACCAGGCCGGTCACCGCGGTCAGCACCACCAGGGACATGACCCTGGGCTTCATCAGGGTCAGGAAGTCGCGCCAGCTGGCGAACACAGCTTTGGGGGCGGCCACAGCCGTCATGCCTCCCTCCCCTTGATGGGGAGGGTGGACCGGGCGCTAGCGCGGGACGGGTGGGGTGGTTGCACTACCCCCTGCGGCCGCTTCGCGGCCACCTCCCCCATCAAGGGGGAGGAGGTTTTCAACTCCCTCCCCCCGATGAAGAGGTGCGGGCGCATCAGTGATGCTCGGCTTCGAACACCGGCAGGTCGTTGAACTGGTGGAACGGCGGCGGCGACGGAAGGGTCCATTCCAGCGTCGTCGCGCCCGCGCCCCAGGGGTTGGCCCTGGCCGGCCGGCGGCGGACGGCCGCCTCGATCAGCACCGCGAAGAAGACGAACAAGCCCACGAGGGTGATGGCGTAGCCGAAGGAAGAGACGCCGTTCCAGAAGGAGAAGGCCGGCGTGTAGTCGACCGAGCGACGCGGCATCCCCTGCAGGCCCAGGAAGTGCTGCGGGAAGAAGACCAGGTTGACGCCGACGAAGGTGATCCAGAAATGGATCGCGCCGAGCGCCTCGTTGTAGCGCACGCCCCACATCTTCTCGAACCAGTAGTAGAAGCCGCCGAAGATCGCGAACACGGCCCCGAGGCTGAGCACATAGTGGAAGTGGGCGATCACGTAGTAGGTGTCGTGCAGGGCGTAGTCGATGCCGGCGTTGGCCAGCGCCACGCCGGTCACGCCGCCGACCGTGAACAGGAAGATGAAGCCGATGGCCCAGAGCATCGGTGTCTTGAAGTCGAGCGAACCGCCCCACATCGTGGCGATCCACGAGAACACCTTCACCCCGGTTGGCACGGCGATGACCATGGTGGCGGCCACGAAATAGGCCTGCAGGTCCACAGGCATGCCGACGGTGAACATGTGGTGGGCCCAGACGATGAAGCCGAGAAAGCCGATGGCGACCATGGCGTAGGCCATGGCCAGGTAGCCGAACACCGGTTTGCGCGAGAAGGTCGAGACGATGTGGCTGACGATGCCGAACCCAGGCAGGATCAGGATGTAGACCTCCGGGTGGCCGAAAAACCAGAACAGGTGCTGGAACATGATCGGGTCGCCGCCGCCGGCCGGGTCGAAGAAGTGGGTGCCGAAATTGCGGTCGGTGAGCAGCATGGTGATGGCGCCGGCCAGCACCGGCAGCGACAGCAGCAGCAGGAAGACGGTGACCAGGATCGACCACACGAACAGCGGCATGCGGTGCAGGGTCATGCCCGGCGCGCGCATGTTGAAGATGGTGGTGATGAAGTTGATCGCGCCCAGGATCGAACTGGCCCCGGCGAGGTGGATCGACAGGATGGCGCAGTCCATGGCCGGTCCGGTGTGGCCGGTGGTGGAGAGGGGCGGATAGAGCGTCCAGCCGCCGCCGAACCCGCGACCCGGGCCGCCATCGACGAACATCGAGGTGACCAGCAGGGCGAACGACGCCACCAGCAGCCAGAAGCTGATGTTGTTCATGCGCGGGAAGGCCATGTCCGGCGCGCCGATCATCAGCGGCACGAACCAGTTGCCGAAGCCGCCGATCATCGCCGGCATGACCATGAAGAAGATCATGATCAGACCGTGGGCGGTGGCGACCACGTAGTAGCCATGCTTGGTCTGCTCCACGAGGCCCAGCAGGTGGATCGGGGAGTTGGGCGTAAAGATCTGCAGACCGGGCTCGGCCAGCTCCCAGCGGATCAGGCCGGAAAACAGCATCCCGATGACGCCGGCCATGATCGCGAAGAGGATGTAGAGGGTGCCGATGTCCTTGTGATTGGTGGACATCAGCCAGCGGGTGACGAACCCGGGCTTGTCGGAGTGGGCGCCGTAGCCATGGGCCTCAGCGTGAGCAGCTCGTTCGTGGGTAATGTCGGCCATGACGTTCCTGGAAGGCTCCCTCGAACTAACGCGCAGAGGTCGTAGCGGCGCCAGGCGCTGGCGCGGCGGCGGCCACGGAGGCCGTCTTGGGTTGCTTGCTGGCCACCCAGGCGTCGAACTCGGGCTGGCTGACCACCTTTACCTCGATCGGCATGTAGGAATGGTTGATCCCACACAGCTGTGAACACTGGCCGTAGAACACGCCGGTCTTGTCGGCCTTGAACCAGACCTGGTTCAGGCGGCCCGGAACGGCGTCGATCTTCACCCCGAAGGCGGGCACCGACCACGAATGGATGACGTCCTCGGCCGTCACCTGCACGCGCACCACTTTGCCCACCGGCACGATCATCGGCGCGTTGGTTTCGAGCAGGTAGGGCAGGTTCTTGGCCTTGGCGACGCCTTCGTCCATCGGCGTGGAGGTGTAGGCGCTGATCTTCTGGTCGGGATATTCGTAGTCCCAGTTCCACTGCCGGCCGGTGACCTTCACGGTCATGTCGGGCGTGGGCATGTGGTGCTCCTCGAAGAGGAGGCGGAACGAGAAGATGGCGATGAACATCAGGATCAGGACCGGCACGACGGTCCACAGGATCTCGATAGGGGTGTTGTGGCTGAAGCGCGCCGGCTCGGGGTTGGCGCGCTTGTTGAAGCGCAGGATGACGATCGCCAGCAGGATGAGGATGAAGGCGGCGACCCCGATGATGATCGGCGAGACGATCCAGTTGTAGAAGAACAGCTGGTGAGCCCGGATCTGGGTGACGCCCGGCTGGAGATCGATGGCTTTATCGACCGGCTGGCCCGGGATGTCCGCGGCCATGACCGCCGTCGCCGCGGCAAGGCTGCCAAGGGCCGCTCCGGCCCGCGCCGTCAGCCGCGAAATCCCCGAAAAGCTGAAAGTCATGTCCCTCGCGGCCTAGTCTGACTTGGACCTCGCCCCGGCGACGCCCGCAATCGCAACTCAAAACGCCGCCGGCCGCGCGCCGACATAGCGTCGCCTCGCCGCGCCTCGGCCGTTCGAGCCTGCGAGGGGTGCATACTCGCCAGAAGCCGCGTTGCCAAGCGCCGCGCCCGCCTCTGCGTGGAAGGCCGCGACGCCGGTGTCAGAGAGGATCCGGCCTCGGCAGCTGGAACAGGGTTTCCACGGTCACGTCGAGTGCGTGGGCCAGGCGCAGGGCCAGGACCGTCGAGGGGATGAAGACCCCATTCTCCACCGTGTTGATGGTTTTGCGGGACACCTCGGCCATGGCGGCAAGCTCGGCTTGCGTCAGTCCTCGACGCGTCCGCTCGTCCCGCAGTCGGTTGTCGAGCCTTTCATGCATCGCGATAGGCGCGGAGCTCGAACAGGCCGAAGGCGATCAGGCTGGCGCTGAGGGCGCTCGAAACCAGGCCCATGAGCACGCGACCGGCCACCAGGGGGCGGAACGAGTCGGTGGCGGCCAGCGCCACGCCCAGCAACATCGCCACCCAGAAGCCGATGGCCAAAGCCGCCGAGCGATTCCGCGCGGTGATCTCGTCTTCCATCAGGGCGCGCACGCGCCGCGAGATTCGCCATCCGCCTCCGGTCGCCAGCACCAGCATGGCGAGGCCAGCGTCGGCGATCCAAGCGCCGCGCCGGCCCAGAAGGTCGAGACTATCGGAGTCCGGACTTTCTCCAATCCACATGCGCATGAGGTTGATCGCCGCGAGAAACAGCAGCGAGGCGCCCAGCAGGAGCCACAGGATGGCGCGCTTGCGGGAGAATCGATGGGCGGCTTCGACGACGTTGCTCGACGACATGACGATCTCCATGTAACCTGGAGGTGACAGGTAACCCATAGGTTACACGCGGTCAATGGGGTCGCAGGCGCCAGCGCGGTCCGTCCCGAGGGACTTGAGCGAATTGAGGCAGGCCGCCGGCCTCGCCCCATCCCGCCGTTCGGGCGTACTCCCCCAACGGGGGGAGAGAAGGTCAGCGCTAGTGCTCTCCTTCCCCTGTGGGGGAGGGCCATCGCATATGACCGGGGGTGTCCCCGCCCATTTCCATATTCCTACCGTCATCGCCGGGCATAAGTCCCGGCGATCCATGAACGCCGGCGTGGGTGTGACCGCGCTCCGCGGTCACGACATGACCTTCGAGACAAGCGCCTTGCCGACCGCGCGCTGGACGGTGAGGGTTCCGCCATGGCGCACCGACCGTTCATCAGCGTCTACATGATCACCAACCGGCGGCATGGCACGCTCTACGTCGGCGTGACGTCGGATCTGATCACGCGCGTCACCCAGCATATGGACGGCGCCTTTCCCGGCTTTACAGCGACCTACGGTCTCAAGCGCCTGGTCTGGTACGAGCCACATGAGCTGATCGTCGAAGCGATCAAGCGCGAGAAATCGATCAAGAAGTACAAGCGCGAATTGAAGCTCAATCTGATCGAGCAGACCAATCCGCACTGGGACGACCTGTTCGAGCAGCTGCATTAGCGCCGTCCGATCGTGGCCATGCCAGCATGGCCACCCGAGCTTGGGTGTGCATGGGTCGCCGGGACTGACGCCCGGCGATGACGGTGGGTTGGTTGTGGGCCATATGCGATAGCCCTGCCCTCTGGGGGAGGGGGACCGCGACGCGGTGGAGGGGATGCGGTGACTAAGCCCGGTCTCAACCCTAGTGCGGAATGCTGTTGAGCTCGCTCCAGCCGCTCCACAGGATGTGGATGCCGATGCAGACCATGATGAAGGCGGACAGTCGCACGACCACGCTCGTTCCGCCGTGTCCGAGCATCGCCACCAGACGTTGTGCGTAGCGATAGCAAAGGTAGATGCTGACCACGATCAGGAAGATGCCGGCGAGCGCGGCCGAGCCGATCACCGCCAGATGTTCGAGGCTGACCACCCTGGGCCTCTGGCTGCCGAGGGTGATGGCGACCGAGATCGAACCCGGTCCGGTCGTCAGCGGCAAGGTCAACGGATAGAAGGAATCGGGAATCGACTTCGCCGAACTCTCGGCGGCGCTCGTCGCGTCCGGCAAGGCTTCTGAATTGAGCAGTTTCCAGCCGAAAGCGGCGACCACAAGTCCGCCAGCGACCCGCACCACCGGCAGGCTGATGCCGAAAAATCCCAGCACATGCGAGCCGATGAAGAGCGACCCGGCCAGCAGGAAGAAGCTGTTCCGCGCCACCTGGCGGGCCAGTGTCCGGCGCTCCATGTCCGAGCAGGCGCTGGTCATGCCCAAGAACAGCGGCGCGCTGCCGACCGGATTTACGACCGGAAACAGCGCCGCGTAGGCCAGCAAAAGCGTGTTGACGAAGTCGCTCATTGGGCCCGCCTCAACGATCGCGAAGTTGGCACAGCCGAAGGCGACCTCCTACGGCAATTCACAGCGCCTCCGCGAAGCGATACGCTCGCCCCGGCGAATGCGAACGGCGTAGGGGCGAAACGCGGGTGTCGATATTCCTGTCATCCCTGCCGTTGTGGCTCTCGTTCCTGCTGGTCGTCATCATCCCGACCATCGTCTTCACGAGTGGATTGGTGGTCGTTCGCCGGCTGTTTTCGCTCGAGCGTCTTACCACCAACAACGAGGTGGCCGGGTTCAAGTTCGCCGTCGTCGGCGTCACCTATGCCGTGCTGCTGGGCTTTGCGGTGATCGTGGTGTGGGAGAAATTCCGCGACGCCGAGGCGGCCGTCGCCCAGGAGGCCTCCGCTGTGATCGCCCTCGACCGCCTGTCGCGTGGCATGACGCCCCCGGCCGGGGCGGCCGTCCGCGAACAGGTCATCAACTACGTCCAGGTGACGCTCGCCGATGACTGGCCGGCGATGGCAAAGGCCGAGATGAGCAGGACGCCCGCCCGGGCCCTCAACGGAGTCTACGACGCGGTGATGGCGGACGCGCCCACCACGCCGCGCGGCGCTGCGATCATGGCCGAGATGCTCTACCGCCTCGACAGCCTGACGGAGGCCCGGCGGACGCGTTTGCTGCTGGCGACTGGCGTGGTGCCCGGGGTGCTGTGGTCGGTGCTATTCGCCGGCGCCTTCGTGACCCTGACCTTCACCTTCTTCTTCGGTCTGAAGAGCCTCGGCACCCAGATCATCATGACCGGCATGCTGGCGACGCTGATCTTCATGGCCCTATATGTGGCGATCGAGATCGATCATCCGTTCACTGGACCGGTCAGTGTCGGGCCTGAAGCGCTCAGGTACGCCCTGGAGAATATAAACCAGCCCGATTGAGGAGCGCGGCGCGTTCGCCTTTCGCGTGAGATTGCGATGGCCTATCTGACAGACAGTTCCTCCAAGGATCCGCCTCGCCCATGAACGCTCCCGTCCTCGCCCCCTCGATCCTCGAAGCCTCCGGCGTCGATCCGGCCCGGGCGGCCGACATTCTGGGTGATGCGCTCACCGGAGCCGACGACGGCGAGATCTTCCTGGAGCGCTCGCACAGCGAGATGTTCCTCTATGACGACAACCGCCTGAAGTCGGCGTCCTATGATTCGACCGAGGGTTTCGGCCTGCGGGTCGTGGCCGGCGAGACGGCCGGCTACGCCCACTCGAGCGAGATCAGCGAAGCGGCGCTGAGGCGCGCTGGCGATTCGGCGGCCCTGGCCACGCGCGGCTACGCCGGAGTCGCCGCCGAGGGCCCGAGAGCCACGAACGAAAAGCTCTACGGCGACGAGGACCCCCTCGCCTCGCCGGGCTTCGCCGACAAGATCGCCCTCCTGCAGGAGATCGACAGCTTCGCCCGCGCCCGCGACCCGCGCGTCGCCCAGGTGATGGTCAGCATGGCCGGCGAACGGCGCGTGGTGGAGATCCTGCGCGCCGACGGGCGACTTATCCGCGATATCCGCCCGCTGTGCCGTCTGAACGTCCAGGTCACCGTCGAGAAGGACGGCCGGCGCGAGAATGGCTCCTCCGGGGCCGGCGGCCGGGCCGGTTTCGAGGCCTGGATCACGCCCGAGCGCTGGCGCGAGCAGGTCGAGGAGGCGTTGCGCCAGGCCCTGGTCAATCTGGACTCGATTCCCTGCCCGGCCGGCGAGATGGACGTGGTGCTGGGTCCCGGCTGGAACGGCGTCCTGCTGCACGAAGCCGTCGGCCATGGGCTCGAGGGCGACTTCAACCGCAAGGGCCTGAGCGCCTTTTCCGGTCGGATCGGCGAACGCGTCGCCGCACCCGGTGTGAAGGTGTTCGACGACGGGGCGATCGCCGGCCGGCGCGGATCGCTGACGGTGGACGATGAAGGCACCCCCACCTCGCGCACCATCCTGATCGAGGACGGCATCCTGCGCGGCTACATGCACGACCGGCAGAGCGCCCGGCTGATGGGCATGGCGGCGACCGGCAACGGCCGGCGCCAGTCCTACGCCTATCTGCCGATGCCGCGGATGACCAACACCGGCATGCTGGCCGGCTCGACACCGCCGGCCGAGATGATCGCCAGCCTCAAGCGTGGGCTCTATTGCGCCAACTTCGGCGGCGGCCAGGTGGACATCACCAACGGCAAGTTCGTCTTCCAGTGCACCGAGGCCTATCTGGTCGAGGACGGCAAGATCGGCGCGCCGGTCAAGGGCGCGACGCTGATCGGCGATGGGCCGTCGGCCCTGACCCGGGTGACAATGATCGGCGACGACTTCGACTTCGATCCCGGCATCGGCGTCTGTGGCAAGTCCGGCCAGGGCGTGCCGGTCGGCGTCGGCCAGCCGTCGCTGAAGATCACCGGCCTGACGGTCGGCGGGACGAGCGTCTAGGGCGTGAGCTCGTAATCGCCACGAACGTCTAGGGCGGCTAGAGCTTGAAACCGAATCGCTCCGGACCCATTGTGACTACATGTAGTCACAAATTGGATCCAAGACGTGAGATCGGTTCAAGTCAGAGAGGCCAAGGCCACGCTGTCGGCGCTGATCGAGGCCGCCGAACGCGGCGAGCCGACCATGATCACGCGCCACGGCCGGCCGGCCGCCATCGTGGCCCCCGTCGAGTTCGCCGATCAGTTTCGCGAGCGGCTCAGACCCTCCTTCGCCGAGCTGCTGCTCGCCTTCCCGGGCGGCCTCGAGTTCGAGCGCGACCAGACGCCCCTGCGTGACATCGACCTGTGAGCGAGGGTTGGCTGCTCGATACCTCGGTGCTGTCCATGCTGGCGCCGGGAACGCCCGCAAATGAGATCGCCGAGTGGCTGCGCGCCCGCTCTGACCGGATATTCCTTTCCGTCGTGACGGTGGCCGAGATCGAGCAAGGCATATGCAAACTCCGCCGGCTGGGCTCGTCGGAACGCGCCCGCCGGCTCACCGCCTGGCTCGATTCGATCCTGGAGGATCGCGGTGAGCGGATCCTCGTGTTCGATACCGCCATGGGCCGCCTCGCCGGCGAGATTTCCGAGCGCGCCACAGCCCTTGGACGTCACCCGGGCTTCGCTGATGTCGCCATCGCCTCCACCGCGGCCCGATGCGGCCTGACGGTGCTGACCCGCAACGCCCGGCATTTCGCACCATTGGGCGTCGCGTTTACCGATCCGGTCGAATTGCCGCGCTGAGGGCCGGCGGGTCGAGCGTCTAGCTCGTCATCGGCGCGGTGCTGACGCCGAGGCGGGAGTCGGCCAGGCCGAGGTAGAGAAACCACTTGCCCTTGAAGGCGACGAGGCCCTCGGCGAAGCAGACGTTGCCGACCTGGCCATCGGCCTCATCCGGGTCGATCCGCAGGAATGGCGCCGTCTCGCGGGCAATCACCGCTGTCGGGTCGGCCGCATCGAGCAGCATCTGCGCCGGCTGGTAGGCCCGGGGCGGCGAGCCCGGATCACCGCCGACGCCATGGTTGCCGCCGTTGTAGATCAGCACGACGCCCGCTGGCGTGAGGATGGCCGGCGGCCCGGGCTCGGTCAGGAGGGAATCGAATCGATGGCGGCGGGGCCCGGCGATCGGCCGCAGTCCCACGCCTCCAGGCACGCGATCGACCCTCCAGCTTCCGGCGGGCCCCGGATCCCAGGTCAGATAGTGGTTGGGGACGGCGTCGATTTCGACCGGCGCCCAGCGTACGAGGTCATCGGAGGTCGCCGCATAGGTCACGCCCTCGCCCCAGTACATCCAGAACCTGCCATCGATGCGGGCGGCGATCAGGCGGCCATCCTTGAGCTCGGTGACGACCGCGCCGGACTTGCTGGGGCTCCGCACGTAGCTGGTGCCGGCGAAGGCAGGGCCATGCTTGGTCCATCGCCTGAGGTCGGTTGACGTGGCGACGAACAGGCAGGCGACCTTGCCGTCGAAGGCGGTGTAGGCGCAGACGAACCCGCCGTCGGGCGCTTCGATCACCCGCGGGTCCTCGCAGCCGCCCGGCCATTCCCAGGCCTGCCAGCGATCATCGGCTGGGGCCAGCACCGGCTCGGGTTCGAGCTCGAAACGAAGGCCATCGGCGCTGGTCGCCAGGCCGATGCGCGAGATCCCGGCATAGCGGCCGACGTGGTCCTCGGCCCGAACCAGCAGGCAGACCTTGCCGTCGTGGACGACCGCGCCCGGGTTGAAGAGGTCCTTGGCGGCCCAGGCGACCTGTGCGCCCGCGACCGGGCAGTCGAATGTGACCTCCGGCCGATCGTCGAGAATCCGCACCGGCCTGGAGAACGGACCGAGCGCCCAGGCCGGCGGGACGGGATCAACTCCGATGTCGACGGTCGGTCCCACGGGCGCCCTACTCACAGCCTGCCTCCGCCACCAGGGCCTGGGTCAGGGCCTGCAAGGGGGCCATGCCCTCCTGCAGCATGCGCTGGATCATGCCGACGAAGACGATCTGGTTTTCGCGGTCGACCCAGAACCAGACGCCCGACGCGCCGTCCCACTGGTAGGTCCCCTGGCCGACTGGCGACCCAGCCGCGGCCGGATCGTGGAACACAGCGCCGTTGAAGCCGTAGCCGTATCCTGGACGGAACCGGTGCACGCCGGCCACGAAACCCGCGGCGAGCAGCTCATCCGACAGATGGTTGCTCATCATGAGACGGGCCGCGTCGGCGCTGATCACGCGAACGCCGTCGAGCTCCCCTTCGCCCAGCAGCATCAGGGCGAAGCGGGCATAGTCGCCCAAGGTCGAATAGAGGCCGGCGCCACCGAGCGGCAGGGCCGGTACGGCCAGCACGTCGCGCCGCCAGGCCGGATGATCGAGGACGGTCAGCTCGGTGGTTCGATACATGTGGTAGAGCGTGGCCAGCCGGCTCTGCTTGTCGCGCGGCACGTAGAAATCGGTGTCGACCATGCCGAGCGGCTGGAAGATCCGCGTGCGCATGAAGGCGGGCAGGCTCTCGCCGCTCAGGCGCTCGATCACCGCGCCCTGCAAGTCCATGCTGAGCGAGTAGCGAAACTTCGCGCCGGGCTGATAGGCGAGCGGGACGGCGGCCACGCGCCGGGCGAATTCGGCCAGGTCGGCCGCCTTCCAGACGCCGGCGTCGACCAAGGCCTGGTCGGGCGCGTCGTGGGGGCCCATGCCGATGCCGTAGCCGAATCCGGCGGTGTGGGTCATCAGCTCGCGCATGGTCGGCGGATGGTCGGGCGCGGCCCCGTCCGGCCCGCGCAGGTCTGCGAACTCGGGCAGATGCCGGGCGATGGGATCGTCCGGCGCCCAGCGTCCCTCGTCGAATAGGATCATCATCGCCGCCGCCGTGACCGGCTTGGTCATCGAGAAGATGGCGTAGATGGTGTCGAGGGCGAGCGGTTCGCCGCGGGCGAGATTCTTGAGCCCCTGTACCGAGCGGTGGACGATCTCGCCGCGCCGCGCGACGAGGACCGCCGCGCCGGGAAGCTGGCCCTCCGCGATCAGGCTGGCGAGCAACTCATCGATGCGGGCGAGCCCTGCCGCCGACATTCCAACCGTTTCCGGAGCATCCATCAGATGCGCCCCGACCGGGCGATGGCGCCGAGATGGCGTGAATCCTTCGCGCCGAGTCTATTCGGGGTTTCCATGGCAAGCACTCTAGACGCCCTGCTCACCGGCGCTAGCGGGTGCGGCCTATTCCGCCGGCAACGGCTCCGGCAGCGGATCGTTGACGCCATGCCCCCATAGGCGCGCGAGCGGCGAGCCGAGCAGGAACAGCGCGCCGAAACCGACGCCGACCCAGCCGATCGTCTGGAAGACGTTCAGGGACGCCATGAGCGACGCGTGGGGGTCGAGCACCTTGCCGCCGGCCGTGCTCGACCCCGCGAACCGCGCGATCTGGCCGCCGATGAACTCGGCCGCCGAGGTGGCCAGGAACCACAGCGACATCAGGGTCGAGGCCAGCATGGCCGGGGCAAGCTTGGTGATCTCGGAGAGGCCGACGGGCGAGAGGCACATCTCGCCGGTGGTGTGGAGCAGATAGGCCCCGGCCAGGACGAAGAGCGGCACGCGCCAGGAGGCGTCGGCGAGGCTGGCGCTCCAGACGATGACCAGGAATCCGAGACCGACCTGGGCGAGGCCGAGCCCGAACTTGATCATCGGATTGGGGTCGCGGCCGCGGCGGCCGAGGAAGGCCCACAGCGCGGCGAAGGCTGGCGCGAAGAGGAGGATGAAGGCGGCGTTGAACGTCTGGGTCTGGGCGGCATTGAAACTCATGTCGATCCAGAACGCACCGGCCGGCGCGCCCGCCGCCTGCCACATGGCCCGGTCGCCGAAGAAGACGCGCTGGCCGAGCAGGTTCATGACGTGCGGCGCGTCGATGAGCGCCAGGCGCGTGTTGCGCTCGGCGAACAGACTCAGCGAGGTCGCCGCCTGTTCGAACAGGGTGAAGAAGACGATGCAGCCGACCATCAGCACGAAGGCGAGGAAGATCCGCTCGCGCTGCACCTTGTCGAGCTGGGTGACCATCAGCCAGATGATGTAGCCGAGGCCGAGGACCCAGCCTGCGAGCAGCGACCAGCCGACGATCTGGCCGTGCTGCACGAGCAGCCAGATGACGGCGACGCCGCCGACCGCGCCCAGATAGGTCAGCCATTCGAGATTGAGCGGACCGGCGATTGGCCGAGCGAGCTTCACCGGATCGGGCGGTTCGCCCTTGCCGTCCAGCCAGGAACGGCCAAGCTGGAAGGTGAGCCAGCCGGCCGCCATGCCGACCCCGGCCGCGCCAAAGCCCCACGACCAGCCATAGTTCTCACCCAGGTAGCCGCACAGGATGGCGGCCCAGAACGCCCCGAGATTGATCCCGAAGTAGTAGAGCGTGAAGCCCGGATCGCGCCTGGGATCACGCTCGACGTAGAGCTTGCCGACGATGGCCGAGATGTTCGACTTCAGGAACCCGACGCCCATGATGATCAGCGCCAGGGCGAGGTAGAGGACGTCGACGAACCTCTGGTCGCGGCCGGTCACCGCGAGCTGATACGAGCCCTTCGGCAGGGCCGCCGGCAGCGGCGCGCCGGCCGGAAGACCCTTGATCAGGAAGGCGCCCGAGGCGTCCTCGTCGAAGTCGTAGGCCTGGCCGGCGACGCGGATTTTCGCCACCCGGCCTTCGCCCTGGCCGTGGGTCTCGAAGCCGTAGGTGGCGCCGTGCCAGGTGAGCACCTGCTGGGCGGGCGGCCCCTCGATGGCCATGGTGGAGTGGCCAGCCACCAACAGGAGGGCGCCCAGCGCAACCGCCTTGCGCGCGCCCAGCCAGCGGTCGGCGACCACCCCGCCGACCAGCGGCACGGCGTAGACCAGCGTCAGGTAGGAGCCGGTGGTGCTCGCAGCCGTGGAGTCGTCGAACAGGAAGTGCTGGGTGAGGAAGTAAACCAACAGGCCGCGCATGCCGTAGTAGGAGAACCGCTCCCACATCTCGGCGAAGAACAGAATGAACAGACCGCGCGGGTGGCCCCTGGCGATCTGCAGCATCACCGGGATGCCGGTGACAAGCGTGATGACGACCCCGAGGGCGATGACGATGTTCAAGGGGCCGCGCTCAGCAGGTTGTTTCGGCGGGCGGAGATGATCACGCGGTCAGCGCTTTCACAAGGCGGGGGGCGCTCGTGGTCACGGGTCGATCAACGCGTCATCCCCGGCCTCGTGCCGGGGACCTATGAACGCCGATGGTGACCGTGATCATGGGTGGCCGGGACAAGCCCGGCCATGACGCGTTGTGTGCTGGAAGGGCGCCGGAGATGCCGCCGTCCCGTGTTATGCTCTTCCCTTACTCCACGCGGAGCACGCGCATGGACGTCGTCAAGCATCCCGGACCTGACCATCCCATCACCCTTACCGAGGGGCAGGCGCGCGCGGAAGCGCGGTTCGGCGGCCAGGTGATCGCCGCCAGCGACCACGTGATCTGGGTCAAGGAAGGCGGTTACCACGCCGTCGCCTATTTCCCACGCGCTGACGTCGAGATGGGCCTGCTGAAGCGGACCGACCACGACACCTATTGTCCCTACAAGGGCCACGCCTCCTACTTCAGCCTCGAGGCCGGCGGGACGACCGCCGAGAACGCCGTCTGGTCTTACGAGACGCCGCACCCGGGCATGGAGGCGCTGCGCGATCGGCTCGCCTTCTATTCCAATATCGTCGAGGTGCAGGAAGCGGCGAGCGCCTGAGCGGCGCGCACTCAATCCGGCGCCGCCCAGTCGGGCGGCCCATCGTCCTCAGCCGCCTCGCGCTCGGCATTGGCCAGGAGCTGCTTGAGGCGCCCGGCTTCGGTCAGCATCTTGCAGGCGGCCGCCATCCCGGCCCCGGAGCCGAGGGCGATGGCCTTCTGCGCGCCCTCCATCAGGTCGCTGATCACCGGGCCGAGATCGCTGGAGCCGCCACGCCTGAGTTCCAGCTTCCAGCGCTCGACCGCGTCCGGGAAGTCCGGCCGTTCGGCGTAGCGATAGTAGGTGCGGGTGTTGCGGCCCCAGCCAGCGGCGATTCCCGCGGCTCGAATGCTCGCCCCGCCCGCCACGCCCTTAGCGAGCGCCTCGAAGCGCACGC
>Ga0302311_10002351_pt1 | contig 21523 bp, 22 predicted proteins | sample III_Palsa_N1_3_FD_200449 | JGI IMG/M metagenome (GOLD analysis project Ga0302311, IMG submission 200449) | Peat permafrost microbial communities from Stordalen Mire near Abisko, Sweden - III_Palsa_N1_3 | ecosystem: Environmental > Terrestrial > Soil > Palsa > Peat permafrost | place: Sweden... | reverse complement strand
GTCTCCGACCCGGGGATCTACATCGCTCATTCGCTGGGCCTGAACGTCAACCTCTGGTGGGGCCTGATCCAGATCGTCTTCGGGGCGATCATGGTCGGGCTCGCCAAGTCCGGCGCCAAGAAGGGCTGACCTACAGGAGCGTCAGCTCCGTCGAGGCGTCGAACAGGTGCGCGTGGGTCAGGTCGAGCGTGACCTTGACCCTGTTCCCCGACTCGAACCGGTCCGTCGGGCTCACGCGGGCGATGAACGAGGTCGCGCCCGTGTCCAGGTAAAGGAGCGTCTCGGAGCCCATCGGCTCGGACACCTCCACCTTGACGTCGGCGGTGCGCCCGGCCTCGGGAGCGGACACGGTGAGGGCGTCATGGATGGCCTCGGGCCGGATGCCGAAGACAACGGGCTTGCCCACGTGATCCTTGCCCCGCGCGGCGAGGGACGCATCGAGGACGACGGTGAGCGGCGTGCCCGAGGGATTGTCCTCAACAAAGGAGACGTGGCCGCCGGCCAGCGCCAGCGTGCCCTTGAAGAAGTTCATGGGCGGCGAGCCGATGAAGCCCGCGACAAAGAGGTTGTGAGGGTGGTTGTAGAGGTCGAGCGGGGAGGCCACCTGCATGATGTTTCCGTCCTTCATGACGCAGATCCGGTCGCCCATGGTCATCGCCTCGACCTGGTCGTGCGTCACGTAGATCATCGTGGCCCCGAGCCGCGTGTGGAGCTTTGAGATCTCGGTGCGGGTCGAGACGCGCATCTTCGCGTCGAGGTTCGAGAGGGGCTCGTCAAAGAGGAAGACCTTGGGCTTGCGCACGATCGCACGGCCCAGGGCCACGCGCTGGCGCTGGCCTCCGGAGAGGGCCTTGGGTTTGCGGCTCAGGTAGGGCTCGAGTCCCAGCATCGTTGCCGCCTCGCGCACGCGCGCCTCGATGTCCGCCTTGGGGAACTTCCGCAGCTTCAGGCCGAATGCCATGTTCTCGTAGACGGTCATGTGGGGGTAGAGCGCGTAGTTCTGGAAGACCATCGCGATGTCCCGGTCCTTGGGCAGCACCTCGTTCATGACATGGCCCCCGATGGACACCTTTCCCCCCGAAATTTCCTCGAGTCCGGCAATCATTCTCAACGTTGTGGACTTGCCGCAGCCGGAGGGACCCACCAGGACCATGAATTCGCGATCCTCGATTTCGAGATTGATCTTCTTTACGGCCGTGACGCCGGGGCCCCCTTTCTCAGGGTATACCTTGCTCAGGTTTTCAAGGACGACCTTTGCCATAAACAAATGTGGGGTAAATATTTATAACGCGCTTGAGTTTCTTTGTCACAAAATGATTCTTGCAAGCGCTTGCACGCTAAACAGAACGAATGCCTGTCACAGGCAATCCCAAAGATTGCATCACCTAACCCCTTATCAGGTCGCCGCGTACGTTTTTGCCAGCCGGGGTCGGCCGCCTGAACTTTGTTCGTAAAATTAATGCCATCAACCAGCTCGTGTTTTCCTGAAAACTTCGTCTGGGGCGCCGCCACAGCGGCCCCGCAAGTCGAGGGGGCCGCGTTTTCGGACGGAAAAGGCGAGTCCATCTGGGACCGGTTTTCCCGCGTTCCGGGCAAGGTGCTTAACGCCGACACGCTCGACACGGCGTGTGACCACTACAACCGGTTTGAGGACGACTTTGCCCTCATGCGGTCGCTGGGGATCCGCAACTACCGGCTGTCGCTGTCATGGCCGCGCATCTATCCCAAGGGCGATGGCGCGCTTAACCAAGCCGGGATCGACTTTTACCACAGGCTCTTCGACTCGCTGGCGAAGAATGGGATCACGCCCTGGGTGACGCTGTTCCATTGGGACCTTCCCCAGGCTCTTGAGGACCGCGGCGGCTGGACGAGCCGCATCACCGTGGACGCTTTCTCCACCTATGCCGACACGGTCGTGAAGGCCTTTGGACCCAAGGTGAAGAATTGGATCACGCTCAATGAGATCCGGTGCTTCACCGTCCTCGGCTATGCCGCGGGGGGACGGAAGGCACCAGGTCGCGTGGAGCCCGAAAGCGTGGTCAACCAGACCTACCATCATGCGCTCGTGTGCCACGGGCTGGCCGTCAGGGCCGTAAGAATGCACGGCGGAGCAGGGGCAAGGGTCGGCCTGACCGACAATTGCGACACGTGCATCCCGGTCACGGAGACTCCCGACGACATCGCCGCCGCGAATGCCTGGTACGTGGAGCGCAACCTCCACATCCTGGATCCCATCTATCGCGGAAGCTACTCGCCGGACTACCTGAAGCGGGTGGGCAAGGACGCGCCCAGGGTCGAGGCCGGTGACTTTGCCCTCATCAGCGCCCCGACGGACTACCTCGGGCTCAACATCTACACGGGTTACTTCGTGCGCGCCAAGAAGGGCGCCGCCTACGAGGAGCTGCCACTGCCAAAGAACTACCCTTGCGCGGACAGCCCCTGGCTCTTCCTGATGCCCCAGGTGATCTACTGGGGCCTGCGCTTCGCCCATGAGAACTACGGGCCGAAGGAGATCTACGTGACCGAGAACGGGTGTGGCTACAACGTGGAGCCGGTCGAGAACGGAGAGGTGAACGACCTGCACCGCCGGGAATTCCTGCGCGAGTACCTCCGGGAGCTGCACCGCGCGATCAATGACGGCGTTCCGGCAAAGGGATATTTCGTGTGGTCCTTCATGGACAACTACGAATGGGAGGACGGCTACACGCGCCGCTTCGGCATCGTGCACGTCGACTTCGAGACCCAGAAGCGCACCCCGAAGATGTCGTCGCGCTATTTTGCTGACGTCATCCGCCTGAACCGCGTGTTGTAGGCCCATGAGCCTGTACGGCGTCGATTTGGGCGGCACCAAGATCGAGGGGGCCGTGATCGATCCCTCGCGGCCCGACCGCGCCCTCTGCCGGATGAGGCTCCCCACGGAGGGAGCCAAGGGATATTCCCACATCCTCGCCCAGATCACGCGCCTGGTGGCGATGCTTGAGCGCGAGTCCGGGACCCGCCGCCCGGCGTGCGTCGGCTTCGGAACCCCGGGCGTCATCGATCCCCTGACGGGCGTCCTCAAGAACTCGAACACCCTCTGCCTGAACGGGCAGAAGCTGCGCGAGGACCTCGCCCATGCCCTGGGCACAGGAGTCGCGGTCGCCAATGACGCGAACTGCTTCGCCCTGGCCGAGGCTAAGTTCGGCGCCGGCCGCGGCAAGCAGGTTATCGTGGGCCTCATCCTCGGCACGGGCTGCGGCGGGGGCATCGTGGTCGACGGCAGGGTCCTCGGCGGCCTTCACGGGATAGCGGGGGAGTGGGGCCACAATCCCCTCAGGGGTGAGCGCACGCCGTGCTACTGCGGCCGGCGCGGCTGCATCGAGACCGTCATTTCCGGGCCCTCGCTCGAGCGTTATTACCGAGGGAAAGCGCAGCACGCGCGGCGCATGCCCGAGATCGCGGCGCGCGCCGCCAAGGGGGAGGCCGCGGCGAAGGCGACCCTGCGCCGGCTCACCCGCAAGTTCGGCGAGGCGATCGCCGCCGTCATCAACATCCTGGACCCGGACGCGGTGGTGATCGGCGGGGGCGTGGGCAACCTCGACGTCCTCTATGGCGAGGAAACCCGCCGCGCGGTGCTCAGGAACGTCTTCAACACCGAGCTCAGGACCGAGTTCCTGCGTCCGCTCCTCGGCGACAGCGCGGGCGTGTTCGGCGCGGCGCTTCTCAGCGCCGCGTCCAAATCCTCAGGCAGGCGAGCAGGAAGTCCTCAAGCGCGGCGGACTCGTTGAGGTTGACCCGAAGGAGGCCCGCCGACCGCTCCAGGCAGTCGGTCGACGCGGCCAGGAGGCCGCGCCCGGCCTCGTCGCCGGATTTGAGAAGCTGGATCGCATGCTCACGCGTGGCCACCTCGATGCCCGCAAACATCCTCAGTCGCAGGCCGATGGATACCTCGGCCTCGATCGCCGCCAGCTCGTCATCCTCGAGACTCTCGGGAAGCGCGAGCTTTCGCCGGGCTCCCTCCGCGGCCGATGCCCTGTCGAGCATCAGGCCGAAGCGCGCCACGAGCCCGTAGAGGGTGAACAGGCTGTCGGCGGCGCCGCGCCCGGCGCTGACGCCGTGGCCCAACTGGCCGAGCCAGGCCCTGTAGTCCGCGAGCCAGGCCACCCATCCCTCGACGCGCAGCTCCGTGGCCATCCCCGGGAACCGAAAGTGAAGGACGCGGCTCCGGATCGTGGGAAGGAGCGCATGGGGACGGCCTGTCAGGAGCAGGATCGTCGTGTCCGCCGGCGGCTCCTCGAGGGTCTTCAGCAGGATATTCGCGGCGGCAGGGTTCATGCGCTCCGCGTCGTGGATGACCACGACCTTGTACCGCGAGATGCTCGCCGAAACATTGATCCTGGAGACGAGCTCGCGCACGGCGGGAGCCGTGATGGAGCGCGACTTGCCCGCGGGGCGCACCTGGAAGCAATCGGGATGCCGGTCCGGCGTCAGGTACTGGCCCGAACCCGCCCGGTTCAGCAGGCGGTCGGCGAGCGCAAGGCCCGCAGCCGAGAGGCCCTCGGGGTCGTCACCCGCAAGGAGGAGGCTGTGCGAGAGGCGCCCGCGCCCGATCGCGGCCTCGATGACGGACACTGCGGGCGTGCCCGCGAACGCGGGGGGCCATGGGACCGCCGCCGGAGTCATTCCGCGATGCGGGACTTGAGCGCTTCCCAGATCTTCTTCTCCGTAAAAGCCTCGTCCTTGGATCCGTCGATGACGACGAAGCGTCCCGGCATTCCCTTGGCGAGCACGAGGTAGCCGTCGCGGATCTTGTTATAGAAGTCGATGTTCTCGCGCTCCATCCGGTCGGGAAGGTCCGACGCGCGCTGGTGGATACGGGCGAGGCCGACCTTGGTCGGCACATCGATGATGATGGTGACGTCGGGCATCACGTTGCCCACGGCGAAACGGTTGATCTGGTTCACGGGGTCCGCCGCCAGGTTGCGGCCGATCCCCTGGTAGACCGTCGAAGAGTCCAGGAAGCGATCGCTGAGGACGATGGCCCCGCGCATCAGCGCGGGGGCCATCACCTCGCGCACCAGCTGGGCCCTGGCGGCCGCAAACAGGAGGAGCTCGGTCTCGGGGCACATCTCATCGCCCTTGGAATTATGGACGATGATGTTGCGAATCTGCTCACCGATCTCCGTACCGCCCGGCTCGCGCACGGTGACCACGTCGCGCTTCAGTTTCTGGAGTCTCCCGGCAAGGCGGGCGATCTGGGAGGTCTTCCCGCTGCCCTCTGAGCCTTCGAACGAGATGAGTTTGCCCGTGTGTTTGGACTTGAGGACCATGAAGCGCCCAGAGTGGGGACATTCGCGGCCTTTGGCGAGGAACCTTTGAATTCCATTGGACGAATCCTCAAATTCCCCCAACCCTCCGCTGATGTCCGTGATTTTCACGCCACTTCTTGCGTCGACCAACATCATCGAGGTGTTCGAGCACTGCGATCCGGTGGGCCAGACGATAACCGGCGGCCTCGCCATCTTCAGCGTCGTCGCGTGGGCGGTGATGTTTGGGAAACGCAACGAGCTCACTTCGCTCCGCCGCATGAACCTCAGCTTCGAGCGGCACCTGAGGGACCAGAAGAAGCTCCTCGAGCTCCCCGATTCCCTCAAGAACCGCAGGGACATTCCCTATGCGGACTTGCTGAGCGACGCGGTCGAGGGATACTGGCGCGCGGCGGCGATCGGCCAGGAGAAGGGCGCCGACAGCGCGCGCTTCCGGCTTGAGCTCGCGGAGAACGCGCTCCAGCGCGCGCTGGCCCGCCAGACCCTGCGCTATGAATCGAGCATGGTATTCCTCGCCTCGATCGTCTCGGGCGCCCCGTTCCTCGGCCTGCTCGGCACGGTCTGGGGCGTCATGGACGCCTTCAGCGCCGTTTCCGTGCAGCAGACGGCGAGCATCCAGACGCTCGCCCCCGGCGTCTCGGCGGCCCTCCTGACCACAATCTCGGGCCTGCTCGTGGCAATCCCGTGCCTCTTCGGCTACAACATGCTCTTCGCCATGACCAAGCGGCTCATCACCGAGCTCGAGAATTACGCGAGCTCCATAGCGGACCGCATCGAGCTCGAGTCCAAGTAGCCACCCGAAAGCCCCCCCACTATGGCAAGAACCTTCAGGCGCCCGAGGCAGTCGCACCCGATCGCGGAGATGAACGTGACGAACCTCATCGACCTCGGGTTTACGCTGCTGATCATCTTCATGATCGCGACGTCGACGAGCACCACCGAGCAGACGATCCCGCTCAACCTGCCCTCGGAGTCGAAGAGCCCGCAGCAGAAGCCCGACAAGAACACCCACTTTGTCGCCATCTCGGTCAACGCGAGGGGCGACATCTTCGTCGACGAGGCGCCCGAGCCCATCGGCAAGGCCGAGCTGGCGAGCCGCCTGCGCCTCCTGGGCTCCCAGGCCACGCCGCCCGTCATCCGCATCCGAGGCGATGCCCGCGTGCCCTATGAGAAGATCGTCGAGGTCATGGACGAGCTCAAGAAGGCGAACCTGACCAAGATCACCTTCGACACCCAGGCCGTATCGAAATGAGCGCGCAGTCGCCCAGTGCCTATGGACTCTCCGCCCTCGTGCACGGCGGGGCCGTGGCGCTCATCCTTTTCTTCAGCTACGCGGCCGACAGCATGGTGAAGGATTCGCCGAAGGTGTTCGAGCTGGTGGCCGGCTCCGGCGACAACTATGCGGCGACGGCCGCGCCAGCGCTCGGAAACAGCGCCAGTCCCGTGAAGCTCCAGGCCCCGGCGCCGCTGCCCATCACCGAGCCGCCCGTGGCGAAGGAACTCCCATCGCCGATACAATCCGCCCCGGAGAAGGCGCCCCCCACGGCGAAGCCAAGGGTTGCGAAGCCCGTCGACCTCGTGGCGTCGCTCAAGCGGGCGGAGGCGCGGCGCGAGAAGAAGCTCGAGGACAGGTATGCCAAGGAGCAGGCCGCCGAGGAGAAGCGCCTCGCCGCGGAGCGCAGGGTCTCGCACATCGACGCCGAGGGGATCAAGGCGGGCATCCTCGGCGGCTCGACCGAGAACAAGACCGGCGGCGCGGAAGGGAAGGCGCTGACCCGGGAGGAGGGGACGGAGCTCGAGGCCTATTTCGCCCTCCTGAAAAACCACATCAAGGACTACCCGCCGCCGGAAGGCATGTCCGACAACTACACCGCGAGGGTCGAGTTCTTCGTCGCCGCCGACGGCTCGATCTCGCACGTGAGGATCATCACCTCGTCCGGCAACGCCGAGTTTGACCGCTACGTGATCGACGCCTGCGAGCACGCGCGCCCGGTCGGCCCGCGGCCCGACGGAAAGAGCGACACCGTGCAGTTCCTGTACAGCCTGCGCGAGGACGAGTCGACGTAGCGGCCGGGCCCCTTAACCCAAGAAAAGATGCCCCACAAACCCCTCCTGACCCTCCTGATGCTCGCGTTCGCGGGCGCAGCCGGCGCGCAGACCCCCGCGACGCCGCTCTACAAGGATCCCGCCCAGACCACCGACACCCGGGTCGGCGACCTCCTGGAGAGGATGACCCTCGATGAGAAGGTCGCGCAGCTCCAGGGCTACCGGACACTGGATCCCCACGCCTTTGACGACCAGGGCAACTTCGTGGCGGGCACCGACGCCGTTGCCCTGGCGAACGGCGCCGGCTCGGTGTGGGCCGGAGGCGCGCCGGGGACCGACCGTTTCGCCGGCAATCCCTTGGATCGGATAAAGCGGATGAACTCCGTCCAGAAATACATGCGGGAGAAGACCCGCCTCGGAATCCCGGTGTTCGGCTTTGCCGAGGCCCTGCACGGCTACATGGCCGCTGGCGCCACGAGCTTCCCCATTCCCGTTGCGCTCGGCAGCACGTGGGACCCCGCGCTGGTGGAGCGCGTCTTTGGCGTTGCCGCCCAGGAGGCGGCCTCGCGCGGCGTGCGCCAGGTGCTGGCGCCCGTGCTCGACTTGGCGCGCGACCCCCGCTGGGGCCGCTTCGAGGAGTGCTACAGCGAGGATCCCTACCTTGTCTCGCGCATCGGCATGGCTGCCGTCTTCGGCCTCCAGGGCCACGACATGATGATCGGCCCCGAGCACGTGGCCGTCACGCTGAAGCATTTTGCCGGGCACGGGCAGTCCGAGGGCGGGCGCAATATCGCCCCGCTCAGCTTCGGCGACCGCGAGTTCCGCACGAACCACCTCTATCCCTTTGAGATGGCCGTCAAGGTGGCGCACGCCCACTCGCTCATGGCCTCGTACAACGAGTGGGACGGGGTCCCGAACCACGTGAACCACAAGCTCCTGACGGACATCCTTCGGACCGAGTGGGGCTTCAACGGGTTTGTGATGAGCGATGGCGGCGGGATTGACGTCCTCTATCAGGACCACCACGTGGCAGCCGGCCCGCAGGACGCCGGAATCCTCAGCCTCGAGGCGGGCGTCGACTATGACCTCGGGGGCAAGGGCCGCTGTTTCTCGACGCTCGCGGCCGAGGAGCGTGCGGGGAAGGTCTCGATGGGGGCGATCGACAGGGCGGCGGCGGGCGTCCTCAGGGTCAAGTTCCTCCTCGGCCTGTTCGAGAACCCCTATACCGACGTCACGCTTGAGCCCAAGGTGACGAACACCGACGAGCACAAGGAGCTCGCCCGGGAGGCCGCCGACGAGGCGATGATCCTCCTGAAGAACGACAATCACACGCTCCCGCTCGACGCCTCGAAGATCAAGACCCTCGCCGTCATCGGTCCAAACGCGGCGGACGTCCACCTCGGGGGGTATTCCGCGGTCCCGATGGCGGGTGTGAGCGTCCTGCAGGGGCTCAAGGACTTTGCGGGCGCCACGACCAAGGTGCTCTACGCGGAAGGCTGCAAGATCACGGCGAACCACGCCTCGGGGTGGCTCGTGAACGAGAATCCCGTGCCCAACGACCCGGCCGACGACTCGCGGCTCATCGACGAGGCCGTGGCCACGGCGCTAAAGAGTGATGCGGTCGTCCTTGTCCTTGGCGAGAACGAGCTGCTTCGGCGCGAGGCCTGGAGCGAGGAGCATCGCGGCGACCGCGACACGCTTGAGCTCGTCGGGCGCCAGAACGAGCTCGCGACCGCGATCCTGGCGACCGGCAAGCCGGTCGTCGTCCTCCTCATCAATGGCGGCCCGCTTGCTGTCAACGCCCTCCAGGCAAAGGCGCCCGCCATCATCGAGTGCTGGTACCTCGGCCAGCAGACGGGCCAGGCCGTCGCCGACGTTCTATTCGGCAAGGTGAGCCCCAGCGGCAAGCTGACGGTCACCATCCCGCGCGACGTGGGACAGGTGCCGGACTACTACGACCACAAGCCCTCGCGCATGAGGAGCTACGTGTCCTCCGACTCGACGCCCCTCTATGCCTTCGGCTACGGGCTGAGCTACGCCTCGTTCGACTACAGGAACCTCCAGGTGTCGCCCGCGGCGATCGCCCACGACGGCACCGCGCATGTCTCGGTCGACGTGACCAATACGGGCGCCGTGAGGGCCGACGAGATCGTCGAGCTGTACATCCACGCGGTGGTCAGCCTGCCGACGCGTCCCGTCGAGGAGCTGAAGGATTTCCTGCGGGTGAGCCTGAACCCCGGCGAAAAGCGCACCGTCACGTTCGACCTGACCCCGGACAAGCTCGAGGCCTACGACCTCAACATGCACCGCACGGTGCAGCCCGGCGACTTCGAGGTCCTGGTCGGCCGGTCATCCGACGACGTCCAGAAGGCCAGCCTCCACGTCGACTAGCGGACGTCGGCGAGGGCTGCGCGCTTGGGAAGCACGCACGCGTAGCCTTCCGTCTCAAGGTGCTCGAGGAGCAGCTCCAGGAAGCGCAGGCGGTTCGCCGCGCGCGGCCCGCCCTCGTGGGAGAGGAGAATCGCGCCCGGGCGGATGTGCAGGGAAATGGCGGCCAGCGCATTCCCGGGGCTGCGGGCGCCGCCGTCAAACCCGCGGGCGTTCCACAGGACAAGGTCGGTGGCGCGCGCCATGAGCTGCGGCTCGAGAAACGGGTTCCGCACGCCGGCGGGCGGCCTGAAGTAGCGCTCAAAGGGCACGTTCGCTATCAGGAGCGCGGCGATGCAGCCGTCGATCTCCGCCGCGGTCCGGGCGGGCGTCGCAGCCCAGAAGCTGTGCAGGGGATGCGTCGCCGTGTGGTTGCCGATCGTATGGCCCTCCGCGGCGATCGCGCGGGCAAGCTCGGGATGCATGGCCACCTGCCGCCCTATGACGAAAAACGTCGCGCGCGCGCCGTGCGCCCGGAGCAGCTCAAGGACCCGCGGCGTGCTCTCGGGATCAGGCCCATCGTCGATCGTGAGCCATACCTCGCGGCGCTCCGTCCTGAATGCGACGGCCCCGGGACCGAACGTCTGCTGGCTGGGGAGCACGAACTGGAGGAAGAGCCACGGATCGGGCGCAAAGAGGACGACCACGGCCGCGACCCAGTGATGGGTCAGGGCAAGCGCCACGGCGCAGGCCTTGAACAACAGTATGGCGGCAATCCAGGGTCTCACGCCGGCCGCGCCCGTCCAGGGGAATCGACACCGCGATCTTGGGGTTCCATCGGGAGAGGTTATCGGCCCGCGGCGAACCTAACCAAGCTGGAAATTGCTTGTCCGAAAAGCCGGGGTGCGCGTAGGTCGATATGCAATGACGTTGGAATTCGCCTTCGGCGACCCTGGCCGCGCAGACAATGGGATCCTCGGCACGGGGCTCCCCCTCCTGCGGGGGGCACCCCGTGAGACCATCGCCGAGTCCATGGAGCCCGCGGGCACGCACGGGGGATTCAGGCTTTGGCGGAGCGAGGGGTGCATTGTGGGATTCGCATGCTCCGGAGCCGGTGCGGGACTCGAGAATGCGGCGCGCGTCCTGTACGCCGACCTGATGTCGTGCGTCGGGAAGGCCAAGCTCTGCCGTATCTGGAACATCGTGCCCCACATCAACCGGGTCGCGCCCGGCGGCCTCGAGAACTACCAGGCCTTCTGCAAGGGGCGCTCGCTCGCCTTCGAGTCGGCGTTTGGCAGGGGATACACGCAGCGGCTGCCGGCCGCCTCGGCGATAGGGACCCGCGCGGACAGCCTCACGGTGGCGTTCCTCGCCGGCATCTGGCCGACCCGGCATTTCGAGAACCCCTCGCAGGTGCCCGCCTACGAGTACCCCTCGGAGCACGGGCCCAGGCCCCCCAGCTTCGCGCGCGCCACGCTTGCGAGCACGCCGGAGGAACTGAAGACTTTCATCTCGGGGACGTCGGCTGTCGTGGGCCATGAGACCTTCGCCCCCCATGACACGGCGCGCCAGCTCGACTGCACCTTTGAGAACCTGAGGCTCATCTCCCGGGCCGCGGGCCTCGGGGACAAGATGGGCGACGGCTCGGGAGTCCAGCGCCACTTCAAGGTTTACCTGCGCCACGCCGCGGAGCTGGAAACCGTCGCGCATCGGGTCGAGCGCGGCCTCCTGCAGCCCGGCGACCGCGTCACCTATCTCGAGGCGGACATCTGCCGTGAAGCGCTCAATGTCGAGATCGAGGCGATGGTGCGCGCTCCGGCGGGCAGGTTGAGCGTGGGCGCAGCAAGGAGCTGACGCAGCCTGCGGCCGTCCGCCTTGCCGCGGACGGTGACGGGAAACCGGGAAAGGGCGACGATCCGGGTAGGGATTTTCCACGAGGCCAACTTCCCGCGAAGGAGCCTCTTGACCTCGGCGGGCGCCAGCGCCGTCGCGACGGCGGCCGCGAGGAGGGGCTTCGGGCCCCCCAGCAGGTGGGACGAGGCGTCGCTCACGCCCGGCACGGTCCTGAGTGCCCTCTCGATCTCTGCCAGGTCCACGCGGCGGCCGGCGACCTTGACGACGCGGTCCGTCCTGCCGAGGAGCCTCAGCGTCCCGTCTTTCCCGAGCTCCGCGCGGTCCGCGGGCGAGAAACGTCCCCGCCCCAGGACCGCCGCGCTTGACACCCAGATCCGGCCGCCGGTGCGGCGTGAAAGGGTGACGCCCTCGAGCGCGGTGCCGACGCCGAGGCCGCGCTGCGTCGCGCGGCCCGTCCTGTCGAAGGCGATGCCACCCGTCTCGCTTGTCCCGTAGAAGCCGTGGATGGGGACGCCGAACTTGCCGGCAAACGCCATCGCCAGGGCCGGGTCCAGCGGGGAGCCGGCCGAGATGACAAGGCGCAGGCTGGCGAGCGACTGCCCGGGCAGGTCCGCATCGACAAGCGCCTTCAGGAGGGGAGGGACGGCCGGGAACACGGAGGGCCTGAAACGCGCAACGTCAGCGGCCAGCGCCTGGGGGAACGCGCTTGAGGCGCAGATCACCGGGCTCCCCTGGATCAAGAGGGGCAGGACAAGGTTCCCGAGGCCGTAGGAGTAGCCGAGGGGGATGGCGGCCAGGCTGGCGTCGGTGGGCCGGATTCCCATGGTCGCGCAGACCTGCCGGCCGTCCGCCTCCATTTGCGCCTGGGTCGCGGGAAGGCCCCGCGGTGCCCCGGTGCTGGCGCTGGTCAGCTTGACGAGGGCCTCGTCTCGGGCGGGGCGGGCGCCGCGTCCCAGCCGGGCGAGACGGCCGTCGCGCCAGAGATGGGACGCCCCTATCCGACGCGCGGCCGCGAGCTGGGCCTCCTCGGGCTCGGACGGGTCGATGGGCGCGGGGATAGCTCCCGCCGAAAGCAGCCCGATGAAGGCGTGGAACCAGTCCGCCCCATTGGGAACCGACATGGCGACGCGGCGTCTAAGGAAGATGTCCCCGCCCGCCAGCGACAAGGAAGCGGAAAACGCGGCGGCGCCCGCGGCGAGGGATGCGCGGCTCCATTTCCGGCCCGACGCCGCCTCGACGACCGCGGTGGCCGACGGTTCCCGCTCCAGCGTGGCCCCCCAGAGTTGGAACAGGGTCTTGCTCATGGAATCCAGCGTGCTGCGCCGCGCGGGACGGGCGAGGAAAATTGCGGTTGTACCCGCGCCGTGAACACGGCCAAATAGCGGCCTTCTGCCATGAACGAGAACGACCAGCTCCGGGCATGGGACGCGATCATTCTGGGCGGCGCGCTCGCGGGCGCGTCGACGGCGCTCCTGTTGCGACGGCGCAACCCCAGGTGGCGCATCCTCATCATCGAGAAGAGCGACAGGCTCGGGCGCAGGGTCGGCGAGTCCACGGTCGAGACCAGCGCCTATTTCATCGGCCGCGTGCTCGGCATGACGGACCACCTGAACGAGAAGCACCTGGTCAAGCAGGGAATGCGGTTCTGGTTCGCCAATGAAAGGACCAAGGGCCTGACCGACTGCAGCGAGACGGGGCCCAAGTACAACGTGCGCTTCCCCGGGTACCAGGTGGACCGCTCCGTGCTCGACGAGGAGGTCCTTTCCCGCGCGGTCGCGTCGGGGGCGACGCTCCTGCGCCCCGCGAAGATCCGCGACGTGGCCCTCGTCGACGGGGGCACCCAGACCGTGCGCTGGGAAAGGGAGGACGGCACATCGGGGACGGAGAGCGCGCGGTGGGTGGTGGACGCCTCGGGCGTGGCGGCGATCCTCGCCAGGAGAAACGGGTGGCACAAGGCGAACACGGCCCATCCCATCGCGGCGTGCTGGAGCCGCTGGAACGGCGTCAAGAACCTCGACTCGCGGGAGTTCGCGGAGCGCGACCCCTCGTGGTCGGCGCGGTGCAAGGCGGTGCGCTACACGGCGACCAACCACATCTGCGGCAAGGGCTGGTGGTCATGGTGGATACCGCTCAAGGGCGGCGACATGAGCGTCGGCATCGTCTACGACCAGCGTATCACCGAGCTGCCGGACGGCGACAGGATCGGCGAGAGGCTGCGCGCGTTCCTCGGGGGCCATCCCGCCGCGCGGGACCTGCTCGAGGGCGCGACCTACCAGGAGGGTGACGTTCACTTCCGGCGCAACTGCGCCTACAGTAGCACCCGCTACGCGGGCGACGGGTTCGTCCTGGTCGGCGACGCCGCCGCCTTCATGGACCCGTTCTACTCGCCGGGGATGGACTGGATCAGCTTCTCGGCCAGCGCCGCGGCCGCCCTCGTCGACAGCTGCCTGTCCGGCAGGAACGTCGCGGAGCGTGTCGCGCGCCACAACGCGAACTTCACGGCGTCCCACGACCGCTGGTTCAACGCCATCTACCGCGACAAGTACTACTACATGGGCGACTACGAGCTCATGACCCTGGCGTTCAGGCTGGACCTCGGGACGTACTACCTCGGCGTCGTCAGCCGGCCCTTCGGCCACGGCAACGCCGCCTTGGAGATCCCCGCCTTCGCGCCGCAGGGCGGCAAGCCGGCCGGCATGCTCATGGCGCTTTACAACCGCAGGCTGGCATCGATTGCCAAGTCGCGGATGGAGCGCGGGACGTGGGGCAAGCGCAACACGGGCCGGTATTTCGGCTTCATCAGCTACGAGCTCAACAAGCGCCTGCTGCCCCGCGTCGTCGGCCAGCTCGCGATGTGGATGCTGCTCGAGGCGAGGGAGGGATGGAGGACGTGGTTCTCATTCCGGCCGGCGGACGCCCACGCCCCGATTGCATCGCCCGCGGCGGCGGCGAAGACCTGACTCCCATGGCGACCAACCCATCCGCAGTCCCCAACACAATGCTCGCGAGGCTGCCCGCCCCGATGCGGGACGCCTATGAGCACTATCGCCTGACGGGCGACGCCTCGTCTGTCCAGGAGATCGTCGTGGCCTCCGTGCTCGAGTACAGGCCCAAGGCCTCGGCCGCGATCCCGGCGTGCGGCGAGGCGACCCGTCTGATCGAGGACCTCGGCTACGACTCGGTCGCCGTCGCCGAGCTCGTGTTTTTCCTGGAGGATATCTTCGACCTCACCCTCTCGAATGAGGATATCATGGGTGTCCGCACGATCGGCGACCTGCGCGCCTGCGTTGCGCGCAAGCTTGCCGCCAAGCCGCGCGGCGCGTGAGTCCCCGCATTACCGGCATCGGCCTGATCACGCCGATCGGCAACGACCGGAAGTCGGCCCAGGACAACCTGCGCCACGGGCGCCATGGCCTCTCGCACGTCGAGTTCCTCGGCAACCCGGCGCTGCCGGTGAAGGTGGCGGGGACTGTGAAGGGCTTCAGCGTCGACTCGCCGCACTGGAGGGACTGGACGTGGCCGGACGAGTGCACGATTCCCAAGGAGGTCCTGCGCGGCCTGGCGCCGCACGGCCTCTACGCGATCTGCGCCGTCGACCAGGCGCTCCGGGACGCGGGTCTGACCGCGCCGGACATCGCCGAGGATCCCTCCACCGGGCTCTACTGTGCCTCGGCGGGATCGGCCATGATGCTCCACCACCACCTGGCCCAGATGCGCGCCGTGGTCGGCGTGCGCGGCAACCCGATGGGCGTCGTCAGCTCGATCGCGGGCACCCTCAATTTCAATCTGGCGGCGCACTACCGGATCACCGGAACCGTCTGCGGCTTTGTCTCGGCGTGCGCGTCCTCGAGCCACGCCCTTGGCTACGCAATCGACGACCTTCGCCTCGGGCGCCTGAGGCGGGCCATCGTTGTCGGCGCCGAGGAGCTCAACGCCGACTCGCTCCTTCCCTTTGCTCACATGAGGGCGCTCTCGAAGCAGGCGGACCCGGTGCTCGCCTCAAGGCCCTTTGACGCGGGAAGGGACGGGTTTGTGGGGGCCGGGGGCGCCGCCGCCCTCATTCTGGAGACGCCGGACGCCGCAGAGGCCCGGGGTGCGAGGACGATGGCCGTGGCGGCGGGGTGGGGGCAGGCCGCCGACGGGTACAGCGTGGCGGCGCCTCAGCCGGACGGCGCCGGGCTATTCCTCGCCATGGAGCGCGCGGCGGCCGACGCAGGGGCCGGCCCGGAGTCCTTCGACCATGTGAGCGCGCACGCGACCTCGACGCCCGTGGGCGACTCCGCGGAGGCTGCGGCGCTCACCCGGCTCTTCGGCAAAAGGGGGCTGCGCCCCCCCGTCTCGGCCACCAAGGCGATCACCGGCCACGGTCTGTCGCTCGCGGGCGCCCTCCAGGCGGCGCTCTGCGTCCTGTCCATCGAGGGCGGATTCATCCCAGGAAACCCCCACCTGCGGACGATCGGCCCCGGGTGCGAGGACCTCGACCTGCCGCGGGCGTCGCTTCCCCGGGCACCCCGTCTCGTGCTGTCCAACAGCTGCGGATTCGGGGGAAGCAACGTGTGCCACGTGATCGGGGCCCCGGAGGCGGTTACGGGTTGAAAGGACTCGGCCATTAGCGGCAGTATCACGACCCCAATCCATGCCCGACCCCCTTTCTTCGCGCCTGAAGGAGCTCATCGTCGACACCCTGCGCCTCGAGGACAGGGCCCCGGCGGACATACCCGACGACGAGCCGCTCGTGGGCGGCGGGCTCTCCCTCGACTCGATCGACGCGCTGGAGCTCGTCGTCCGGCTCGAGAAGGAGTTCGGGATCAAGATCTCAAGCAGCGAGGAGGCTCGGTCGGCGCTCGGAAGCGTCGCCGCGCTGGCCGCGTTCGTGCGCCAGCGGGCGGACCCCGCGAGGCTGCCCCTTTAGGGGGCGAGGGCGTCCGGAGCCGCATGCGCGTCATCCCCGCATCCATCCGCCTCTCCGCGGTGGGCTGCGTGACCCCTTTCGGTGACGCGGCGGCGACCCACGAGGCGCTCCTGCGCGGCGCGCGCGCCCTCGCGCCCGTCCCGGTCCAGGGGTTGGAAGGCGGCGACCTGGTGCCGCTGGCGCTTCTTCCCGGCCGCGCGCTCGACGAGACGGCTCCCCCGGCGTGGCTGCCCGCGATCCGGCGCCTGGGGGACGGGATCCCCGGGGGCGACTGGGGCTCGCCCGGCCGGCCGGTGTTTGTCACGGGCAGCAACTTCGGGGTCGGCGGCCTTTACGCGCTGCGCAAATCGGGGGACCCCAAGTACGCCGCATGGGGGGCGCCCCCGACATGCACGGAGCAATTGCGCGGCGCCCTGGGATGGGGCCCCGACGTTTCCATCGTCTCGCTCGCCTGCGTGTCCTCCCACCTGGGGCTCCTCGAGGCCACCAGGCTCCTGCAGGCCGGCCTTGCCGAGGAGGCGCTGGTCCTGTCCTTCGACTTCCTCAGCCCGTTCGTCGCCGGGGGGTTCCACGCGCTCAAGATCCTGAACGGCGCCATGCCGTCGCCGTACCGCGAGCGGTCCACGGGTTCGATCGGCCTAGGGGACGGCGCCGCGTTCGCGGTGCTGTCGCGCTCCGGCGGCCCGTGGAAGCTCGAGGCCCAGAGCGTCTATAACGAGATGCATCATTTCACCGCGAACCGCCCCGACGGGTCGGGATTCTTTCGGTGCCTCGGACCCGTCGCCTCGGCCGCCTCGGGGCGCCGCGTATGGTTCAAGGGCCATGGGACGGGAACGCTCGAGGCCGGCCGAATGGAGGTCGCCGCGGCGACCGCGGCCTTTCCCGGGGCCCCTATCGTCGGATGGAAGGGAAGCCTGGGGCACACGCTCGGCAGCTGCGGCCTCGTGGAGCTCGCGATCGCCGCGCAGTCCCTGAGCACCGGACGCGTCCCCGGCACAATCGGCGGCGACGAGCCCGCCATGAGCGCGGCGATCGCCACGGAAGATTTCACAGCCTCTGGCTTCGACGGCGTCGTCTGCGCCAGCAACGCCTTTGGCGGCGCCCATGGCGCCTTTCTGCTGAGCCATGCTTGAGCGTCACATCCAGCTCCTGGTGACCGACGACGCCGCCGGCGAGGCGCCGGCGGCGACGCGCGAGAGGCTGAAAGGCGGCTTCCCGGCGGGCTCCACCCGCCGGATGACGACGCTCGGACTCCTCGTGGGCTCGGCCCTGAAGCCCCTCCAGCCCGGGGAGGACGACGCCCTCGTCTACGCGAGCGGGTATGCGGAGAGCTGCGCCCTCGAAGGTTTCCTCGACAGCTTTCCCACTCCGAGCCCGACGCTCTTCCAGACATCGATCCACCCGAGCGCCGTGCAGCAGGTCATGATCGGGCTCCAGGCGCCCGTGCGCGAGTTTCTCCCCCTATCCGGAGGCAGGCTCCTGGCGTTCCATGCCCTGCGCGCGGCGCTGCTGTGCCCCTCTGCGCGCTCCCTGCTCTGCGGCGGTGAGGAAAAGGGCACTTGGCTCCTGGAGCATGGCCTCGCCAGCAACCGCACCTTCGCCTTCGCGGCCGCATTAACCGTCGAGAGCCCGGCCGACTGGCTGGGCACGGTGCGCCTCCTACCTGCCGAAGGCCCGGGCGAACTCGGCCTCGACGGGCTCTTCGATCTGCTCCACGCGAGGAAGCCCTTCTGGGGCATGGTGGCGCCCGGCTGGCGCCTCGAGCTCACATGGCGCTGAGCCCGCAGGAAAAGGATGCCCCCCGCAACCCGGGTCCCTCGTGGGGATACCGCACGCTTTGCCTGCTGGACCGCCTCCTGCCGGAGTTCCTCTTCAGGCCGCTGCGGTCGGCGGGGACCTGGGTCGCCGTCGCGGCGCTTCCGGTGCAGCGCCGCCACTCGCGGGACTACCTGAGGATCGTCCTCGCGCGGGAACCGGGAACGGCCGATGTCCATCGCCATTTCCTCGCGGTCGCGGAGGCGCTGATGCTGCGCCTGCGGGTCGCGAACGGCCGTCCCCACCGGTGCGTCTTCGCCACCGGGGCCGAGGATTTCGAGCGGTGGCTCGCCTCTGAGAGGCCTGTGCTCCTGGGCACGTTCCACATCGGGGACTCCGACCTGACGGGCTTCATGCTCGCCGCGCAGGAGCACAAGCGCGTCCACATCGTCAGGCTGCGCGTCGGCAATTCGCACGACACCGACGCGCTCGCCTCGCGCTTCGGCGACCGGCTGCGGTTCATCTGGGTAAACGACCCCGGAGAGCTCCTGTTCGCCCTCAAGGAGGCCGGGGCCAGCGGAGAGGCGGTGGCGTTGCAGTGCGACCGTCCCGACCACAGCGCGCGCAGCGAGGCCTTCGACTTTCTCGGGGCGAAGCGAAGGTTTCCCTTCACCATTTACCACCTGGCCGCCATCTTTGGCCGACCCGTGATCCTCTCGTTCGGCGCACCCAGCACCCCGGGCCTCTCCGCCGTCCACGCGTCGCCCGCATTCGAGCCCGTGGAAGGCGAGCCCAGGGACGCGACGCTCGCCCGCGCCCGGATACATTTCCAGGATTTCCTTGTCAGGGTCGACGCCCATCTGCGCGCACATCCCTACCAGTGGCTTAATTTCCTCCCCCTTTGATCAACCGCCTGGCGCGCGCGCGCAACGTCACCGCCTACTACCTTTCCTGGATCGTGTTTGGATCCGTGGGCCTGCTCCTGAACATGTTCTGCGTGCTCCTGCTGCCGCTGCCTAACAGGAACTCCTACGGCAGGGCTGTCCGCGCCACGATCCGGCGGCTGTTCGGCGCGTGGATCGCGTGGCTTCACGCGTCCCGGACCATCATCATCGAGTGGGTGGGATTTGACGGGGGTGTCAGGCCCGGGACGGTCTACATCGCGAACCACCCGTCGATCGTCGACGCGACCCTGCTCCTGGCGCGCCTGCCCGACGCCGTCTGCATTTTCAAGCCGGCCCTCATGAGCAACCCGGCGGTGGGGCCGGCCGCGATCATGGCCGGCTATGTCCGCGGGGACACCGGTCTCGACCTCATGCGGGCCGCGGCGGCGCGGGTGGCCGCGGGCCAGTCCCTGCTCATCTTTCCCGAGGGGACGCGCACGGCGGAGGGAAAGCTCCTGGAGCCGATGAAGCCCGGCTTCGCCCTGATCGCCGACCGGGCCCGGGCCCCCGTCCAGCTCGTGATCATCCGGTCCACGCCGGGAGTCGGGAGCCGGGGCAGGCCCTGGTGGCCCCCTCCCGAGACGTTGCCGGGCCAATGCCGGATCGTGCTCGACCAGACATGGCCCTATGAGCCCGGTAGGCCGGCGGCACAGTTGACCCAGGCGGTCGAACGGCGAATCTGTGAGGTTCTCGGAGCCGCGAAGCCGTGACGAACCCCTCCCGCAGCCACCTGGTCCTCATCCCCGCATTCAACCCGGGACGGCTCCTGTCAGGCACGGTGGCGGCCGCCCTCGAGAAATGGCCCGACGTGTGGGTGGTCGTGGACGGCAGCACCGACGCGAGCCACGAGGCGCTCTCCAGGGAGTGCACGCCGGGCCTGCGCGTGATCGTGCGCCCGGCAAATGCCGGCAAGGGGGCGGCCGTCCTCACCGGCGCCCGCGAGGCGATGGGAGCCGGCTTCACGCACGCGCTGGTCATGGACGCCGACGGCCAGCACCCGGCGAACCGGATCGCGGCCTTCATGGCGGCCTCATTCGCGGCGCCCGACGCCGTCATCTGCGGACGCCCGGTCTTCGGCCCCGAGGCACCGCGCGCGCGCCTCTACGGCCGCAAGCTCAGCGTCGGGCTTGTCCGTCTCGAGACGTCGGGCCGCGGCGCCGCCGATCCGCTCTTCGGATTTCGCGTGTACCCCCTGGCACGGCTCGTGGGAGTCCTTGACGCGACGCGCGGGGCCAGGCGCTACGACTTTGACCCGGAGGTTGCCGTGCGGCTCGCGTGGGCAGGAACGCCCGCGATCAACCTCGACGCGGAATGCGCCTACATTCCCGCCGACCGGGGAGGCGTCTCGCACTTCCGTTACCTCCGGGACAACCTCTCGATGGTTGCGCTGCATGCGCGGCTGTTCGCCGCCATGATCCTCGACCGACGCAGCCCGCGCCACGCATGAGGCCGTTCATCGTCTTGGCCCTTGCCCTCGCCGTCGTCGGGGCCGGTCCCGCGGGGGCGGATCCCCCTGTCGCCCTGACGCCGGACCTTGCGGCCGGCGAATGGAAGCCGCTTATCGACGCCCTCGCGTCAAAGGGCGCCGTGGAGGCCTCCTTCACGGAAAGCCGGTATTTTCCCTTCCGAGCCGAGGCCACCGTCCTCACGGGCACGCTCCGGATCTCGCCGGACCGGGGCCTGAGCCTGGGCTACACGAAACCCGAGGTGAGCACGCTGATTGCGGACTCGTCCGGCCTGCTGTCCCGCGACAGCGAGGGGCGCTCGCGGGAGATGCCGTCGGGCTCAAGGCAGGGCGGCGCCATCGCATCGCTACTTCCGATCATGAGCTTCGACATGAAGGCCCTTTTCCCGCAGTTCGACATCCGCGCGCAGCGGACCGGAATGGACTGGGCCTTTGAGTTCGCGCCGCGCGATCCGCAAACCGCGTCTTCACTGGGCACGATCACGGTCTCCGGGACCGGCAGCCAGGTCCGGCACCTCGAGTTCCGCCGGTCGCAGCGCCAGCGCATAGAGATAGAGACCCAGGAGACACGCAGTGGGTTCTCGTTCACGCCCGGCGAGCTCGCGTCCTACTTCCGCTGAACCGCGATGGAACCTCCCCGGCAGAAATGGACGGCCCGCCTGATCCTCGTGGCGTGCGCCGCCGCGGGTCTCGCGTGGATCGCGGGCCTCAACCTTCAGCGCAAGGTGTCGACCGACGTCCTCGACCTGGTGCCCGCGGACGAGCGCTCGCCGGAGCTCTCCATGCTCCGCAGCCTCGCGGGCGAGGAGGAGGCCCGGGTCCTCCTGTTGGCGGTGAGCGTCCCGTCGCAGGCGGGCGAGTCCCCCTCGAAGCG
>Ga0302311_10002349_pt1 | contig 21540 bp, 21 predicted proteins | sample III_Palsa_N1_3_FD_200449 | JGI IMG/M metagenome (GOLD analysis project Ga0302311, IMG submission 200449) | Peat permafrost microbial communities from Stordalen Mire near Abisko, Sweden - III_Palsa_N1_3 | ecosystem: Environmental > Terrestrial > Soil > Palsa > Peat permafrost | place: Sweden... | reverse complement strand
CACCGAAAATGTCGCGCCGAAAGCCTCGGCGACCTCCCTGGCGGCCATCTCCACCTGCACCGGCCCCATGTCGTTGGCCGGGGTGTTGACCAGGTCGCGGGCGAGGGCGCAGGCCTGGGCAAGGTTGCGCGTCTCGGCCAAGTCGACGCCTTCGAGGACCAGGCGCGGCTTGGGATCGGCCGGCTTCTGGCGATAGCGGTCAAACCCATAGGCGCCGAGCGCCCAGGCCAGGGCGATCGTCTCCAGCGCCACGCCCTCGGGCGCCTGGACGATGCGGTAGTCCCCTGCCGGCAGCTTCGCCGGCAGGGCGCGGAAGGCCATGCCGTCCGCCTTGGCCTTTGACCCAAGGCCGAACACCGCCAGGCCCTCGCCGTTAGTCTCGCCGGGAACCGCGAGCGCCTGCCCGGCCTTGGCCTTGAAGTCGGACAGCGCCGCCAGCCGCGCCACCAGCGGCGGCTGGCCGGCGAGGAAGGTCTCCAGCGCCGCCTCGGCGACCAGATACAGCGGAATCGGCTCGCCTTCGGCTTGGCTCAGCAGGACATCGGACATGGCGGGGCGAGCCTCGGCGGTTAACAGACATGCTTAACGCTTCGTTGACGCCAGGCGGCGATGATGGCGCGATCGACATCACCCCGCCCGCACGGAGCGCCCTTCCATGTGTCGCAACCTCGCCCTTGCCGCAACCGCTTTGGCGCTGGCTCTTGGCGCCGCTCAGGCCGCGCAGGCCCAGGCGCAGTCCATGACGCCGGTCGCCTCGCCGCCCCAGGCGCAGGCGCAGCCAGCGCAGGCGGCCCCACAGAAGAAAAAGAAGGCCTCGGCCCAGGAGCGGATCGACGCCGAGCGCTTGTCGCCCATGGCGCGCGCGGCCTTTTGGGTGCGCGAAGTGAATATCGATCCGACGGACGTGGTCGCCAATGTACGCCTGGCGTCGGCCCTCCGCGCGCTGGGCCAATACAGCGACGCCGCGGAATCGGCGCAGCGGGCCCTGGTGATCGACCCGAAGAACTTCGACGCCCTGATGGAGACGGCCCGCGCCTATGTCGGCGAGGGCCAGGGCTTCTACGCCATCGACCCGGTCACCCGCGCCGCGGCCATGGCGCCGAAGGACTGGCGGCCGCTTTCGCTGCTGGGGGTGGCCTACAGCCAGGTGAAGCGGGGGGACGACGCCCAGGCGGTCTGGCGCCAGGCGCTGGCCCTGTCGCCGGAAAACCCGGCCGTGCTGTCCAACATGGCCATGGCCCTGGCCGTCAAGGGTGACGCCGCCGGCGCCGAAGCCCTGCTGCGGCGGGCGACCGCGCGACCGGACGCGACCTTGCAGGAGCGCCAGAACCTGACCCTGGTGCTGGGCATCGAGGGCAAGCTGCCGGAAGCGGAGAAGCTGCTGAGGGAGGACCTGCCCCCGGACCAGGCGGAGGCCAATCTGGTCTATCTGAAACGGATGGCGCCAAACCAGGCCGCGCCGGCCCCGCCGCCAGCGCCGACCGCGGCGGTCGATCCGCACAGCTGGGCGGCGCTGAAGGGCGCCGGCGGCTAGGTTGGGCGAACCAGCGCTGAACACAGTGATGTCAGAAGCCAGCCCCTTCGACCTCAGTCTGAGCAAGGATCGGTTCGATCCCCAGTTCCGGTTCGCCACCCCGTTCGTGGTGGCGCCGCTGAACGACCCCGAGGCGCTCAACGCGGCCTTGAGGACAACCATTTTGGACCGGGCGGCGCGGCTGCCGAGCATGAAGGTCAGCAACTATGGCGGCTGGCAGTCGCAGACGGATTTCGCCGACTGGTCGGGGCCTGCCGGCAAGGCCCTGCTGGCGATCGCCTGCAAACTGGCCGACAGCCTGACCGCGGTCCAGACCCCCGAGGGCCTGGTCGCCGGCGCGCCGGCCTGGAAGGTGAACGCCTGGGCCAACCTGAACCACCCGGGGGACGGCAACCATGCCCATCACCATCCGGCGGCCTTTTGGTCGGGGGTCTATTGGGTGGATGTGGGCGGCGAGGGCGAGGATTGCGGCGGGGAGTTCGAGATGCACGATCCCCGCGGCGTGTTGCCGGCCTTCTATGCGCCGGGTCTGCGTTATGCGCTCGCGGGCTGCCTCAGCGCCGGCGGACAGGACTTCTTCACGCCCCGGGCGGGGGTGCTGGCGCTGTTTCCATCCTGGCTGGTTCACGCGGTGCGGCCCTACACCGGCGCCGGCGAGCGGATTTCGATCGCCTTCAACCTGTCGGTCTGATCCCGGCAGTAGGCCGGCGGCGCCAAGCCGTGCTATGACGCCCTCAACGACAGGGGGAAACGTCATGAAGCAGGCGCTGGCTCTATTCAGCTTGGTTTTCGCCCTGGCCTTGGCGGGGATGGCGAACGCCGCGCCGTCTTTCGAGGACCACTACGCCAACGACGACGGGGTGAAGATCCACTATGTGGCCGCCGGCCGGGGGCCGCTGGTCGTGATGATCCATGGGTTTCCCGACTACTGGGGCACCTGGAAGCCGCTGATGGGCGAGCTTGACGGCTCCTATCGGGTCGTGGCCATGGACCTGCGCGGCTACAATCTCTCGGACAAGCCGCAAGGGGTTGAAAACTATACCTTTCCGCATCTGATCGCCGATGTCGAGGCGGTGATCAAGGCCGAGGGCCGCTCCAACGCCATCATCATCGGCCATGACTGGGGCGCGGCGATTTCCTGGCAGCTGGCGATGAACCGGCCCGACCTGGTCAACAAGCTGATCATCATGTCGGTGCCGCACCCGGCCGGGTTCGCCCGTGAGATGGCCACCAACAAGGCCCAGCAGGCCGGCAGCCAGTACGCCCGCAACTTCCAGACGCCCGGGTTCGAATCACACCTGAGCGCCGAGATGCTGGCCGGCATGCACGGCGCCGATCCGGTGGTGCATGCGGAATATCTCGAGGCGTTCAAGCGCTCGGATTTCACCGCCATGCTGAACTACTACCGGGCCAACTATCCCAAGACGACGGGTCCAGAGGTCCAGGCCATGGGCGCGCCGGTCAAGCCGATCACCGTTCCGGTGTTGGTGATCCATGGAATGAAGGACACCGCCCTGAACGCCGCGGGCCACAACGGCACCTGGGACTATGTGACGGCGGACACGACGATCCTGATGATCCCCACGGCCGGCCACTGGGTGCAGCACGACGCGCAGGCGCTGGTGAACCGCACCGTGCACGATTGGCTGAACGCGCGGCCGTGACTTAATACCCTCGCCCGGAGGAGAAGGCTTGGAGGGCCAGCCTCACGCCGGGCGCGGCTTGGTCAGGTCGCCGTAAAGATCCGGCCGGCGATCGCGGAAGAAGCCCCAGGCGGCGCGGTGCGTGGCCAGGAAGTCCAGGTCGAAGCTGGCGAGGGCGATCCCCTCGGCGTCACGGTCAAGATCGGCAACCAAGTCGCCGCGATGGTCGGCAATGAAGCTGGAGCCATAGAATCGCTGGCCGCCGCCGGGATAGTTCTCCCAGGGCTCGAACCCGGTGCGGTTGGCGCCCACTACCGGAATGACATTGGACACCGCATGCCCCTGCATCGCCCGGCGCCAGGGCGCGGCGGTGTCGAGGCTGGGATCATGCGGCTCCGAGCCGATGGCGGTGGGATAGAACAGAATCTCGGCGCCCATCAGCGCCATGGCCCTGGCGCATTCCGGGAACCACTGGTCCCAGCAGATGCCGACGCCCAGGCGGCCGAACCTCGTGTCCCAGACCTTGAACCCGGTGTCGCCGGGGCGGAAGTAGTACTTCTCTTGATAGCCCGGCCCATCGGGGATGTGGCTCTTGCGATAGACCCCGAGCGCGCGGCCATCCGCGTCCAGCATCACCAGGCTGTTGAAATAGTGCGGGCCTTCGCGCTCGAAGATGGAGACCGGGATCACCACGCCGAGTTCGGCGGCGACCGGCGCCAGGGCCATGACGCAGGGATGCTCGCGCCAGGGATGCGCGGTCGCAAACCAGCGCTCCTCCTGGGAGACGCAGAAATAGGGGCCCTGGAACAGTTCCGAAGGCAGGATCACCTGCGCGCCCGCGCCGGCCGCCTCGCGCACCAGCTCGATGGTGCGGGCGATGTTTGCGTCCTGGTCCAGGCCATAGGCGCTCTGCAACGCCGCCACCGTCACCGTGCGGGTCATGCCGGCTCCTGCTGGGTGATGCAGTGGAACGAGCCGCCGCCGGTAAGCAGGGCGCGGGAGGACAGGCCGATCACCGCCCGCTCGGGAAACAGGCTGCGCAGGGCGTCGAGGGCGTAGCCGCCGGAAGTTTCGTCATAGATCGGCGCGATCACCGCCCCGTTGGCGATGATGAAGTTCATGTGCGAGGCGGGGACGATTTCGCCGTCCTCGTCGGTGATCCGGCCGGGCGAGGCGACCCTGGTCACCTGGAGCGGCGATCCGCGCGGACCGGTCATGCCCGAGAGCTGGCGCGCGGCGGCGTTGTAGACCTCTGCATTGGGATCGTCACGGCCGAAGGCGATCGGACAGGCGACCACGCCCGGCGCCACGAACCGCGCCAGATTGTCCACATGGCCGTCGGTGTGGTCGTTGATCAGGCCGTCGTCGAGCCAGAGCACGCGGGTGACCCCCAGAGCGCTCGCCAGAGCAGCCTCGGCTTCCTTCTCGGTCCAACCGGGGTTGCGATTGGGGTTGAGCAGACACTGGCGCGTGGTCAGCACGGCGCCGAAACCGTCGTGATCCAGCGCCCCGCCCTCCAGCACGAAGTCGTTCAGGCCCAAGGGGGCGCCGGCGGCCGCGGCGATCTGGTCGGCGACGATGTCGTCGCCCTCAAGAACGTATTTGCCGCCCCAGCCGTTGAACCGGAACCCGCAGGCGCGAAAGTCTTCGCCCTCGCCGAGGAAGATCGGGCCGGTGTCGCGCAGCCAGATGTCGCCGAAGTCGCCTCGCACCAGCTCCACATGGGCGGCCGAACCGATCAAATCCTGGGCCGCCTGGGCCGCCGCGTCGCCGCAGACCATCACCCGTACCCGCTCGCCGCCGGGTCCCGCCAGGGCGCGGGCCAGCGCCGCCGCCTCGCGCTGCGCCGGGGCGAGATCGTCCTGCCACAACTCTTCATGACTGGGAAAGCCCAGCCAGACGGCGCGGTGGGGGGACCATTCTGCGGGAACGGGAGACGTCATGGCGCCGCTTTATGTCAGAGCGGGCGGATAAGGAAGGGGCGACGACCGCCCGGAGAGGGTCGGCGGACCTAACGCAGCGCCAGCGGTCCCCACAGCTCGTGCAGCCTGCGATCCTTGCCGCAGCCGATACGGTATTCCTCGTACTGGACCGGGTTCTTCTGCGGATAGTGCTGGTGATAGGCCTCCGCCGGCCAGAAGGGCATGGCGTCGCGGATCTGTGTGACGATGGGCTTGCCGTGCAGGGGGCCGCGCTCAAGGGCGGCTTCCGAAGTCTCGGCAATGCGGCGTTGTTCGGGCGTCGCCACGAAGATGGCGCTGCGATAGGAGGGCCCGCGATCGCAGAAGGCGCCGCCGGAATCGGTGGGGTCGATGGCGTGCCAATAGCGCTGCACCAGACCCGCATAGCTGATCTTCTGCGGATCGTAGGTGACCTTGACCGACTCCAGATGACCGGTGGTTTCGCTGGACACCTCGTCATAGGTGGGGTGAGCCTCATGGCCGCCGCTGTAGCCGACAACCACCGAGACCACGCCAGGGATCGGCTCCATGTCATGCTCCATGGACCAGAAGCAGCCGCCCGCGAACACGGCCGTCTCGTACCGCGATTGGGCGAGCGCCGAGCCAGCGACGGTCATGGACAACGCCAGCGCCATGGCGACCTTGGCGGGTCTGTGGAAATTGGTCATGGACGGCTTGCTCCGATTTTTCGCCCGGCCCCGATGCCCCAGGTACGCATAGGCCATACTGCAGGTTACAGAACGCAAAAAAAAGAGCCCGGCGTTAGCCGGGCTCTTCGTAGGCTTTGACGTTCGGTCCTAGTCTCGGATCAGAAGTTGATCGAGATGGTGGACCGGCGGTTCAACGGTTCCTTCACGCCATCCGGGGTCGGGACGGCCAGGTCGGTCTTGCCGACCCAGTCGACCTTCATGACCGTCTGGGACACGCCCAGGCCGACCATGGCGTCGGCGACGGCTTTCGCGCGGCGCTCGGACAGACGCAGGTTGTACTTCACGCTGCCGGAGGTGTCGGTGTGGCCAACGACCACGATCCGGGTCGCGTTTCCGTCATGGGCGTACTGAGCCGCTTGCTGGACCACGCTCTGGGCTTCCGGGGTCAGAACGTACTGGTCAAACGGGAAGTAGACCACGAAGTCCTTGGCCACGAACGCCGGCGGAGGCGGCGGGGGTGGCGGCGGAGGCGGAGGCGGAGGCGGCGGGGGTGGCGGCGGAGGCGGAGGCGGCGGGGGCGGGGGCGGCGGAGCCGCGAACGAATACCGCAGGCCGATCGTCAGCGAGTCGTCCTTGTAGAGGCTCGAATGGAGCGGGCATATGAATGACCCACAGACATAGTCGAAGTGGCCGCCATCGAGGTAGCGATAGGTCAGGTCGACGTTGAGGTTGTGGGAAACCTCCCACGTTAGACCCGCCAAGCCCTGCCAGGCGAACTCGTTCTGCCCGGAGGTGCCGATCTGCGTGCCGCCAATGTTTTCCTTGGCAAGCTGGTGGTTATCACCGGCGCCCAGACCAAGGAAGGGATGGATCGACCATGCCGGCGCGACGTCATAGATCAGGTTGAGCATGCCGGTAGCGTCGCTCAGGAATCCCGAGGCGGGCTGACCCGCCACCGAACCCAGCGAGCCGTGGCGATAGCCACCTTCCAGTTCGAGGCGCCAATGCGGGTCGAAACGATACCCAACACGGGCGAACCCAAGCCAACCCGAATTCTCGTGAATCGGAACCGACAACGGCGGAGTCGTCGCCGTGCTCACCGAGCTGTGCTCGGGTTGATGGGCGCCAATGTCGAGCGCGCCGTACCACCCGGCATCCTGGGCGTAGGCGCCCGAGGCTGCGAATGTCGCGGCAAGCGCGGCGCCCGCAAGGAATTTCAGCTTCATTTTCAAGAGCCCTCTCTCTTTTCCCGGCAAGGCCGAGCCCGTCAGAATTATTGTTATAGCAAGCCGGCGATACACCTGGGGTGTCGCTATAGCCACACCCGACGCGATTTTCGCAGAGCTCGTCTCAAGCTACAGTCTAAGCTATACAATAATCATGCGGTCTTACAACCGCTTGGCTGCATCTTCCCGTCGCGGGCGATATTTCTGTCCTGCAATTCGCCCCGCGCCTCACGCCGCTGTTGACCGACAGCCCACCCGGCCTGATATCGCGCCCATGACCGACAGACCTTCCCATCTTGCGGCGCAAGCCCGCGCCTGGCCGTTCGAGCAGGCGCGGGAGCTTCTGGCGCGCGTGCTACGGACCCGCCTCGACAGCGACGCCGACCGAGATCTCGCCAGAACGCTGATCGACGCCGGCAAGATCGCCGAGGCCGTCGCCGCCCTTCCGGCGCTGACCCGGCCGGTGGTGTTTCAGTGCGGCTATGGCGCGTCGGGCCTGCCCCACCTGGGCACCTTCGGCGAGGTGGCGAGGCCCACCATGGTGCGGACCGCGTTCCGCGCCCTGACCGACAACGCGATCCCCACCCGCCTGCTGGTGGTCTCCGACGACATGGACGGCCTGCGCAAGATTCCGGACAATATTCCGAACCGGGAGATCCTGGAGGCCGACCACGACAAGCCGGTCACCAGCGTGCGTGACCCCTTCGGCGAATATCCGAGCTTCGGCGATCACAACAACGCCCGGCTGCGCGCCTTCCTCGAGGGCTTCGGCTTCGACTACGAATTCGTCTCGGCGACCGCCTGCTACCGTTCGGGCCGGTACGACGAGGTGCTGCTACGGGTGCTGGAGCGGTTCGACGCCGTCCAGGCCATCATGCTGCCGACCCTGGGCGAGGAGCGGCGCGCCACCTATTCGCCGTTCCTGCCGATCAGCCCCAAGAGCGGCCGTGTCCTGCAGGCGCCCACGCTGGAACGCCACGTGGAGCGCGGAACCATTGTGTTTCCGGACGAGGACGGGACGCTCACCGAGGTTCCGGTGACCGGCGGCCAGGTGAAGCTGCAGTGGCGTCCGGACTGGGCGGCCCGGTGGACGGCGCTGGACGTGGACTACGAGATGTCGGGCAAGGACCTGGTCGATTCGGTCCGCATCTCGAACCGGATCTGCAAGGTGCTCGGCGGCGAGCCGCCTAACGGCTTCCAGTACGAACTGTTCATGGACGAGCATAACCAGAAGATCTCCAAGTCGAAGGGCAATGGCCTGACCATGGAGGAGTGGTTGCGCTACGGCGCGCCGGAAAGTCTGGCCTATTATATGTTCCAGTCGCCCAAGTCGGCCAAGCGGCTCTATTTCGACGTCATCCCCAAGGCGACGGACGAATACCTGCAGCAGCTTGACGCCTATAATCGGGTCAAGACGGACGGCTCCAACTCGGCCAATCCGCTGGATAACCCGGCGTGGAGCGTCCACGGCGGCCACCCGCCGGAGAAGGGCTCGCCTGTCTCCTTCAGCCTGCTGCTGAACCTGGTCTCAGCCGCCAACGCCTCGGACCAGGCGATCCTGTGGGGCTTCATCCAGGCCTATCTGCCCGGGGCGACGCCCGAGGCCGAGCCGCTGCTGGACCGGCTGACCGGCTATGCGATCCACTACTACGAAGACTTCGTGCGGCCGGCTAAGCGCTTCCGGCCGCCGGACGAGAAGGAGCGCGCGGCATTCACCGATCTTGCCGCGCGGCTGAGGCGCCTGCCGCCGGATTGCAAGGACGGCGAGTTGATCCAGAACGAGGTCTACGCCGTCGGCAAGGACGCCGGGTTCGAGCCCTTGCGCGCCTGGTTCGCCGCCCTCTACGAGGTTCTGCTCGGCCAGAGCCAGGGGCCGCGGTTCGGCTCCTTCGCGGCGATCTTCGGCCCGGACCGGACCATCGCCCTGATCGAACGGGCGCTGCGCGGCGAGGATCTGGCCGCCTGACACACACCTCAACTCAATGTGATCGGTGTTAAGTTTACGTTGACGCTCACGTAATGCGGGTCTACCCCTGTCGCCAACGATAGGGAGGAAAGCGTCATGCCCAGTGATCTGCGCCGCCTTGAGCGCACCTATACGATCCGTCAGCTTTGCGTTGAGTTCAAAGTCACCGCCCGGGCCCTCCGGTTTTACGAGGACAAGGGCCTTCTGTCGCCCAAGCGCGACGGCATGAACCGGGTCTACGGCTACCGCGACCGCGCGCGCCTGACCCTGATCCTGCGCGGCAAGCGGGTGGGCCTGAGTCTGGCCGAAATCCGCGAAATCCTCGACCTCTATAACGCCGAGGACGGCGGGGCGGTGCAGAACGCCCGCTCCTTAAAGAAGTTCCGCGAACGCATTGTCGCCTTCGAAGCCCAGCGCGAGGATATCACTCTGCATCTCGAAGAACTGCGCCATGCCTGCGCCCGGCTGGAGGAGTTCCTGGCCAAGAACCGGCCGGATCTCTTGCCCCAGTCGGAGGACTACGACTCCGTGCTCCGCGCGAGACTGGACGGCGTGCACGAACACGCGGCAAAGTAGGCGATCTTCTTCAGCTTCGGATCACATCGCCATGAGCTACCGCGCGCCTGTTCGCGACCAGCTGTTCATCCTGCGCGACGTTCTTAGCCTTGAGGCCTATTCCAACCTGCCCGGCTTCGCCGAGGCGCCGATGGAGCTTGTCGAGCAAATCCTCACCGAAGGCGCCCGGTTCTGCGAGGAGGTGCTCGCGCCCCTCAACAGCGCCGGCGACAAGGAAGGGTGTGTCTGGTCCCAGGACAATTCGGTCAAGACGCCGAAGGGATTCAAGGAAGCCTACAAGGCCATGGTCGAGGCCGGCTGGCCGGCGCTGGGCGCCGAGCCGGAGTTCGGCGGCCAGGGCCTGCCACGGGTGATCGGCCTAGCCTATTCGGAAATGTCGTCCGCGGCCAACATGGCCTTCTCCATGTACCCGGGCCTGACCCACGGCGCCTATTCGGCCATCCTGGAAGGCGGCTCGCCGGAGCAGAAGGCGCTCTACCTGCCCAAACTGGCCAGCGCCGAATGGGGCGGGACCATGAACCTGACCGAGCCGCAATGCGGCACGGACTTAGGTCTGCTCCGCACCAAGGCGGTTCCGCAGGGCGACGGGACCTACAAGATTTCCGGCGAGAAGATCTGGATCTCCGGCGGCGAGCACGACATGGCCGAGAACATCGTCCATCTGGTGCTGGCCCGGATCGAGGGCGCGCCGGCCGGCGTGCGCGGCATCTCGCTGTTCATCGTGCCTAAATTCCTGCCGACCGCCGACGGCGGGGTCGGGCCGCGCAACGAGGGCGTCAAGTGCGTGGGCCTGGAAGAGAAGATGGGCATCCACGGCAACGCCACCTGCTTCATGTCCTATGAGGAGGCGACGGGCTGGCTGATCGGCGAGGAGAATTCCGGCCTCAAGCTGATGTTCGTAATGATGAACGAGGCCCGTCTGGGCGTGGGCCTGCAAGGCCTGTCGCAGGGCGAGGCCGCCTACCAGGCTGCGGTCGCCTTCGCCAAGGACCGGCTGCAGGGCCGCTCGCTCACCGGCCCGAAGAACCCCGACGGCCCCGCCGACCCGATCATCGTCCACCCGGACATCCGCCGGATGCTGATGGAGTCCAAGGCGACTCTGGAGGGTGGCCGCGCCTTCCTGCTGTGGGCCGGGTTACAGGGCGATTTGATGCATGCGGCGCCCGACGAGGCCGCGCGGCAGAAGGCGTCCGACTACATGGGTCTGATGACCCCGGTGCTGAAGGCCTATTTTACAGACAAGGGCCTGAAGATCGCCTCCGACGCCATGCAGGTGCACGGCGGGTCAGGCTTCACCGAACACTTCCCGGCCAGCCAGTACCTGCGCGATGTCCGCATCAGCCTGATCTATGAGGGGACCAACGGCATCCAGGCCCTGGACCTGGTCGGGCGCAAACTGGCCGCCAACGGGGGGCGCGCGGTGATGACCTTCTTCGCCGACGTCGACGCCTTCGTCGGCGAGCACGAGGGCGATCAGACGGTGGGGCCCTTCCTGGATGGCCTGAAATCGGTCCGCGCCCAGCTGCAGGACGGCACCACCTGGCTGATGCAGAACGGCCTGGCCAATCCGGACAACGCCGGGGCCGCCTCGATGGATTATCTGAACCTGTTCGCCCTGACGGGCCTGGCCTTCATGTGGGCCAAGATCGCCCTGGCGGCGGACGCGGCGATCAAGGGCGGCTCGACTGACCCCTTCTATGCCAACAAGCTGACCACCGGCCGTTATTTCCTGGAGCGCATCCTACCGGACGCGGGCGCGCATCTGGCGAAGCTGAAGACCGGCGCGGGAAGTCTGATGGCCCTGGACGCCGAGGCGTTCTGAAGCCTGTTAGGCCGCCGCCCAGCCGCGGGAATCCAGCACCGCCGGATCCTCAAGCGCCATCTCGTCCCAGTCCAGCTCGGGCGGCGGGCTCATGGCCGCGGCGACCACCGCCTGCAGCTCCGGCGCGGTAGCGACGCCGACGATCACCGCCGTCGCTTCCTGGCGTGAGAGGGCAAATCCGAGCGCGGCCTGGAGCGGGTCGGAACGACCCTCGGCGATCATCCGGCGCACGCGCGAGAGGCCCGTCGCGGCGCCCTTGAGGGGGCCGGGGATGCGATCGGGCGGCAGGAACAAGAGACCCTGCAGGAAGATTGAGCGAATCTGCACCTCGATTCCCATCTCGCAGAGCCTGGCCAGGGTGCCGTCGGCGAGCAGCCGCTGGTCCAGCAGGCTGGCGGGCGCCTGGATGATGTCGGGCTTGAACCGGCGGGCCACGCCCAGCGGATCGTCGGACGCGTAGACCGAAACGCCGACGCGCTGGAACAGGCCCTGGTCGCGCAGGCTCAGGAGCCGCGCCCAGGCTTCGGCGCCGTGGGGGCTGAACAGGTCGCCGGCGACCTGCACGACGATGGCGTCCGCGCGTTGCAGTCCCAGGCGCTGGAGCGAAGCTCTAGCCTCGGCTTCGATATGGTCGCCGCCCCAGTCGGTGCGCCCGGTCTTGACGATGACGCGGAACGGGCAAGGGGCGGGCAGGCGGTCGCCGATCACGGCCTCGCCATGGGCGGAGCCGGTCGCGGCGTCGAGCACCTTGACGCCCGAGCGCGCGGCGATGGCCAGGATGTCGCCGACTTCCGCCTCGGGCGAGCGGCCGCGCAGGGCGCCGGCCGGGCCGTCGAGACGGAACTGGGCGGCCCCGAGGCCGAGCTTGGAGAGCGGAGTTTGCACCTAGCGTCCCACCGGATCTGTTCGTCTTTGAGCGGACCATGCGCGCGAAACGATTAAAGAAGCGGTATCGCCAGCATCGCCCGCCCCAGGTCCCGAAATCTGGGCGTTCGCCGGCCAAACCGCTAGAGTCGGATCCATGGACAGCTTTCCCGCCTTCTTCCCCCTGGCCGGCCGCAAGGTCGTGGTCGCCGGCGTCGGCGAGGCGGCGGAGAACAAGGCGCGGCTGTTCGAGGGCTCCCCGGCGACACTGGTCCGACTCACCGAGGAAGAAGCCAGGGCGGACGCCGCGTTCGACGGCGCGGCCCTGGTGTTCCTGGCCAGTGAGGATGAGACCTTTCTCGCCGACGCCGCGGCCAAGGCGCGCGAGGCCGGCGCGGCGGTCAACGTGGTCGACCATCCGGCGCTCTGCGACTTCTTCACCCCAGCGCTGATCGACCGCGGGGCGGTCGTCGCGGCGGTCGGCGCGAGCGGGGCGGCGCCGATGCTGGCGGCGATGCTGCGCAACGACATCGAGGCGGCCCTGCCCGGGGGCGTGGGCCGGATCGCCGATCTGTTGCGCGCCACCCGTGACGAGGTTCGCGCGGCCCTGCCCGACATGAACCAAAGGCGCGCGTTTCTGCGCGACATCCTGCGCGGGCCGGCGGCGGAGGCGGCGCTCGCCGGGGATGGCGAGGGCGCTCTGGCGCGCCTTCGCGACGCCCTCGCGGCCACGCACAACCGCAAGGGCGAGGCAATAATGGGTCGGGTCGATTTCATCGTCGGGACCGGCCCGGCCGATCTTCTCAGCCTCCGCGCCGCGCGGGTCCTCAGTCAGGCCGACGTGCTGATCGCCGACCCGGAGCGTTCAGCCGCTATCGCAGCGGTGGCGAGACGCGACGCGCGGCGGGCGCCGCTGGCGGAGCTGGCCACGCTTCGCCTCATCGAACTGGCCAGCCAGGGTCTGCGGGTCGTCTGTGTGGTGGAGCGCGAAGTCGATCCGTCGATTCCACGAACGCTGACCCTCTCCGGCGCGGGGACATCGACCCTGCGCCTTGCGCCCGAATAGCAAGGGGTTGGCGGGGCTGCGGGTGCGTCAGGCAAGCCGTTCCTGCTCGGGCGAGATCAGCGATCGCGGGTCCAGGTCTGGCTCTGGCACAGCGGCGACATCACGCACCCGGTCACCTTTAGCGTCTTCCCATCGAGCGGCTCCATGGAGCCCTTGTAGGTCGAGCCGGTGTGCGGGTCGTAAATCCACCCGCCCGACCAGGTGTCCCCGGATTGATGGAAGCCGCTCAGAATGAGCAGGCCCCGCAAGAAACGGGTCCGCTCAGTGGGGTTTTTGTTGTTCACGTCTGTCTGATCGGGATGGGCGTCCAGTTCCGGCGCGCTCACAATCCGGCCACAGACAGAGGCTCCGCACGGCTCGATCTGGACCACGCCGCCGTCGGTCGTCTGCCAGCGACCGGTCACTTCGGTCGCGGCCGACGGGGTCGCGATCAGCAGAAGCGCAGGGCCGGCCAGCCAGACCGATCCCCTCAAGGCTCTTATGAATGAACCGTTCTCGATCTTGAACCGCATTGAGCACCCGAAGTCAGGCCGCCGATATAACGGCGGCGGCCATATCCCGTTCCGGCCGCGGCCACTAAGGAGGAAGCCGGTCAGCGCTTTTGGGTGATCTCCGCCAGAGCTGCGGCGACCTGGGTCACGTCGTAGGGCTTGCGGATGATCGGCGCGCCGAACCCCTGCGGCGCCATCTTCGAATCGCCGTAGCCGGTGGCGAAAACGAAGGGCACGCCCCGCGCCGCCAGGGCCTCGGCGACCGGCATCACCGAAACCCCGTTCAGGTTGGCGTCCAGCACCGCCGCGTCGATCGGCAGGTCGACCATCCGCATCGCCTCCTCCAGGTCCGCCGCCGAGCCCATGATCTGCGCGCCGGCCTCCTGCAGGCCGGACTCCAGCTCCAGGGTCAGGAGCAGCGCATCCTCGACGATCAGCAAGCGAAGTCCGTTGATCCGGGGCGCCTGGTCCAGATTGGCCGTCCCCGCCGATGCGCCCTGGACCGGCGCGGGCGCCTCCGCCCTGGCCGGGGCGTCGGGCTGACCGACGCGAGAGGCCAGCGCCGACGACGAGGCCGTCAGGACCGCGCGGACACCCTCTCGCCTGAAGTCGATCTTGACCGAGCCGCCCAACTCCCGGCCCGTCACCTTTTCCAGCAGCGTCGAGCCGAATCCGGTGCGCGACGGCGTCGGCACGATCGGGCCGTCGCTCTCGATCCATTCCAGCTCCAGCCCGCCGCCGGCGCGTTCGCGCCAGCGCACGTCGACTCGCCCCGCGTCCGCCGACAGAGCCCCGAACTTGATCGCGTTGGTGGCCAGCTCGTGCAGGGCCAGCGACAGCGCGTTGGCCGCCCTGGGCGTCAGCAACAGGTCCGGCCCCTCCCACCGGGTCTGGCCGGGCGCGAGGCCGCCCAGCTCCGCGGCCGCGATGTTGCGCAGCTCCGCCCCACGCCAGCGCGTGGCCGTCAGCAGCTGATGCGCCGACGCCATGGCCTTCAGCCGGCCGGTGAAGGTCTTCAGGAACCCGTCCAGCGACGCGGCCCGCCTGGCCGACTGCAGCGCCAGCGACTGGACCGCCGCCAAGACGTTCTTGATCCTGTGGTCCAACTCCGCGACCAAGGTCTCTTGTCGCTCGTCCTCGTGATCGAGCGAGGCCAGATCGGCCGCCAAGGCGGCGATATCCTCAAGCGCCGACCGTTCCGCTGTAGACAGCGCCGCGCGCGGGCTTGGATCGCCGAGACAAAGGAAGCCGATGGTCTGATCCTGGTCGCCGCGCAGGGGCAGTCCGGCAAAAAAACGGACGCCGCCGGCTATGGCCGCGAACTCGACCCCGGCTGGGTCTGTGGTCAGGTCGCCGCTGATGAAGTCTTGCGGGTCGCTCGCCCGGCTCCTGGCGAACGCCAGGGCCAGCGACCAGGGCGCGCCGGCCGCCTGCTCTGGCTCGTCGTTGGTCAGAAGCACCACCGCGACGGACGCGGCGCCCGCCGTCGAGGCCGCTATCCGGGCCAGACGCTCCAGGCGCGGGTCTGCGGTGGTCGCCACTTCGTCAACGCTTGCATCCGGGGCGGCCAGGCTCATGAACGATCACGTAGTCCGACCATGAATTCATTGCGTCTTTCGGCGCGCGTGAACGGAAACTCAAGCCTTAAGGGTACAGAACACCTTGCGAAGGGACTAGGAAAGCGTATTGCACGAATTCCGGGGCCCGAACTTTGCCGCAAGGGTCGTCCGGCCGTCCAAAACCGCAAGGAACTTTACGGTCCCGCTTCGCGTTCCGGCCACGCCGATCCCGCCTGAAGTCCTTGGAGAAATTCCCATGGCCGCCAAATCCGCCGCCGCCGAAGCCACCGACCGCGCTGACAAGACCATCCTTGAGGTGGAGAAGAACGTCCACGACCTGACCCAGCGCGCCGACCAGGTGGTGCAGGACAGTCTCGAGCGCCTGCGCATCAAGGGCCGGTTGTACGCCGAAGAAGCCGAGCAGCGGCTGGATCTCGCCCAGAAATACATGGTCGAGCGGGTGCACGAGCGGCCGCTGACGATCACCTTCGCCGCGCTTGGTTTCGGCGTGCTGCTCGGCCTGCTCATGGGCGGCCGTCGCCGGTGATCTTGAGGCGGGTCCTGCTGCTGATCGCCGCCGCGGCCGCGCTCATGGCCGCGACCACGGTCATCATCATGGCCATCGCCTTCGCGATCTACGCCGCCTTTGAACCCATGATCGGCCGCGCCTATGCGGCGGCGGCCACCGCTGGCGTTTTCGCCCTCGCCATCGGCTTGGCCGCCCTCGTGCTTGGCCTGATGGCTCAGGCTGGCCAGCGCGCCAGGGCCGCCAGCCGCGCCGACGCCAGCCTGACCGACCGGATCATGGACCTGATCCGGGAAAAACCCTTCGCCGCCGCGGGCATCGCCGCCGCCGCCGGGTTGGTGGCGATTCGCAATCCGCGCGTGATCGGCGCGGTTCTAGGCGCCTTCCTCGAAGGCTGGCGCGGCGGCGTAGCGGCGAAGAAGCGGCCTTAGAGCTGCTTCACCATTCAGGGCGCGATGCTGGCCTTTTCCATCGTGAAGGCGAACGGGTTGGTCGAGTAATCGGCCAGCACGCCCACGACCGACACCATGGCCCCCACCTTCGGCGCCGTCCGCGGCGCCTCGCCGAACTTCAGATGCAGATCGGGCACGCCCGCTTCCTGGTTGGCGGCCAGGATGGCGCCGTCCAGGCCGCCAGATGAGACCGCCAGCACCTTGATCGGCAGCTTCAGTTGGGCGCCGCGCGCCTGAAACTCGACGATCTCCTTCCACACCTTGTCCGCCGCCGCCTTGTTCGCCGGCGAGGCGTCACGCTGGGCCAGGATGAACTCCCAGTCGGCCATGGACAGGTCGGCGAGCGAGCCGCCCTGGGCCGCCATGACCGCGAGTTCGGCGGACGACGGCGCGGACTTCACGGCGAAGCCCGGAGGCGGCTCCGTCTGCGTCGCCGCCTGGGCGACCAGCACGTCCCAACCCTCGTCGGAGCCGTGGAAGCGGATGAAGCGAGCCTTGGCGTTGGCCTCGATCGCGGTCTTGGCGCCCGTCACCCCGGAAGATTCGGCGAGGTCGAAGGCGCGGGCGGCCCACCAGAATCCGGCCGGATCGACCGGGTCGGACTGCATCAGGCAGACCGCGTACTGATAGGTGTTGTTCAGGTCGGTGGGATCGGCCTTCAGCGCGGCCTGATAGAACGGCTTGGCCGCCGCATAGTCGCCGTGAATCAACGCGCGAAAGCCGAGGGCGCCGTTGAACGTCGCCGCCATCTGGTTGCGCATGTCGGTCGCTTCGGCGTCGGTCGCGCCCGCCGGCGGCTTCCAGGTCGCGAGCGCCTTCAGCCCCCGCTCGGCCCTGGCCGCCGCATCGTCGGCGTAGGTCTTGGTCTGCGGCGTGGTCGGTCCCACCGCCTTGGCGCGGACAAGAACCACATCGATCGCCAGCGCCCGGGCGTTGTCGGGCTGGAGCACGAGAATCCTGTTGGCGTCGTCCTCGACCTTGCCCGGCTCATTGTTGGCCTGGCGCGAGGCCATCGCCTGCTCCAGGGCGTCGATCTTTTTGGCGCTGGATCGATACTTGGCGGCGAAGGCCTCCATCGCCGCGGCGCGGGGACCCGGCTCGGCCATGTTCAGCGCCGCCTGATAGGCCGCGTCCTCGGCCGGGTTGGGCTGGGGCGCCGAGGCCGTCGCCGGCGATATGGCTGACGCACTCGCCATTACCAGAACGAGCGCCGTCAATGCGCCACGCCGATGGGCCGGGCAACCTCCAGCGGGCGCTGGCGTTGTCTTTCCAAGCAACACACGCACCGGCGCGCACCAAGATGGGCGCTCGCCGGGCGCAACTAGGGAAAATAACGCCATGCTCAGCTGGGCTCTCGTCTTCCTGGTCGTCGCAATCATCGCCGGCCTGCTTGGATTCACCACCATAGCCGGCGCGTCGATCGCCCTGGCCAAGATCCTGTTCATGATCTTCCTGGTGCTGTTTGTCGTTTCGCTGGTGATGCACCTGATCCGAGGCCGAACTGTGGTCTAGTTGCGACCTTAGCCGGCCAGGCTCTTTGATTTGGGGAGGAGATCGGGGAAATTCGCTTCCCGGCCCTCCCGCTTGGCCACGAACGCCTCCCCCATGTGCGGCGGCGCGAACATGCCCGACTGCCACACCGCCAGATAGTCCAGCGCGTCCTCGGTGTCGTGCTCGCGGGCGTAGTTGATCATCACCTTCGAGCCGGTCACCGCCAGCGGCGACTTCGACGCGATCTCCCTGGCCGTGCCCAGGACGTGCTCCAGCAACGCTTCGTGGGTGTCGAACACCTCGTTGACCAAGCCAATCTCGCGGGCCCTCGCCGCGGGCAGGCGACGGCCGGTGTAGGCCAGCTCGCGCACCCACCCTTGCGGGATCAATTTGCACAGGCGCGGGAAGGTGCCGACGTCGGCGGTCATGCCGATGTTGATCTCCTGGATGCAGAAGAAGGCGTCGGCGGTGCAGTAGCGCACGTCGCAGGCGGAGATCATGTCCACCGCCCCGCCGATGCAGCCGCCCTGGACGGCGACCAGCACCGGGATGCGGATCTCGTCCAGGCAGGAGAAGCTCTTGTGCAGATAGCGCAGGCTGTGGCGCGCGGCCTCCGCGGCCACTTGGCGGTCGCGCGGGGCGCCGGAGCCGACCACCGGCGAGTCGCCGCCGGTGAACACCGCCAGGTCCATCCCCGCCGAGAAATGCCTGCCGGTGGAGGAGATGACGATGCAGCGCGCCTTGGCGTGTTCGTCGATGTCGCCCACGATCTCCGGCAGTTCGCGCCAGAAGGCGCGTATCATGCTGTTCATCGCCTCCGGCCGCTTGAGCTGGATGTGGGCGACGCCGCCCTCGATAGTCACATTGAAACAGTCGTACGCCATGGCGCGCCTCAGCCTTTCGAGTTTCCTGGACCATACAGGCTGGCGCCGCGCGGAAAAGGCTGACCGAGCGTCAGGCTGGACCCGCCGCCGTCCGGCGCCCTAGACCAGGAGCACGAGCGGCGAGGGCCCATGGACGCGGAATTGGACGAGGACTTTCGCCGCGAGGCGTTCAGCATCGAGACGCCGTCGGGACCCGGCGAGATTGCCGGCATCGCCTTTGGCGATCCCAGGCGGCCGGTGGACGTGGTGTTCGTCCACGCCAACGGCTTCAACGCCATGACCTATCGCTCCGTGCTGGCCCCGCTGGGCGAACGCCTGCATGTCCTGGCCATCGACCAGCAGGGCCACGGCCGCTCCCCGCAACGGGTCCCCAGCGAGGGCCGCAGCAACTGGCTGCTGTTTCGCGACGATCTCGTGGGGTTGCTGGACCAGCTTGGAGACCACCTGTTGCTGCTGTCGGGCCACTCCATGGGCGGCACGGCCTCGGTGCTGGCGTCGACTCTGCGGCCGGAGCGGATCAAGGGCCTGGCGCTGTTCGACCCGGTGATCGTGGCCGAGGACGTGATTCGCCGCATCACTTCGGGCGCGGCGCCGTCATTTTCGGAATCGCCCCTGGCCGTGGGCGCGGCCAAGCGCCGGTCGGTGTTCGCCAGCCGCGAGGAGGCGTTCTCCCGCTACAAGGGGCGGGGCGCGTTCACGACCTGGCCGGACGAGGCGCTGGTCGACTATCTGCGGGACGGGCTGCGCGATCGGCCGGACGGCCAGGTCGAGCTTTCCTGCGCCCCCGACTGGGAGACCGCCAACTTCTCCAGCCACGCCCATGATCCGTGGGGACCACTGCATGCGGTCCGGGCGCCGGTGACCATTCTGCGCGCGGAACACGCCTCCACCTGCTCGGCGAGTTCCGCCGAGCCGTTCCTGGCGGACAATCCGCGGTTCCGGGTGGAGACCATTCCTGGGACCACCCACTTCCTGCCCATAGAACGGCCGGACCTGGTGCGGGAGACCATCCTGCGGATGGCGTAGCTAGAGCGTCAGCCCTTGAATGGCGGCGGCGTTCAGCGCGACTTGCGCGGCTTGCGGGACCGGCACGATCTTGCGCTTGTCGAGGTCGAGGGTCACGGCGACGGCTTCCGAGACGCCCCAGGGCCGGCCCGTCTCGGGATCGAGCATCCAGTGGATCATCCGCTGGGTCCGCTGATCGGCGCCCACCAGGCCCGAGCGGATCGCGATGCGGTCGCCGGCGCGGGGCCAGTCCAGGTGGACCAGGCGATATTCCAGCACCGCACCGCCGACCCGCCGGGGCTTTTCGTCCATGGCCTCGACGATGGTGTTGCGGGTGCGCTCGACCAGGCCGGGGATTCCATCAGAGACCCGGCCGATGAACTGTTCGGCGCTCATTCGCCCGAACACATCGCAGTCGCGCGCCAGCACAGCGCCGGCGGTCAGGTGGATCAGGCCAAGCTGGTCGGCCGCGCCGAGGGAGGCCCGGCTTTCGACCGGCGCAAGATCGACGCTGCGGGCGGCGGCGAAGTCCGGAACCGGCGTCATCAGCGCCTCGGCGTCACGCCGGATCGACTCCGTCCAGGGGAAGGGCCGGCCCTCGACGGGCGTCACGTGGCTGACCACGGTCTGGAAACTGGCCGCCGGCGCGCCGGAGGGATGGTAGAGCACCTGCACCAGCCGCGCCTCGCTCTCGCTCATCTCCGCGACCCAGCCGCGCATGGTGAGCACGGTCCCGGCCACGGCCTCGCGCAGGAAGCGGATATGCTGCTCGCGGATCAACAGGGTCGCGCCGGCCGTGGGCGAAAAGGCGCGGGGCATGCCCATGGCCGCGGCCAGGCCCACGAGGCCCTCCAGGGCGCGCACGGCGTAGAAGCGCACATTCATGTGCCCCATGCCGTCGCATTCCCAGGTGTTGACGCTCCCGCGCCAGACCTCGACGCCCATGTCCCCCGGAGTGGTCATGGGTTGGGGGTAGAGGCGATTGGGGTATTGCGCAACCAGCAGCGCCTCCTCCCCTGCGCCAACCCCTCTACGTCATCCTGAGCCGACGCGAAGCGTCGCGTCGAAGGACGCACGATGCTGCAACCGGGTGCGTCCTTCGACACGCGCCCGATGGGCGCGGCTCAGGATGACGTAGAGGGGTTGGTAGCGGAGGCCTCCTAAGCGAACAGCTTGGCCCAGCGCCTCTTCTCGCGGGTCTTCCAGGCGCCGCGGTGATAGGCGTCGGAGCCGATCAGCGGGACCACCGTGGTCGCTTCGGCGAACACCATCTGCTCGTGCGTGGTCTGCACCTTGCCCCAGGACGCCGCTTCCTGAAGAGTCGACGAAGAGCAGGCGCCGTCGCGGACATCCGCAACGGTGATCTGCACGGCGTAGCGGTGCATCTCCGCGTCGACGCCAAGAATTTCGGCGCACACCACCGTGTCCTGGGCGAAGTTCTTCGGCACGCCGCCGCCGACCATGAACAGGCCCGTGACGCCCGCCGCGATCTTGATGTCGGTGAGCTCGCGGAAATCGGCGACCGCGTCGATGGACAGGTAGGGCTGCCTGGCCGCGATCTTTTCCTTCTGGTGCTTCACCAGGCCGAAGCCGGCCGAGGAGTCGACGAAGGCGGGACAGAAGATGGGCACGCCCTCTTCGTAGGCGGTCTGGATCAGGCTGCCGGGCTTCTTCGCGTTGCCGGCGGCCAGCCACTTGCCGATCTCATGGATGAACTCGCGGCTGGAATAGGGGCGTGGCTCGAGCGAATTGGCGATCTCCAGGATGGTGTGGTCGCAGTTCTGGAGCTCTTCCTCGTCGATATAGGTGTCGTAGATACGATCG
>Ga0302311_10002348_pt1 | contig 21547 bp, 23 predicted proteins | sample III_Palsa_N1_3_FD_200449 | JGI IMG/M metagenome (GOLD analysis project Ga0302311, IMG submission 200449) | Peat permafrost microbial communities from Stordalen Mire near Abisko, Sweden - III_Palsa_N1_3 | ecosystem: Environmental > Terrestrial > Soil > Palsa > Peat permafrost | place: Sweden... | reverse complement strand
GGCGCTGACGACGAGTTTGGGGCGTGACGGAGTAGGGTGCACGCAGAAAGTGCCTTCCTGCTGGTACGACTGAGACCTTCGACAAGCCTCATCGTTGCAGCTCAGAAGGCACTTTTTCTTTTCCGATGATGATCCGGACGCGGCCCCAGATGAAACGCGCAGGTTAGTGTGTTCTATTTCGAATTCCAGGCGCTGTTCCGGTCTGGTGGGCGGTACGCCAGTGGGCTACCGGCCGTGTCCGCGGACCGGGGTTCTGCTGAAGGTACCGGTGACAGGGGAATGCAGGGCGAACGCTTGGGAGGGCGGTCGCAGTGTCGGCATGGCGGAGGCGCGTGGCTCCTGGTGGACCAGGGGTCACCAGCCGTGCTGGTTCGCGCGTTACTGAACCGTTCCCGCAGGCGGCCTGGACCCGGCAGGGGACGGGGAGGTGTCAACCGTGCTCACAGCGTCTGCGACAGCGGGGGCGCGGCTCATCGGATTGCCGGTCTGGCCTTACGCTGGGGCGGGGTCTCGCGGGTATCAGCGCCAGCCGCTGCTGAGTTCGTCGATGGCCGCGCCCCATCCGACTGGCGGGCCTCCCTCGCTGCCCTTCATACGCCTCTGCGGCCAAGGGGATGTCTGCGGGCCGTGGTGGGGAGTCGAAGGAGATCGGGGAGCGGCGTGCCGTGTTCGGCCCAGGGAATCGGCCCAGCGCAATGGCGACCCAGGCTCGGACCTGTGAGCTCCAGTGGGCGAGGCAGTGGATCGCTGACAGGGTCCTGGGTTGTCGCGCGAAGCCGAGGGAGCTCAGTGCGTTCACCCGTCTTTGGGGGCTTGGGTCTGCGAGTAGGGCAGTCAGCAGGTCCACGGCTCGTGCCGAGGTCTTCGTGTGACTGCCGATGGTCCCTGCCAGCACGCTGTGGCCCCTGCTGTCCGCATCTTGAATGGTTTTGGACATCGTGGCCCACACCACGGCATTCGCCCACTCGTGAATTGAGCGGGGATCAGGCTGCTTCGGTGAGGAACTCTTGTACGGCGGGTACGGCCTTGTGGGGTGTGAGGGCGGCGCGCAGGTCGGCCAGGGTGCTGGCGGTACGGGCGGAGTCGACGTCGCCGAGCGTGGCCAGGACACGGTGGCCGGTGTCGAGGGCGGCGTCGATGTCGCCGAGGGCGAGGTGGGCCTCGGCCTGCCGGGCGAGGTAGATCCCGGTCCCGCGGGCTTCCTTGGCGGTGTCGTAGGGGTCCTGGTCGGATACGGCCGCCTCGAAGTGCTCCAGTGCCCGGTGCGGCTCGCCCAAGGTCAGGGCGGAGCTGGCGGCGATCTCGTGGAGCTCGCCTTTGGTGATCCAGTACATCGACGGGAGGTCCTGCTCAGCGGGAGCGGCCCGGCCGTACGCGGCGAAAGCCGCGTCCATGTGCCGCCACGCCGCCGTGGACCCGCCCGCCTTCGAGTGGGCCCGGGCCGCCCGGCCGTGGAGCATCGCCACTACTCGCGGCGAGGCGATCTTCTGCCGGTCGGCCAGAGCGGCGTCGACCAGATGCTGGGCACCGAGCGGATCGCCGCCGGCATAGCGCAGGTTGGCCCAGAACCCCAGCGTGATCGCACCCGATGTCGCATCACCCGCAGAGCCGGAGGCCCGCAGCGCGGCCATGAAGTGACGTTCGGCCGCCGCAGTCCGCCCGCCGTCGTAAGCGCACCAGCCGGCCAGACGGGCCGCGTCGGCCGCGCACAGGTACAGCCGACGCCCGGTGGCGGCGGAGTACGTCGCGCCACGCAGCAGGGTCGCGATCAGGTGCTGCTCCATGAGGGCGGCGTCGTAAGTCTGGTCGGCGCCGACGGTGTCGTCGAGGTGGCGCAGGGCTTGGAGTCGGGTGTCGAACAGGTCGGCGGCCTCGCTGCCCACGCGTCGGCCGTGGCCTTCGGCCAGGGCGGGTGTGGCGGTGGCCCATTGGGTGGTGGCGGTGGCCAGCACGCTGCTGGTGGCGATCAAGAAGCCTCGGCGGTCAACGGCCACGGGCCCTCCCACATCCGTCAGTACCTCCACCGTACCCGCCGCTGTCCAGGGGGCATCGAAGACCTTCTCGCTGCCCAGTGCCAGGTGCAGGAACCCGGGCCAGCCCAGCCGGTCGACCTCGCACGCGTTGATCCCGTGCAGGTCGGCGATGGCCAACTGCGCGGTGCGCGCCGGCTCGATGCCCGCGCGGGTCCAGCGGGTGAGCTTCTCGCGGCGGGCGGCCATGGGGCCGTAGCCAAGGCGCGCGTGGCGGTCCGCGACCCGTTTGAGGTAGGCCGTGGCCTTCATGTTCTGGCGTTCCACGAGCGTGGTGAGCGGATGCGGCTGAAGCGTTGCCGGCATGGTGCAGCACCTCCTGCGGGGTCCTGACTGCCCCTCAGTGTCCCGGACGGGGTCCGCTGGTGGAAGTCGTCGAGGCGCGGGAGGCAACGGGAGGCAACAAGAGACGACAGCAGGCAACGGCAGCGGGCTTCACGGCTTCCGTGCCGCGGCCGGAACGTGGACGTCGAGGCCGCCGGCTCGGCGGCACCGAGTGAAGGGGCACATCGTGGACATGTCCGCAGCACCGCACCTCAGCGGCAACGGGGAGCTGACCAATGTTCAGAACCGGCCCGGTCCCGATGGTCGGGGGGAGTGCTTGACGCGCCTGGCGGACCCGGTCCGGGTTGTGGCGCCCAGGGCTTTGGCCGACGCGCTGGCCGGGGCCTGCACCCTGGACATGGACGGCCACCGGTGGAGTGCGGGCAACACAGCGGCCGCCCGTTCCGTGCTGGCCTGCGATGGCGCCCGGGGGCTGCTCGGCGCACTGGCCGAGCGACTCGACCGGGCTGCGGGGCGTGAGCCGGGATGGGCGGTGCTGGCGTTGCCCGCCCGGCTGGGCGACGAGGAACTCCAGGTCGCCGGCGCCGGGGTCCTGGCAGCGTTGGGCACGCCGTTCTACTCGGTGCGCCAGGGCGAAGGGCAGTTGTGGATCGGCCAGGAGAGCAGCCCGGACAACGACGGGGCCTCGTTCGGTGGGACCGGCGCACAGGCCCTGCACGTCGACGCCCCGAACGTCGAGCAGGTCCCGGAGTACACGGCTCTGCTGGTGCTGCGCGCCGACCCTGCGGGCGGCGGCGCATCGGTGCTGGGAGACCTGCGTGCCGCGGCAGGTCTGCTGGGGGAGGCGGACCGGGAGGCGCTGCTGGAGCCGGTGTTCTTCGAAGGCCGGGCCGAGGGACTGCACGGTGTCGGTGCGGTCCGGATGCCGTTCCCGGTACTGGAGATCGACGGCGACGGGGAGCTTGTCTGGGTTCGCTGGGCGGCGAAGATGCTCAAGGACCCGCGCAACACTGGCCGGACCGGCCCGCTGGAGCGCTTCGCCGAGGCTCTGGCGCACACCACCGTGGCCGTCACTTTGGAACGCGGACAGCTGCTGGTTCTCGACCAACGGCGCATCGCCCATGGACGCTCTGCGCTGGGCGACCAGCGCGGACTCGCTGACGGGACTCGGCGCTGGATCGTGCAGGCCAAGGCGACCTTCGACCCGTCTGCCCCCGCTCACCGGGAGCGGGCCGAGAACCGGGAGGCGGGGCGATGAGCGAGCGGACGACGGACACGGTGGTCGTCGGGACCGGGGTCGTGGGCCTGGCAGTGGCGCTGGAACTGCTGCACCGGGGATTGCGGGTGACCGTGGTCGGCCTGCGCGAGGGCTCCCACCCGGGGCAGGCCACCCGGGCAGCGGGGGCGATGCTGTCCACGTTCTCCGAGCTCGAACCCCACCACGACCAGCAGCGAGCCGAACTGGAGACCTTCGAGCGGCTGGCCGCACACTGCATGTACCCGGCGTGGCTGGAGCGGATCGCGCAGATGGGCGGCGAGAGGGTCGGGGCCCCGGCCGGCACCTGGGTTCTGGCCCCGGCCGGACGCCGCGCTCACCTGGACCCGATCGCGGATGCCGCCCGCGCGGCTGGCCACGACGTCGAGGAGCACGACCCCAACGCCGTCCCCGGCCTGCGCGCCCCGGCATCCTCCGCGGGAGCGCTGTGGCTGCCCACCGAGGCCCGGATCGACAGCGCCGCTCTCATGCAGGCCCTGACCCGCGCCATCACCCATCACCCACACGCCACCTGGACCACACAGACGGCCGCCGCCGTCGGCACCGCCAGGGTGACCCTGGCCGACGGCGACACGATCCAGACCCGAGAAATCGTGCTGGCCGCCGGATGTGGCATCCCCGAGCTGCTCCCGGACCGCGGCCGGTCCCTGGGCGTCCCGCCGATCCTGGCCGGCCGCGGCGCCAGCACCCTGCTGGCAGCTCCCGCGATCCGACTACCGCAGGTAGTGCGGACCCCGAACGCCGCCTTCGCTTGCGGGGTCCACCTGGTCTCGCGCGCTGACGGCACCCTGTACCTGGGTGGGACCAATCGCCTCACCCTGGACGCAGACCCCCAACAGGCCCCGGCCCTGAACGAGATCGCGGTGCTGGCGGGCGACGCTGCCGCACTGCTGGACCCGCGTCTGGGCGCGGCCGCGCTCCTCGGCGCACGGATCGGGCTGCGCCCCTACACCCTGGACCACATGCCGCTGATCGGCCGCACCGGCGATCCGAGCATCCTGCTGGCGACCGCCACCTACCGGTGCGGAGTGCTGCTTGCCCCGCGCCTGGCCCACCTGCTCGCGGATGAGATCACCAACCCCGGCACCTTGGACACCCACCCATACCGCGTACTGCGCCCGATGCCGGTCCCAGGGATCGAGCGCGTCCTGGCCGACGGCGCCGCCCAGGGCCTGCTGGAACATCTGCTCCAGGGCGGCGGGCACCTGCCGCCCGCCCAGCAGGCCGAGTTCACCGCCTTCACCGCCCTGGCCCTGCGCGCCCTGCTCGACCGGGACTCCAAGACCGGTGCCGCGGTCCGCAGGCTGTGGCAGCGTGCCCCGGTCATCGAAGCCGTGCCCGCGCTGTACGCGCTCGCCCGCCGCCTGGAGGCCCAGCGATGACCACCCCACTGGGCGCGGACCCGCTGCTGCGGCAGGTCCTGGACGCCGTCCGGAAGATCCGCCCTGGGCACCACGCCCCGCAGCCCGGCGACACCTTCCAGCAGATGGGCCTGGATTCCCTGGACCGGCTCGCCCTGGCCGTGGCCGTCGAGGAGGCCACTGGCCTTGCTGTCACCGACCAGGTGCTCGCCGACGCAGCCGGCCCCGCTGACCTGGCCCGGCGCCTGCATGGCACCAACACCGACAGGAGTACTCCCGTGGACCAGCAGCACACCACCGATCTGCCTTCCGCGGGCTCCGGCTGGCTCGACCCGGGCGCGTCCGCCGGACCCGGCACCCGGCTGTGGCACCAGGCCCAGATCGCCACCGGCGCGGTCGTCGGCGCGGACTGCACCCTGGGCAAGGGCTGTTTTATTGGCACCGGAAGCATGATCGGCGACCGCGTGAAGATCGGCAACGGGGCCAACCTGTTCGGATCGATCGTCGGCGACGAGGCGATGATCTGCCCCGGGGCGCTGCTGCTGGAGGATCCTGCCCCGCGCGCCACCACTCCCGAAGGCCGCCGCAAGGGACCCGAGGACTGGACCGGACACCCCGCCACCATCGGCCCCGGCGCGACCATCGGAGCCGGAGCCCTCATCGCCCCCGGAGTCACGGTCGGCGCGCATGCCCTGGTCGCTCTCGGATCGGTCGTGCTGCGCGACGTGCCCGCCCACGGCCTGGTCATCGGCAACCCGGCCCGCCAGGTCGGCTGGGTCTGCCGCTGCGGACGGAGTCTCGACGCGGTCTTCCGCTGCCCCGTCTGCGGGCGTGCCCACCACCGCGACGGCGACACACTGACCGAGAACCAGGCCACCGCACCCCGGGAGTGAAGATCACACCGGTTTGTCACCATTGTGTCCCAAGCCCGCGGTGCCTCCCAGCCCTCGCGGGCAACCCCACTACCGTCCCGTCCCATGAGCCCCGCACACCTGCCCCCAGCCGAGTACTACGCCACCTTGCCCAAGCACATCGCCGGCGCCGGAGCGATCATCCGAGACCAGGACGGCCGCGTCCTGCTGGTCAAGCCCTCCTACCGCCAAGACACCTGGGAGATCCCCGGCGGCGGCCTGAACACCGGCGAGGACCCCTTCGCGGCCGTCCAGCGCGAAGTCAAGGAAGAACTCGGCATCGACCTGCTCCCGGGCCGACTCGTGGCCGTCGACTGGATCCCCGAACAGCCCGACGGGCGACCCCCGCTGGCCAACTACCTCTTCGACGGCGGCCCGATCACCCAGACACAGGCCCAGGTGCGGCTGCGGCTGGAAGACGACGAGCTCACCGAGTGGAAGCTTGCCGGCCCGGACGAATGGGACACCCTGCTCGCCCCCCACATGGCCCGCCGCCTGCACGCCTGCGCCCGCGCCCTGGCCAATGGGACCACCGTCTACCTCCAGTACGGCTTCGACCCCACTCGCCGGCACACCTGACGCCCCGCCACCCCTTCCGGTCGGCGACGGCGCCGACCGGAAGGAACCGACATGAACCCGCAGATCCCCGCCACGGCACCGCGCCTGAGCAAGGCCGACATCGCCGCCGCCGTCCGCGTCCTGCACTCCGGCAACCTCGTCCAGGGCCCGGAAGTCGCCGCCTTCGAGGACGAGTTCTCCACTTTGGTCGAGGGCCGCCACTGCGTCGCGGTCAACTCCGGCACCTCCGCCCTGTGGCTGACGCTGCTCGCCCTAGGCATCGGCCCCGGCGATGAGGTCATCACCCCCTCCTTCACCTTCGCCGCCACCGCGGCAGCGGTCCGCCTGACCGGAGCCACCGTCGTCTTCGCCGACATCGACCCCGCCACCTATTGCCTGGACTCCGACGCCGTCCGCGCCGCCATCACCCCACGCACCAAGGCAGTCATCCCGGTCCACCTGTACGGACACCCCGCCGCGATGGGCGAACTGGTCCCATTAGCGCAACGGCACTCCCTGGCCATGGTCGAGGACGCCGCCCAAGCCCACGGCGCGACCCTCGCCAGCCAACCGGTCGGCACCTTCGGCGTGGCCGGCTGCTTCAGCTTCTACCCGACGAAGAACATACAGGCCATCGAAGGCGGCATGATCACCACCGGCGACCCGTCCCTGGCCCGCCGACTGCGGATGCTGCGCAACCAGGGAATGGAGCAGCGCTACCACCACGAGATCGTGGGCACCAACGCCCGGATGAGCGACGTCAGTGCCGCCATCGCCCGCAGCCAACTGCGCCGCTTGCCCGACCTGACCCAGCGCCGCCGAGCCAACGCCACCACCCTCAGCGAACGCCTCGCCAGCCTGCCTGGTCTCACCCTGCCCACAACCGCACCGGATGCCGGGCACGTCTGGCACCAGTACACCGTGCGTGTCAGCCCCGACCTCGCACATCGCGATACCTTCGCCCGTGACCTGGAGCTGGCCGGGGTCGGCACCGGAGTCCACTACCCGGTCCCGCTCCACCGCTCACCCGCCTACACCAACCCCGTCGACCTTCCCCGCACCGACGCCGCTGCCGCGCAGGTCCTGTCCCTGCCCGTGCATCCCCGCCTCACTTTCTTGCAACTCCACGATGTCGCCAACGCCGTGACGATGCTGGCCCGGTCAGGGGAGCGGGACGCGTGAACGTCGCCACGCTGCGCGTGGGCCTGATCGGACTCGGACGCATGGGCCGCAACCACGCCCGGGTCCTGCAGACCCTGGATGATGTCACCCTGGTCGGGGTTCTGGACCCGCACGGAGACCGCTACCGCGCCGCCGACGGCATCCCGCTGGCTGCCGACGTGGACGCCCTGGTCCGGCGCGGACTGGACTACGCGGTCCTGGCCTGCCCCACTCTGCTCCACGAACCACTCGGCACCGCCCTCGCCGCAGCCGGCATACCCACCCTGATCGAGAAACCCCTCGCCGGCGACCCCGCCGCCGCACTCAGGCTCGCAGAAGCATTCCGCCGCGCCGACATCCCGGCCGCCGTCGGCTACGTCGAGCGATTCAATCCCGCGCTCATCGCACTGCGCCAGCGCCTGGAGGACGGGCAGCTCGGTGACATCTTCTCCGTCGCCACCCGCCGCACCGGCCCCTACCCGGTCCGGATCACCGATGTCGGGGTGATCCACGATCTGGCTACCCACGACCTGGACCTCACTGCCTGGATCACCGGCACCCGCTATACCTCGATCGCCGCGCGCGCCGCCTACCGCAGCGGCCGCCCTCAAGAGGACCTGATCGTCGCCATCGGTCAGCTGTCCAACGGCACCATCACTCATCACCAGGTCAACTGGGTCTCCCCACTCAAGGAACGCACCACCGTCGTCACCGGTGACCGCGGCATCCTGGTCGCCGACACCCTCACCGCCGACCTCACCTACTGGGCCAACGGCACCGTCCCCACCCACTGGGACGCCCTCGCCGCCTTCCGCGGTGTTACCGAAGGCGATGTCATCCGGTACGCGCTCCCCAAGCAGGAGCCCCTTGCCGCTGAGCATGAGGCCTTCCGTGACCTCGTCCTGGGACGGAGCCACCGCACCGCACCTCTCCACGACGGCCTCCATGCTGTACTGGCCGCACACACCACCCTCCAGGCAACCCGCACCGGCACCACCATCGCCGTCCCCCCAAGCCCGCCAAGCGGTTCACCTCCACGACCGGATGCATGAGCCGCACCCGGCCGAAATAGGCAGGCGAGTGCCGCAGGAAGACCTGTATCCCGTGCAAGCAGGGAGGGAGTCAGCCGGTGATGCGTGATCAGCACGGGCAAGTGCACCCTCGGCGGTTCCCGTCGACGGCTGGAGGAGAAGGCCGTTCGCTACCCAAACCTGTGGCGGTATCCCTACGGTGGTCGGTGGCACACGATCAGGAGGAGGCCCGCGATGGGCGCGGAGTTGGCGGAGCTCGGGGAGCTGGCGTCCAGTGGGGCGGCGACGTTCGTAGGCCTGGTGGTCACGGATGCGTGGCAGCAGGCGAAGGAACGGATCGGCAGGCTGCTGGCGCGCGGCGGTGACAGCCGTTTGGAGGCGGCGCGGCTGGAGGTGACGCGCACTGAGCTGTTGATCGCCGACGAAAGCGGGGACCAGGAGGCTCGGCGGCGGGTTCAGCAGGACTGGGAAGCGCGGCTGCGCGACCTGCTCACAAGTGATCCGTCTGCGGAGGGGGACCTGCGCGCCGTCCTGGACGACTTCGACCCCCTGCGTGGCCGGTCGCAGCAGTCCGTCACCGTGCACAACCACGTAAGCGGTGGTCGACAGGGAAACGTGTTCCAGATCGGAACAGCGGGAAACCTGTCCATCGGCGGTCCAGCTGAGCCTGGAGCTGGAACGGGCACGCCTCCGGTAGCGTGACCACCAGTCAGATGGCTTGCGGAGCACGGGGGAGCGGATGGGGAACGACGACCGCCACGAGGGCTGGCACCAAGGCGAGCACCACGCCGTCCACAACACGCTGGACGCGGTGGTGCACGGCAGCGCCTACCAGATCGGCCAAGTCCACGGCGGCGTCACCATCCACACAGCCCCGCTGCCCCGGCCCGCCCGGACGACGTCCCCCCGTCACGCTCGGGGTTCGTCAACCGGACCGGGGAACAGGACCGGGTCTGCTCCTGGCTCGCCCCCGATCCGGCTGATCCCGCCGAGGCGGTCTCGGCGGCCCTGGTCAGCGGCCTGGCCGGGGTCGGCAAGCGGGCCATGGTACGACGCCTTGCCCACCACGGCCTCAAGGACCGCTTCCCCGACGGTCAGCTCTACGTCGACTTCGCCACCTGCGCGGGCACGGCCGGCGGCGACGTCTCGGAGGCACTGGCCGTGTGTCTCAGGGCGCTGGGCCAGAGCGACGACTACCGGCCCGGCACTATCGAGGACCGGTTGCGTGAGTACCGCAGGCTTTCGGGGGGACGGCGGCTACTGGTGGTCCTGGAGAACGTGACCCAGCCCGCCCAGATCCGCCTGCTCACCCCGAAGGGAGCAGGCAGCGCGGTCCTGGCCACCAGCGACATCACCCTGGGCGAGGTCACCTTGGACCACGTCCGGCTCATGAAACTCAAACCCCTCGACGACCAGGCGTCCCTGCACCTGCTGGAGGCCCTGTGCGAGCCCGAGCAGATCGGCGCCGACCCCCAGGCCGCGCGCCGTGTCGTCACCCACTGCGCCGGCTTGCCGGTGGCCCTGCACATCGTCGCCGCCCGCCTGGCCATGCAGCCCGGACTGACCCTGGGCGCGGTGGCCGACGAACTCCACGACGAATCGGCCCGGCTGCCCGGCATGACCGTGCAGACCAGCGAAGGAGAGCGCAGCGTGTCCGGCCCCTTCGACCTCGCCTACCGCACCCTGAGCCCCGAACAGGCCCAAGTCTACCGTCTGCTGGGCAGCCTGCCCGTCGCCGACTTCGATGCAGGCACGGCCGCCGCCACCGTCCAGAACTCCGACATCGGGCCGGTGCTGGCGCACCTGGTCCGCTGCAGCCTGCTGGAAGCCACCCCGGACGGCCGCTACCACCTCCACGACCTGGTCCGCCTGCACGCCCGCGGCTGCGCCGAGCAGCAGACCCCGCAACCGCAGCGCCAGGAGGCACTGCGCCGCTACGTGACGCACTTCCTGGCGCTGACCACCATGGCGGATCACGCAATCCAGGCCGACCGGCTGCGCATCGCCGACCTGTCCACCCTGCTGCACGGCGCCCCCGACCCCTTCGCCCAGGCCGGGCCGCAAGCCGCGCAACTGGCCCTGGCCTGGCTGGAAGCCGAACGCGTCAGCGTCCTGGAGGCGCTGCGCACCGCCGTCCAGCACGGCTGGGACACCCTGGCGTGGCCGCTCGCCGAGGCGTTCACCGTCCTGTTCCACCACCACCGCCACCTCATCCGCGTCCTCCGCAGTCTGCGCTGACCCATACCGGATAGCACAGTGGACGACGCTGATTGCCATCCTCGTAACCGTCATGCAGGAACGCGGCTCCCGAGCCGTGCACGGTAACGCCCGGCGCGGTGGGCGGGGAAAATCGCGGCGGCCTGTCACTGCCGGGGGCCACACTTGGCCCATGGCGCCCGAATCTCCCGCTGGACTCCCGTTGATGCCGGCCCGGCGTAGCGGCCCGGCACTGTTTCCGATGGTGCTGCCCCGGACGATGCTCCTGCCGGTGCTGGACACCTGCGCGCTGCTCGCCGAGGCCTGCTACCTGGTCAAGCACGGACGCCAGCACGACAAGGTGACCGGGCTGGCGGGCACCGGCCGGGCCAACCCCTACGTCGCCGCCCACTACCAGGTGTCCGAGGGCGAGGTCCGCGCCCTGCTGTGGCAGCAGATCCTGCCCGCCACCCGGGTCGTTCACCTGGAGATCCGCGACCACCTGGCTCCGCAGACCAAGCACATCCTGCGTTTCGACGCCCACCTGGAGCCCCGCCACCGAGGCGACCCCGACGACGCCCCCACTATGGCCCTGGCTGAGTTCCTGGCCCCGTGCGTCATCATCACCCAGGACAGCGTCTTCTCCCGCTTCGGGCTCGCCGTCATCGACTGGATCCCCGCCGCCCAGGGGCTCCTGCGCATGGCCGGCCTGGAGGCTGGAGCCGCCGACGCCCTGCTCCTTATCGACCTTGCGATGAACCTGCTCGGCGCCGGGATCAGGGTGATGGCCGACCTCGTCGCCCGGCACCCGATGCTGTCGGCTGCTGTCCTGGGCAGTGCCCTGTGGTTCTGCCAGCGGCAGGGATACCTGCGCGGCCCGGACTGGTGCCGCCGTGGCGAACGCCTCTGGGAGATCGCCGAACCCATGATCGAGAAGAGCGGCGCGGCGATGCTGGAGCACCAGCGGATCCGCGCCTCCCTGATCGTGGTCGCGCCTCCGGCCTACCCCACCCATGAGCAGCTCGCCGCCCGCCACCTCGCCCGCTGCGGTCGACGGCTGACTGCGGCCGAATTGCGCGATGCCCTCGCAGTCCGCGGCCACCACGTCTCTGCCGCCGCATTGAAGCGGGCGATGACCTGCCACCACGCCTTCGTCCGGGCTCCCGGCGACCTGTGGACGGTCGGGACTGCCCTGCGGCGCACCCTGTAGGTCCGGGCCAGGGTGGCGGCTGATCGCACCGTCTGCGAACGGTGCGGGTCGTGTGCGCCGGGGGGCTACTTGAGCCAGCGCTGGAAGAGCCGTTCGCCAGGTCCTGCGTATACCGTGGCGGAGTTCCCGGTGAGCAGGAAGCCGACGTCGATGCCCTGCTGCTGGTCCAGGACCTGGAAGCCGTGGCGGTGGTAGTAGCGGTGCAGGGTTTCTGTGGCGTCGAACTGCCCGTACAGCACGAAGAGGCCCAGCTTCTGGTACACCTTCACGCACGTCTTCAGTAGCGCCCCGCCCAGGCCCTGTCCACGCGCGGGCTCGGCCACCGACAGTGCCTTGACCTTCGCGATGCTCATCATCGACAGCAGTCTCCGCATGTCGCCTAGCCTCCGCGTTTCAGGTGGAGTCGGCTGAGCTGCGCTGATCGTCGCGTGGGCGGTGTTCGGGCGGGTGGGCATGGTGGGGGCCCGGCGCGGGGCCGGGTGCTCCTGGTGTTCCTCGGGTGGTGGGCGGGCAGGGGCGGTTCCGTCGGTCAGGTCGCGGGTCGGGGCAGGGCTTGGAGGCGGGTGAACGCGGTGGTCAGTTCGTGGCGCCAGGGCCAGGTGTCGGCGATCCGCAGGTGGATGCGGCGGGCGCCGCGGGTGATCCGGGCGGCTGTGTGCAGGAGCCGGTAGCGCAGTCGTTTCGGCTCGGCGGTGGCCAGCTCGCCGTCCAGTAGCAGCGCCTGGGTCCAGGTGACCAGGTCGATCGCGGTCAGGGAGAGCTCCAGCCAGGCGGCGTTGATCGCGAAGTGGCGCGACGGGAAGCGTCCGAAGCCGGTGGTCTTGCCGCAGCGGATGCGGTCCTCGACGCGGGCGTGGGCGCGGTGGCGGGCTTCCAGGAACTGCAGCGATCCGCCGCCCGGGTAGGGGGTGTCGGTGAGGAAGACCTGGTGGCGCATGCCTTCGTCCTGGTCGAACAGGGAGAGCTGGGCGCCGGGGTGGGGCCGCTCGCGGCGCACGATGATCCGGGTGCCGGCGGGGCAGCCGGCCAGGTCGACCATGCCGGTGAGTTCGGCGACGTCCGCGCCGGTGCGCTGGGTTCCGTCCTGTTCCAGGGCGGGGTGCCAGACCTGCGCGGGCAGGGCGCGGATCGCCTGGCGGATCGGGGCGGTGACGGCGTGTCCGACGGAGAAGGACGTGTGGACGCCGTGGTGGCGCAGGTCGCGTATGCGGGTCAGGAAGGCTCTGGCGCTGCCCGCGCTGTCGGTGCGGATCAGGATCTCGGTGCCGTGGCGGTGGGCGTCGGGGATCTGGGCCAGGGCCTGGTCCAGGACGGTGATGTGGTCGGAGGCGGTGTTGGCCCCGGCGTTGCCCGGTCGCAGGAGGCCGGACAGGGCTTCGCCGGTGTTGTCCAGGAAGCACAGCAGCGGGTGGTAGCCGAAGCCGTGCTTGTAGGTGGCGGCGGCCTGTTCCTTCTCGCAGTGGCAGGTGACCAGGGTGGCGTCCAGGTCCAGGACCAGGCCCGGCAGGTCACGCCCGGCGGCGCGGGCCGCCGGTATGCCGGTCCGGGTCTCGGCGGCCTGCATCCAGGCGGTCTCGCGGGCGGTGGCCCGTGCTGCCCGCAGGGCGGAGAGCGCCGGGGCGTCGGTGGCGGCCAGTACCCGCCAGGCCGTGGGAGTGGAGGCGACCGTGCCGAACACCTGGGCCTGGTCGCGGAGCAGGGCCAGGTCGCGGATGGCTTCGCCGCCGTCGGCGAGCATCACCGCCAGGTCCACGGCGACGCGGCCGGGGTCGTGCCCGGTGCCGCGCGGGCGCAGTCGGCGAAGCGCGTTGCTGAACGCGCCGGTCAGGCCGGTGGCGTCGGCGAGATCCGCCAGCAGGCGCGAACCGGCGTGGCTGACCACCCCGCGGCCGTCGGCGCTGACGACGAGTTTGGGGCGTGACGGAGTAGGGTGCACGCAGAAAGTGCCTTCCTGCTGGTACGACTGAGACCTTCGACAAGCCTCATCGTTGCAGCTCAGAAGGCACTTTTTCTTTTCCGAAGATGATCCGGACGCGGCCCCAGATGAAACGCGCAGGCTAGCGCGGAGTCCGGCTCGGACGCCTGTTCCACCACGCTGGCCACTGTGCCGGAGGGGCACCCCAGCAGGGCGCCGACCAGGGTGCCCTCGTCGTCGAGAGCCACCAGCGGAAGCGTGAACCCGAGGAACGCTTCCCCCACACCCGGCTGGGCCGCCTGACCGCGCTGCGCCGCCACCTCGGCGTGAGCTCCCGCCGTCTGATCGAAGCCGGGCAGTTCACCACCCGCCCCGCCGCCCCGCCCGCGGCCCCACCCGTCGCGGGCACCACCTGCCGCCGCGACGTCGTGAGCCTGCTCCACCTGCTCTACCTCGCCCCCGGCCGTGCCGCCGACACCCAGTGCGTGGCGATGACCGTCCGCCGCCAGCGCTGCCCGTACCCGCTCAGCCACCAGGCCTGGGACCTGGGCCAGTGGGCGATCATCCCGGTCCCGCCCGCCCACCGGCGCGGTCACCTGACGGAGCATCTGACTGGCACCCCGATGGCCGTCTACGACCTCACCCACCTGCCCTACCCCGCCCAACTGCGCTGGCGCACCCAACGCTGCCCCCTCCACACCAGCTCCAGCGCCGGCGACGTCGCCCTGACCGCCTGGGAGCCCTTCGACGCATTCGTCCACCACCAGCACATCACCCCCGCCCCACCCCACGACCGCCCGGCGGCGGGGGAGCGGCCGTGCTGATGGATGAACCGAGGGTGCTGGTCTGCGGCAGCCGCCGCTGGCCCTGGCCCGACGCCGTCACCGCGGTCCTGGACCGCCTCGCCACCCGCCGCGGTGATCGCCTGGTGATCATCGAAGGCGCCGCCACCGGTGCCGACCGCGCCGCCCACCGCTGGTGCGAACACCACCAGCTCCCCGCCTGGCGCCACCGCTGCTACCCCGTGGTCTGGAACGCCGAACGCCAACGGCGGCCCCGCAGTTTCTCCCCCGCGACGAGTCCCTCGTCGCGGGGCGGCAGGGTGCCGGTCGCAACCAGGACACTGCGCAGGTGGGCGAGCACCTTGCCCGGGGGGACTTCGTCGAGGACCTCGTGGGCAACGGGGCGTTCGTCGCGGCCGATGCGTTCCAGGAGGTCGCGGGCCCTGGAGCGGGACACCCAGGCGATGGCGATGTCGGGCCGCTCGGCGCTGGTCAACGTCTCGTGGAACGGGGCGACCTCGGGGCGGATCGCCCCAGTGGCGTCGGCGAGGAGGTCGCGTACCGCTGGTCGAGGACGCGTCGCTGGCGGGGCGGGTACTGAGCTGCCAGGTGAGGGTGCAGACCGAGCAGCGGCACTCAGATTCCGGGTCGGGGTTGGTGCACTTCACGCATAGCGGCACCGGCTGTACAGACCCAGTTGAACTCGTAGGGACAGAGTGGCTGACGTTCCATGATCCTTGCAGTACGACGGAAAGGTGAGAGACATACGCGGCAGCTCGGGGTGAGGTACATGACGGCCAGAACGGTGGGGCAGGACGGCGACGAAGTGGTCGTCGACGCCCTGCGCGAGCGCTTTCCGCTGCTGCAGGATCTGCCTTCGGACGACATCTGCTACGTGACCACCAACCGGCAGAATGCGGCGCGCGCCCTGCTGCCGGACGCCGACTTGCCGCTGGTGGTCGGCTCCGCAAACTCCTCGAACTCGGTGCGCCTGGTGGAACTCGCGCACCGCCATGGCACCCCGGCGTACCTGATCGACCGGGTGGCCGACCTCGACCCTTCCTGGCTGGAGGCGGCGACCACCGTCGCGGTCACCGTTGGTGCCTCCGCGCCGCCGGTTCCGGTCCATCAGGTCGTCGCCGCGATCAGGGAGCCGGGCCCGGCGACGATGTCCGAGCGCACCGTCGCCGCTGAAACCGTGCACTTCGCCCCCCCAAGAAGGTACGCACCCCATGACCACCGCCGAACCGCCCAGCGTCGACCGGGACGCGCTCCTCTCAGAACCCCCGCTGCTGACTCGCGCCGCCACCCCGCAGGGCCTGCGCGCCCTGTACCCCGACCAACTGCCCCGGCTGGCATCTGAGATCCGGACACTGCTGGTGGACGCGGTCTGCGCTACGGGTGGCCATCTGGGCGCCAGCCTGGGAGTGGTGGAACTGACCATCGCCCTGCACCGGGTCTTCGACTCCCCCCGTGACGCGATCCTGTTCGACACCGGGCACCAGTCCTATACACACAAGGTCCTCACCGGCCGTGCCGGGGACTTCAGCACGCTGCGCCGGGCTGGCGGACTGTCCGGCTACCCCAGCCGGTCCGAGTCCGCGCACGACTGGATCGAGAACTCCCACGCCTCCACCGCCCTGGCCTACGCCGACGGCTTGGCCAAGGCCTTCCACCACGCCGGAAGCACCGGGCGCACTGGGAGCACCGCGCGGCAGGTGGTGGCGGTGATCGGCGACGGCGCGCTGACCGGCGGTATGGCCTTCGAGGCCCTCAACAACATCGGTGCCGCCCACCGCCCGGTCGTCATCGTGCTCAACGACAACGCCCGCTCATACGACCCTACCGTCGGTGCCCTGGCCTGCCATCTCGCGCTGCTGCGCAGAGGGGGCAGGACTGCCCAGTGCCGCAACGTCTTTACAGACCTGGGCTTCGCCTACCTCGGCCCGGTGGACGGCCACGACACCGGCGCGATGGAAACTACCCTGCGCAGGGCTGCGGCCCTGCGCAGGCCGGTGGTGGTCCACGCGGTCACCGCCAAGGGGTCCGGCTACGGCCCGGCCGAGGCCGACAACGACGACCGGATGCACGCCTGCGGTGTCATCGACCCGCTCACCGGATGCCCCCTCACCGTGCCCGTCCCGTCGTGGACCTCGGTTTTCGGCGAGGAGATCGCGGCCCTGGGCGCCGAACGCGAGGACATCGTCGCGCTCACGGCGGCCATGCGCCTGCCGGTGGGTCTGGGATCCTTCTCCGCTAAGTTCCCCGACCGGGTATTCGACTCCGGCATCGCCGAACAACACGCTGTGGCCTCAGCGGCCGGGCTGGCCATGGGCGGCCTGCACCCGGTCGTCTGCCTATACGCCACGTTCCTGAACCGCGCCTTCGACCAGGTACTGATGGACGTTGCCCTGCATGGCCTTCCGGTCACCTTCGTCCTGGACCGGTCGGGGGTCACCGGCCCTGACGGGCCCTCGCACCATGGCCTATGGGACCTGGCCCTGCTCGCCCACATCCCGGGGCTTAAGGTCGCCGCCCCCCGTGACCCGGCCCGGCTACGCGCCCTGCTGCGTGAAGCCGTCGAGGTCAAGGACGGCCCCACTGCGGTGCGCTTCCCCAAAGCGGCCGCCGGCGCCGACTTCGACGCCCTGGCCACCATGGACGGCCTCGACATCCTCCACCGCGGTTCTCGCACCCCCTTGGACGTCCTGCTCGTCTCGGTCGGCGCCACCGCGGCGGCCTGCCTGGACGCCGCCCGCTATCTGGAGGATCACGGGGTCGGCGTTACGGTCGCCGACCCTCGCTGGGTCGCCCCGGTCAGCCCAGCCCTGGTGCACCTGGTCAGCCGCCACCGGCTCACCTTGTGCGTCGAGGACGGCATCGGCAACGGCGGCATCGGTGCCCTCCTTGCACGGAACTGCACCCGAGCACAGGTGACCACCCCCGTCCATGCCATGGGCTTGCCCACCGCCTTCCTAGCTCATGGGGAGCGGAGCGACCTCCTGGCCGCTGCCGGGATCACCGGTCCGGCCCTGGCCGCGACCGTCTGCCGTCTGCTGGGCCATCACCCTCCCCCTCCGTCGGGGCACTTCTGACCCCTCGTCCGCCCGCGGCACCCGTCCCCAGGAGTGCGCCATGAACAACGTCGACCTACCGCTGCCCGGTCTGCCCGGCCACGTCGACCAGCCTGCTAGGAGCATGCTCGCGCCACGACGCCGGTCCCGGCGCATCAATGTCGGCACGGTGCCCCGTCAGTGACGGGGCACCCATCTCGATGCAAATCATGACCGCCACCCCTACCACCGACGTCGACGCCACCCTGCAGCAGATCGCCGCATCCACCGCAGCGGCTGTGTGACATCATCCGCGTCGCCCTCCCCTCCGCCGACAACGCCGTCGCCCTGCCCGCAATCGTCGCCAATCCCCAACGCCGATCATCGCCGACATCCACTTCCAGCCCCGCTATGTCTTCGCGGCCACCGACGCCGGCTGCGCTACGGTGCGCGTCAACCCCGGGAACTTCCGGAAGTTCGACGACAAGGTCAACGAGATAGCCGCCACTGCCGGCTCCGCGCACGTGCCGATCCGGATCGGGCTCAACGCAGGCTCGCTCGATCCACGGCTGCTCGCCAAGTACGGCAAGGCCAGCCCCGAGGCGCTGACCGACTCCGTATTGTGGGAATGCTCTCTGTTCGAGGAGTTCCAATACGCGAGTCCACCGTTATGCAGCGCGGCGACGAGGCCGACGAGGCCGACGAGGACGTGAGCGACCGCGTGCATGGCCGTCTCCACTTCTCGGAAGGGTTGGGCGGGGAGCCGTTGTGGCGTCCCCATTTCCTGGACAGCTGTACAGGAAATCCTCCGGTGGATGCGGGTACGGGCGCTGGGGCGGGTGTGCGTGCGGGCCGGGCCCGGCCCCTTCGGCTTCCGGATCCGGCCCCTCAGACCTCCCGTACGGAGATGGGCGAAACAGGGCAGGCCCGCACCGTCCTCACGGACCCGGGCGCTGCCCGTACCGTCCTCACGGCCCAGAAGCAGCTCGCTGATGCCGTCGTCGTCCTGGGTGAACACCCCGGGTGCGGTCAGCGCGCACTGACCGATACTGTGATGCAGGCCCCGGTGTCCATGGCGATCGCCAGGCGGCCCGCCGGCGCGCCCCGCCCCTCACCACGCCACGGGGAGTTCGACCATGCCCTGGACCGTGTCACCGGGCCTGATGGGGATGCGGTCCGGATCGGCTGCCAGCCGCAGGCCGGGGAGCCGTTCGAAGAGGGTGGACAGGGAGATCTCCATCTCCGCACGTGCCAAGTTCTGGCCCAGGCATTGGTGGACGCCGAAGCCGAAACCCAGGTGGTGCCGGTTGGGCCGATGCCAGTCCAGCTGGTCGGGTTCCTCGAAGACCGCCCTGTCGCGGTTGATGACGGACGTGGAGAAGATCACCCCGTCGTCCGCGTGGACCGTCACCCCGCCGACCTCGATGTCCTCGGTGGCCACCCGCAGCAGCCCTTCCGCGACCGACAGGAACCGCATCAACTCCTCCACGGCCGTCGGCATCAGTTCGGGATCGGCCCGCAGTTCGGCCAGCTGTTCCGGGTGCCGCAACAGGGTGAAGATGCCGAGGGATATCATGTTGGCGGTGGTCTCGTGCCCGGCGACCAGCAGGACCGAAGCGAGCGAGACCAGCTCCTTAACAGCGATCTCACCGGTCTCCAGGCGCCGGGCGATCAGCTCGTCGAGAAGTCCCTCGCCGGGCTCCAGGCGCTTGCGCTCGACGAGGTCACGGAGGTAAGCGTCGAGCTGCCGCCGTGCGTCGTCCACGTCGGCGCCCTCCGGCCCAAGCATCAGCCGCCGCGACTGCTCCTCGAAGAACTCGTGGTCCCCGTACGGGATTCCGAGCAGGTCGCAGATCGCCATCACGGGCACCGGCAGGGCGAAGGCGCTCACGAGCTCTGCCTGCGGCCCCGCGGCCACTATCTCGTCGATCAGCCGGTCCGCGCTCTCGCGGATCCGCGGGCGCATATCGGCGGTCCGCTTCATCGTGAAGCCGGGGATCAGCATCCTGCGCAGGGTGATGTGCTCGGGGCCGTCGACCCCGAGCAGCGCAGCGCGCCGGACCTTCATGCCCGCCATCCGCTTCGTGGGGGTGGGGAACGCGGCATTTTCGCGGTTGGTGGACAGTCGCCCGTCGGAGAGCAGGGCAAGCGCTTCGGCGTGCCCGGTGACGACCCATACGGAGCGTCCGTCGAAGAGGGTTACCCGGGAGAGCGGGTGGCCCTGTCGCAGCGGCTCGTAGGCGGCTGGCGGGTGGTAGGGGCAGGTTCGGTCCTGGGGGAACGCGACGGTCTCGGACATGAAGCACCTCGCTGCGATGATTCCGTCTTGCCGGACTCCATTACATGCTTGAGGCACCTGTCCTCCTATGCCACTTTCGGCCATATCGCCCAAGTTGGCCGAGAAGGCCCAGTCGGCGGGTGCGGATCCGGGGTATGTCCTGTGGGTGGGCGGCGAGCAGCGGGCGTCCTACAGGTGCGCGTCCAGGAACTCCCGGAACTCCTCGCGCGTCATCGGTCCGGCCTGGCTCGCGACCGCCGCGCCGTCCTTGAGGAGCAAGGCGGTCGGGGCGCCGGTCACCCCGCAGCGCCTGGTCGGGCCGGGGCAGGGGGTGATGTCGGTGCGTACGGCGGTGAAGCGCGTCCCATACTCCCCGACAGCTCGGCCACGACCGCGTCCATCGCCCGGCAGAACTCGACGGCATTGGGCCAGATCCGGGTCTGTACGGTTATCGGCGGGAAGTCCCTTACAGAGAGCGTTAGTTGATGACTATCGTGACGGGTGAGACCGAGTCCGATGAGGCGGCCGTGCCTGGAGCTGAGAGCGCTGGGCTGGAGGTGCTGGATCGTGACCTGGTTGGGCAACTGGTGGCCCAGGCCAGGGCCGGCGGCCTGAAGCTGCTGGCCGAGCTCACCAGGTGGGTGCTGGAGTCGGCATTCGAGGGTGAGCTGACCGATCACCTGGGCCGTGATCGGCATAAGGTGACCACCGGTGACCAGGTGCCGAACCATCGCAACGGCCCTAGGAGCTGTTCGGGGTTCGGATCATGTGGTTGAGGTGAGGTGCTTCAGCCACATGATCGAGCCTCGGAGGTGGAGTCCGGCCTCGAAGCTCTCCGGGCTCTTGTCGTAGCGGGTGGCCACCCCGCGCCAGGTCTTGACCTTCTGGAAACAGCGTTCGACGGTGTTCCTGTCCTTGTAGAGCTCGGTGTCGTGGCTGACGGGCCAGCCGCCCCTGCTGCCCTTCTTCTTGCGGTTGGCGGCCTGGTCCCTCTTCTCCGGGATGACGGCCTTGATGCCACGTTTGCGCAGGTAGGCCCGGTTGGCCTTGGAGGAGTAGGCCTTGTCGGCGGCGACCGCGTCCGGGCGGGTACGCGGGCGGCCGACCGGCCCCGGGATCCTGACCTTCTCCAGCACGGTCCGGAACTGCGGGCAGTCCGCCGCCTGACCGGGTGTCAGGACGAAGGCCAGCGGCAGCCCGGCGGAGTCGACCGCGGCATGGACCTTGCTGCTCAGTCCTCCCCGGGACCGGCCGAGTCCGGCAGCCTTCGCCCGGGCTTTGCGGCGACACCGCGCCGCGGCACGATCCGCACCCGCCTGGTCTGCGGCGGCCGCGTCCGCTGCGGCCTGCGGTGCACCACCCGCCACACCGGTGGCTGGACCGCAAGCGGAGCCCCCTTTTCCTCGGTCAATGCCTGTTCGAGGGCATCCAGGGTCTCCCCGGCGACGGCCAGCCCGGCTGAGTCCTGGTGCGCGCGCACGACCGTGGAGTCCACGCTCA
>Ga0302311_10002346_pt1 | contig 21568 bp, 22 predicted proteins | sample III_Palsa_N1_3_FD_200449 | JGI IMG/M metagenome (GOLD analysis project Ga0302311, IMG submission 200449) | Peat permafrost microbial communities from Stordalen Mire near Abisko, Sweden - III_Palsa_N1_3 | ecosystem: Environmental > Terrestrial > Soil > Palsa > Peat permafrost | place: Sweden... | reverse complement strand
GCGCCGGCCACCGGGACGGCGGTCGTCTCGATCAAGCAGCCCGTGTTGTTGGTGAAGAACGGGTTGCCGAGGCCGCCGTGGGTGAAGGCGCCGCCGGGCGTCGCCTGCATGTCGAACGACGTGCGCGCTTCCCACTCGCCGCCGCCGTAGACGTAGATGTCGAGTTGCGGCGTGGCGTGCCAGGTGGCGCCGCCCAGGATCATCTCCTCGTTGATCGGGTGCATGTTGCCGTCCGGGCTGAAGGCAATGTCCGACAGCCCGGAGGTGCCATAGCGGCCGATGCCGTCGCCATCGGCGAGCGAGACCTGCGCATCCAGCACCTTGGGCACGACCTGGTACTCGATGCTGCCGCCGACGCCCCAGCCTTCGGTGCTGCGGTTGGCGGGCGTGCCCGGCAGGATGGCGCTGCCGCCGACATTCACCCGCTCATAGAAGTTGCGCGCCATGCCGAAGGCTTCGATGTGCAGCTTGTGGCCCCCAGGGGTCTCGTCGACCGCGAACTTGCCGATCACGTCCGGCACATCGTTCATCGAGAAGCTGGTGTCGTTAAACAAGTACGACCCGCCGGTGCCGTTGCCCGCCAGCGAGGTATTGATCACAGTGATGCCCGGCAGGAACACGTTGGAGCCGCCGGCGAAAGTCGTCTGCGGGTTTTCCAGCGAGATCGCCGCCCAGAATTCCTTGTGCCAGTCGTAGGTCAGACGGATCTGCGGCTGGCGGGAGAAGACGAAGCCGGTGACGTACTGCGCGTCGATCACGGCCGGCGGCGCTTCGGAGCGCGGCGTGATGCCGGTCGCGTTCATGGTCGCCAGCGACCAGTTCTGGCCGAGGAGCACGTGCCAGGCGTTGCCGTCGTCGGTCTTCCAGTCGACCGTGCCGTAGAGGTTGCGGATGCGAGGCTGGTAGCTGTTGCTCTGGTTCGAGTTGGCGGTCTGGGCGGCGCCCAGGAAGTCGAACTCGCCGTAGCCCTCGATGTGCACGTGGTCGTTGATGTCGGCCTGCGCCAGGCCCGAGACGCGGCTCTGGCGGGCGCTGAAGCGGGTTTCGCCGACGTGGGCGGCCGGGATGTCCGGATAGGGGATGGCGCTGAAGTTGGTGCCGATGTCCGACGTCATGTTGTGGTCGCGGCTGACCGTTTCCAGCGCCGTGAACCCGCCGAGCGTGAACTTGATGCCCTTGATATAGAGCGCGTCGGTCTTGGGCCTCGATTTGGCGACCTCGGCGTCGACCTCGCCGGGAATGGTCTGGATCTGCGCCTGCACCTGTTCCTCGGCGCGGGAGGCGCGGGCGTTGGCTTCCGTGAGCTGGCCCTGCAGGGCGGCGACCTGGTCGGCGGTCTGCGCCCGCGCGGCGCTCTCCTGGTCTTTCCAGGCTTCGAGAGATTGGACCTCTACCTTCAGTTCGTCGATCTCGCCCTTCACGCCGTCGCCAGCCGGGGCGGCCACATGGTGGTGGTGTTTTGTCTTGGCATCGGCCGCCGGCGCAATGGCCAGGGCGAGCAACGCGCCAAGCGCCGCGCCGCCGAGCAGCGAGGTTCTCATCGTCATTATAGGGGTCCCCCTTCGTACGACCGCCGTCCGCATCCAGCGGTCCGGCGAGTCCGATCTGGGATGGCATTAGCGCCGGCGTGTAACGCTCAGCCGACAGTAGCGTGACAGTTCAATGACGAGGATTCGGCGCCACGGTGTCACAAAACCGATAAGCACCAGGGCTAAGGACGGGCTCTTGGGAGCGACATGGAAACGGGGCTCGCTCCATCCAGGAGAACACCATGCTGAAGAGAATCGCTGGCGCCATCGCGGGCATAGCCGCGGCGGCGGCCTGCACGGTCGCCTTCGCCGGCAACATTACCGGCGCCGGCGCGACCTTCCCGAAGCCGATCTATCTGAAATGGGCCGACAGCTATAAGCTCACCGGCAGCCAGGTGAACTACCAGGGCATCGGCTCTGGCGCGGGCATCAAGCAGATCGAGGCCTCCACCGTCGACTTCGGCGCTTCCGACAAGCCGCTGACGCCCGACGATCTGGCCGCCAACGGCCTGGTGCAGTTCCCGACCGTGGTCGGCGGCGTGGTGCCGATCGTCAACCTGCCCGGCATCGCCCCGGGCCAGCTGAAGCTCACCGGCCCGGTGCTGAGCGACATCTATCGCGGCGTCATCCTGCTCTGGGACGATCCGCACATCACCGCGCTGAACCCCGGCGTGAAGCTGCCGCATATAAAGATCACCGTGGTCCACCGCGCCGATGGCTCGGGCACCAGCTTCCTGTTCACCAGCTACCTCAGCGGCCAGGGCGCAGCCTGGAAGTCGCAGGTTGGCGCGGGAGAATCGGTCAACTGGCCGACCGGCGTCGGCGGCAAGGGCAACGACGGCGTGTCGGCGGCGGTGGCCGCCACGGTCGGCTCGATCGGCTACGTCGAGTACTGGTACACGGTGCAGAACCACCTCACCTACGCCATCCTGAAGAACAAGGCCGGCCACTGGGTGACCCCGACGGCGGGGGCCTTCGCGGCCGCCGCGGCCGGCGCCAAGTGGAGCGCTGCCCCGGGCTTCTACCTCCTGCTGCTCGACCAGCCGGCGCCGACCGCCTGGCCGATTTCGGGCGCGACCTTCATCTTGATGCACAAGAAGCAGACCAACGCGGTCGCCGGCCACGACGTGCTGGCGTTCTTCGACTGGGCCTACAAGACCGGCGACGCCGACGCGGCCAAGCTCGACTTCGTGCCGCTGCCGGCCGCGGTGAAGGGCCTGATCCGCGCTTCATGGGCCCAGATTCAGGGGCCGGACGGCAAGCCGGTCTACCACTGACCGACGCCCACGCCCGGCGCTCGCTCCCTTCCCCGCTCGGGCGGCGAGCGGGCGTCGGGTTTCCGCCTTTCGCATGCGTGCTAATGAGCGCCACGGACCGACGCAGCCGTCATGGCCGACACCTCGATGACCATCGCTGAGACCCGTCCCGCCAGCCGGCGTCGCACCGCCCCAAAGGGCGCGGGCCTCGATCGCTGGTTCGAGTACGCCTGCTTCGCGGCGGCGACCACGGTGCTGACGGCGCTGGGCGGTGTGCTGGTGGTGTTGGCGTTCTACGGCTGGCCGGCCTTCGCCACCTTTGGCCTGAGCTTCCTCACCTCCTCGACCTGGGACCCGGTCAAGGACGTCTTCGGCGGCGCCGGCCCGATCGTGGGCACGCTGATCACGGCCTTCCTCGCCCTGTTGTTCTCGCTGCCGGTGGCGGGCGGGGTCGCGTTCTTCCTGGTCGAGCTCTGCCCGCAGATCCTGCGCCGGACGATCGGCACGGCCGTCGAACTGCTCGCCGGTATTCCGTCGATCGTCTACGGCATGTGGGGCTATCTGGTGTTCGCCCCCTACTTCGCCGCCCGTGTCGAGGTCCCGATCCAGGCCATGGCCGCCAACGCGCCGGGCTCGCTGCTCGACAAGCTGACCTCGGGGGTCCCGAACGGTTATGGCCTGCTCTCGGCCTCGATCATCCTGGCGATCATGATCCTGCCGTTCACCGCCGCCACCCTGCGCGAGCTGTTGCTGACCGTGCCGGCCCAGGTGCGCGAGAGCGCCTACGGCCTCGGCGCGACCACCCTGGAGGTGGTGACCAAGGTCACCCTGCCCTACGTGCGCCGCGGCGCCATCGGGGCGGTGATGTTGGGCCTCGGCCGCGCGCTCGGCGAGACCATGGCGGTGACCTTCATCATCGGCAACGACCACAAGTTTCCCGGCAGCCTGTTCGACTCCGGCTCGACCATCGCCTCCACCATCGCCAGCGAATTTTCCGAGGCGCACGACCCGCTCTATTCGGCTTCGCTGGTGGCGCTGGGCCTGGTGCTGTTCCTGATCACCTTCGCGGTGCTGGCCATGGCCCGCATGCTGCTGCGCGCCGAGGCGAACAGCTGATGGCCGCCATGAGCGCCCGCGTCGCCACGCGCCGGCTGGTCAACAGCCTCTTCGTCGGATTCTGCATAGCGGTGACGGCGATCGCGCTGCTGGCGCTGGCCACCATCCTCTTCACCCTGGTGAAGAACGGCGCCGGCAACCTGGGCATCGACCTCTTCATCAAGAGCGTCCCGCCGCAGGGCGAGCACGGCGGCCTGGCCGACGGCATCGTCGGCTCGATCATGATGTGCACGCTCGGCATGGCCATCGCCTTGCTAGTCGGCATTCTCGCCGGCACCTGGCTAGCCGAATACGCCGGCGACAGCCGCTATGGGGCGGTGGTTCGCTTCCTCAACGACGTGCTGCTCTCCGCGCCCTCGATCCTGATCGGCGTCTTCGTCGCCCAGCTGCTGGTCACCAACGTCATCCATCACCCGTCGGGCTACGCGGGCAGCGTCGCCCTGGCGCTGCTCGCCATCCCGGTGATCATCCGCACCACCGAGGACGTGCTGCGCTTGCAGCCGATCTCCCTGCGCGAGTCCGGCATCGCGCTCGGCACGCCGTTCTGGACCGTGATCCGCCGGATCATCTGGCGCGCCTCCGCCAGCGGCATCGTCACCGGCGCCCTGCTCGCCTTCGCCCGCATCAGCGGCGAGACCGCGCCGCTGATCTTCACGGCGCTGGGCAACAACAACCTCAGCTTCGACATGTACCGGGCGATGTCGGCCCTGCCCCTGTCGATCTACAGCCTGACCACCGGCAGCGCCGACCAGGTGTCGCTTGCCTGGACTGGCGCCTTGCTCATATCGGGCGCGGTGCTTGCGATCACCATCATCGCCCGGGTGCTGTCCCAGGAGCAAAAACGCGAATGAACACCCTCGCTCCCGAGGCCTTCGACGTCTCCGTCACACGGATGGACAAGTCGGGCGTCAAGCTCGACGTGCAGGAGCTCGACTTCTTCTACGGCAAGAACCACGCCCTGAAGGGCGTCTCCATCCCGTTCGCGGAGAAGGCGGTCACGGCGCTGATCGGCCCCTCCGGCTGCGGCAAGTCCACCCTGCTGCGCACGCTGAACCGCATGTACGCGCTCTATCCGGGGCAGAAGGCGACCGGCAAGATCCTGCTCGACGGCGAGGACATCCTGCGCGCCGGCGTCAACCTTTCCATGCTGCGCGCCCGCATCGGCATGGTGTTCCAGAAGCCGACGCCGTTCCCGATGTCGATCTACGACAACGTCGCCTTCGGCGTGCGGCTCTACGAGGGCCTCTCCAAGCACGAGATGGACGAGCGGGTGGAGGATTCGCTCAAGCGAGCGGCCCTGTGGGATGAGGTGAAGGACAAGCTGGGCGCCTCGGGCCTCGGCCTCTCCGGCGGCCAGCAGCAGCGCCTGTGCGTCGCCCGCGGCATCGCCGTAAAACCCGAGATCCTGCTGCTGGACGAGCCCACCTCGGCGCTCGACCCGATCTCCAGCGCCAAGCTGGAAGAGACGGTCACCCAGCTGAAGAGCGACTACACCATCGTCATCGTCACCCATAACCTCGGCCAGGCGGCGCGGGTCAGCGACTACACCGGCTTCATGTACCTCGGCGAACTGGTCGAGTTCGGTGAGACCGGCAGCATGTTCACCAAGCCGGCGACCAAGCGCGCCAGCGACTACATCACTGGCCGGTTCGGTTAGGAGGCCACAATGGTCGACCATACGCTCAGAGCCTACGACGAGGAGCTCGAAGGCCTGACCGCCGAGCTTTCCCGCATGGGCGGCCTGGCCGAAGTGGAGGTCAGCGACTCGGTCCGCGCGATCGTCCGGCGCGACGTCGCGCTGGCTCAGGCGGTGATCAGCCACGACGTCCGCCTCGACGAGATCGAAGCCGAGATCGAACGGCGCGCCATCCGCATGATCGCCCTGCGCCAGCCGGTCGCCGACGACCTGCGCCGCACTGTCGCGGCGCTGAAGATCAGCAGCAACCTCGAGCGCTGCGGCGACCTGGCCAAGAACATCGCCAAGCGCGCCCTGGTGATCGCCGAATCCGACCCCATCACCCCCCTCACCCGCTCGATCGAGCGGATGGGCGAGCTGGTCTCGGCCCGGCTGAAGGACGTGCTCGACGCCTTCGCGGCCCGCGACATCGACCGCGCCCGCACCGTCTGGCAGCGCGACAACGAGGTCGACGAGCACTACGACAGCATCTTCCGCGAGCTGCTGACCTACATGATGGCCGATCCGCGCACGATCACCTCCTGCGCCCACCTGCTGTTCGTAGCCAAGAACCTGGAGCGCATTGGCGACCATGCCACCAACATCGCCGAGATCATCCTCTACGAAGTAACCGGCGAGCAGGTCACCGACCAGCGGCCAAAGCTCGACTCGCTGGAGCGCTAGGTGTCTGTGCTGCCCTATATTCTGGTGGTCGAGGACGAAGAGGCGCTGGCCACCCTCCTCCACTACAACCTCGAGAAGGAGGGCTATCGGGTCGACCTCTGCGCAGACGGCGAAGAGGCGATGATCCGCATCGACGAGAAGCTGCCCGACCTGGTGGTGCTCGACTGGATGCTGCCGTCGGTCTCCGGCATCGAGGTCTGCCGGCGCCTGCGCCAGCGCTCGGTCACCCGCAACCTACCGATCATCATGCTCACCGCCCGCGGCGAGGAGACCGACCGGGTGCGCGGCCTCGACACTGGCGCCGACGACTACATCGTCAAGCCGTTCCTGATGAGCGAGCTGTCTGCCCGCGTCCGCGCCGTGCTGCGCCGGATCCGGCCCGGCCTCGCCGAAGACCGCATCCGCCAGGGCGATATCGTGATCGACCGCTCCGCCCACCGCGTGAAGCGCGCCGGCAAGGACGTGCACCTGGGCCCCACCGAGTTTCGCCTGCTCGACTACTTCATGCAGCATCCCGGCCGCGTCTTCTCGCGCGAGCAGCTGCTGAACGCGGTCTGGGGCTCGGACGTCTACGTCGAGACCCGCACCGTCGACGTCCACATCGGCCGCCTGCGCCGCGCCCTCACCAGCGAAGAAACCGCCGACCCGATCCGTACGGTGCGCTCGGCCGGCTACGCCCTGGACGTCTGAGCCCCCGGTTCTCTTTCGCCGGTAGTGGGGAGGTAGTCCGAAGGACCGGAGGGGGCGGCGGCGAACGGCCCTTGGGTCGCCAATAGCCCACCAGCCACAATTCGCTCAAAAAACATGGCGGCTTTGTACAAGACGGCGCGTCGCCGCCTCTTCACGGGACGTGACAGGACGGCTCCGACGCTGTGTGATTAAACAAGGTCAGAACCGTGATCGGCGACAGGCGTTATTCGCTCATCGCCGCCCCCTCAACGGGGTAGATTGAAGTGGAGGACGGCGATGAAGGCCAAACGGCTCGGCGCGGCTGTGTGCGCGGTGTTCGCCGGGCTGGTTTTGACCGCATCGACGCGTGCGCAAGATGCGTCTGCGCCATCGCAGGTCAGCGCGCCGCAACTCTCCCGGGCGCAGTTCGATCAGATGCTCGCGCCGATCGCCCTCTATCCTGATGACCTCCTCGGACAGGTTGTGATGGCGGCGGGCTACCCAACGGAGGTGGTCGACGCCGACCGCTGGCTGGAGGACACAGACCATGCGGCGCTGAGAGGCGATGATCTTGCGGCAGCCCTCGATCAGGTGTCGTGGGACCCCAGCGTCAAATCGCTGGTCCAGTTCCCGCAGGTCTTGCACATGATGGACGCCCAGCTGGATTGGACGGAGAGTCTGGGGGAAGCGTTCATCGCCGATCCCTCGGCGGTCATGGACTCGATCCAGCGTCTGCGCCGGCAGGCCCAGGCCGCCGGAAAGCTCCAAAACAACGCGCAGGAAGTGGTCGGCGAGCAGGATGGCCAAATCGTCATCGAGCCCGCCATCGCCCAGACGGTCTACGTTCCGGACTACGATCCTAACCTAGTCTATGGCGATTGGGCCTATCCGGACAACTTGCCTTACAACTTCCCCAACGACTTCGGTCCGTGCACCTACGACGACGGCTTCTGCTGGGACGGCGTCGCGGTGTTCGCGCCATTTTGGGGCTGGGATCGCTGGGACTGGGCCGGCCGCCGGATCGACATCGATCGGGACCGCTACGCGGGGCTCAACCATGGCCGTCAATCGATCGGCGGCGGCGTTTGGGCGCATGATCCCTCCCATCGCCAAGGTGTTCCCTATCAGTCGCCGGCGATGCGCGATGGCCTCCAGGGCGCCGCGGCGCGACCAGACACGCCCGCCGCCCGCGGATATCCGTCCGACGATGGCGCGCGTGCTCAGTCGATCGAACGCGCGCCGCCGGAATTCGAATCCTACGGTCGAGGTGACGATGCGCGGATGGAGGCTGAGCGGGGAGCCTTCAGTCGCGGCTCGATGTCGAGCGACGGGCCGAGAGGCGGATGGAGCGGCGCCTCGCGCGGCGGCGGCGGGCGAGGCCGTCGATGACCCACCGCCACACACGCTTGGAAACGAACGGATCAGTCATGCCCAGGAGCGACCAAACCCGGTCCGAAATCTTTTGCCGAGCACGGAACGCGGCCTTCCTAGGGGTCATGCTCGTCTTACTGGGAAGCGGCCCGCGCGTCATGGCGGCGCCGTCCGACGGAGAGACGTTCGCATCGCCCCAACAGGCCGCCGAGACCCTGTCGGCGGCCTGGCGCGCCGACGGGGTGACGGGGCTCCTGAAGATTTTCGGGCCGGGTGGGCGCAATCTGGTCACCTCTGGAGATCCGGTCGCCGAACGCATGACACGCGAGCGCTTCGCCGCATCCTATGACCAGCAGCATCGGATCGAGCTCCAGGGTTCCGACGAGGCGATCCTCGTCATCGGCAAGGACGATTGGCCCTATCCGATCCCGATCGTGCGCGAGGGCTCGGCGTGGCGCTTCGACCTCAAGGCGGGCATCCAGCAGGTGCTCGATCGTCGGATCGGGGCGAACGAGCTTCACGCCATCGCCGTGTCTCGCGCCTACGTCGAAGCCCAGCGGGAGTTTGCCGCGGGGCGGCGCCTGGCGGGCCAACCTGTAGAATACGCCCAGCAGCTGGCCAGCTCCAACCACAAGCACGACGGCCTCTATTGGCCGGTCGGCGCCGGTGAAAAGCAAAGCCCTTTGGGTCCGCTGGTCGCCACCGCCGAAGCCAACGGCTATGGGCTGCCGCCGGCCAGCGCCGGCGATCCCAGGGCCTTCGAGGGCTACTATTTTCGCATTCTCAAGGGTCAGGGCGGGTACGCTCCTGGCGGCGCGCGCAGCTACGTCACAACCGGCCGCATGACGGGCGGCTTCGCCCTGATCGCCTTCCCTGCCAGACGGGGGGATTCCGGCGTGATGACGTTCCTGGTCAACCAGAGTGGCATCGTCTTTCAGAAAGACCTGGGTCCAAGCACCACGCGCCTGGCGCGTCAGATCACACTCTATGATCCCGATCGCACCTGGCGGATCGTCTACGCATCCCCGCCGCTCCGTTGAGGGCTTCAAGCTGGCCGGAGGGCGACTTTGCTGGTTGAAGCGCCGGAATCTATTGCGGCGGTTTTCACCGCCATTCCACCGCCCGGCTGACGAAGGCGGACAGCCGCGGCGGTGGCTTGGCGGCGAGACATGCCGCGGGGTCGGACATTTGTGCTCGCGCTGTCGCCGAGCGATTGAATTGGCGGCGTCAACGAAGGATGGCGGGAGATGATCACGGTCTGGGGCGAAGGCAGAGGGTTCCGAGTCGTCTGGCTGCTGGAGGAGATGGGACTCGCCTACCGGCTGCGGCCGGTGGACCTGCTGGCCGGCGTCGAGGAGGACGCGGAGTTTCTGGCCATCAACCCTGCCGGATTCATCCCGGCGATCCAGGACGGCGACGTCACGATGGTCGAGTCGATTGCGATCATGGAGTACCTGTTGGCTCGCTACGGGCCGACGCCGCTCGCGCCCGCCCCGCACGATCGCGCCTTCCCCGCGTACCAACAGTTCCTTCACCTCGGCGAAGCCGGCCTCGCGGCATCCATCTACTTCGTCAACGGCGCCCGCAATCTCGCGCCCGAGGCCGAGCGGCAGAACTGGAGCGCCGGCCAGGCGCTGGACGTGTTCGAGACGCGCCTGGGGCTAGTGACGCTGCAGCTTGCGCGCTCGCCCTATCTCGCCGGCGAGGCGTTTACGGCCGCCGACATTTCGGTGACCTACGCTCTGCAGTTGGCCCAAAGATCCGTGGGTTTCGCCCTTGGCGGGGCGGAACGGGCCTATGTGGCCCGCACCAGCGGACGCGACGCCTACAAACGGGCCATGGAAACATGTCAGGCCACCAAGGCATGGGCCGCTAGGGCGGCCGGTCAATGACCGCTCTGGCGCTCAACCGACGACGACGCGAAAGCCAGCTTCAGTCCGCTGAGGGTCGTTTGAGACCTGGTTTCTCTCCGAGACGCCGACGCTGGCGAAACCGCGCCAAAAGCCCCTAAGGCGGGTTCAACCCGTCTGCCCGCCCGCTCTGGCTGCCGCGTCGTGGATCAGCGCTGAGCTGCGCGGGCGGCGCTGGCTGGCGGGGATCGGAGTCTCTCCGATCACGCCGGCGGCTTCCAGCCGGTCGAGATCCGTTGCCGTGAGGCCGAGGATGCGGGTCAGCACCTCGCGGCTGGATTGTCCGAGCGTCGGCGCGGGGCGGCGGATCGGATAGGGCTCGCCGTCCTCGCGAAATACCGGCGAAGGCTGCTGCAGCCACTCCATGTGCGGCCGCTCCACTTCCTGCCAATAGCCACGCGCCAGCAGATGCGGCTCGTAGAGCACCATTTCGGCCAGACCGCGCGCCGCGCCGGCGGCGACGCCCGCCGCCTGCAGGGCCTCCATCGCCTCGTCTGGCGAGCGCCCGCTGGTCCAGACCGCGATCGCCGCTTCCAGCCGGTCCTGGGCGGCGCGGCGGCCGGCGACGTCAGCCAGCGCGGGATCGGCGGAGAAGTCCGCGCGACCGATGACGCGGCAAAGCGCGCGCCAGGCCGCGTCGTCGGTCACCGCGATCACCACCCAGGCGTCGTGGCCGTCGCACGGGAAGCAGCCGTGTGGCGCGAAGGTCGGATGGCGGTTGCCGGTCTTCGGCGCGACGCTTCCGGTCACCGCCTGTTCGATCAGCCAGGGCGCGACCAGCGGGAACAGGCACTCCACCTGGCTGAGGTCGATGTACTGGCCCTCGCCGGTCCGCTGGCGGTGCAGCAGCGCCGTCAGCAGCGCCGGACAAGCCGAGAGCCCGCCGATCGGATCGCCGTAGGCGATGTGGTTCATGGTCGGCGGATCATTGGGCCCGCCGGTCACCAGCGGCAGGCCCGCGGCCTGCTCCAGCGTTGAGCCGTAGGCCCGCGCCTCCGCCCAGGGCGACGCCGCGCCGAATGCCGGCATCGACATCGTCACGATATCGGGCCGCTGGGCGCGGAAGGTGGCGTCGTCGAGCCCGAAGCCGGTCAGCACGCCCTGGCCGTAGTTCTCGACCACCGCGTCCGCCGTGCGCACCAGGCGCAGCAGCAGGTCGACGCCCTCAGGCGCGGTCAGGTCGAGCGTAATCCCGGTCTTGTTGCGGTTCACCCAGTTGAAATAGAGTGGCATTTCGTAGCCGAACGCGGCGATCGCCTCGTCGCTGTAGTCGGCCCCGCGCCACCAGTCCGGGTAGCCGCGGCCCTCGACCTTGATCACCTCGGCGCCGAGGTCGGCCAGCTGTCGGGTGCCGACCGGGCCGGCCCAGCCCATGGTCAGATCGATGATGCGCAGGCCTTCGAGCGGCAAGCCCCCGGGCGTACCGCCGCCGGTCGGCCTCGGCGCGGTCGGCGACGGCCGCCAGCTCTGCGTATGCTGGCCCGCCATCGGCGCTGCGCCCACGGACGCCGGCGGAGTCGCGGTCAGCCGCTGCGGCAGCACCGGCGCCTCGAAGCGCGCCGCGCCGATCCGCACCTCGCCGAACGCGCCGTGGTCGCGGTGCACGCCGGTGGCCAGCAGCGTCGCCATGTCGGGCGCTACCACGAGCGGCACGCGGCGGCGGATCGCCTCGTCGGCCCACTCGCGGGCGGTGCGGCTGGCGAGCCGCGCCTCGATGATGGCGTCGAGCTCTTCGCCGACGATCAGCCGCTCGGTCGCCGCCGCGAAGCCGGCCCGGTTCACCAGCTCAGGGACGCCCAGCATCTCGCAGAAGCCGCGCCACTGGTCGGCGGAAAAGGCGGTGACGCCGAGCCAGCCCTGTCTGGTCGGATAGACCCCGGTCGGAAACACCGGGAAGAAGTGATTGCGGCCCCAGCGCCGCTCCTCGGCGCCGGTCTGCGCCGTCACCGCGTCCTGGAACTCGCCGATCAGCACATTCGCGTCGTGGATGCTGATCTCGAAGCGCCGCCCCGCCCCGCCTGCGATCAGGGCGCTCAGCGCCGCGGTGAAGCCGCTCAGCGCGGCCGGGACATAGGCCTGGTGCTCGCTCAGCATCACCGGCTCTTCCGCGGGCCCGACGCCGCGCACCAGGCCCGCCAGCGCCCGCACCACGCTGTCGCTCGCCGCATAGTCCTTGTAGGGGCCGCTTTCGCCGAACCAGCTGATCGAGACGATGCTCAGCCCTGGAAACGTCGCGCGCAGGGCGGCCTGGCCGGCGGGACCGCTATCGACCCAGGCGCCCGGCCGCGCATCGATCAGCACGTCGACACCGCCGGCGATCTCGACCAGCCGCGCCGCATCGCCCGCCTCGGCGAGGACGCTGCGCTTGTTGGTGTTCAGCCAGGCGAAGACGGCGCTCTCGCTGCGGCCACCGCCGATATCGACCAGCGGGGCCATCCGGCGGTCCGGATCGCCGCCCGGCGGCTCGACCTTGACCACGTCGGCGCCAAAGTCGGCGAACAGCTTGCCGCAATAGGCCAGTGCACGGCCGGTCCCGAACTCGGCCACCCGCACGCCGCTGAGCGCCGCGTTGCTCTCGTCTCTATCCATCGACGTTTTCTCCCACGCGGATTGTCGCGACCTAACGCGGCGGGAGGCAAGCGCCGTGCGGTCGCCCGGGGCTCAGTCCGCTGGTCTGGGTTCGAGCGACATCCAGCGGCGGGGCCAGCGCCAACCCAGCGAGCGAACCTCGCTGGGCTTCAGCGCCAGCTGCCCCACCGTCTTCGCCGAAAGCTCGCTGACGGCGTGGACCGGCTCCAGCCCGCCGACCGGGCTGGTCGCCACCTTGCCGATCAACAGCGCCTGGTCGATCGCGCTCCACTCGGCCTTTGCCTGATCCTGGTGTCCGACCGCGAAGAAGTGGCGCAGCGCCACCGGCTCGCCCACCAACTCCACCATCACCCCGATCAACCAGCCATTCGCCATCGCGCCTGCCTAACACGCCTCAGCGCGGCGGCTCGCTGTGTTTCGACTGCTCCGGGGCCAGGCCGTAGAAGTAGGGGTCGCCGGTGAAGTAGTGGGCGGCGGCGTCCAGCGCCTTCTGCGCGGCGTGCAGCATCAGGAAGTCGGCCTGGAACGGACGGCAGGTCCCCATCAGCGCGATCAGCCGCTCGCGATAGGGGCGCAGCTCGTTGAATGTAGCCTTCGGATCGCCGAGGCCGTGACGGCGGACGTGGACCATGGCGCTGGGCTTTCGGTTGCTGGCCGACGATCCTTCGCGCTAGTTCGGGGAGACCGCAAGCGATTTGTTCTCTCTTCGTTCTAGGAAGCTGTTCATGCCGTCGAACGCACTGATCGAAGACCAATACCGCGACAGCGCCAAGCTGGCGGCGCGGATGACGATCCACGCCAAGTACGGTCCGGCGGGCAGCCAGGCGAGCGTTCCGGGCATCGTCACCCCGCCGCCCGGCGCGCGGGTGCTGGACGTGGGCTGCGGTCCGGGCCGGTTCTGGCTCGGGGCGCAGGCCTGGCCGGCGGACCTGACCATCACGCTGACGGACTTGTCGCCCGGCATGGTGGACGAGGCGCTTGCGAGCGTCCGCGCGATTGGCCGGTGGTCCGGCGTCGAAGGTCGGGTGGCCGACGTCTGCGCCCTGCCCTTCGCGAACGGCGCGTTCGACCTCGTGCTGGCGATGCACATGCTCTACCACGCACCGGACCCAGATCGCGCAGTGGCCGAGATCGCCCGCGTGCTGCGGCCGGGCGGCGCGGTCGTCGCCAGCACCAACGGCGAGCGCAACATGGCGGCCTTGTTCGAGCTCGGCCACGCGGCGCTGGGCGGGGAGCGGCTCGACTTAGCCGCTGCGGCCTTCAGCGTGGAGAGCGGCGAGGCGATCCTGCGTCGGCATTTCGCCGAGGTGGACGCGCGCCGCGCCGTCGATGTTCTGCGGGTGACGGACCCGGCCGACGTCGTGGCCTACCTCACCTCGTTCCCGCCCGGCGATCGGGCGACGCCGGCGATGCTGACGCGCCTGGAGGCGATGACGGCGCAGGCCTTCGCGGCGGGCGGCGGGGTATTCGAGATCACCCGCGACACCGGGTTTCTGGTCGCGCGGAAGATATAGGAGACGCCGATGGCAGACGACCTCGCACGGCGGATCAACGCCGTCGCCCGTCTCGAGGGCTCGTTCGTGCTGCGCTCGGGCCAGATCGCCACGCACTACTTCGACAAGTATCGCTTCGAAGCCGATCCGGCGCTGCTGCGGCGTGTGGCGCAAAGGATGCTGACCCTGCTGCCGGCCGGGACCGAGGTGCTGGCGGGCCTGGAACTGGGCGGCGTGCCGATCTCCACGGCGATGTCGCTGGAAAGCGGCCTGCCGGCGGTGTTCGTGCGCAAGGCGCCGAAGAGCTATGGCACGCGCCGCGCGGTCGAGGGCGGCGATGTGGCGGGGCGCAAGGTGGTGATAATCGAGGACGTGATCACCACCGGCGGGGCGGTGACCGACGCGGCGGGACTGCTCCGCGCCGAGGGCGCCGAGCTGATCGCCATCGTCTGCGCGATCTGGCGCGGCGACGGCGCGCCCGCCATTCGCGCGCTGCCGGATCTGCCGGTGTTCTCGGCTCTGACCGAGGCCGAACTCAGCGCCGGCTGACGCGGGGGCTCCTCCCCGCACGTCCGTTCGGCACTCGCCGAACAGACGGCGGGGAGGCAGGCGTACTAATCCCCCGGTTTAGGCCGGGATGTGGTGGCGGACGCCGGTTTCCTCGTGGTTCAGCCGGGCTTGTTCGCCGCGGGTGAGGTGGCTGCCGTCGTGACGGGCGAAGCGGCGTTCCTGCAGCCGGATCATGTGGACGTGAGCGTGCAGGCGGCGGGCTTGCCAGGCAGTGAGATGACCGTCGCGGCGTTCGACGCGGATCGAGTGGTTGAGGTTGGCGAGGCGATGGTTCACCTCGACGCGCCGGGGGTGATGGTTCTGCCAGGGGGTGCCGGCGGAGGCCGCGCCGGCCGCGCCGGCCGCCATCGTCAGGCCAACGGCGGCGATCAGAAGGTTGCGGAGTTTCATGGGAGTCGAAGTCCTTTGAGGTCGATGAGGTTGTTGCATCGTCGGAAGTGACGATGTGCGGACCGTAGGACTCGCGACCTGAACCGCATGGCCGCCGCGGTGTTCAGTGACGGTTCATCGCCAAAGCGACGCCAGCGGGCTTGCAAGTCGTCGGTTGTTGGCCAAAAAGCCGCCCGGGATTGTCGGTGGGGGCGGAAAATCCGACGGCAACGCTCCGAGGATGTCGATGCAGCGAAGGTGGCACTGGTCGTGGAAGCCGCGCGCCTGGCTCAACAGCCTGCCGCAGCAGCGCTGGCGCGCCGCGACGCCGCATCCGGTGCTGGCCGAGGCGCTGGGCCGGTGGGCCTACGAACGCAGCGACATCCACGATCACCTGGGGACAATCTTCGCCGAGACGGTGCGTGTCGGACCGCGCCTGATCGTCGAACTCGGCACCCGCGGCGGCATCTCCACCCTCGCCTTGCTGGCGGCGGCTGAAGTCGCCGACGCCCCCGTGCTCTCGGTGGATGTCGAAGACTGCGCCGGCGCCGACATGCCGCCACGCTTCCGACGCCGCTGGCATTTTCAGCTGGGCGACGATGTCGCCTTCGCCGGCGAGCCGTTCGAGCGATTCTGCGCCGCAAGGGGGCTGCCGCCGCTGGCCGACGTCATCTTCATCGACACCTCCCACGTCTACGAACACACCCGCGATGAGATCGACCGCTGGCTGCCGCGCCTGGCGCCGGGCGGGGCGATGATCTTCCACGACACCAACATGGGCGACTGGTACCGCAGCCTCGATGGCCAGGTGCGGCGTGGCTGGAACAACCAGCGCGGCGTGATCCGCGCCATCGAGGAGCGGCTCGGCCGCAACTACGACGCTGACGCCTACTTCGTCGACATCGCCGACGGCTTCCTGGTCGAGCACTGGCCGTGGTGCAGCGGGCTGACGGTGCTCCGCCGGATGGAGGCGCGGACGCCCGTCTAGCGGGCCCTCCCGGCCACCCGTCTCTTGACGACCCTTGGGGCATGGGCTGCAACGGCGGCTCATGACTTCCGCCACGACATCCGCTTCGGACCTCCTTCCGCTCGCCGCCGGATTTCCCGGCCCGGACCGCGACGCTTGGCTGGCGCTGGTGGAGAAGACACTGAAAGGCGTGCCGCTGGAGAGCCTGACCCGGCGCACGCTCGAGGGTCTGGCGATCGAGCCGCTCTACGAGGCGATGCCGTACGCCGCGCCGATCGTCCGGTCGGCGCCGGGCTGGGATGTGCGGACGCTGGTTCGCGAGCCGAATCCTGCGGGCGCAAACGTCGACGCCCTGTCCGAGTTGGCCCAGGGCGCCGACTCGCTGTTGCTGCGGGTGGATCCGAGTGGCCAGCGCGGGATCGCGGCAGGAAGCGCCGACGATGTGGCTCGAGTGCTGGAAGGCGTGCTGCTCGACGTCGCCCCGGTCGCCCTCGACGCCGGCTTCCTCGGGCCTAAGGCGGCCGACTGGCTGGGCGCGGCGGCCAAGGGCGCGCCGGCGGCGCAGCTGTCATTCCACGTCGATCCGCTGAGCGCGCTGGCGGTGTCTGGCGCCAGTCCCGGCCCGATCGAGGCGCACCTGATCGCCGCCGCCAGCTGCGCCGCGCGGCTGGCCGAGACCTACCCCAGGGCGAGCCTGTTCCTCGCCAGCGGGCGGGCGGCGCACGAAGCCTGCGGCGGCGAGGCGCTGGAGCTGGGCCTGGCGGCGGCCAGCGCGCTGGCCTACGCCAAGGCGATGGTCCGCGCCGGCCTGCCGATGGCGGACGCCTGGGGCCGCATCGTGGTCGGCCTTGCCGTCGACGCCGACCCCTTCATCGGCGTCGCCAAGCTGCGCGCCGCCCGGCGGATCTGGGCCCGGCTGGCGGGCGCCTGCGGCGCGGACGCCGAAGCGCGGATCGAGGTGCGCTCGTCCGGGCGCATGCTGACCCGCGCCGATCCCTGGACCAACATGATCCGCCTGACCGCCGCGGCCTTCGCCGGCGCCGTGGGCGGGGCGGATGCGGTGGCGCTGGGCGCCTTCACCGATGCGCTGGGTCCGCCGACCGCTTTTGCCCGGCGCCAGTCGCGCAATATCCAGCTGGTCCTCATGGAAGAGGCCAATCTGGGCCGCGTGATCGATCCGGCCGCCGGCAGCGGCTATGCCGAGGCGCTGAGCGACGAGTTCGCCCGCGCCGGCTGGATCCAGTTCCAGGCGATCGAGGCGGCTGGCGGCATGGTCAAGGCGCTAGAGAGCGGACTGATCGCCGATCTGGTCGCGCGAAACCGCGCCGAACTGGCCGCGCGCCTGGCCAGGCGCGAGCTGAAGCTGGTCGGCGTCACCGACTTCGCCGCCGAAGACCTCAAGCCCACCGAGATCGCGGCGCCAGCTGCGCATACCGCTAGCGCGCCCTCGCCGCGCCTGCCGGGCCCGGACAGCCGTTGTCCGCCGCTCGAGCCGATCGGAGTGGAGGACCTGACGTGAGCGTCTTCCCGGATTTCGCCAGGGTCGCCTACGACGACGCCTCCCCGCCGACCGCCGCCAGCAACGCCGAGCCCTGGGCGACGGCCGAAGGCATCGCGGTCAAGCCGCGCTATGAGGCGGCCGATATCGCCAGCCTCGACTTTATCGGCGGCTATCCCGGCCTCGCCCCCTATCTGCGCGGGCCCTACCCGACCATGTACGCCACCAACCCGTGGACCATCCGCCAGTACGCCGGGTTCTCCACCGCAGAGGAGTCCAACGCCTTCTACCAGCGCAATCTGGCGGCCGGGCAGATGGGGCTGTCGGTGGCGTTCGATCTGGCCACCCACCGCGGCTACGACTCCGACAACGAACGAGTGCGCGGCGATGTCGGCATGGCCGGGGTGGCGATCGACTCGATCCTCGACATGCGCACGCTGTTCTCCGGCATCCCGCTGGAGAAGATGAGCGTCTCGATGACCATGAACGGCGCGGTGCTGCCGATCCTGGCGCTCTACATCGTCGCCGGCGAGGAGCAGGGCGTCGCCCACGCCGCCCTCTCGGGCACGATCCAGAACGACATCCTCAAGGAGTTCCTGGTCCGCAACACCTACATCTACCCGCCCGGACCCTCGATGCGGATCGTTTCCGACATCTTTTCATACACTTCGCGCGAAATGCCGAAGTTCAACTCGATCTCGATCTCCGGCTACCACATGCAGGAAGCCGGGGCCTCGTTGGACCTGGAGCTGGCCTACACCCTGGCCGACGGGATCGAGTACATCCGCGCCGGCGTCGCGGCCGGAATGGCGGTGGACGTGTTCGCGCCGCGCCTGTCGTTCTTCTGGAACGCCGGCATGAACTACTTCATGGAGGTGGCCAAGCAGCGCGCCGCGCGGCTGCTGTGGGCCAAGCTGGTGCGCGAGGAATTCGCGCCGAACGACGGCCGCTCGTTGGCGCTCAGGGCTCACACCCAGACCAGCGGCTGGAGCCTGGCGGCGCAGGACGTCTTCAACAATGTCGCGCGCACCACGGTCGAGGCGATGGCGGCGCTCGGCGGCCAGACCCAGAGCCTGCACACCAACTCGCTCGACGAGGCCATCGCCCTGCCGACCGACTTCTCGGCCCGGATCAGCCGCAACACCCAGCTGTTCCTGCAGCACGAAGCCGGCATCACGCGCACCATCGATCCCTGGGGCGGCAGCTACTACGTTGAGCGGCTGACCTACGAGCTGGCGGCGCGGGCGCTGCATCACATCGCCGAGGTCGAGGCGCTGGGCGGCATGGCGGCGGCAATCGGCCAGGGCCTGCCGCAGCGGCGGATCGAGGAGGCCTCGGCCCGCACCCAGGCGCGGATGGACAGCGGCCGGCAGGTGCTGGTCGGCGTCAACCGCTTCCTGCCCGAGGCGCCTGACGACATTCCGCTGCTGAAGGTCGACAACTCCGAGGTGCTGCGGCGGCAGCTGGAGAAGCTGGCGCAGCTGAAGGCCGAGCGCGATCCGGCCGAGGTGGAACGCCGGCTCTCCGCGCTCACCGAGGGCGCCCGCGCCGGCGGCAACCTGCTTGAGCTCTCGGTCGACGCGGCGCGGGCCAAGGCGACGGTTGGCGAGATCAGTCTGGCGATAGAAAAAGTGTTCAACCGCCACGAGGCGAAGCCGAAGCTGCTGACCGGCGTCTATGCCGCCGAGGCTGGCGAAGGCCCCTCGATCTCCCGGGCGCGGATGATGGTCGCGGCGTTCCGGGAGGCCGATGGCCGCCCGCCGACGATCCTGGTCGCCAAGATGGGCCAGGATGGGCATGATCGCGGCCAGAAGGTGATCGCCTCAGGCTTCGGCGACCTCGGCTTTGCGGTCGATCCGGGGCCGCTGTTCGCCACCCCGGCCGAGACCGCCCGCCGGGCGGTGGCCGACAACGTGCACGTGGTGGGCGCCAGCTCCCTGGCCGCCGGCCACCTGACCTTGGTGCCCGAACTGCAGGCCGAGCTCAAGAAACTCGGCCGCGAGGACATCATGATCGTCGTCGGCGGCGTGATTCCGCCCGGCGACATCGAGGCGCTGAAAGTGGCCGGCGCCAGGCTGGTGTTCCCGCCGGGCACCGTCATCGCCGACGCCGCCATCGCCGTGCTGGAGGCGCTGAACGAGGAGCTCGGCTACAGCCAGGGCGAAGCGGCGTGATCTACGACTACGTCCGCCTGACGCTGGCGCGGGTTCCGACGCCGCACCAGGCGCTGGCGGCTTTCCTGCGCGGCTCGACCGGCGTCGTAGGTCAGTTCGCGCCACAGCTCGGCTGGGCGGGCAACGAGGCGGCCGTGCTGCTACGCGATCCATCCGGGCATACGCTGGAGGCGCCGGGCCTGATCGCCAAGACCAAGGTCGAGCGACTGACGCCGACTTTGCGCCCGGCCGGCGGTGCGACGCCGCGACCTGGCGGGATCTACGTGCACCGCTGGTTCGAGGTCGAGGCCGGCGCGGCCGACGAATTCGTCGAACTTTCGGGCCGGGGCTGGGAGCATTTCGAGGCCCAGTTCGACACCCAGATCTTCGGCCTGTTCCGCGCCGCCGCCTCGCCGGCGGACGCCGAGGCCGGAGTCCAGCGCCTGTTGCTGCTGACCCGCTACGCCGACCACGGCGTCTGGGAGGCTTCGCGCGATCCGACCAGCGATGCGATGCAGATCTTCGCCCGCCGCGCGCAGCTCACGCGCAGGTCCTGGGCCGCGAGCACCCTGCTGGTCGCGCCGGGCTGATCTCCCACCGCCCTAGGTGTTCGGAGCTACCGAAATTTCGGTGACGGCCCAGCCGTAGTTACGAATGCGCCATTCGTGACCTTCCTTCGTCAGGACGAAGCACCAGCCGCCGCTCTCCGTGAACGCCGTGCCGTCAATGAGGCCAGACCACTCCGTGGGAAGCGACAGAAACACTTGGTCGCCGGAGCGACTGAAGTTGTGCGGTTGGCTAAATCGGTGACGGAGCGCCGTCACACCGCTCAAATGGGCCTTCATTCCGAGCGCCCACGTCTCGACGGCCGCGTCGCCGGCGAACAGGTAGGGCGCGAAATTCTCAAGGATGGTCACGTCGCTGCCGGCAAACGCCTCCTCGGGCGAGCCGGCGCCGCCCGATGCAATGAACTCGGCGAGCCGTTCGACCGGATCCATCATAGCGCGATCAGGCTGCTCACTCTGGGCCATGGAGATCACCCGTCTGATGGAGAACGGCCCAACGGTAGCCGACCCCGACCGGTCCGCCGACCGGCGTCCAGCAGCCGCTGATCAGGCCGCGTCGGAGCCGCGCACCACACGCAGCCGGCCGCGCTCGCGAGAGTCCTCCGGCGCGTCACTCGGGGCCCAGCCGTGCTCCAACAGATCGTGCGCGACGTGCCAGGCGGTGGCGAGGAAGGCGTCCTCGAACATGCCCACCAACGCGGCGCGCGCCTCATCGGTCTGCGCCGCCCTGTGCAGCTCCAGCAGCGCCTTCAGGCGCGGCCGCAGCGCGTCGAACTCGATCGCGTCTGTGCTTTTGGAGATCATCCGTGCTCCAGGGCTTCGCCGGCGCGCAGCTGCTCGCGAAGGCGCAGGCGGTGGGCGCCCACCACACAGGCCTCCAGCATGCGCCTCAGCTCGTCGATCTCCGGGTCGCTCGCGTCGAACGTGGTCACCACCAGCCGCCGCAGCATGGTCAGCGTCGCGGGCAAGGCGTCCAAAGTCTCGCGGCGGACACGCGCCTGGGATTCAGGTTTCGCCATCAATGAACAACCTCCAGCCGGCGCGCGATCAGCCGGCGGCTTGAAGCCAGTTGGACGAAAGGCTTGAGGATGATCCGCGCGACATCGGCCGCGGCCAGCTCTTCGGTTGCGCCCACGGCGTCCTCGACCAGGGT
>Ga0302311_10002344_pt1 | contig 21574 bp, 12 predicted proteins | sample III_Palsa_N1_3_FD_200449 | JGI IMG/M metagenome (GOLD analysis project Ga0302311, IMG submission 200449) | Peat permafrost microbial communities from Stordalen Mire near Abisko, Sweden - III_Palsa_N1_3 | ecosystem: Environmental > Terrestrial > Soil > Palsa > Peat permafrost | place: Sweden... | reverse complement strand
AGCCCGCAGCAGGACCTGAATTCGCTCTCCAAGCTTCAGAATATCCCGATCACCGCCGGCAAGCCGGGTGACATGCAGATCCTGGGCGCGGTCAGCAGCATCAGCCGCGCGGACGCCGACGCGGTGGTCTCCCACTATGCCATCGAGCCCTCGTTCGACCTCTATGCGTCCAATCAGGACCGCGACCTGGGCGCGGTGGCGTCCGACATCCAGAAGGTGTTGAGGGATACCGCCAAGGACCTGCCCAAGGGCGCGACGGTCACCCTGCGCGGCCAGGTCCAGACGATGAACAGCGCGTTCAATGGCCTTTTCCTTGGGCTGCTGGGCGCGGTGGTGCTGATCTACCTGGTCATCGTGGTCAACTTCCAAAGCTGGATCGACCCCTTTGTCATCATCACCGCCCTGCCAGCGGCCCTGGCCGGCATCGTCTGGATGCTGTTCGCCACAGGCACGCCCCTGTCGGTTCCGGCGCTGACCGGGGCGATCATGTGCATGGGGGTGGCCACCGCCAATAGCATCCTGGTGGTCAGCTTCGCGCGTGAGCGGCTGGAGCACGGCGGCGATGCCCTTGTGGCGGCGATCGAGGCGGGCTTCACCCGTTTCCGGCCGGTGCTGATGACGGCGCTCGCCATGATCATCGGCATGGCGCCGATGGCGCTTGGTCTTGGCGAAGGCGGCGAACAGAATGCGCCATTGGGTCGGGCGGTGATCGGCGGCCTGATCTTCGCCACTGTCGCAACCCTCTTCTTCGTGCCTGTTGTGTTCAGCCTGGCGCACGGCAAGGCCAAGGCCGCCGTCCAGCCCGCGCCGCCGGCTCCCGATCCTGGTCTTGGAGAACTCTATGTCGGATGAGACCGAAGCCTCGCCCCCGCCGCGTCCGCCGCCGCGCTGGCTGAAGCCGGCGGGCCTGGCCGGCGTCTGCATAGCCGTCTTGTTGGTGGCCGGCGGCTTGGTGAGCCGCGGCCTGGCCAACCAGAAGGTGGCGCGGTGGACGGCGGAGACCATCGTCCCCACTGTCAATCTGGTCGCGCCCATGGCCGCCAGCGCGGATCAAGCGCTGACGTTGCCCGGCGATGTGCAGGCCAACGACAATGCCGTCGTTCACGCCCGCGTCAGCGGCTACCTCAAAAGTTGGTATGTGGACATCGGCGCGCAGGTTAAGGCCGGCCAGGCGCTGGCCGACATCGACACGCCAGACCTGGACCAGCAACTGGCCCGCGCCAAGGCCGAACTCGCCACCGCGCAGGCCAATCAGGCGTTGGCGGCCATCACGGCGGCCCGCTGGACCAGCCTGCTCAGCCGCGACGCCGTTTCCCACCAGGAAGCGGATGAAAAGACCGGTGATCTGGCCGCCAAGACCACAGCCACGGATGCAGCCCGGGCCGAGGTCCAACAACTCCAGGCGCTGGAGTCGTTCAAGCACATCGTCGCCCCATTCGCCGGCGTGGTCACCGCCCGCAATACCGACATCGGCGCCCTGATCGCCGCCGGCAATCCCAGCGATCCCGGCCTCTTCACTGTCGCCGACGTGCACGTCCTGCGCATCTATGTGCATGCGCCTCAAGCCTACGCCGCCGAGGTGAAGGCTGGCCAGGTCGCCACCCTGACCGTGCCGGAATATCCAGGCCGCGGTTTCCAGGCGACAGTGGCGAGCACCTCGGGCGCGATCGGCGCCCAGTCCGGCGCCCTGCTGGTCGAACTGCATGCCGACAACAGCGCCGGCCTGCTTAAACCCGGCGACTATGCCCAGGTGCGGTTCAACCTGCCCGTCGCGCCAGGCGGCGTGGTGTTGCCGGCCAGCGCCCTGATGTTCCGCCAGAAAGGCGATGCGGTGGCGACACTGGGGCCGGACAACCGGGTCCAGTTCAAATACGTCACCATCGCCCAGGATCAGGGCGCGACGGTTCAGATCGCCGCCGGCCTCAGCCCGAGCGATCGGGTCATCGACAATCCGCCGGACTCCATCGCCGACCATGATCGCGTGCGTGTCGCCGAGACGCCCAACGGCGGGGCCTCCGGCGCTCCGGCCAGCCAGGAGTAGAGCTTGAAACGCCTTGTCGCGCTCGCGACGACCGCGAGCCTGTCTGTCCTGAGTGCGTGCCAGCTCGCGCCCGCCTACGCGCCGCCGGTCACGCCGCCGCCGACCACGGCCTTCAAGGAAGACGGCGCCTGGACCACGGCTACGCCCGGGGATGCTGTCGAGCGTGGCGCCTGGTGGACCATCTTCCGCGACCCGGTGTTGAGCGGGCTGGAGCAGCGGGTGGACGCCGCCAACCCCAGTTTAGCCGAGGCGGTGGCGCGCTACGATCAGGCCAGGGCCTTCGCAGCCGAGGCCAACGCCAACCTCTATCCCGAACTGGACGCGACCGGCTCCGCGACCGGCAATCGCCAGTCCGACAACCGTCCGCTTCGCGGCGCCAATCAGCCCGATGAATACGGCGCCAACACCATCGGCGTGCAGATCGACTACGAACTCGACTTCTGGGGCCGGCTGCGCAACCTGGCCGCCGAGGGCAAGGCCGAGGCCGTCGCCTCAAGGGCGGATCTGGCGGTGGCGCGGCTGAGCCTGGAGGGCGAGCTGGCCGGCGATTACGTGGCGCTGCGAGGCCTCGATGACCAGGCTCGGCTGCTCGACGACGCTGTCGCCGCCTACACCCGCGCCTATGGTTTGACCAAGGATCGGCACGATTTCGGCATCGCCTCGGCCCTGGATGTCGGCCGCGCCGAGACCCAGCTGGACAGCGCCAAGGCCGAGCAATCCGACGTCGCCGCCCAGCGAGCCCTTTACGAGCACGCCATCGCCAGCCTGGTCGGCGAAACGGCGTCCAGCTTCAGCTTGGCGCCCACGCCCGCGGCGACCTTCCTGCCCAACCCGCCGGCCGGCCTTCCGTCTACGCTGCTACAGCGTCGGCCCGACGTGGCGGCGGCCGAACGGCGAGCCTTCGCCGCCAATGCCGGGATCGGCGTGGCTCGCGCCGCCTTCTTCCCGACCATCGACCTGGAGACCTTGGCCGGCTTCCAGAACACCGGCGGGACCAGTCTGCTCAGCGCGCCCAACAGCTATTGGACGCTCGGACCGTCGATGGCGCTGGCCCTGTTCGACGCCGGCAAGCGGCGCGCGCAGGAAAAAGCCGCCAAGGGCGCCTTCGCCGAGGCTAGCGCGCGTTATCGAGCCACGGTGCTGCGCGCCTTCCAGGATGTGGAGGACGCCCTGGCCAACGAGAATCATCTGGCCAAGGAGGCCGGGGATCAGGACGCGGCGGTCGCGGCCGCCAACCGCACCGAGGGCCTGGCGCTGGAGCGTTACAAGGCGGGGGCGGTCAACTATCTGGAAGTGGTGGTGGCGCAGACGGCGGCGCTCGACGCCCGTCGCAAGGCCGAGGATCTGCGCACACGCCGCCTGACCGCCAGCATCGATTTGATTCGCGCCACCGGCGGCGGATGGACCGCTTCGTCTTAGGCGCTGGCGACGGTCAATTGTCCCAGGCGAAGGCAAAAGGCCGAAGGCGCGTATCGCCGCGCTTGGCGGGCATGGCTGAACTCCCTCAATCATGAGTCAACGCCGACCGTCTCCTGGGGCTCAAGCTGATAGGATTAAGGAAACAGGCGGGGCGACAATGTCCCGCGCCGCGCGTTGTTCACAGTAGGTGGACGACGGAGTTTCGAATGGCCGAAGACGAACACAAGTCGCTCAAGGAGGTCGACCACGACCTCGCGGAGAAAGCCGATAAGCTGGAAAAGGAGATCGAGGCGGCCGAGGCCAAGCACCCGTCTTGCGCCGAACCCGCGGCCGACGAGGATAAGACCCCGCCGGCCTGACGGCATTAGGCGCCGCCCTCGCGCGCCTCGAACAGGACGACGGACCGGCCTTCGAGATCATAGGTCGCCTTGGCCGCCTCGGGCGCCTGGGTGTCCAGGTGGGTGTCCAGCGCGCGGGTCCAGCCGGCGCCCAGCGGCGACTCTGGCAAGGTCAGCTTGACCCCGTCCGCCCCGCCGTTGAAGGCCAGCAGCACCACGTCGCGCGGCGCATCCTGGTCCGCGGGCACGTCGATCAGCATGCAGAAGGCGTGCGCGCCTGCGTCCTCCCAGACGCCGGCGTCCATTTCCTTGGCCTCCGGCGTCAGCCAGGTCAGGTCGCGCGGGTTGTCGGGAAAATCGAGCCGGCCGAGGTAGCGGCCATAATGCAGAGCCGGGTGCTGGGCCCTCAGGCCGGTCACCAGTTTGGCGAAGGCGAGGATGGTCTCGCCCCGCTCGCCGATGTCCCAGTCCAGCCAGCCGATCTTGTCGTCGTGACAATAGGCGTTGTTGTTCCCGCCCTGGGAACGGCCGAATTCGTCGCCGGCCAGTAGCATCGGCAGGCCCTGGCTGAAGAACAGCGAGGCCAGGAGGTTACGGATCTGGCGAAGGCGAAGCGCGTTGACTTCTGGATCGTCGGTCGGACCCTCCGCCCCACAGTTCCAGCTGTGGTTGCTGTCCGAGCCGTCCTTATTGTCCTCGCCGTTGGCCTCGTTGTGCTTGTCGTTGAAGGTGACGAGGTCGTCGAGGGTGAAGCCGTCGTGCGCGGCGACGAAGTTGACGCTGGCGCGCGGGCGACGGCCCTGATGGTCGAAGATTTCTCCCGAACCCTGGACCCGCCGCGCCATGTCGCCCGCCGACGCTTCGCCCCGCCAGTAGTCCCGCACGGTATCGCGGAACTTGTCGTTCCACTCCGACCAGCCCGGTGGAAACCCGCCCACCTGATAACCGCCCGGCCCGATGTCCCAGGGCTCGGCGATCAGCTTCACCGATTGCAGGCAAGGGTCCTGGCTGCAGGCGACCAGGAAGCTGCTGCGAACATCGAACCCGCTGGGTTCGCGCGCGAGGATGGTGCCCAGGTCGAAGCGGAACCCGTCCACGTGGGTCTCCTGCACCCAGTAGCGAAGGCTATCCATGACCATCTGCAGCACCCTTGGATGCGACAGGTCGATGGTGTTCCCGGTGCCGGTGTCGTTGACGTAATAGCGCCGGTTGTCGGCCTGCGGTCGGTAGTAGCTGACATTGTCGATGCCCCGAAACGACAAGGTCGCGCCCTTCTCGTTGCCCTCGGCGGTGTGGTTGTAGACCACGTCCAGGATCACCTCGAGGCCGGCGTCGTGATAACGCGACACCATCTCCTTGAACTCGCGCAGGGTATCGGGTCGGTGAGAGGCGTAGCGCGGATCGGGCGCGAAGAAGCCGATCGAGTTGTAGCCCCAGTAGTTTCGGAGGCCCTTCTCGAGCAGGTAGCTGTCATCGAGGAAGGTGTGAATCGGCAGCAACTCCACCGTTGTCATCCCCAGGGCTTTGATATGGTCGATGACAGACTGCTGCGCCATGCCGGCGTAGGTGCCGCGTAACGCCTCCGGGACCCCGGGATGGCGTCGGGTGAGACCCTTGACGTGGGCTTCGTAGACCACGGTCTTTTCCCAGGGCGTGAAGTTTTGCCGGGGGGCGCCGCTCCAGTCGAAGTTGGAGTCGACCACCACGCATTTGGGGACGAAGGGCGCGCTGTCCCGCTCGTCGAAGCTCAGGTCCTCTTCCTCGGCGCCGATGGTGTAGCCGTAGCAGGCGTCATCCCACTGGATCTCGCCAGTATGGCCCCGGGCGTAGGGGTCGAGCAGCAGCTTGTTGGGATTGAACCTGTGGCCGGCCTCCGGCTCGTACGGACCGTGCACCCGATAGCCATAGACCTGGCCCGGCTGGATGCCTTCGACATAGCCGTGGAAAATCTGGTCGGTGTAGTCGGGCAGGGTGATGCGCCCGATCTCCTCGCGCCCCTCAGGATCGAACAAGCACAGCTCGACCCGGGTCGCGTTGGCCGAGAACAGGGCGAAGTTCACGCCCCCGCCGTCGAAACTCGCGCCGAGGGGGTGGTTCGATCCGGGCCGCACGGCGAAGGTGGACGTCATGCGGCCTCTTTGATGAGCAGGGTTGGGTCGAGCATGGATGAACGGTTCGGCGTTCCAATTGTTGCAGCCTGGCGGGGTTTGTTAGATCGTCGGTCTACGGATCGACAATTCATGCGCCCGCCTCGACGAAGACCGGTCCGGCCTCGAACAGGCCGGAGGCGAACCGCCAGACGCCGTCGATCTGAACTTCGGTGTCCGCCCACCAGTCCGCATCCGGCGTGGCGCCCAGGTCTTTGACGGCCGCCGCGGCATGAAGGATCGCCGCCACGCTGATGCGCCGACCATCCAGGCGCCGCGTAAAGGCGAGGATGTGGCCGGCGCGCTCGCCGCGCGTGGGAAGGGACTCCGGAGCGCCAGTCGTGAACAACGCCGGGTCCGCGCGGCGCAAGCTCAGTAGCCGGAGGATCAGCGCCTGTTTCGCCGCGCCGCTTGTCCAGTCGGTTGACCTTTCCGCCAACAGCCGCGCGCGCAGGTCGTAGTCCACCGGCCGGCGATTGTCGGGGTCGACCAGGGAGAAGTCCCACAGCTCGCCGCCCTGATAGAGGTCGGGAACGCCGGGCCAGGTGCAGCGGAGCGCGGTCTGGACCAGGCCGTTGATCGCCCCGGCCGGCGCGATGCGGGCGACAAAGGCCGCCAAGCTTTCCAGAAAGGCGCTGGATTGGTCTGGGTCCAGCAGTCGGCGCAGCCAGGCCTGGTTGACGGCCTCGTAGTCGGCGTCCGGGACGGCCCAGGAGGACCGCAGCTTGGCCTCGCGCAGGGACTTCTCCCGCCAGCCGGCGATCCGCTTGGCGAAGGCGGCCAGGCCAGCCCGGTCGTCCGCCGCCAATGTCAGCGGCCAGGCGCCGACCAGAGTCTGGAACAGGGCGTAGGCGTCGTCCTTGGCGATGCCGTCGTCTTCGAGCATGGCGAACCAGACCCTGACGGTTGCGCGCCAGGTGTCTGGCAGCTCGCTCAGCACCGCCAGGCGGGCGCGGACGTCCTCGCCCCGTTTGTGGTCATGCGTGGCGGTGGTCAGCATCGCGTATGGCGCGGCGCCTGCTCGGGCTTGCCCCGATGCCAGAAAGGCCTCGACTGGCGTGGCCAGATGGCCGGCCTCGAACCCGACATCGTTGCGCGAGAGCAGACGGCTGTAACGATAGAAGGCGGTGTCCTCGACCGCCTTGGCCGCGACGGGCGCCGCCAGCTGGTTCAGCCGCCGTATCGCCTCCGCGCGGTCAGCCTCGTCTCCGCCATGACCATCGAGGACCGTCTGGATGAAATCCAGGCTGGGCCGATCCGCCGGCAGGGCTTTCCGCGCCGCATCCAGGGCCGCGACCATAGCCGGCTCAAGCTCACGCGGAGCGCCGACCGCATAGCTGCGATAGACGCCCAGCCGGCTGATCAGCCCGACCAGCGTGCGCCGTAAGGTCTCGGCGCCCAGATCGCGGGTCGCCGGGTCGGCCGCGGCCACCAAAGCGAAGGCCCGCGCACAGGCGGCAAGCTGGCCGGCGAATGCGGTCTGGAGGATTTCCGGCCGCGCGACGGCCTCCTCCACGGCGAAGTCGGCCGATCGTCCCGAGACCGTCTCCCAGAATTCGTCCAGCACCGCCTCGCCCTCGGCGTCGTGCTGCACCGCGCTGACCTGGTTCATGAAGTCGTAGCCGGTCGTGCCGTGTACGGGCCAGGCCGGTTCCAGCGCCTCGCCGTGGCCGAGGATTTTCTCGACCACCACATAGGGTCCGTCCCGAGGCGCATCCTCGGGCCGGCGTGGTGTGAGCTTGTCGAACCGATCCTTGAGCTTGCCCAGATAGGCGGTCGGATCGGCCAGGCCGTCGACATGGTCGATCCGCACGCCGTCGATCAGACCCTCGGCATAGAGCCGCAGGGTCACGGCGTGCACCTGCTCGAACACAGCCTCATCTTCAATGCGTAGCCCGGCCAATTCGTTGACGTCGAAGAACCGCCGCCAGTTGATCAGGTCCCCCGCCGTCCGCCACCAGGCGAGACGGAAGTTTTGTCGTTCCAGCAAGGCATGCAGCGCGCCCGGCTCCTGCCAGCGGGCCAGGTCCGCCTTCGCCGGCGCCGCGCCGCCGGCGATCTCGGCATAGTCTTGCGGGCGGATCGGCATCCGATGCGGGCCATAGGCGATGGCGAGCTTGCCGAGCGTCTCGTCCCAGATCAGCGCCAGGCCGCCGGCCGCGAGCGCCTCGCCATAAGGGTCGCCCAGCGTCGGGACCAGAACCTTGCCGTCCGTACCCGGATTATCGAAATCGATGTCGAACAGGCCGGCGTGCGCGCTGTCCCGGCCATTCTCCAATACGTCCAACCAGAACCGGTTGTCCGCCCCGCCCACCGCCATATGGTTGGGCACGATGTCGACGATCAGGCCTAGGCCCGCCGCCTTCGCCGCCTCGGCCAAGGCCCGAAACCCAGCCTCGCCGCCCAGCTCCGGATTGATCCGCCCTTGGTCGATGACGTCATAGCCATGCATCGAGCCGGCGCGAGCCATCAGGATGGGCGACAGATAGAGGTGGCTGACGCCCAGGGCGGCGAAATAGTCCACCCGAGCGCCAGCATCCGCGAAGGTAAAGTCCTTATGCAGCTGCAGCCGATAGGTCGCCGAGGGTATGGTCGACCGCGTCGTCACGATTTGCGTCCTCGCGCCTGGTTCAGCGCCTTGAGCCGGGCGATGGCCTTCGGCTGGTCCAGACCATTGCCGGGCGGCAGGCGGCGACGCCAGTTGGGGTGCGGGTCACTGAGGCCCGGCAGGTTGGGCTGCTCCACCTCGCCCAGGATGTCTTCCGTGGCGATCAGCGCCAGGTCGCAGTCCGCGCCGGCGACATGGACCAGGGCGGCGTCGACCACCTTGTCGGTCTGGCCCGGCCCAGGCTTGGGGCCATGCGCCGCGCCAGACTTGAGCATGGCGCGCCAGAGCCGGCCTGCGTCCCTGTCGCGGTCCAGTCGGGAGGCGGTTGGGTTGGGATCGGCGCCGATCTGCTCGCGCCAGTCGATGTCGCGCCCGCGCCACCAGCCGGCGACGGTGGGCAGGTCGTGGGTGGTGGTCATCGCCGCCGCCCGACGTCCCCAGCGGCTCGGCGCGCGGAATTCCCCGGCCTTGGTCTGCTCGAACCATAGCACCCGCATGCCAGCCAGACCCGCCGCCGTGGTGCGCGCCCGAAAACCCGGCGGCACCGTGCCCAGGTCCTCACCGATGACGATGGCGCCACGGCGGTGCGACTCCAGGGCCAGCAGACGCAACAGGTCCTCGAACGGATAATCGAGATAGGCGCCTTCCGACGCCTTGGCGCCCTCGGGCGTCACCCACAGATGCTCCAGCCCGATGGCGTGATCGATCCGCACGCCGCCCGCATGCCGCAGGGCCGCGCGCAGGGTGGCGAGGAAGGGCTCGTAGCCTTGTGTGCGCAAAGCCGTCGGCGAAAAGGTGGTCAGGCCCCAGGTCTGGCCGTCGTGAGCCAACAGGTCCGGCGGTGCGCCGATGCTCACGCCGGTTAGCACGTCCGTTGGCCGGCTCCAGGCGTGGCTGCCGGCGCCGTCCATGCCGACCGCGAGATCGGAGATCAGCCCCACCGCCATCCCGGCGCTTCTCGCCGCGCCCTGCGCCACGCCGGCCGCCTGGTCCACGCGCCATTGCAGGAAGAGCTGGAACTCGACCTCGGGATCGCCCGCGGCGAGCGCCTGCACGGCGGCCGACTGGACGTCATCGTATCCGTCCGGCCAGTCGCGCCAATGATAGAGGCCGCGCGGGCGAAACCGGGCGTCCAGCACCTCGAACCGAGCATGGGACAACAGCGGCGCGCCACTCGCTTGAACGAAATCCTCAAACACCGCCCGATCATCGCGAGATCCGCAAAAGGCCGCATAGTCCTCTCGCAACGCCCGCATCTTCCGCTCGGCGCCGCCCAGCCAGTCGATCAGGGGGGCGGGCTTTGCCGGATCACGCGGTCCCGCTGGTGCGTAGAGGGGGTTGAGGAACAGCCGAGTGGAGGGTCCATAAGGCGCGTACCGGCCAAGGTCCGCCGTGAACAGGGCGTGGGTCGGGCTGACCGCCACCGCATCCGCGCCGCGCTCGCCCAGCGCCGTTGCAAATCGCGCCAGGTCGCCGAAATCGCCGAAGTCGCCACCGTTGTTGAGGCTGTAGAGCTGGGCCGCCACGCCCCAGGCTTTGCGGCCGCCGGTCAGGTCGGCGATATCCAGGGCGCGGGTGGGGGCGACCGCCAGGATGGTCGAGCCCTCGTCCGTCTCCAGCCGGTGGTAGCCGATCCGCATCGGCGCGCGGAAGGCGACATGGCCGGCGCCGTCCCGCGTCAGCGCCACGTCCAGCCGCTCGCCGGTCTCCAACGTCAGCACCGCCTTGCCGGGCTTCCCGGTCAGTCGAACAGGCCTGCCACGCGCGGCCGTGACCAGCGACGGGCGGCTGCGATGCGCGACGGCGAGGGCTTCAAGACTGTGCGCCAGCTCTCCTTTGGAACCGGCCGGCAGGTTCAGCGCCGCCAGGAGGACGCACAGGGTCTCGTCGGACACGGTGCGCGGCTGCCCGCGATAGTCGGTCCAGGCGACGGCCAAGCCCGCCGCCTTGGCCAGATCCCGCAGCCCCTGATCCTTCAACGTCTGGCCGCTCACGGTTGGATCCAGGCGAGGGTGGTGAAGGGCGGGACTTCGCCGTCGGGCCGCGCACCGATCAGCGGCGGCGTCTCTGGCAAGTCCGCGCCGACGCTGGTTGATCCAAGGTTCATGGCGATGGTCAGGATCGCGCCGTCCGCCAGCCGCCAGCGCGCGAGGACGGCCTTATCATCCCACACGATGGCGTTGATCGACCGGCAGCCCTTTAGCCTCGGCGCGATCAGGTCGCGGCGCAAAGCCAACAACTCTCCGACCAGTGCACGCCACTCGTCCGCGTCCGGAGCATCGGCGGTCCAGCGCGAGGCTTCGAAGGTGGAGGCGGCGTTGGGGTCCGGGATATTGTCGCGGGCGGTCTCGTCGGAAAAGCCGGGCTGGCCGGTGAACTCGCGCCGCCGGCCTTCGCGCACGGCCTTGGCCAGGTCGCCGTGAAAGTCGGTGAAGAACAGGAAGGGTTCGCGCGCGCCGACCTCCTCGCCCATGAACAGCATGGGAATTTGCGGGCAGAGCAGCAGCAGCGTCGTGGCCGCCTTCAGGGCGGCGGGGCCGGCCAGGCGCGTCAGCCGCTCGCCCAGGGCGCGGTTACCGACCTGGTCGTGGTTCTGCAGGAAGCTGACGAAGGCGGTGGGGGCAAGGGCGCCGCTAGGCTCGCCGCGCGGGCGCCCCAGGTTGGCTGACTCCTCACCCTGATAGACGAAGCCCTCGGCCAGGCATCGCGCCAGCCTGCGCGCGGGATGATCGGCGAAGTCGCGATAATAGGTCTGGGTCTCACCGGTCAGCAGGACGTGCATCACATTGTGGAAATCGTCGTTCCACTGGGCGTCGAAGCCCTCGGTCAGCAGTTTGGCGTCGTTCTTCTCATTCTCGACCACCAGATGGACCTGGCGCCCGGGAAGCCGCGCGCGGACCTCGGCGGCCACCTCGACCAGCCAGCTCCGATCCAGGATTTGATGCACCGCGTCCAGCCTGAGACCATCGAAGCGAAAATCCTCCAGCCAGTAGAGGGCGTTCTCGGTGAAGAAGCGGCGGATAGCCGGCTTGTGGAAGTCGATCGCCGCGCCCCAGGGGGTGTGTTTCGCCTCGTCGAAGAAGGTCGGCGCATAGCTGGACAGCCAGTTCCCCTCCGGTCCGAAGTGGTTGTAGACCACGTCCAGGAAGACCATCAGGCCCAGGCCGTGCGCCTCGTCGACCAGGGCGCGCAGGTCGTCGGGCCGGCCATAGGCGCTGGCGGGCGCGAAGGGCAGGACCCCGTCGTAGCCCCAGTTGTGGGCGCCGGCGAAATCGCCGATCGGCATCAGCTCGATCGCCGTGACGCCCAGATCGGCGATGGCCTTCAGCCGCTCCCGCACGCCCTGAAACCCGCCGAGGATTCCGGCGTGAAGTTCGTAGAGAACCGTCTCTTCCCAAGGCCGCCCAGCCCAGCCGGGATGGCGCCAGACATAGGCGCCGGGATCGATCACCTCGCTGGGGTCATTGACATCCTGGGGCTGGAATCGAGACGCCGGATCGGGAACACGCCGGCCATTCACCTCGAAGCGATAGCGGGCGCCCGCGCGCGCCGGCGCGGAGCCGCTCCAGAAACCGTCGGCGTCACGGGTCAGCGCAATCAGGCCCTGGCCTTCGATCGCTACCCCAACCGCCTTCGCGGACGGCGCCCATAGCTGGAAGGTTGTGTGGTCGCCGTCCAGTCGAGGTCCGAATCGATTGCCGCTCGCGCTCATTGCTCCCGCCGCTTGAGCACCAGGGCGGCGAGCGGCGGCAGGGTCAGGTTCAAGGACCAGTCCCTGCCGTGGGCGGGAACTTGCTCGGCCTCGACGCCACCGGCGTTGCCGACATCGGAGCCGCCATAGACGCCGGCGTCGCTGTTCAACAGTTCGGTCCAGAAGCCCTGTTCAGGCACACCGACGCGGAAGTCGTGGCGAACCACCGGGGTCATGTTCAGCAGCACCAGGACGCTCTCGCCGCTTTTGGCGCGGCGCAGATAGGCGAAGGCGCTGATGGCGGCGGCGTCGCCGATCACCCACTCGAAGCCCCAGGGCTCGCAATCGCCCTCGTGCAGGGCCGGCTCGGCGGCATAGAGTCGGTTCAGGTCGCCGACGATCCGTTGCAAGCCCGCATGGCCGGGATCGTTCAGCAGGCCCCAGTCGAGCTGGCCGTCGTGGTTCCACTCGTGGCGCTGGCCGAGCTCGCCGCCCATGAACAGCAGCTTCTTGCCCGGGTGGGTCCACATGAAGCTGAAATAAGCGCGCAGATTGGCCAGCTTTTGCCACGCGTCGCCGGGCGCGCGCTGATAGAGCGAGCCTTTGCCGTGCACGACTTCATCGTGAGACAGGGGCAGGACGAACTTTTCGGAGAAGGCGTAGACCATGCCGAAGGTCATGTCGTGATGCTGGTAGGCGCGGTGGATCGGGTCCTTGCCGAAATAGGTCAGGGTGTCGTGCATCCACCCCATGTTCCATTTGTAGTCGAAGCCCAACCCGCCCTCGGCTACCGGCTTTGAGACGCCCGGCCAGGCGGTGGACTCCTCGGCGATGGTGACGGCGCCAGGACAACGTTCGTGAACCACCTCGTTGAGGCGCTTGATGAAGGCGATCGCCTCCAGATTCTCCCGGCCGCCATAGATGTTGGGATGCCATTGCCCGGCCTTGCGGGAATAGTCGCGGTAGAGCATCGAGGCCACCGCATCGACCCGCAGGCCGTCGATGTGGAAGGTCTCCAGCCAGAACAGGGCGCTGGCGATCAGGAAGCCCTGAACCTCGGTGCGGCCAAGGTTGAAGATCAGGGTGTTCCAGTCCTGGTGGAAGCCCTCGGTCGGATCGGCGTGCTCATAAAGATGGGTGCCGTCGAACTGGGCCAGGCCGTGGACGTCGGTGGGGAAGTGAGCCGGCACCCAGTCCAGGATCACGCCCAGACCCTTGGCGTGGCAAACGTCGATGAAGCGCGCGAGATCCTCCGGCCGGCCGTAGCGGGCGGACGGCGCGAACTGCGACAGCGGCTGGTATCCCCAGGAGCCGCCGAACGGGTGCTCCATGATCGGCATGAGCTCGATGTGGGTAAAGCCGAGCCCAGCGGCATAGTCGATCAGCCGTTCCAGTCCGGCCCAGTTGAGTATGCCGCTCGGATCGCCCTCGGGCCGCATCCAGGACGACGCTTGGACTTCGTAGATGGACATGGCCGCGTCCGGCGCCTGCCGCGCGCCGCGCGCCGTGAGCCAGGCTTCGTCCGTCCACTGAAAGTCCGGCAGGGCGGCGACCACCGAACCGGTGGCGGGCGGGTGTTCGGTACGGCGGGCGAGGGGGTCGGCCTTCAGCGGCAGGGTCTCGCCGCCCGGCCCGACGATCTCATATTTGTAGATCTCGCCGGCGGCCAGCCGTGGGATGAACAGCTCCCACACGCCCGCTTCCGCGCGCAGGCGCATGGGGTGGCGGCGGCCATCCCAGCTGTTGAAGCTTCCGACCACCGAGACGCGGCGCGCATTCGGCGCCCAGACCGCGAACCGCACGCCGTCGACGCCCTCGAACGTCACGGGCGCGGCGCCCAGCCGCTCTGACAGCTTCCAGTGCGCGCCCTGGCTGAACAGATGCAGGTCGAGGTCACCGAGAACCAGGCCGAAGCTGTAGGGATCCTCGGTCTCCTGCACGCCCAACGGCCATTCGATCCGTAGCCGATAGGGCGCCGACCCAGACGCGACGCCTGAGAAGAAGCCTTCGCCGCCTTCGGGCGTCAGGTCGGCGATCACCTGGCCGGTCTTACGATCCAGCACCTGCACGGCGCTGGCGCCCGGCTGCAGCGTACGGACGATCCGCCCCGCCGGACCCACATGCGGACCGAGGATGGCGAAGGGGTCGGCGTAGCGGCCGGTGATCAAGGCCTCCACGACGGCGGGCTCAAGCTGCACGGGCGGGGCGGACGGCGGAGCGTTCGCCGCTGAACGACGGGGTTTTGCGGGCGGCTTGATGCCGGCGTCGGAGCTGCTCATCGGCGCGGCGCCTCCAGAACCTGTGCGGCCAGCCCGGCCAGCCCGCGCAAGGGGATCGGCAGCCATTCGGGGCGGTTGGCCGCCTCGTAGGCGACCTCGTAGGCGGCCTTCTCCAGGGTGAAGAGGTCGATCAGCCGCCGGTCGAGGTCCGGCAGTATGCCCTTGGTCGCCTCCGCATAGCCCTCAAGGAAGGCCGCCTCCGCCTCGCCGCGGAAGCGTTGCAGCAGCTCGTCGGCCCTGGATTCGACCGCCGCGCCGCCGCTGGCCTTGGCGTTGCGCGCAACTTGAGCGGCGGCATAGTCGAAGGAGCGGATCACCCCGGCGACGTCACGGGCGGGACTGAGCTTGGCTCGTCGCAGCTCCAGGGATTTGCTGGGCTCGCCCTCGAAGTCGATGATCTGCACGTCCGGCCCGGCCACCAGCACCTGGCCCAGATGCAGATCGCCGTGGATGCGGATGCGCAGGCTGTCCTTGCCGCTTTGAACAAGGCCATCCAGCCGCTTCAGCAGTTGGTCGCGCTTGGCCGCCAGGGTCTTGGCGAGCGCGGCGTCTTCGGTGAGCATGCCTTGGCGTTCGGCGATGATGTCGATGGCATGGCCCACCTCGCCTCGCACCTGCTCCAGCCAACCGTCCAGATCGGCCGCGTCCGCGGTCTCCGGCGCGAAGTCCGCATCGTCGGAGGGCTGGGCCAGAATGGCGTGCATCTCGCCGAGCCGGCGCCCCAGGGTCCGGGCGAAGGCGCCATAGGGGGCGAACACAGACGTCTGGTCGTGGCGATAGGGCGTCGCGCCCTCGTCGAGAGTCCGGCCCAGGGCGCCAAGCGTCCAGGTCCAGCCGTCGCCCTGGTTGTCGACGAACCGCTGGGCGATGGCGAGGGCGTAGGGAACGCCGTCCTTGTCCTCACGGACGATGTCGCCCAGCAGGGCCGGCGAGCCGGTAAAGCCTCGCTCGGTCAGCACGCGGGTCATCTCGGCTTCCGGATGGATGCCGGGCACGAGATGGCGGAACAGCTTGATCACCGCCTCGCGGCCGACCAGCAGGGTGGAGTTGGTCTGCTCCGCGCCGGGCCAGTCGATCGGCGTCTCGTCGGTCACCTTCAGGTCGCGAATGGCGCTGGTGGGCCGGCAAACGATGCGCCCGCCGCTGGCCAGGTCGACCACCGTCTTGTTCTTCAGTCCACGGATCATCGCCAGCGGCAGGACGGGAGAGGCGAAGGCGTCGGTGAGCAGGCCGACGCGCCGGCCGCGCCGCACGCGGCTCAGCGCCAGCGGCGCCTCGAATGGATGCGGCGGCGCGTCTTCCCAGGCCACGGTCAGCGGCAGGGCGTAGCGTTCGCGCTTGTCGCCGGCCTGGACGCACAGCTCGGCGAACAGCGCTTCCTCGCCCGCGCCCGGCACGGCGTCGAACGCACTGATCGTCACCTCGGTGATCGCCTTGTCCTTGTTCTGGAACCAGCGCCGGTGGGCGAGATAGTTCGGCAGCAGCTCCTGTTCGAGAATGGCCTTGGACGGGCCGGCGACGATGTCCTGCATGCCGTCGCGCAGGACGAAGGTGTGGTGCTCGACCACCGGCCCCGCGGTCGCGGAGCTCCAGGCCGGCGCCTCCGCCGCCTGGCTGAGCAGGAACCAGGAGAAGCCGTAGGGCGGCAGGGTGAGCAGATAGGTCAGCTGGCCGATCTGCGGGAAGGGGGTGCCGCCGGACAGCTCCACCGGCGTGCGGCCAGCGAACTCGCTGAGATCCAGCTCCACCGCCTGCGCCGAGCGCGAGACATTGGCCACGCACAGGATGGTCTCGCCGTCGTATTCGCGCAGATAGGCCAGCACCTTGCGGTTCATGGGCCGCAGGAACCGCTGGGTCCCGCGCCCGAACGCCTGGTGCTGCTTGCGCACCGCCAGGGTCCGGCGGTTCCAGTTCAGCAGCGAATGCGGGTCGCGCCACTGGGCTTCCACATTGATCGCCTGGAAGCCGTAGAGGGCGTCCTGATTGGCCGGCAACACCAGGCTCGAGGGGTCGGCCCGGGAGAAGCCGCCGTTGCGGTCGCTGGACCACTGCATCGGCGTGCGTACCCCGTCCCGGTCGCCCAGGTGGATATTGTCGCCCATGCCGATCTCGTCGCCATAGTAGAGCACCGGTGTGCCCGGCATGGTCAGCAGCATGCAGACCATCAACTCGATCCGCCGCCGATCCCGCTCCAGCAGCGGCGCCAGGCGGCGGCGGATGCCGAGGTTGATCCGCGCCCGGCGGTCGGAGGCGTAGGTCTCCCAGAGGTAGTCGCGCTCCCTATCGGTGACCATCTCCAGGGTCAGTTCGTCGTGGTTGCGCAGGAAGATGGCCCACTGGCAGGTGTCGGGGATCGCCGGGGTCTGGCGCATGATGTCGGTGATCGGAAACCGGTCTTCCTGCGCGATGGCCATGTACATCCGCGGCATCAGCGGGAAGTGGAAGGCCATGTGGCATTCGTCGGCGTTGACGCCGAAATAGGCCTGGGTGTCCTCGGGCCACATGTTGGCCTCGGCCAGCAGCAGCCGGTCGGAATATTTGCTGTCCAGCGCCGCGCGGATCTTGCGCAGGATGTCGTGGGTCTCAGGCAGGTTCTCGTTGGAGGTGCCGTCGCGCTCGATCAGATAGGGGATGGCGTCTAGCCTCAGACCATCGATGCCCAGGTCGAGCCAGAAGTTCATCACCGAGATCACCGCTTCGAGCACGCGGGGATTGTCGAAGTTCAGGTCTGGCTGGTGCGAGTAGAACCGGTGCCAGAAATAGGCCTTGGCCTCCTCGTCCCAGGTCCAGTTGGACTTCTCGGTGTCCAGGAAGATGATCCGCGTGCCCGCATAGGACTTGTCGGTGTCGGACCAGACGTAGAAGTCCCGCGCCGCCGAGCCCGGCCTGGCCTTGCGGGCCTTCTGGAACCAGGGGTGCTGGTCGGAGGTGTGGTTGATGACCAGTTCGGTGATCACCCGGATGCCGCGCTTGTGGGCTTCCTTGATGAAGCGTTTGACGTCGGCCATCGTCCCATACTCGGGATGCACGCCGCGATATTCGGCGATGTCATAGCCGTCGTCTCGGCGGGGCGAGGGGTAGAAGGGCAGCAGCCACAGGCAGTTGACGCCCATCTCGGCCAGGTAGTCCAACCGCTGGATCAGGCCGGGGAAGTCGCCGACGCCGTCGCCGTTGGAGTCAAAGAACGACTTCACATGCAGCTGATAGATGACCGCGTCCTTGTACCAGAGCGGGTCGGCGATGACGGGGGGAATGTCTCGGGCCATGTGTTTTTACGCCTCCCCGCCGATACGCCAGATCGCGTAGGGACGCGCGGGTTCGAGCCGCAGGTGTTGGATCTTGCCGGTCCAGCGGAACCTGTGGCCGTCGATCAGGTCGTGAACGTCGATCCCGTCCCAGTCCCGCAGGCCATGCAGCCACAGCGGGATCTCGATATCGGCTTCCTGAGCGGTGAAGGGATCGAGGCTGATGGCGACCAGGACGCGCCCGGTCTCGCCTGGCGCGATCTTGGAGAAGTAGAGGATCTGGTCGCTGTAGGCGGCGTGGAACTCGATGCCCAGATGGGTCTGCAGCGCCGGCTGCTCGCGGCGGATGCGGTTCAGCGCGGTGATCTCATCGACGATGTCGCCGGGCGCACGGTCGGGCCGCGGGCGGATCTCGTACTTCTCGCTATCGAGATATTCCTCGCGCCCGGGCAGGGCGGCGGATTCACACAGCTCAAAGCCGGCATAGACGCCGAACAGGCCCGACAGGGTCGCCGCCAGCGCGGCCCGGATCAGGAAGCCTGGCCGGCCCGACGACTGCAGGAAATAGGGATCGATGTCCGGCGTGTTGACGAAGAAGTGCGGGCGGAAGAAGTCCCGCACCGGGGTCTGGGTCAGCTCGGTCAGATAGGCCTGGAACTCCGCCTTGGTGTGGCGCCAGGTGAAGTAGGTATAGGACTGCGAGAAGCCGACCTTGGCCAGGTGATACATCGGCTTGGGCCGGGTGAAGGCCTCCGACAGGAAGATGGCCTCGGGATAACGGGCCTTCACCTCGGCGATCATCCACCGCCAGAAGGGCAGAGGCTTGGTGTGGGGGTTGTCGACCCGGAACACCTTCACGCCCTGGTCCGCCCAGAACAGCACCACGTCGCGCAACGCTTCCCAGAGGCCGGGCACGGCGGCCTCGGCATAGAAGTCGACGTTGACGATGTCCTCGTACTTCTTCGGCGGGTTCTCGGCGTACTTCAGCGAGCCGTCGGGGCGCCAGTCGAACCAGCCCGGGTGCTCCTTAAGCCACGGATGGTCGGGCGAGCATTGGATCGCGAAGTCCAGCGCGATCTCCAACCCGTGCTCGCCAGCCGCGACCAGCAGCGCCTTGAAATCGTCCAGCGCGCCGAGCTCGGGATGGATCGCCGTGTGGCCGCCCTCGGCCCCGCCGATCGCATAGGGGCTGCCGACATCGTCCGGGCCGGGGGTCAGGGTGTTGTTCTTGCCCTTGCGGTTGGCCAGGCCGATGGGATGGATCGGCGGGAAATAGAGGGTGTCGAATCCCATGGCCGCGATGTGCGGCAGGCGGTCGATGACGTCGGCGAAGGTCCCGTGGCGCGCCGGATCGTCCGTCTGCGAGCGCGGGAAGAGTTCGTACCAGCTGGAGAAGCGCGCGGCCGGCCGCTCCACCTCAACCGGCTGGATGAAGCTCTCGGTGAGGAAGGCGTGGTCGTCCGCCTCCGCCATGGCCGCCGTCAGGCCGTCGTCCAGCAGGGTCGTGGCCGGGCCTTCATCCAGGGCCGCGAGGGCTGCCGTGATCGTCTCCGCCGCGGGACCCGCGGCGCGCGCGCGCGCGGCCTCCAGCAGCTGGCGGCCTTCCATCACGTCCAGGGTCAGGTCCTGGCCGGCGTCGCGCTTCTTGCCCAGGTCGCGGACAAAGCCGCCCCAGACATCCAGCCAGGCCTGCAATTTGAGCTGATGGCCGCCCAGGCGCGCAAATTGAACCTCGCCGGTCCAGACGTCGTTCGGTCCGGCAATGAGGGGATGAGAGGCCCACGCCTCCTCGCCGTTGGCGCGGATCAGGATGGCGGCGGCGAGCTTCTCGTGGCCATCGGCGAAAATGTCGGCGGTGACTTCGATCCCTTCGCCAACGGTGGTCTTGGCGGCGAACGCTCCGTGATCGACCGAGGGGGAAAAGCCGGCGATGACGACCCGCGCCGATGGCGAGGCTGCCTGCGCGGCGCTCGGGCGCGTGCAACCTGGCGCGGCCCCTGGAGAGGGTGCGGCGCCGGACGGATCGACGACAGGGGTGCGCCGGTCTTTTGCGACCGTCGCGGATTTTTTGGAAGCCATGGCGCTCGCGGGGGTGGTTACGCTTGCTCAAACAGCCGGGCCGGCGGAGCGTTCCCTCGAATCCGTAAGGTTGATGATTTGATTTGAGAATGACTGCGCGCCGTGCACAGCCGGCATCATTCCCTTTGGTGGCAAGGGATTCGCGCGCTCGCGACCCTTGGTTGAACGGGGCGGCGTCGCCGTGCCGGAACGTGTCCGACCCCTGTCGGTTATACTCACATGACCAAGCTCAACGTCCTGATTGTCGAAGACGATTATCTCATCGCACTGGATGTCGAGCAGGAACTGATCGCCGCCGGCTTTGAAGTCTGCGGCGTCGCCGGCTCCCAGGCCGAGGCCTTGGAGCTCGCCCAGCAGCGGCGGCCAGACCTGGCCGTCGTCGACATCAACCTCTCGCCCGGCGACGGGCGCATTGTCGCCAAGGCCTTGCACGACAGCTTCGGAACAACTGTGCTGTTTGCGACGGGCGAGTGCGACGACGTTGCGGCGCTCAATGGCGCCGGCGCGATCGCCTGCCTGCCTAAACCCTATTCAGCCGCCATGGTGCCGGCAGCGCTGAGGGCGGCGAGCCGGATGACGGCGGGCGACCTGTCCGAGAAGCTGCCCGACGCGATGATCGCCCTGGCGGCCTAGACTCCTGGCGAAAGCGCAAAGGCTCAAGCTGTTCGGGGCCGCCCTCGCGGCAGGCCTTTGCACGGCGGGCGGACCGGATCACTTAGGCGCTTACCGGATCACTTAGGCGCTTGAGGTGACGTCGCGCCATTGTCGTCTGGCGGTGACGTCGCGGGCGCGCCTTGGGCGGCCGGTTGGTCCCCTACGGGTTGGGTTGGGTAGGTCAAGGCGGCCGGCATGAGGGCGACGCTGTCCGCGCCGCCAGCGGAGGCGGCCGTGGGCGCCATCGGCGCCGCATCGGCGACCTGCATCGGAGCCGCGGCGTCCAACGGGTCAGGGGCTGGCGCCGCGCGCGTTGGGCGTCGTGCCGGGGCCTCGGCTTCGTCGTTCGCGACCGCTGGCGTGCTGACCGGTGTCAGGGGTAGGTCGGTGTTGCTCGACGGGAGGCTTTGGATCGGCGGATAGTCCCGCCAGGTCAGGCTGAAGCCCTGGTAGAGCCCGAACAGCGCCAGCATGCTGGCGGCGGCCAAGCCGGCGAAGATCAAAAGCGGCCGACGGGACTCAGTGTCTGAAGGAGATACGTCGCCTGGCTCGTACATGACGGTCACCCGTTGATTTGAATCATTAACAAGCGAAGGCCGAATTGGCTCCACGGGGTTCTCGCCAACCCCCGGACGGACTATCTGGGCGCTCGCTCGAAGGGATTGATGTTGCAGACGACCACCCCCGATCCGCCCGTCTTCGACAGTGGCTTTCGCGGCCAGCTTCGCGATCTGCTGATCTGGCGGCGAGATGTTCGCCGGTTCCGCGCCGAGCCGCTGGAGGACGGCGCCCTCGAACGGCTGATCGATCTCGCCTGCCTCGCCCCCTCCGTCGGCCTCAGTCAGCCGTGGCGTTTCGTGGTGGTCGACGCGCCGGAACGCCGGGCCGCGATCGCCGACAATTTCGCCCGGTGTAATCGCGAGGCCTTGGAGGGCTACGGCGCGGACCGCGCGGCGCTCTATGCAAGGCTGAAGCTGGCGGGTCTGAAGGAGGCGCCCTGTCACCTAGCCATCTTCGCTGACGAAACCACCCCCGTCGGCCACGGTCTGGGCCGCGCGACCATGCCGGAGAGG
>Ga0302311_10002342_pt1 | contig 21585 bp, 20 predicted proteins | sample III_Palsa_N1_3_FD_200449 | JGI IMG/M metagenome (GOLD analysis project Ga0302311, IMG submission 200449) | Peat permafrost microbial communities from Stordalen Mire near Abisko, Sweden - III_Palsa_N1_3 | ecosystem: Environmental > Terrestrial > Soil > Palsa > Peat permafrost | place: Sweden... | reverse complement strand
TCGCCGGGCAGTAAAAGCCGGAGAAATCCGCCGTGTTGCAAGTGGCGATATTGCTCGCGCCCTCGCTGTTGTTGTCATTGAAGAACAGTCCATTGGAGCCCGAATCGATGAAGCTCGTGGTCAACAAGGGTACGTTATTGAAGGTGGTCGTGGTCGTGAAGTACCCACTGTCGTCCAAGGTCAAAACGGTCTGCGTGCCCGACGCATTATTCGATTCCGTGTCGATGCCGAAAATCACCGACCCAGACGCCGTCGTAGTGCCGCCCGCCGCCACGCTCGGCAGCTCGATGATGCTGCCATTATTGTCCGTGGTGAACAGCGGGATCGGGTTCAACACCTGACTTTGCACCGGTACGGCGATGGCATTGCACACGGTCGACGTGCAGGAATAGTAGTAGCCGCCTTGGGCGCTGTCCTGGCACCCCTCGCCGCAATCCTGTTCGAACACGCCTATTCCTAAGATGCCATTGGCGCCGAATGTCGCCACGGTGTCCTCGGCGGTGCCCGTGCTCGAGCAGTCTGACGGCACAGTGGTAAAGCTCGAAGAGCCGATAACCTGGACCGGCAGTGAACTCGCCTTCTCGCCCGCGACCTCGAGGTCGGCGGTGGCCACGGGACCCCAGCTGTAGCCATCGACGAATTGCGTGCATTCCACGAGGGAATTCCCGTCCGTCGCCGACGCGACAGGGAGGCTCAAGGTGAGCACGGACGCCAGCACGCGCAATCCATACGAGCCGGTGTCGATTTGAATGTTGTCGATGGTCTGACACGTGGTGGTGCCGGGCACGCAGAGAGTGACCGTGGTGTACAGCGTATTGATCGCCTCGCCGCTGGGCCCCCCGTCGACGGTGACCGCCAGTTCATTCGAGGGCGTCGTGGGCGTCGTGGTCGTCGTCGTACCGGAGCCCGAGCCCGAACTGCCGCCGCAGGACACGAGGCCGAGGCCGGCCAGCAGAATCAACCCGCAACCTAAAACTCGCTTGAGGACAGCCATTAGTGCAACTCATCCAGGGAAACGCCGGAGGGAAGTTCCTGCGGCAGGTAAGCGCGGCCGGTGAAAGCCCGCATGTGTCCACCCGACTCCACCACCAAATCGCTTTGGCGGATTTCCAGATGGCGACGCGAGCCGGGCCGAGCCTTGGCGCCGCTCACATAGCTATCGAAGTACTGTCCCAATGCTTGGCGCAAGTTGGGCATAGACGGGCCGCTCCAGGCCACCGCGAACACCGTGCCGCCCGCCACGGCATACTCGCGCAGCACGGTTCCCGACGCCAATTGAATGCTATGCACCCGATAGGTCGTCCGGTCCGTGGATTTTACAGAGGCTTTGAGCGCCTGCGCGTCGGCGGCGACCCCCGTCTCGGGGCCACCCAACGCCGCACTGGCCATCTGCGGAAGCAGCGCCGCCGACATCACGACAGCCAGTGAAATGTGTTTCAAATCGATTCGCGGTTGCCGCAGCATGCTAACCTTCTCCGTTGCAATTCAAGCGCATAAGTAGAGCCATTATGGGTCGAATGGTTCAGGAAAATCTGCTTGTCGTCGCATCACGACACCTGTAACGGCTGATACTTCGTTTTGTTTACTCATCCTTGACGGTTCTTAACTCATGACCGCGGAATGATCCGCCATGATAGGGGTCTGATGGGACATTCAACGTCGAACGACCGGGGTGATCTGTGAAAGCACTGCGATATTTGGTGATCCTTGCCGGCTTCGCCTGCACCGCCACAACCTGCAACTTGGGTAAATACCTGATCGGCGGCACGGTGACGGGATTGCATGGCTCCGGATTGGTTCTCGAGAACAATTCGGGCGACTCACTCACCATTACGGGGAACGGCACTTTCACTTTCACGGATGGCATCAAGAACAACGACGCGTACTCGGTCACCGTCGCCACGGAGCCCAGCGATCCCGTACAAACATGTACGGTGCACAATGGCTCCGGCACCATCGACGCGGCGGCCATTACCAACGTCGTGGTCACCTGCGTCCAAGCGGGGCGCTTCGCGTTTGTCGCGGATCAGACGGCCAACGCCATATCGGCCTTCGCCATCGACTCGACCAACGGCGTACTGAGCGCGGTCGACGGCTCGCCGTATACGTCCGGCGGCACGGCCCCCTATTCCATGGTGGTGGATCCCAACCAGGCGTACTTATACGTTGCGAACTACTCGTCGAACAGCGTCTCGGTGTACGCCATTGACTATGACACCGGGCAGCTGTCCTCCTCGGGCACGGCCATTCCCACCGGGAACAACCCCGCGGCGGTCGTCGTGGATCCGTCGAACTCGTATTTATACGTGGCAAACTGGTCGGACGGCACGGTGTCCGCTTACACCATCAGTGCCGGAGTCGCCACGGCCGTTACCGGCTCGCCCTATATCGTGGGTACCGACCCCTTCGCCTTGGCCGTCGACCCGAGCGGCAATTTCCTGTACGTGACCAACTACGGCAGCAACGACGTGACGGTGTTTTCGATCGGGGTGGGCACCGGCGAATTGACCACCATTTCCGGCTCACCCTTCGGCACGGGAACGGGACCGGTGGCCATTGCCATCGATCCCACCGACACCTTCGCCTATGTCGCGAACGAAACCTCCGATTCCATTTCGGAATTTGCCTTGGACCCCACCACGGGCGCCCTCACCGTGGTGACCGGCTCGCCGCTGGGGACGGGGTCCGCGCCGGAGTCGCTGGTGGTGGCACCCACCGGCAGCTACTTGTATGGAGCCAACGTCACCAGCGCCAACGCAGTGGGCACCTTCGGCTTGACGGCCACCACCGGCGTGCTGTCCATTGCCTCGACCGTCGCCGCCGGCAGCTTGCCGCTGTCCGTGGCGGTGGATCCTGCGGGCACTTTCGTCTACGCCGCCAACTACAACTCAGGCAGCGTGTCCGTGTATTCGGTCAGCGGCTCCACCCTGACCGCGGTCTCAGGATCCCCCTTTGCGGCGGACAGCGGGGCCCGATCCATCGCCATCGATTGAGCGTAGGAGCCCGCTGTCGCGGGTTATGTCAACTATCGGTCCTAAGACACGGCATTGTCATCGCTCGGCATTGCCGCTGGAGGTTATAGTGGAACCCCGCACCCATCGTCACGAGGACCTCAGTTTAGATGAGCATCAGCAAAGTCACCGCCGGCGACAAAGCGCCCCATGAAATCAACGTTGTCATTGAGATTCCCGCCAATTCGGACCCCGTGAAGTACGAGGTAGATAAGGCCACTGGCGCGGTTTTTGTCGACCGTTTCATGATGACCGCAATGCACTACCCGGCGAATTATGGGTACATCCCGCAGACCCTGGGCGATGACGAAGATCCGGTGGATGTGCTGGTTCACACCCCTTTCCCGCTCATGCCGGGCGTGGTGGTCCGCTGCCGCCCCCTGGGCGTGCTGCGCATGGACGATGAATCGGGCGGCGACGCAAAGTTACTGGCAGTGCCGTCGGATGATATCTGCCCGTTGTTCGAATACTGGAAATCCATCACCGACGTACCGGACATTCGGCTCAAGCAAATCCAACATTTCTTCGAGCATTACAAAGATCTTGAACCCGGCAAGTGGGTCAAGGTTTTAGGCTGGGCCGGCCTCGACGTGGCGCACGCAGAAATCCTCGACGGCATCAAACGGTACGCCGCTCAGAAATAGCAATTTGTCGTGGGGGTGAGCGCCTCGGCTAAGCGCCACGCCCCACGACTGTCGGTCGATACCAAAACCCTCATCCGCGTTTCGTCGTTGCGGAATACACCGCGGCCAAGCGGGAGTTATTGATTTGATGCACCGCCCGGGCGACGGCCTGGTCGCGGCAGCGTTGGACCGTCGAACTGACCAAACGGCTGCCGCTGAAATCTGCGGGGCAGACTTGCTCCGCAGCATGGACCAAGCGGGTGTACAGCACTTTGGCGCCATGATCCGTATCGAGGGCCTCCGTGGTGTACCGCACCTTGAGGGCGGGGACATCGTCGTTCGGAGTCGCGGCGCTCGCTGCGCCCGCTGCCGTGGCACCGACGATGCCGCACAGAATCATTAACAGGGTGACCGAAGGACGCGACGCCGCGACCTGCTTGGCTGAAATATGCTGGCTCATTGAAACTCTCCCAAACGTTGTTGACCACGACGCTATGAGACACCCGGGGTCGCTTTGGCGTCTGCGGCCCGGCGTCGAGGTCGTCCCCCACAAGCACGGATTCGTCCCTGAAATACCGGGACCCTCCGCAATCCGGCTGCTTTTGCGCTAGGCTCCTCGTTCATGAGGGATCAGCAACACCCAGCGCGCCCCGAATTCGCCGGCGGTTTGAGCCGGCGGCAATTCTTCGCCGTGGTCGGCGCGTTCTGGCTCTATGTGGCTTTATCGAATGTGCTGTACGCCTACAGCATGCGCATGGGCATCGGCCGGGTGACCTCGCGCGAGGTACCGCTGTTCGCCCCATGGGATGCACGCCTGCTGCAACACGTGTTGCTGCTGCCCTTCCTCTGGACTTCGTACTGGGCTTCGCTGCGGCTGCAATGGAGACCCCTACTCGCGGCCATTCCCCTCCAAATTACGTTGGGATGCGCGTTTGCCGCCGTCGCCTATCCCGCCATGATGATGGCGGAAATGATTGTGGCCGGTTCGCGCTCGCACCACGAGGTGATGACCCATCATCTCTCCAGCCCGTTTTATTTGGATCCCATGTTCCTGTCGCTGTGGGTCGCGAGTTTCGTGAGCTTCATTCCCACCTACGGCTTCGGACTGGCGCTGGTGACCGGCCTCGCTCTATATACGCGCTTTCGCAATTCGGAACTGCGGGTGGCCGCACTGGAACGCGAGTGGAGCGCCGCGCGCTTAGCCGCCCTGCGCATGCAACTATCGCCGCACACGCTGTTCAATCTGCTGCACACCATCCGTGGCCACATCGAATGGGATCCCAAGGCCGCTCAGTCCATGGTGGTGCAGCTGGCCGATCTGCTGCGGCGATTATTGAACGCCGGCGAGCGGGATTTCACGCGATTGTCGGACGAACTTCAGTTCGTGCGGCTCTACCTAGAACTCCAGCAGCGGCGTTTTTCCGACCGTCTGACCATCATCCTGCCGGAACCGCATGAAATTTATGCCGTCTGGGTGCCCAGTCTGATCCTGCAACCCTTGGTGGAGAATGCAGTGGTGCATGGCCTCGCGGGCCATCAAGGGCCCGTCGAGGTGCGGGTCACCGTCCATGCGGCGCGGGAAATGCTCACCCTGCGTGTGAGCAATACGATTGCCGAGAATAAAACGATTCGACAAGAAGGCATCGGAATCAAGAATGTTCGCGAACGGCTGGCCGTACAGTTCGAGGGGCGAGCCGCGCTCAACACAGGCCCGCACGGCTCTTTGTGGATCAGTGAGATCACCATGCCGGAATTGCTCGACACGCCGGAGCGTGTCGGCGCGCGCAGAGCCGCGACGTTGGCGGAAGCCTCGTGAAGGTCATTATTGTCGATGACGAAATGGCGGGACGGCGCACGCTGCGCGAGCTCTGTGATGCCGAAACCGACCTCGACGTGATCGGGGAATTCGGCGATGGCATGGCGGCGCTCGAAGCGATCGGCAACGCGCGTCCCGATTTGTTGTTCCTCGATATCCAGATGGATCCGCTGAACGGTATCGACCTGGCGCGCGCCCTGGACCCTGCCCACCTGCCGTCTTTGGTTTTCGTCACCGCCTACGACACCTACGCGCTCGAGGCCTTCGAGGTGTGCGCCATCGATTACCTGCTCAAACCCTTCGACCAGGAACGCTTTCGTAAAACGCTGCAGCGGGTGCGCCCGCGGCACGCGGTGAGCGGAGCGGATGATCGGCAGGCTCTGCTCGCCGGCTTGCTGGCACAGTTCGAACGCACGCGCGACACGCCCTTGGAGCGCCCGCGATTACTGGCGGAGTTCAACGGCCACCTGCACGTCATCGATGCCACGAAAGTGGAAATGATCGAGTCGGACCGCAACTACGTGTCCATCCGAGTGGGCCAGGAAACCTATCACGCACGCAGCACCTTGGGACAGGCCGAACTGACGCTGCGTTCCCAACCCATGCTGCGCATCAGCCGCTCGTGCCTGGTGAACGTGAATTACGTGAAGGAAGTGAATCGAACCCTACGAGGGGATTTCATTCTGGTTCTCGCCGGCGGGGCCACCATCACCAGCAGCGAAGGGTTTCGCGCCAAGGTGAAGGAGTACCTGGCAACGCTGCGCATATCGCCGACGTAGGCGCTACAACATTTCCTCGGTGGCGAACGGCGCCACCATACGCAGCAGAAAACGCTGCGCCCACGTGGTCTCCGGATCCTTGTACCAGAGAGTTTCGGCGCCCGGCTCACCGCTCGACCAGATCAGCTGATCGTGAGGTCCGAGGCGCAGCATATAGCTGCCATCCGCACTGATGTCGTCGAGCAGACTCGTCACCTGCCGAGCGATCTCCGGGCTGCGCATGACCAATCCGAGTTCGCTATTGGTATGCGCGGACCGCGCGTCCATATTCATCGAGCCGATGAAGACGACATTTTGGTCGATGACAAGCGCCTTGGCGTGCAAGCTCGCATTCGAGCTCTTGAAGGGATGAAAGCGTTTGCGCTTCTGGCCCAGCTTCGGCCGGACCTCCTCGAGCTCCACCCCGAGCTTCAGCAGGTCGACGCGATAACGCGAATAGCCGTTATGCACCAACGGTGAGTCGGTGGATGCCAAGGAGTTCGTGAGAATCCGGATATGGACGCCGCGTCCTGCCAGTTCCTTCATCAGTGCCACCCCCTCGGGGCCCGGGATGAAATAGGGCGATATCACGATGACTTCGGATTTTGCCGAACGCATCAAGGCCTTGATGCTGTTCGCGAGGACGACTCCGTCGTCGGGTGGCGCATCGATCGCGATCTTCGTGGGACGGTCCGCCAACACAGTGGCCGGCACCCAGTCCAGCTGCAAATCCCGTGCGTCCAACTCACGCCCCAACCAGCCGGCTTCTCCCGAGATGACGCCCTCTTCCAAGGAAGGAGGCGCCTCGTCCGGCGGCACCGGGGACGCCACGGAGGCGATCGGGTAGGCGTACTTGCTGTTCCAAAAGGCATCGAAGGAGGCGGACAATTCCGACACGACGGGACCGCCGGCGACAACGTCCAGATCGATGAAATTACTTTGCGGATCGCGGGTGAAATATTGATCGCCGATGTTGCGGCCGCCGGTGATGGCTAAGGCATCGTCGGCGACGAACAGCTTGTTGTGCATGCGGTGATTGATGCGCGGTATTTCCGACATCGACGCGGCGATACGGGTCCACAAGGCGGAGCGGCCGCCCGCGAAAGGATTGAACAATCTCACTTCGACGTGAGCGTGCTGGCCCAAATGCATGAAGCGCCGGTCCTCGCCCGCGGTGTTGAGATCATCGACCAGCAGGCGCACTCGCACGCCGCGATCAGCCGCCAGACGCAAATGATGCAGCAGCAGCCGGGCCGAATCATCCTGATGAATGAGGTAGTACTGAATATCCAGGGTGCGCTCGGCCCGGTCGTCGAGAGCAATCAAACTCGCGAGCGCCTCGTCCCCGGAGGTGAGCAGCCTGATGCCGGATAGATTGCGGTCGTGTTCGGCGTGCTCTACGATCCGGCCGAGCGTAGTTGTGTCGGGTTGGTGCAGCGCCTCGCTCGGAATCCTCTGGACGTGCTGAGGCAGACCCACGCACCCGGAAAGCACCAGGATGCAAGATGCCACCAAGCCGCTGATCCGGGAATTGCGCATCGCATCATCATATCAGGCACACTTTAGGACTATGCACCCGCAACGACGCATTCGCAGCTTCGTCCTACGCGCCGGCCGGGTTACGGCAGCGCAGGAACGCGCACTCACCGAGCTTTGGCCTATCCATGGCCTGGATTTCAACGATGCGGCCATCGATCTGGACGCTGCGTTTGGCCGCGAATCCGTCACCCAGAGGCCCCGCTGCCTGGAAATTGGCTTCGGCGCCGGTGAAGTCATTGGCGCCTTGGCGGAAGCTCATCCCGAGATCGACTACCTAGGCATTGAAGTGCATCGCTCTGGAGTGGGCCGACTGCTGCTCCGCGTCGAAGAAGCACAGCTCAGCAATGTGCGCGTGATATGTCATGACGCCGTGGAGGTACTGAAAGCGGCCGTTGCCGATGCGAGCTTCGATGAGGTGCTCATCTTCTTTCCCGATCCTTGGCACAAAAAGCGACACCACAAGCGCCGCCTGCTCGACAGCGAATTCATTGCCTTGCTCAACACCAAAATCAAACAGGGTGGCATCCTGCGGCTCGCCACCGATTGGCAGGATTACGCCGAGCAAATTCTAGCCGTAGCCAATGCCAATCCGGATCTCGAGTCGCTGAGCACGGATGGCACCTATGTCGAGAGGCCCGATTTCAGGCCGGCAACACGCTTCGAACGGCGTGGCGCCCGCCTGGGCCACGGAGTCTGGGACCTCGCCTACCGCAAGCGCTAATTCCTTACAAACCGAAGCTGCCGCGAATCCCGTCGATCATGAATTGCACGGCGAGCGCCGCCAATACCACGCCCGAGAGGCGGCTCATGACATTCGCGCCCGTGACCCCCAACACGCCCATGAGGCGCGGCGCTGCCAGCATCAAACACCAGCAGACGAACACGACCAGCGTCACCACACAGAGGAAGCCCGCAAACAACACAGGCTTATCCCAGGTCTCGCCGGCGGTCAGCAGAATGGTGGCCAGCGCCCCGGGTCCGGCAATGAAAGGGAACGCGAGCGGAAACACCGAGATGTCCTCGCGCTTCATGGCCTCTTCCCGCTCCGGCATGGTCGAGCGCGTGCCCGACGCACGAGCGAACACCATGTCCAGCGAAATCAGGAACAGCAGCGACCCCCCGGCAATTCGGAAGGAACTGAGCGCAATCCCCATGACGTCGAGAAACTTTGCGCCTGCGACAGCGAATATCACGCAAATCCCGAGCGAAATGGCCGCGGCCTTTCCCGCCATGGTTTTTTTGAAGACGGCGTCGGCTCCTTCCGTCAACCCGGCGAACAGTGGAATGAGTGAAATGGGCTCGACGACCACGAAGAAGACGACGAAAAATTTGATGAGTTGCTGGGCCATGGACATGCTGCTGCGCGCCAAATAAAAATTTGCGCTCGGGTTTCTTTGGGCGTTGAATGGGCTCGAGCATATCAGACGGAGGCGGCTATGAATGCGATGAGGCCGATCGTTGGTCAATGGTACCGAGGGGTCACCAATGAACTCTTTGAAGTGGTCGCGATCGACGACGAAGACGAAACCATAGAGATTCAGTACTTCGACGGCACGGTAACCGAAATGGAATTCGACGCGTGGCACGAACAGCTATTCGACAGAATGCTCGATGCCGCGGATGCTCCGGAAGACTGGTCGGGCGCGATCGATGTGGAAACCGAAGATTTGGATCGCGAGTTCGAGGACAACGTCCGTACGGCGTGGTCCAACCCCCAAGACCGATCGCTGCGCCGCTGATCCCGCGTCGCGAGAACGCTACGGCTCAGGCCGTAGCCTCCGCCGCATCGCGCGCCGATAGTTCGTTGAGCGGTGTACGCAGCACCACCAATAAAATCAATCCCGGCACCGCGCTCAGGCAGGTGATCACGAAGAACCTGGGCCAGCCAACAATGGGCACCAAAGTTCCGGCAATCGCACCCGTCACGTTGCTCGGGAGCGTGGCAAGCGCTGACAACAATGCATATTGAGTGGCACTGAAATCCGCTGAACAAAGCGAGACGAGAAAGGCCACGAACGCCGCCTGCCCCATGCCGCCGATCATGGTGTCGAGGGAAGTCGCGAGCGCCAACAGCCAAATTTTCTTGCCGACCAATGCCAGCCACACGTACAGCAGGTTCGTCAGGGCCTGCCCGATGCCGAAAATCAGCAACGATCGGAACGTGCCCCACCGCATGTAAATAAACCCGCCGAAGGCCACGCCGATCATGGTGGAGATGGTCATGTTCACCTTGCCGGCGATGCTCAACTCTTCCAATGAGAACCCCACGCCTTGGATCATGAAAGTGCTGTAGAGGCTCAAGGCCAGCGCGTCGCCCACTTTGTAAAGAAGCACTAGAAGTAGAAATCCCCACATACCCTTTTGGCTCAGCAGCGCGCGTAGCGGGTGCCATACCGCATCCGCAATCGAATGCGGCGCATGGCCCGGCGTCTCAGGCTCGGGAGCTCGGATGGTGGCCATCATGGTGAGCGTCATGAGTGCCGCCACACTCAAGAAGGCGATACGCCATCCAAGGTTCGCGGCAACATAGACCAGCACCGCGCCGGCGAGCATAGCCGCCGTTCGGTAGCCGAATGCGGCCGACGCGGCCGCCAGACCCCGCTCGCTGGGTGGAATGGCATCCACCCGATAGGCATCAATCACGACATCCTGAGACGCGGACAAGAAAGCGAGGAGTACGGCGACGCCGCCCAGCACATAAGGCCCCTTGGTGGGAGAGCACATGCCCATGACAACGATGCAAACCGCCAAACACGCCTGGTAGATCAGAATCCACCCCCGCCGGCGACCGAGAAAGGGAGGAAAGTAGCGATCGAGGAAAGGTGCCCACAAGAATTTAAAGTTATAAGGTAATGCCACCAGTGAAAATATGCCGATGGTTTTGATGTTCAACCCGTCGGAGGCCAGCCAAGCCTGAAGGCTGAAATGCGTCAGGTTATAGGGCAATCCCGAGGCAAAGCTCAGGAACAGGATGGCGGCCATGCGCTTGTCGCCCAACGCCTGCAAAAGCGTGGGCTTTGCAGCCGGGGTCAAACCTCGAATCTCGGCATCGACAGGGGGGTCAGGCGCATGGCCTGGAATACTACCAGCCCCATGTCGACCGCGCCTCTGGCTTGCGGGTGCGAGCGTCACTTGCGAAACTTGTCCGCATGAACAACGACCAACCGCTCTCCTATCAAGGCGAATTCATCGAGTTGTGCATGCAGCTCGGCGTGCTGAAATTCGGCAGCTTCAAGCTGAAGTCCGGGCGCATCAGCCCCTATTTTTTCAACGCCGGATTGTTCAGTACCGGGGCGGCGATAGCGGCGGTGGGCCGAGCCTACGCCGCGACCCTTGCCGCCTCCGAACTGTCCTTCGACATGCTGTTCGGGCCGGCCTACAAGGGTATCCCTCTGGTGACCGTGACGGCCGCGGCGCTCGCCCAAACCCAGAACCGCAGCCTGGATTTTGCCTTCAACCGCAAGGAGGCCAAGGACCATGGCGAGGGGGGCAATATCGTGGGTAGCTCGCTGCGCGGGAACGTGCTCATCGTGGACGACGTCATTACGGCCGGCACCGCCATCCGCGAATCCATCGAGATCATCAGGGCGGCCGGGGCAACCCCTGCCGGCGTCCTGATCGCCCTGGATCGCCAGGAACGGGGTGCCGAGGGCAGTCTATCGGCCGTCCAGGAGGTCCGGCAGGAATTCGGCATTCCTGTCACTGCTGTGATCGGCCTCGCAGAACTCATGCGCTATATGCAGGAGGCTGGGAGGGAGGCCGAACTCGCCGGCATGCGGGCTTACCGCGAGCTTTACGGGGTGTAGGCTGGAAAAGCGCTCGCCGTCGCATCACAATGTCGTGAATCTATGTTGAAGCATCTCGCCTGGATACTCTGTCTAGCAGCTCTGACCGCGACCTCGCCGTTCGCGGCTCGCGCCGCCCAGCCGTCCGGCCATAAGATGTACAAGTGGGTGGACGATCAAGGCGTGACTCACTACGGCGACCATATTCCGCCGGAATACGCGTCCCAGGAGCAGCATGTCATCAACTCCCAGGGAATCGAGACCGAACACATCGAGGCTCAAAAAAGCGCGGACCAAATCGCCGCCGAGGACCAGAAAAAGCTCGACGCCGAACAGCGGGCCGCCCGCGACCGTAATCTGCTGAATACCTACGCCGCGGTGTCTGAAATAGAGCGGCTCCGTGACCAACGCCTGGATCTGGTGTCGGATCAGATCAAGGTAACCGGTCAATTCCTCGAGGTACTCAATGGCCGGCTCAAAAAGCTGCGGGCCAACAGCATGCACTTCAAGCCTTACAACAGCGATCCGAAGGCGCCGCCCATGTCGGATCAGATCGCCGAAGACCTGGTACGTGTAGGCATCGACATTCGCACCCAGGAAGAAAACCTCCGTGAGAAGCGCAACGAAGAGATGTCCATGACCAAGCAATTCGACAGCGATATCGCACGCTTCCGAGAACTACGGGGCATCCATTGACGGCGAAGACACGCATCCTGCTGGGGGTCACCGGCGGCATCGCAGCGTATAAGAGTCCCGACCTGGTGCGACGTCTCATCGAGCAAGGCGCCGAAGTGCAGGTGGTCATGACCGCCGCCGCGCAAAAATTTGTCACGCCGATGACTTTCCAGGCCGTGTCGGGGCGACCCACGCGCAGCGATTTATGGGACGGCGCCGCGGAGGCCGCCATGGGCCACATCGAGCTGGCCCGCTGGGCGAGTCTGGTGTTGATCGCGCCCGCCAGCGCGGACTTCATTGCGCGCCTGGCCGCAGGGCGTGCGGATGATTTGCTCTCGACCCTGTGTTTGGCGACCGAGGCCCCCATTGTCATTGCGCCCGCCATGAACCGCGTCATGTGGGCCAACAAGGCGACGCAGGCCAATGTGCAGACCGTGATTGCGCGCGGCGTGCGCGTCCTCGGGCCCGGCTCCGGCAGCCAGGCCTGCGGAGAAATCGGCGAGGGACGGATGTGGGAACCGGCCCAGCTGGCGTCCAGCGTACTGGACCCTCCCGTGAACGCCGGCCTACTCACCGGTCTCAATGTACTCATCACCGCCGGTCCGACTCGGGAACGCCTCGATCCCGTCCGTTATCTCACCAATCGCAGCTCCGGGAAAATGGGTTTCGCCGTGGCCACCGCCGCCCGCGAGGCGGGTGCCCACGTCACCATGGTGAGCGGTCCCGTCAATCTCGAGACGCCCACGGGCGTCACACGCATCAATGTAGAGAGTGCACGCGACATGTACGCTGCCGTGCATCGGCACATTGCGGAAGCCGATGTGTTCATCGCGGCGGCGGCCGTCGCCGACTTCCAACCCGTCAGCGTCGCCAAGCAAAAGATCAAGAAGCAGGGCGAAGCGGTGAAGCTCGATTTGGAGCCCGCGCCGGACATCGTCAAATCGGTGGCCGACATGGCCAAGCGGCCCTTCGTGGTGGGCTTCGCCGCCGAAACCAACGATGTCGAGGACAACGCCCGCAGCAAGCTCAAGCGCAAGAAGCTGGATATGATTGCCGCCAATCATGTGGGCGACGGCATCGCCTTCGACTGCGACGACAATGCATTGACGGTCATCTGGCCCGGCGGAAAAATCGAGGTGGCGAAGGGCCCCAAGATCGATGTGGCGCGGACGCTCATCAGCCTCATCGCAGAACGTCTGCCGCCCAGCGACGGCCCGAGACGCGGTGCCCGCAAGCGCCGTGCGGCGGCTCCCGACTCTCGCACTCGCCTGCGTAGCCGGCGCGTACGCCGCTAGCCCCATCCATGAAACGCAAAATCAAAGTGCGCATCCTCGACCCGCGCATCGGCAAGGAATTCCCGCTGCCGCAACATGCCACCGAGGGCTCGGCGGGCATGGACCTACGCGCCTGCCTCGACGCCCCCTTGACTCTCGCCCCCGGGGCCGCCGAACTGATACCCACCGGCATTTCGATCTACGTGGAGGACCCGAACCTCGCAGCCCTCCTATTGCCCCGCTCCGGTCTTGGCCACAAAAGCGGCATCGTGTTGGGCAACCTCGTGGGTCTCATCGATTCTGACTACCAGGGAGCCCTCATGGTGTCCTGTTGGAATCGCGGCTCGGCGGCATTCACCGTCAACCCCGGCGACCGCATCGCGCAAATGGTGCTGGTGCCGGTGGTTCAGGCGGAATTCGAGGTGGTCGAGGATTTCGCCGCCTCCCTTCGCGGCGTCGGCGGCTTCGGCAGCTCGGGGCACCAGTAGACCGCAGCTCATTTTCAGACCGCAATCTCGGTGCTCACCGAAGATATGGCGCTAGTGCCCGCGGCCGCTCGCAGTCATGCTGACGCATGGCAATTCGGGATTGGCCCAGCGATGAAAGACCCCGCGAGAAGCTGCTCGAGAAGGGTGCGACCGCGCTCTCCGACGCCGAATTGCTCGCCATTTTATTGCGCACCGGCACTCCCGGCCATTCGGCGCTGGATCTGGCGCGCGACGTGCTCAAGAGCTTTCGCTCCCTGCGTAAACTCATCGCCGCCGACCGTCAGCGCTTCTGCGCCGAGCCCGGCCTCGGACCCGCGCGCTTTGCGGAAATGCAGGCCGCCATCGAAATATCCCGCAGGCAGCTCACCGACCCCCTGAAGGCGGGCCCCTCGCTTTCCAGCCCCCGCGCCACCCGCGATTTCCTCGTGGCGAAGCTGCGCGACCTGGAGCACGAGGTATTCTGTTGCCTGTATCTCGACAAGCGGCATCGCCTGATTTACTTCGAAGAATTGTTCCGCGGCACCATCGACGGCGCGAGCGTACATCCCCGCGAAATCGTGAAGCTTGCGCTCCAGCGCAACGCAGCGGCCATCATCATTGCGCACAACCATCCTTCCGGCATCGCCGAGCCCAGTCAGGCCGACGAATTGATCACCCAGCGGGTGAAAGAGGCGTTGGGATTGGTCGACATCAGGCTGCTCGATCATATCGTCGTGGGAGACGGGGTCAGCGTATCGCTGGCGGAGCGCGGGCTGATCTAGCTCCCAATCTGACTGAAGCTACCGCGGCATCGGGCGTCGCTCAGCCGCCGCCTGCAGCACCGAATCCAGAGACTCCGCGTCGTAGGGTTTGTGCAGCATCATGATTTCCTCTTCGTCCGCGCCCATGGCGCCGCGCGGAACGTCATCGGCGCCGGAGGCGAATATCACGTTGAGATCGGGTTTCAATCGACGGGCTTCGACAGCCAATGTATCGCCGGACATTCCAGGCAGACCGATGTCGGTCATGAGCACATCGACACGAGTCTCCTTCAATACAGCCAGTGCCTGCCCCGCATCGGCGGCTTCGAACACGGCATGCCCCAATCCCTCCAGCATGTCCGTTGTCACCATGCGAATCAGATCATCGTCCTCGACGAAAAGCACGGTGAGGTGACGATGTGGATGATTCGCGGACGGACGCGGCGGTCCGCGCTTCGCCGAGACATTGCCCACCGAGCGCTGCCGCTGTTGGCGCAGCACATGGCGAGTTTTTCTTGCCAGCGCTTCACGCGTGTAGGGTTTGCTCAGCAGCTCGATGCCTTGGTCCAAACGGCCGCCATGCACGATGGCGTTATCCGTATAGCCCGAGGTGAACAACACCGCCACGTCGGGCAGCCGAATACGGGCCTGGCGCGCCAGTTCCGGACTGCGTACGGGCCCCGGCATCACCACGTCGGTGAACAGCAGGTCGATGGGGGCACCGCTCTCAACGATGGCCAATGCGCTCTGAGCATCCCGGGCCTTGAGTACTCGATAGCCGAGATCGGTCAACAGCTCCACTACGGTCGAGCGGACTTCCTCGTCATCCTCCACCACCAGCACCGTCTCGGTGCCGCCCATGATCGGGCCCGCGTCGACTTCGGTGACCACGTCTTCCACTGCTTGAACGCGCGGCAGGTACAGGCGAATGGTTGTGCCATGTCCCGGCTCGCTGTAGATTTTGATGTGGCCCTCGGATTGCTTCACGAAGCCGTACACCATGCTGAGCCCGAGGCCCGTGCCCTGGCCCTCGGGCTTGGTGGTGAAGAACGGTTCGAAAACTTGTTCGATGATCTCCGCCGTCATGCCGCAGCCCGTATCGGTTACCGCCAGCATCACGTACTGGCCGGGCCGCACATCCCCGTGATGCGCGGCGTAGTCATCCGTCAGCGCGGCGTTGCCGGCCTCGATGGTGAGCTTCCCATGGCCCTTCATGGCATCGCGCGCGTTGATGGCCAGATTGAGCAGCGCATTTTCGACCTGCGAAGGATCGACCAGCGTGTTCCATAGCCCTCCCGAGATTACCGTCTCGATTTCCACGCCGTCGCCCAATGCCCGGCGCAATAGATCATCGAGTCCCCGGACGAAACGGCCCAGATTGACCACTTTGGGCGCCAACGGTTGGCGCCGGCCGAAAGCCAGCAATTGCGCGGCCAGCTTGGAGCCCCGCGACACGCCCGCGAGCGCATTGCGCACGCGCTGCGCGGCTCTCTCGCTGCCCGCGACATCCTTGGCCAGCAACTGCAAATTACCGCCAATGACCTGGAGCAAATTATTGAAATCGTGCGCCACCCCGCCGGTGAGCTTGCCCACCGCTTCCATTTTTTGCGACTGACGCAGAGTCTGCTCGACCTTCTCGCGCTCTATCGCCTCCAGACGCAGGCCTTCATTGGCAGCCTTCAGCGCCGACGTGCGCTCCGTGACGGTGGCCTCCAACGACAGATTGGCCTCGCGCAGAGCCTCGCCCATTTCTCGCCGCACGCGCGCCATGGCGAGCGCTCCTGCCACCCGCGCAAGAAGTTCGCGGGCGGAGAAAGGCTTGACCAAGTAGTCGTCGGCTCCCGCCGCCAACCCTTCGACGCTCGAGTCTTCGCCGGCTCGCGCGGAAATCACGATAATGGGTAGATCGCGTAAGGCGGGATCGTCACGCACGGCTTTGATGAGCCCAAAGCCGTCGAGGCGCGGCATCATGATGTCGGTGAGCAGCAGATCGGGACGCTGTTGGCGCAGCGACTCCAGCGCCAGCACGCCGTCTTGCACCGTGACGACATGGTGATGGGAGCCGAGCAGCCGCGAGATATAGTCCCGCATATCGGCATTATCGTCCGCCAGCAAAATCCGGGGCTTCTCCAACAGCTCGGGCCTTTCTAAGTCCCCGCTGATTTCCGCCGCTGCGCCCGACCTTGGGCTCGTGCCGCCGGGCAGCCAGCGCAGAGCTTCTTCCACAAAGGTTTGAGCGACGACGCCGCGCGACATCAAAGCCCGCTCGCCGCGCACCTGATCCGCGGGCAGATGGGCCGCGCCCAAGGGCAGGCACAGGAAGAAGTCGGTGCCGCGGCCCTCAAGACTCTCGACACGTAGCGACCCGCCGTGAGCATCCACGAGCTCCTTCACCAGCGCGAGGCCAATGCCGCTGCCCTCGAAGCTGCGGCCGCGCGCGCCATCGATGCGATGGAAGCGCTCGAACAAACGCGGCAGCTCCGCCGCGGGAATGCCGGTGCCCGTGTCATGAACGCCCAGCTCGACGGTGCGGCCCTGGACTTTCAGATCCACGCGAATGCCGCCGTCGAAAGTAAATTTGAAGGCGTTGGACAGCAGGTTCAGAACGATCTTTTCCCACATATCACGATCGACGTACACCGGCTCGGGCAGCGCAGGACAGTCGATTTGCAAGTCCAATCCCGCCCTCTCGGTGGCAGAGCGGAAATTACTGGCGATATCCGCCGTCAGCGTCGCGAGATCCGTGGGCTCGTAATTCGCACTCGCACGTCCCGCTTCGATGCGCGAAAAATCGAGCAGCGAATTCACCAGCTTCAACAGACGCACGCCGTTGCGATGCACGACTTTCATGCGCTCCCGGAATCGCTCGGGGACGGCATCGGCCTCCTCCATGGATTCCTCGAGAGGCCCCAGCATCAACGTCAGGGGCGTGCGAAATTCGTGGCTGACATTGGAGAAGAAGTGGGTCTTCACCCGATCGATTTCGGTCAGCGCTTCGGCGCGTCGGCGCTCTTGCTCGAAGGCATCGGCGTTGGCCACCGCTGCCGTAAATTGCCCCACGACCAGGCCCAAGAAATCGCGATACTTGCCGTCGAACAAGCGGAAGCGGTTCAGCCCCACCACCAACACACCGCGCCGCCCGGTCTCGCCGCTCGGCATGATCGGCAGCAGCGCGAGCTCCGACGGCGGAGCCTCCCAAGCTCCCGTCGGGATAGGTGCCACCAGCTTCTCGGCGAGATCGGTGACCAGGCGAATTTCATTTCGCCGTAGGACTTCGCCAAACGGCAGCGGCGTGGCGCTGTCGAGGGGCGCCGATTCCGGCGCCGGTGCATGGCCGGGGGCGATGCCCGCGGTGCCCACCAAGGACAGGCTGTGCTCCGAGTCGGCCATGTAGATCATGGCGAAGGGCACGTCATGCGGATTGCTGGCGAGCGCGGTGGCCGCCTTCGCACAGACAGCGCGCCACGAGCGGGTGTCCGCGGTGGCGCTCGACAAATCCCGCAATAGCGCAAGTTGGCGCTCGCCTATGACGCGGTTGGTTTCGTCGGTATTCGCACAGATGATGCCGCCGGGACGGCCGTCATCGTCCGGGATGGCGCTGTACGAGAACGTGTAATACGTCTCTTCAGGGTAGCCGTTACGCTCCATGATGAGGAGCTGGTCCTTGACGTAGGTACCCTCGACCCCACCCATGGCCGTGGCCAGCATGGGGCCGATCTCGGGCCAGATTTCGCGCCATACCTCGGCGGTAGGCCGCCCCATCGCCCAGGGGTGCTTGCCCCCGATAATGGCCTTGTAGGCGTCGTTGTAGAAAAAGATCAATTCCTCGCCCCAGCCCACCCAAATGGGCTGCCGCGAGGTCAGCATGATCCTGATCGCGGTTTTGAGGCTCTGCGGCCAGTGTTCCGGGTTCTTCAATGGGGAATCGGCCCACCGGTGGGCGCGCAACAAGGCGCCCATCTCGCCGCCGCCGGCTAGAAAGCTGGCGGAACGCGTGCCGTCGCCCTCGTTTCCAAGCTCTGTATTTTTGTCGTTTTTCAAGCCTGGCAACCCTGTACCACTACATTCGAGAGGTCTTAAGTAACTGAAAAATATAGCTTACTCTGGGCACCCCGTCACGCCGGGAAGCGCCGCCCCACTGTCTGATGGTAACTTTCATTGCCTCCGCACGACGTCCCTGGTATAAAGCGCGGCTCACCTATTTCGTTCAAGTTCAAAGGTTACGCCATGTCGCGAGTCTGCCAAGTCACAGGTAAGGGCCCGAAAACGGGTAATACGGTATCCCATGCGAACAATCGCAAGCGCCGCCGCTTCCTGCCCAATTTGCACACTCACCGATTTTGGCTCGAAACCGAAAAGCGCTTCGTCAGCCTGCGGGTGACGACTCGCGGTCTGCGCACCATCGAAAAGCGCGGTGTGGACGTGGTGGTCGCCGACCTCCGCGCCCAGGGCGTCAAGGTCTAAGGAGCAAGCCATGCGCGACAAGATTAAATTGGTGTCTACGGCCGGCACGGGCCATTTCTACACCACCACGAAGAACAAGCGTTTGCATCCGGATAAGATGGAAACCAAGAAATTCGATCCGGTGGCGCGTAAGCACGTCCCGTACAAAGAATCGAAGATCAAGTAACCCTCGAGAGTCTCTCGGGCGGGTTCAGCCATGCCCGAACTCCCTGAAGTAGAGACTACCCGCCGCGGCATCACGCCGGCCCTGGTCGGGCGGCGCATCGTCAATGCCGTGGTTCGCGATCGCCGCCTACGCTGGCCCATCGACAAGCACTTCGAATCCGTTGTCGAGCGGCAGACCGTGCGCCAGGTCGAGCGGCGCGGCAAATACATTCTCATCAAGCTCGATACCGGCACCCTCATCGTGCACCTCGGCATGTCCGGAAGCCTGCGCATCCTCGAGGCCAGGGTGCCGCCCCGCCTGCACGACCATTGGGACCTGGCGCTCGACTCAGGCAAGGTCCTACGCTTCCACGACCCGCGTCGCTTCGGCAGCCTGCACTGGACCACCGCCGACCCGCACGAGCACAAGCTCCTCGCCAAGCTCGCTCCCGAGCCCTTGAGCGATGCCTTCGACGCCGACTACGTATTTCGCGCGACCCGCAAACGCCAAGTCGCCATCAAACAGTTCATCATGAATTCCCAGGTGGTCGTGGGCGTGGGCAACATTTACGCCAGCGAAGCCCTGTTCCGCGCGGCAATATCGCCGCGTCGAGCCACCCATCGCATCACCCGCGTTCAAGCGGCGGCGCTCACGAAGGCCATCAAGGAAGTCCTGGCGGAAGCCATCGAGATCGGCGGCACGACCCTACGTGACTACGTCAATCCTGACGGCATACCCGGCTATTTTCGTCAGAAGCTGTTCGTGTACGAACGTGCCGGCGAAGCCTGCCGCGTCTGTAAGACGCCGGTGAAGCAGTTTCTACAGGGCCAGCGCTCGACGTACTGGTGCGCAACCTGCCAGCGCTGAGGCGCGCATCGTCCCCAGTGCCGCGCAGCCCCGCGAACGCTAGTAAACCAGCCCCTCACCCTCGCCGCGCGGATCCGATGCCGCCTCCACCTTGCCGGAGGCGTAGTCCCAGGTGATGACTTCCATGTTGCCCCACAGACGGTTGCCTTCCTTCAGCGTGTGACCCATGGCCCGCAGTTGAGCCACCTCGCTCTCCGAGAGCGCCCCTTTCTCGTAGTCGACCACATCGGGCAAGTATTGGTGGTGGTACCGTCCATCCGCGACGATGTCGGCGGCGCGCTTGCCGTCCATGTAATCGAGCGTCCCCAACAGCACCATGCTGATGATGTAACTGCCGCCCGGCGTGCCGATGATCATCAGGCCCTTCTTGGTCTCCACGAAGGTCGGCGCCATGCTGGACAGACTGCGCTTGTTGGGCGCGATGGCGTTCGCCGCATTCCCCACCAACCCGAACGCATTGGGCGTACCCGGTTTGATGGAGAAATCATCCATGGTGTTGTTGAGCAATACGCCGGTCTTCGGCGGGATGTAGCCGATGCCGAAAAACAAATTCAGTGAAATCGTGCCACCCACCAGGTTGCCCTCGGAGTCCAGCACCGAGAAATGCGTGGTCTGCATGCCCAGCGGACGCGACTCTATGCCCGGCAACATGTCGCTGGGCATGGCCTTGTCGGCTCGAATGCTGGAGCGCTGACCCGCGGCGTAGTCCGGATTGATGAGCTGTGCCAGTGGCATGCTGACGAAATCCGGATCACCCAGGTACAGCGCACGATCGCGATACGCGCGGCGCATGGCTTCGATGACCAGATGCTTGCGGGTCCCCGAATCGACACTGCGCAAGTCGAAACCGGACAGAATATTCAGCGCATCGACCACCGCGACACCGCCGGACGACGGCGGCGAAGCCGACACGATGCGCGCACCGTGATAGTCGCCCACCAAGGGTTTGCGCTCGATGACCTTGTAAGACGCCAGGTCCGAAAGCGTCCAAATCCCGCCCGTGGCACGCACGCCATCCACCAGTTCCTGCGCGATGTGCCCGCCGTAAAAGCCCTTGGCGCCCTCGTTCGCGATGGCCTCCAAGGTGTTGGCAAGTTCGGGCTGCTTGACGATGAAGCCCAGATCCGGCACCGCGCCATCGGCCGTGAGAAACACCTTGGCCGCCTCGGGCGACTTCAGCAGGCGATCGCGGGTGAAACGAATGCCGCCCTGTAGGCGCGCATACAGGGGATAACCCTCGCGTGCCAGACGAATGGCCGGCTGCAGGCTGACCTTTAAAGGCAATTTGCCGTATTTGCGCGCGAGATACTCGAAGGCGGCCGGCTCGCCCGGGATGCCCGCCGCCAGCGAGCCCGCGGTGGACGCATTGGGAATGGGATTGCCGGCCTTATCCAAATACA
>Ga0302311_10002341_pt1 | contig 21591 bp, 16 predicted proteins | sample III_Palsa_N1_3_FD_200449 | JGI IMG/M metagenome (GOLD analysis project Ga0302311, IMG submission 200449) | Peat permafrost microbial communities from Stordalen Mire near Abisko, Sweden - III_Palsa_N1_3 | ecosystem: Environmental > Terrestrial > Soil > Palsa > Peat permafrost | place: Sweden... | reverse complement strand
CCCATCGCCCCTTCCGCTCGCCTCACCACACCGTATCCGACGCGGGCCTGATCGGCGGCGGCATGATCCCGCGCCCCGGCGAAGTCTCTCTCGCCCACAACGGCCTCCTCTTCCTCGACGAGCTTCCCGAGTTCCCTCGCAACGTCCTCGAAGTCCTCCGCCAGCCCCTCGAGGACGGCATGGTCACCATCTCCCGCGCCGCGATGTCGCTCTCCTTCCCCGCCCGGTTCATGCTAGCTGCCGCCATGAACCCCTGCCCCTGCGGCTACTTCAACGACAAGTCCCGCGAGTGCATGTGCACCCCACCCATGATCCAACGCTACGTCTCCAAAGTCAGCGGCCCGCTCCTCGACCGCATCGACATCCACATCGAAGTTCCCGCCGTGCAATATAAGGAGCTCCGCAGCAACACCCCCGCCGAAGGCTCCGCCCAGATCCGCGCCCGCGTCCTCGCCGCCCGCGAGCTCCAGCACGCCCGTTTCCTCGAGAATCCCATCCGCACCAAGGGCTCCTCCCGCGCCCCCAGCCGAGCCATCTTCGCCAACGCTCAAATGTCCACCCAGCAGATCCGCACCTTCTGCGAGCTCTCCACCGACGCCGAGCGGCTGCTCGAGCGCGCCATGCAGCAGCAAGGCCTCAGCGCCCGCGCCCATGACCGCATCCTCAAAGTCGCCCGCACCATCGCCGACCTCGAAGCTTCCCCCTCCATTACCGTTCCCCACATCGCCGAAGCGATCCAGTACCGCACCCTCGACCGCAGCTATTGGTCCTGACCCTCCCAAGCCGGCACCATTCCCAAAATGAACAAAAATACCGATTTCAGTAGTCGAATCAAGGCGCTTCCCAAAAAAAGGATTGACCCGTCCCCCTGCACGAGGTATCGTTCAAGTTGAAGCAATACAGGCCCCTGCTGTTCCTCCCGAGCGCCACGCACGCACAGAACCACCTGGTCTCGGTTCACCGGATTCAGCCATTTCAATCGCAAACTCTTCCAAAATGTGGTTCCTCCGTCCTTCATGGGGATTCCGCAGTCCAGCCGGACGGAAGCCACCCGCACGATCTCCTCCTAAGCCATTGTGTGGCAGCAACTTGCAGCAGGACGTAGCCTGCGAGCTATTTTGATGCGCCATTTGTTCGCTTACGCGCGTCTAATCAGTAACCCCGGTTTGCACAAGCCTTACCGCCAGCAAGCCACGAAGCATCCGATCATCGGCGCAACAGACGCCCGGAGCTTCGCAAACCCCAGGAGACTTTCCATGCGCTCAGATCTGATCTTTGGTGCTCTCACGCACGTGAACAATCGCTATAAGCTTTGCCAACTTGCCTCAAAGGCGACGCGCAAACTGCATAAGCCCAACACCCGCCTGCAGGACACCACCAATGAGGTTCTCGACCGCTTCAAGGACACCGTCCCCATGGACCTCACCGTTGAAGACGGCGTTCCCGCTGCTCCCGAGCGCCGCGCCGCATAGCTTTCGATCGGCTGCGCGGCTTCGGTCGCGCAGCTTGACTTTTCCTCACCACGTTCTGCTACGCTTTACCGAAATCCAGCATCTCACTCCGCAACAGGCAATCTCACTTCGATTCTTTGTAGGTTCCCCGCTCAATCTTTCTGCACTTCCGCTCCACGGTTCCCCCGTTCCAGCGTGATTCCGCACCACCCCCCTCGCAACATCCCATCCCCGAAAAATTATGGAAACTACCCAGGTACTCATGACCATCTCCGAGTTAAAAGAAAAGAGCATTGCCGAACTCGGCAAGCTCGCCCGCGCTCTTGAAATTGCCGGCACCAGTGCCCTGCGCAAACAAGACCTCATCTTCAAGATCCTCCAGGCTCAAAGCGAAAAAGAAGGCCACATCTTCGCCGAAGGCGTCCTTGAAATCCTGCCCGACGGCTACGGCTTCCTTCGCTCCCCGGACTACAACTACCTCCCCGGCCCCGACGACATCTACGTCTCCCCGTCCCAGATTCGCAAGTTCGACCTCAAGACCGGCGACACCATCTCCGGCAACGTCCGCTCCCCGCACGAAGGTGAAAAATACTTCGCCCTCGTCAAGATCGAGGCCATCAACTTCGAGTCCCCCGAAGAAACCCGCAACAAAATCCTCTTCGACAACCTGACCCCTCTCTATCCCCAGGAACACATCAAGATGGAGACCGTGAAGGACGCCATCCCCGGCCGTGTCATGGATCTTCTCTGCCCCATCGGCAAGGGCCAACGAGGCCTCATCGTCGCCCCGCCGCGCACCGGCAAGACAGTGTTGATGCAGTCGATCGCGAATTCCATCACGGCCAACCACCCCGAGATCGTCCTCATCGTTCTACTCATCGACGAGCGCCCGGAAGAAGTCACCGACATGCAGCGCAGCGTCAAGGGCGAGGTCATCTCCTCCACCTTCGACGAACCCGCCGCACGCCACGTACAAGTAGCCGAGATGGTCATCGAAAAGGCCAAGCGCCTGGTCGAGCACAAGCGCGACGTCGTCATCCTCCTCGACTCCATCACGCGCCTCGCTCGCGCCTATAACACCATCGTCCCGCCCTCCGGAAAAGTCCTCTCCGGCGGCGTCGACTCCAACGCCCTGCAACGCCCGAAGCGCTTCTTCGGCGCAGCCCGCAACATTGAGGAAGGCGGCAGCCTCACCATCATCGCCTCCGCCCTCATCGATACCGGCTCGCGCATGGACGAAGTCATCTTCGAAGAGTTCAAGGGCACCGGCAACATGGAAGTCATCCTCGACCGTAAGCTGGTCGACAAGCGCGTCTTCCCGGCCATCGACATCCAGCGCAGTGGTACGCGTAAGGAAGAGCTCCTCATCAACAAGGAGGATCTCCAGCGCACATGGATCCTCCGCAAGGTCCTCAACCCGCTCTCGCCGGTCGAAGCCATGGAGCTTCTCTCCGACAAGCTAGGCAAGACCCGCAACAACCAGGAGTTCCTCCACAACATGAGTTCGCTCTAGCCTCAGCTACAACACTAGCCGCCCCACATCTTGCTCCTAAGATGTGGGGCTTTCTCTTGCATTCTTTGCATCCCGCTCAACGGCTTCGTCCGTATACACTCTTGAGAACATCCAATCAGCATCAACCTCCGGAGACCGTGAGTGAAATTTCCGATCCTGCTGGCCCTCTGCCTTTGCACGTCCGTCTGCGTGCAACCCGCATCCCCTCAGGCGGCATCTTCTGCGCATCAACTCTCGAACGCTTACGGCAACATCCTGAATCTGGACAGCACCATCCTCACGCTGCCACTCGGCCCCACAGATCCCCCGCTTCAGATCACCTTGAGGCAAGCCATGGATCTTCTCCACGATCCAGGTCTCAGCATTACCGTTGTCGATCAATATCAGATTCTGTGGGCCCGGGGTTATGGTGTCACGGGTCCCGGCAGCGCACCACCGGTCACCCCCAGCACACTTTTTCAGGCGGCATCCATTAGCAAGACCTTCACAGCCGCCGCAGCGCTGTGGCTGGTCGAACGCGGAAAGCTGAATCTCGATCAAGACGTCGACACGGAACTCACGACCTGGCATCTGCCCGAGAACAACTTCACCACCGTTCAGAAGGTCACGTTGCGTCGCCTGATGAGTCACAACGCCGGCATCAATGTCGGTGGTTTCAATGGCTACCCCATCGGCGCTCCGCTCCCCTCGCTCGCCCGGATCCTCAACGGCGAGCCTCCCGCAAACAGCCCCCCCATCCGTGTCGACACCGTCCCCGGAACCCTCTGTCGCTACTCCGGCGGAGGTGTCACCATTGAACGCGCATTGATCGACGACGCAACCCACGAACCCTTTGCCGACTTTCTCAACCGCACCGTTCTGCGTCCCTCGGGCATGACCGATAGCACCTTCGCGCAGCCCTTGCCGGCATCTCTGATTCCCCGCGCCGCCACTGGAACTCGCGCCGACGGCACACCGATTCCTGGAAAGTTTTATGTGTACCCGGAACTTGCCCCGGACGGCCTTTGGAGCACTCCCACTGATCTCGCCAGATTTGCCATCGAGATCGCACTCTCCAAGCACGGCAAGGCAAACCATATCCTCTCCAAAACCATGACTCGCGAAATGCTCACGAAGCAAGCGAGCGGCGATGACGGCACCTATGGCCTTGGCTTTGGCGTAGGCGATTCGCCCAACCCCGATCTCTTTATCCATAACGGCGCAAACCAGGGATTCCAGTCGAAACTGCTCATGCTGGCTGATTCCGGGCAAGGTATCGCCCTCATGGGAAATTCAGACAACTTCCACATCCTCGCGCCCTACATCGTCGAAACGATCGCTCGCTCCTACGGCTGGAAGCTCGCTCCGGACCTGCACCCTGCGCTCGATAGCCTAATCTTCATTCAAGCAGCACGAGGTACGCCAGTCGCACTCGCTGCCTATCAGCGCATGGCCCAGGCAGGCTTTCCCGGCATGTGGCAGGACGTGAGTACGCTCAATATCTTCGGGTATCAAACCCTTCGCCAACAGAAGATCCAGGACGCCATTCTGATTTTTCAGCGCAATGTCACAGCCTACTCCTCAGACTTCAACACCTATGACAGCCTGGGCGAAGCGTACATGGATGCCGGTCAAAAGGATCTCGCCATCCAGAACTATGAAAAGTCCCTCCAACTGAATCCAAAGAACGACAACGCCATCGTCCAGCTCAGAAAATTGCAGGCACAGAAACCTTAGATCCGGGAGCCGGCTGCATTAACCCGCTTGCAGACCGGCGCCTCCAGCTGGTTTATCCCTCCCTCCCTCCCCCACCGCCCGCCCACCTGATACCCTAAATCCCAAATGACTCGCGCACTGCTGCTCGCCCTTGCCCTCACCACCGCCGCCACCACCTCCGCCCAAACGCCGCTGCGCATCGAAGTCACCATCCCCAGCACGACCCCGCTCAACGGCCATCTCGTCCTAGTCGTCGCCAAACTCCCCAAGCCCGGCGAAGAAGCAGAAGAGCCACGCAACCAGCTCCGCGAAACCTACACGTCCGCTCAGGGCTTCGGCGTCGACGCCGACAACCTCGCTCCCAATACGCCGCTCGTCATCAATGCCTCAACCATCGGCTATCCGCTCCCCAATCTTGTCGCCCTCCCTCCCGGCGACTACCTCGTCCAGGCCGTCTTCAACAAGTACGAAGCCTTCCACATGGCCAGCGGCAAAACCCTCATGCTCCCGCCCGATCAGGGCGAAGGCCAACACTGGAACCGGAAACCCGGCAACCCCTACAACGCTCCGGTCAAGCTCCACATCGACCCCACTTCCTCGACGCCCATCAAGCTCACGCTCGACAAAATTATTCCGCCCCTCCCCACCCCCGAAGACGATCTCGCCGCCCTCAACAAATCCGATCCAGACGCCTCCCGCTACCTTCGCTTCATCCGCTTCCGCAGCGACAAGCTCAGCCGCTTCTACGGACGCGACATGTATCTCGGCGCCTGGCTCATGCTACCCGCCGGCTTCGACGAGCACCCCAACGCCCACTACCCCCTCATCGTCTACCAGGACCACTTCCACAAAGGCACCTTAGGCTTCTCCAGCAAACCCGCGCCGAACCCACACCCCGGCACCGCCCCCCGCCCAGACCGCAGCCTCCTTCTCTATCAGGACTGGACCAACGGCAGCCTCCCGCACGTCCTCCTCCTCTACGTCCAGAACGCCAACCCCTTCTACGACGACTCCTACGCGGTCGACTCCGCCAACGTCGGCCCCTACGGCTCCGCCATCAACGACGAACTCATCCCCACGATAGAGAAGCAGTACCGTGGCATCGCCCAGGGCTGGGCCCGCGCCACCTACGGCGGCTCCACCGGCGGCTGGGAATCCCTCGCCACCCAGGTCTTCTACCCTGACAGCTACAACGGCACCTGGACTGCCTGCCCTGATCCCGTCGACTTCCACGCCTACCAGAACATCAACCTCTACGACGACACCAACGCCTTCGTCCGCAAGGGAGACTTCGGAGAAGTCCCCGTCGGCGGCGACCGCAAGACCGACGGCTCCCTCATCGCCACCGCCGAACAGGAGTTCCGCTACGAGTACGTCCTCGGCACGCACGGCCGCAGCACCGACCAATGGGGCATCTGGCAAGCCGTCTTTTCTCCCATCGGCCCCGACGGCTACCCCGCCCAGCCCCTCAACTCCCTTACCGGTCAGATCGATCCCAAAGTCGTCGCCTACTGGCACGACCACTACGACATCAACGCCATCCTCCAGCGCGACTGGCCCACCCTCGGCCCCAAGCTCGAAGGCAAGCTCCACATCGCGGTCGGCGACGCGGACACCTACTTCCTCAACAACGCCGTCCACCTCCTGCAGAACTCTCTCGACGCCACCCGCAACCCCCACTCAGACGCCCAGTTCCAGTACGGCCCCGGTGAGCCGCACTGCTACACCGGCGGCCCCTCCGAATACACCATGCAGCAGAACAACGCCAACTGGCTGCAGCGCGTCCTCCCCCGAATGACCGCCCACATGCTAGCCACTGCCCCCGCTGGCGCCGACACGAAAAGCTGGATCTACTAGTCAACTTTTCATAATTAGCAACTGCGCCGTCGTCCTCGCGCTTATCCCCGCAGCGGATCCGCCTTCCCAGCTTGCTCTCCAGACGGCGCCAAAAATCCGCGCTCCCCCGCCTGTGTCGACGATTCCCCAACCGCCCGATACCGCATATTCGGAAACGCCTCCGGATAATGCTCCTTCACCCACTCCATCATCTCTTCCCTCACCAAACACTGCAGATTAAACGCCGTAGGCGAGTCCTTTGCGCTCATCAGGCACCGCACCTCCATCGCCTGCGGAGTCAGGTTCGTCACCTGGCATGCCAGCGCCACCTCGTTCCAAAAACCCGAGCCCTTCACCACCACCTCCAGTTGCGCTCGCAACTCCTTCACCGGCACCATGTAATCCAGATACAGAAACACATACGTCAAGATCGCCGAGCTCTCCCGCGTCCAATTCGCAAACGCATTCTCGATGAACCAGCTCAGCGGCACAATCAGACGCCGCAAGTCCCATATCTTGATCACCACATACGACGAAGTGATCTCCTCAATCCTTCCCCACTCCCCCTGCACCACCACCACATCGTCAATTCGTATCGGCTCGCTGATCGCAATCTGCAAACCCGCCAGGAAGTTCGAAGCCGTAGACTTAGCAGCCGTCGCTAAAATCAGCGAGGCAATTCCCGCCGACGCCAACAACCCACTCCCATAGTCCCAGATGCGCCGATCGTCGAACGTCCACAGCAGCGCTCCCGCCGTCAGCACCATCACAAACGCAATCGCAATCCGCCGAAAGACCTGGAACTGCGTATGAACCTTCCGCGCCCGTATATTATCCGCCGCCGTCAGGTCATATTTCCGCAGCAGCACGTCCTGCACCACATACACCAGGCCGACGAAGAACCACCCCAGTGCCACCACCACCAACATGAACATGCCATGCATGATCGTGTGCCGAAACCTGCCCATGAGATTCGGCACAAACGGCAGCGCAATCCATACGCACGTCAATAAAAAGATCGCGCGCGCCGGCCGTCCCAAGTGCCGCTGCAATCCCCACCCCAGCTTCTTGCCCGCTGCCTCGTCGCGCTTCAGCAGGCGAAACAGCAGATAGTGCACAACGTTGGCCAGCACCAGCGCGCCACAAAAGAAGAAGATCACGACAAACCATGGATGGTGGTGATACATCATCGTCATAGGCAAATCCTCCTGCTCGGATGCGTTCATCCTTGCACAGTCAAACCTTTAGACGCCATCTTTCACCGCCCCGAAAATCCCTGCTTCGAATTCCTTCTTGACCCGGCCCGAATCCTCCGTCCCCGCGAAACATCTATACTTAAACGATGCCGCAGACTCAACTCCCGCGCACACTAGGCCAGCTCCGCTCCTCTGAATTCACCCCCGAACGCGTCGCCCGCAGCGTCAAGGATGAGCTCCGCGATAACCTCATCATGCGCCTCCGCGAGATCGCGCCCGGCGGCACCCGCGAGGGCGAATCGCTCTTTCCCGGCATCATCGGCTTCGACGATACCGTCGTCCCGCAAATCGTCAACGCCGTCCTCTCGCGCCACAACTTCATCCTCCTCGGCCTCCGCGGCCAGGCCAAGTCGCGCATTCTCCGCTCCCTCACCACCCTCCTCGACCCCCACTGCCCCTACGTCGCCGGCTCCGAACTCCGCGACAATCCCTACGCCCCACTCTCCAAATTCTCCCGCGACCTCATCGCCTCGCTAGGCGACGACACGCCCATCGCCTGGATGACCCCGCGCGAGCGCTACGTAGAAAAACTAGCCACGCCCGACGTAACAGTTGCCGACCTCATCGGCGACGTCGACCCCATCAAAGCCGCCCGCTCCGGCCACGAGCTCGGCTCCGAGCTCACCATGCACTACGGCCTCCTTCCCCGCGCCAACCGCGGCATCTTCGCCATCAACGAAGTCCCCGACCTCGCCGGCAAAATCCAGGTCGCTCTCTTCAACATCATGCAGGAAGGTGACGTCCAGATTAAGGGCTACCCCGTCCGCCTCGAGCTAGACGTTGCCATCGTCTTCTCCGCCAACCCCGAGGACTACACGGCTCGCGGAAAAATCGTCACTCCGCTCAAGGACCGCATCGGCAGCGAAATCCGCACCCACTACCCCGAATCCATTGACGAGGCCATCAGCATCACCGAGCAGGAAGCCTGGACCGCCCGCTCTTACGACCCCAGCAACACCGCCATCCAAAACATCATCATCCCCCACTACATCCGCCAGATCGTCGAGCAGGTAGCCTTCATCGCCCGCGAAGACAAAAAGGTCGACAAGCGCAGTGGAGTCTCGCAGCGCCTGCCCATCAGCACGATGGAGCTAGTAGTCTCCAACGCCGAACGCCGTGCACTGATCCACGGAGAGAGCTTAGTCGTCCCTCGCGTAGGCGACATCTTCGCCGCTCTGCCTGGCATCACCGGCAAGATCGAACTAGAGTACGAAGGCGAGATGAAGGGTGCCGACCTCGTCATCCGCGAACTCATCCGCCAATCCGTCGCCAACATCTACGACACCTACTTCGCCGACGCCAACACCCAGCAGATCGAGCAGTGGTTCAACCTCGGTGGCACCGTCGAACTCAACGACAAGCAGCCCGCGCAATCCGTCTTCACCGAGCTCAAAACCATCCAGGGCCTCTTCGAAAAACTAACGCCTCTCAAGATCAACTCCCGCACTCCGGTCGAAGTAGCCGTCTCCGCGGCCGAGTTCCTACTAGAAGGCATGACCGCCCACAAGAAGATCTCGCGCAGCGAAGCCCGCACCTTCACCGCCGGCGAAAAGCGCAAGCGCAACGAAGACGCCGCCAACGTAGGCGAGCGAGCCCGCGAACGCCTCCAGGACCGCGACCTCGACGACCTCGCCCGCAACCGCACCCGCCGCGGCTTCAACTAAGGCATTCCGATATTTGGCTGTCATTCTTGATTGCTAGCTTCGCGTGCTGCTGTAAAAAAACGGTGACAGCAGAGCAAATTCGTTGAGCCAAGCGACAGAGCCGTCATCTCGACACTGAAACGACGTGTCGAGCTTTGTTAATCTCATTTCGGCAACGGGCTCAACAATATTGCCGAGCGACATTTCGCGTTGAATTTTGCCGACGCTCTCAATCTGAACGAACCATGTCCTAGTGAGCTTCACCGCCCTATCAACTTCGCACGGAAGCAACGCGATATTGTCGGTGGCAAATTGCGTGGCCACCGAAGGATAAATCACACCCGAGGGGCGTTCAAAACCGTCGGACGGTTCATCGAAGTCTCGCATGCAGTACTTGGCCAAAGCGATGCTCATCCCATACTGATCCTCTGCTCCGTCTGGGGCAGCCCGAGTGAAGACTCTTGAAGTCCAGTCGCGTATGTGAGAAATCATTGGATTTGCATCTTCAACGTTCATCCAGGGTTGACCGGCACGAAATGCACCACTGAGGTCCGGATGACTGAATCCCATATGGCTCAACAACAAAGGTTGTTGGACTATCCATTCGCCAACCACGTAAAAATCACCAGGCTTCACGTAGCACTCGTATAAGCACCCAATGTCGAATGTCTCCTCGTTTTCATGGGCCGGAAGGGAACAATAGAAGAGCGATTGGCCTACCGCGTTTAGACGGCCTCTCTTGTTGACGCTCTCCTGCGGCGGATAACTTATAAGGGACCGGTGATGTGGCTTCTCGGTAATCTGAGTAATATGCCTCGCACGATAGAGTTTCTTGCCAGGCGTCAAGTGCGGAAGTTCTATACGAGTACCGCGGTTAAGATCCCTCAGAGACTCGACTAGCGTATCAACGGACGCGCCATCTTTCTCCATCTGCTCAATGGCGGCTATTCTGCGCTGAAAGTCCTCCAGCGTCGTCGGGGCATAAATTAGGCCGTTTGGTGTAGGGCGGTTGGCCGGCATATTTGCAAGTCTACAGAGCATTCCGAGGACATCCTTTTGCGCATGATCGGGATGACGATGCAAAATTGTCTTGATGCCCGAGCTCCCCGACATCACGGCCTATCTAACCGCCCTCGCCCCACGCGTACTCAACCAATCCCTCGAACAAATCCGTATCGCCTCCCCGCTCCTCCTCCGCACGGCCGTCCCACCCATCACCTCCATCGAAGGCCACCCAATCCGCGCCCTCCGCCGTATCGGCAAGCGCATCATCTTCGCCTTCGATGACGAGCTCTTCCTGGTTCTGCACCTCATGATTGCCGGCCGCCTCCACTGGCGCGATCTCAAGCCCGACGCCGAACGCCCCAAGTTAGGAGGACGCAACAACCTCGCCGCCTTCGACTTCCCCAACGGCACCCTCACCCTCACCGAAGCCGGCACCAAGCGCCGCGCCTCCCTCCACCTCGTCCGTGGCGAATCCGCCCTCGCCGACCTGGACCCCGGTGGCCTCGACCCGCTAGCCCTAACCCCCGAAGCCTTCCAGCAAACCCTCACCGCAGAAAACCGCACCCTCAAGCGCGCCCTCACCGACCCCCGCATCCTCTCCGGCATCGGGAACGCCTACTCCGACGAGATCCTCCACGCCGCCCAACTCTCGCCCCTCGCCCAGACCCGCAAGCTAACCCCCGAAGAATTCCAACGCCTCTACACCGCCACCCGCACCACCCTCGAAACCTGGGTAGCCCGATTCAACGCCGAAGCCCAAATTAAATTCCCCGAAAAAGTAACCGCCTTCCGCCCCGACATGGCAGCCCACGGCCACTACCTCCAGCCCTGCCCCCGCTGCAACTCCCCCATCCAGCGCATCCGCTACGCCGACAACGAAACCAACTACTGCCCCACCTGCCAGACCAACGGCAAAGTCCTCGCCGACCGCAGCCTCTCCCGCCTCCTCGGCTCCGACTGGCCCCGCACCCTCGACGAACTCGAAGCCCTCAAGAAAAAGTAGCTGCTCTCGAAGCTCTCGAGCGAAAGTGACCGCGCACCGCCGCCTCTACTACCATTCCTCCATGCGCCTTTCCGCCATCGCCCTCCTCGCGCTACTCTCCGCACCCCTCGCGCAATCCCAGCACCTCAACCCGCGCGCCTCTTTCCTCGATGTTTCCGCCCGCCAAACCACCCTCGCCTCCATCACCAACCCACTCCTCATCTCCGCAATTCACGCGCTACCCTCCTGCGTCGCCACGCCCGCAATCCCCGCACCGCCCGTCCCCATGGACATCCCTCACCACTACCTCTCCGGCTCCAGCGGTCCCATCAACCCTGCAGAAGCCATCGCAACCCGCCCCTACACCGACTTCGAACACCGCATCACCGCAGGCATGAACCAATACGTCGCCACCAACAATCACGCCGAAGCGCAATGCGCTCTCGCTCAACTCGACACCTGGGCACAGGCCAACTCTCTCCTCGACTACCCGCCCCGCTCCCAGTCCTGGTACCAAGTCGAGTGGACGCTCGGCTCCGCGGCCATCACCACCTCCGTCCTCGTCAACGACCCCATCCTCGACCCCGCACAACTCCACCGCGTCATCGCCTGGCTTGACGCGGTCTCCCGCAAAGACCTCACCCTCGAGCGTCCCGAAGACATGAACAACCACCACTACTGGCGCGCCCTCGCCGCCACGGCCACCGGCGTCGTCGCCTCCGACGACACCCTCTTCCACTACGGCATCGACGCCTACAAAGATGCCATCAAAGAAATCGATCCCGCAGGCGCCTTCCCCCGCGAGATGGCTCGCCACGAAAACGCCATCCACTACCAGGGCTTCGCGCTCACTCCCCTCATCCTCATCGCCGAGTTCGCCTCCCGCCAGCACATCGACCTCTACGCCTACCAATCCCACCACCGCACCCTCCGCGACGCCATCCTCTTCTACGGCCGCGCCGTCGCCGACCCATCTCTCGTCAAGCCCTACACCTCCGACCCCCAGAACAACGACCCCCACCCCAACGACTTCGCCGCCTTCAACTTCTACACCGCGCGCTTCCCCACCGAAGCCCTCCCACCCTCCATCGTCACCGCCCTGCAACAACCCACCACCGAAACCCGCATCGGCGGCAACACCACTGTCCTGGCCGCCACCAACCACAACCTTCGTCCCAACGGACAACTGAGAACTAACAACTGACAACTATCCCTCCCACGAATACCCCAATGACTTCTGCTTATCCCGCGCTCCCCAAACCCCGCCCCGCTGTATCCTCATAAGCAGAGGGTTCCCATGTCCACCACCCAAACCATCTTCGACATCACCGCCCCCTCCTACGACGCCGACCGCGCCAAGCTCATCCCCTGCTTCGACGCCTTCTACCGCCGCTCCACCGACCTCATCGCCCACGACGCGAAGAGCATCCTCGACCTCGGTGCAGGGACCGGTCTGCTCTCGCAGTTCGTCCGCCAGTGGTACCCCAGCGCCCACATCGTCCTCGCCGACCTCTCCGAACCCATGATCGCGAAGGCGCGCGAACGCTTCGCCAACGACTCCAACGTAACCTTCGAAGTCACCGACTACACCACCGCGCCCATCAACGGCACCTACGACTCCATCGTCTCTGCGCTCTCCATCCACCACATCAACCACGAGGCCAAGCGCGCCCTCTTCGCCAAGATCTTCCGCGCGCTCCGCCCCGGCGGCACCTTCGTCAACGCCGAGCAGGTCGCCGGCCCCACGCCCGCGCTCGACGCCGTCTACAAATCCCTCTGGCTCCAACAAGTTCGCGAAGGCGGCGCCACCCCCCAGCAAATCGCCGACTCCCTCTACCGCCAGCAAGACGACCGCTGCGCCTCCGTAGAAGCCCAACTCCAGTGGATGCGCGAAGCCGGCTTCAGCGACGCTGACTGCTGGTTCAAAGACAACCGCTTCGCCGTCTTGGCCGGCACCCGCCCCGCCTAGCTGCCGCGCCGCCACTGGGAAACTGCCTCGCATCCGCGAGCGCGGTCATGCGTCTAATCTAGAGACAGCATGAAACTCACCCGCTACACCAAGTTCACCGGCGACCTCTCCTCGAGCGTAGACCTCGAAGACCTCCTGCAAGCCCTCTCTGACTTCCTCCTCGACTCCGGCTTCCAGGATCCCTACTCGCCCTTCCAAAACGCCGACGACTCCATGGAGAGCCTTCGCGAAGCCATCCGCCAAGCCCTCGAGTCCGGCGAGCTCCTCGACGAAGACGCCCAGGAGCAGTTCGAAAAACTCGACGCCGCGCAAGTCGAAGAGCTCATCGACAAGATCATCCAGCGCATGAAGGACGAGTCCTACCTCAACGCCGAAGAGCCTTCCGAAGGCCAGGGTGCCGCCGGCGAAGGCAACGACACCGACGCCAAATTCGAAGTCACCGACAAGGGCATGGACTTCCTCGGCTACAAAGCCCTCCGCGACCTCCTCGGCCCCATCGGCAAATCTTCCCTCGGCCGCCACGACACTCGCCACGAAGCCGCCGGCGTCGAAACCAACGGCTCCTCCAAGCTCTACGAGTTCGGCGACAGCCTCAACCTCGACATCCCCGCCACCCTCAACAGCGTCTTCGCCCGCGAAGGCCCACCCGACGGCTCCGGCATCCTCAACCTCGAATACTCCGACCTCCAAGTCCAGCAAGCCGACTACCAATCCTCCTGCGCCACGGTAGTCCTCCTCGACTGCTCGCACTCCATGATCCTCTACGGCGAAGACCGCTTCACCCCCGCGAAACGCGTAGCCATGGCGCTAGCCCACCTCATCCGCACCCAGTACCCCGGCGACTCCATCGACCTCGTCCTCTTCCACGACTCCGCCGAGCACATCCCTATCTCGCAACTCCCACGCGTCAAAGTAGGCCCGCACTACACCAACACCCGCGAAGGCCTCCGCGTAGCCCAGCGCGTCCTGCGGGGCTCCGGCAAAGACATGAAGCAGATCGTAATGATCACCGACGGCAAACCCTCGGCCCTCACTCTCGACGACGGCCGTATCTACAAAAACGCCTTCGGCCTCGACCCCATCGTCATCTCCGAAACCCTAGAAGAAGTCAGCCGCTGCAAGCGTGCCGGCATCATGATCAACACCTTCATGCTGGCCAACGAATTCCAACTCATTCAATTCGTGCAAAAAATGTCCGCCATGTGCCGCGGCAAAGCCTACTTCACCACCCCGCAAACACTAGGCAACTACCTGCTAATGGACTTCATGTCCCGCCGCTCCAAGCAGGTCAACTAACTAGCGGCGAGCGCCTTGATGTCCTTCACCTCAAGCACCTGCTGTGGATACCCCACCAGCACGCTGTTGATCATCGCCAGCCCAACCTCGCGCATCGTGCACCCCTGGTTCGGCAGCACGCGATACAGCACCGGAATCAGCCAGGCAAAATATTTGTAGTACGACGGAACATTCCGCTGCCCCTCGGTCGCCCCAATGTATCCAGGCCGAAAGTTATACACCCGCCGAAGCCCCAGCCGCATCAGCTCGTTCTCCGTCCGCCCCTTCACCCGCGCCCACATCACGCGCCCCTTCTCTGAACTGTCCGTCCCCGCGCCCGACACATAATCAAACACCATCCCCGGATTCAACTCCGCCAGCAGCTCCGCAAAGTGAAGCGTCACGTCATACGTAATGCGCGTGTACTCAGGCTCCTTCATCCCCACCGAGCTAACACCCGCGCAATAGAAGCAACCATCATAACCACTCAATTCGTCCTTCACCCCCTCCAGTTCCATGAAGTCCGCCACCAGCACTTCCTTCAACTTCGGATGCGTTCGCCCAAAAGCCTTGCGCCCCACCAGCAGCACCTCCTCCACCTCCGGATGCGCCAGGCACTGCATTAGAACTCCCTCGCCCACCATCCCCGTCGCACCCGTAATCATTACCTTGACCGCCATCAATCCTCCGTCTACTTCCCATCCATAAACTTCGTAATCGCTTCATTCAAAAACTTCTCATCCGCAGGACAAGCCCCCGCCCCCGCCGGATGCCCCCACAAGCTAGGTATCGGCATCAGCGTCACCCGCCGAATAAACTGCGCCTCATACTGCGCATCCGTCACCGGAAAATACAAATCCGTAGCCGACGGCATAAACAAAACCGGTACCTTGATCGACGCCAGCGCCTTCTTCTCATCCCCGCCAAACCCCGGCGTAGCACCCACATCATTCTTCTCCCACGTCCGCATCTGCAAAATCAAATTGTTCGCATCGGCACCGGGAATAAAGTTTTTGGTATAGTCCGCCACCACCTGCTCAAACGTCGTTCCCGGCGGATTGATCGTCCGCCACAACTCCTGCCGCCACCACTCCTGCGAGTACAGCCACCCCGTCCACATCAGAGAAAATTCCTCAATCCCCTTCTTCGGTTCGACCGTATACTCCCCGCCCTTGAACGCCTCATCGGTCTCTATCGCACCAATCTCCCCCTCGTTCCGCACAATACCGTGCCCATACGTCTTCGCCGTTCCACTCGTCGCCACAATCCGGTCCATGAACTCCGGATAGCTCACCGCCCACTGAAACGCCTGCTGCGCCCCCATCGAAAACCCAATCACCGCGCGAAGATGCTTTACCCCCAACTGCTCCGTCAGCATCTGGTGCACGGCATTCACGTTGTCCCGCATCGTCATCACCGGAAACCGCGGCCCATGGAACGGCTCCGGCGTATTACTCGGCGAACTCGACCGCCCATTCCCAAACAACTCGCTCGTAATCAGAAACAACTTCGCAGGATCGAGCGCCTTCCCCTTCGCGATCCCACCCTCCCCAATCAACCACCCATACCCGTGCATGTCGGCCATGTAATGCGACGGCAGCAGCACCGCATTATCCCCCGCGGCGTTCAGCTTCCCATACGTGCCATACACAATCTTCGCCTCGGGCAGCACCACCCCACTCTCGGTCTTGAAGTTCTCAATCACAAACTCATGCTGCACCGGCTCCTTCGAACCCACCTGCGCCTGCGCAATCCCACACCCCACCAGCAATCCCACCCACACCATCCGCTTCCAACCCATCACGCACCTCATCCATCACGATGAAGCCCAGCCTACAACAGCCTTTTTCTATCCCCTAATCCCTATCCCCTGCTTTTTCCCACACCCGATACACGCCCCAAGCCGCAGCCGTGCAATTATCCATCACCCGCCCATCCAGCAGCATCGACTCAAACTCACTCACCGCCACCCGATGCACCGTCATGTCATCCTCTTCCGAATCCCGCGCAGTCTCTCCCGGCGTCAGTCCCTCCGCCAGAAACACATGATGAATCTGCCGCATCGCTCCATACGCAATCCACAAATCCGCAAGCGGCGTCATCCGCTCCACCCGCAACCCTGTCTCCTCCGCCAGTTCCCCACGTGCCAACTCCTCCGCGTTTACCTCGGCCCTTTCCCACCCACCCTGCGGCAATTCGAAATAGGTCCCACCCACCGTGTACCGAAACTGCCGCACCAGCCAAATAAACTCCTCCTCATCCGTTCGCTCCAGCGGAATCACAATGCACGCCGGATCCTTATCCATCACCCCATAGATCCCGCGTGACCCATCGCTGCGTTCAATCTCATCCTCGCGAACCCTGCACCAAGGATTCCGATACACCTCGCGGCTACTGATCGTCTTGATCGACACCTTGTCCCCCTGTTCCGATGTCGCCATTATCGCAGTCCCTCAATGCACCTCGCGATCCTCAGCCTGCTCGGTCGTCGACATCAACACCGCGATCGTCATCCCCGGCAGCTCAACCTTCCCATCCTTTGCATCAACCCCGTCCCGCGACACCAGCGTCAGCGTCTCTCCGTCCAGCAAATCGAACGGGTAAACCTCCTCGCCCAGGTTCACCACGATCCGCGCCTCATCCCTCACGATCACCAGAGTCCGCCGCGCCTCGTCGCTCGACACCATCAGATGTTGCATGCTCCCATCATTCAACGCGACGGTGCATCGCCGCAGCTTGATCAGCGACTTCGTCCACGCCAGCATCTCCGCATGCTTGCCCTCGCCAATCTCATTCCAGTTCAGCTTCGATCGCTCAAACGTCTCGATCGCCTCCGGATTCGGCACATCATCGCCAAATCCAAACACCGCGAAATCGCGCTTGCGCCCCTCCGCCACCAATCTCCGCATCTCGTCATCTTCATGATCCGCAAAATATTGGAACGGCGTCGACGCAGCAAACTCCTCGCCCATAAACAGCATGGGCATATATGGCGCCATCAACACCAATCCAATCGCCACCTTCGCAGCATCCAACCCGCAAAGCTGTTCCAGCCGCTCCCCCTTCGCCCGATTCCCGACCTGGTCATGGTTCTGATCGAAGTGCACAAAATGATGCGCAGACAATCCCTCCGCCAATCGCCCATGCTTGCTCTTCCTGTAACTCGAGTACTGCCCGTCATACACATACGCATGCTTCAACGCCTTATGCAGATCCGACAGTTTCCCAAAATCCCCGTAATACCCGCGGTCCATCTCCTTCGTATACAGCAGTGAAAACAGCGCATGATGGAAGTCATCGCTCCACTGCGAATCCATCCCATACCCATGCGCCTCGCGCGGACGAATCACTCGCGGATCATTCAGATCGCTCTCCGCAATCAGATAAAACTCTCTCCCCACCGTCGAGCTCAATCGCTCCACCTCGGTCGACAACTGCTCCATAAAATGCACCGCCGACCGATCGATATACTCATGCACCGCATCGAACCGCAGTCCATCGCAGTGATAATCCTTCAGCCACATCAGCGCGTTGTCGACGAAGAAGCGCCGCACCTCGTCGCTTCCACCCTCATCCAGATTCACCGCATCGCCCCACGGCGTCTTGTGCTTCTTCGTCAGGTACGGCCCAAACTTATTCGCATAACTTCCCACCGGCCCAAAGTGGTTGTACACCACGTCCAAAATCACGCTTAGTCCCCGCGCGTGACATGCATCCACAAATCGCTTCAATCCATCCGGCCCGCCATACGGCTCATGCGTCGCAAACAGCGCCACGCCGTCGTACCCCCAACCCCGCTGCCCGGCGAACTCCGCCACCGGCATCAGCTCGATATGCGTAATCCCAAGCTCGGCCAGATAATCCAGATGCTCAATCGCTCCATCGAACGTTCCCGCCTCGCTGAACGTTCCGACATGCAGCTCATACAACACTGCACCCGTCTTCGGCGACCCTCGCCACAACTGGTCATGCCACACAAAATCTTCATGGTTATAAAGTCGCGACGGCCCATGCACCCCGTCTCTCTGACATAAACTGCGCGGGTCTGGATACGCCGTCGGATCCTCATCGATCAGAAACGAATACGTGTCGCCACACTGCGCCTCATCCACCACGACCGTCCACCAGCCCCGCTTGTTCGGTCCCTTCATCGCCACCACCTGGTCGCGCCATTTCACCGACATCTTCTTCGCCCGCGGCGCCCAGATTCCAAACTTATGCATGCTTCCCTCTCTCTTGATCAATCTCTCAGTTCGGACGCCGCTCAGCTTTCCCGCGTCAACAGCGCCACCGGGAACGCCTTCAGCAGCTCGCCCACAAGCACTCGTCCACCCTCAACCTCAACGCCCGTCAGCCGATTTCTCCATCGCCCTTCCGGAACTTCTACCGCCGTCTCCCCCCACGCCTTCGCCTCATGCGACCACCGCGGCACTACGGTCACCACGCGCTCTCCGCGCCGATACGCAATCACCCGCTCAACCTCCGTCCCTTCCACCAACAACGACGCATACTCCGCCGCCGGTCCGAACCAACCCGGATGTTCCTTGCGCAGCAGCAGCGCCTTGTGCACCACCCACAGCTTCGGCAATCCCTCGTCTCCGCGCTCCATCACCTGCGCAACGCTCAACGACTGCATATCCCTCAGCAGCCCCGCTCGCCGCACATAATCCACCGGCCGCCGATTGTCTGGGTCCACCAGCGTAAAATCCCACAGCTCCCCGCCCTGGTACAGATCAGGAACCCCCGGAGCCGTGTACTTCATCAACGTCTGCGCCAGCGAATTCACACGCCCCGCCGTCGCAATCTCCACGACAAATTTCTCCAGCTCCGCCACAAACTCCTCGTCCGCAAGAATCGCGTCGATATACCTGTTCAACGCGTTCTCATACTCCGCATTATTCGCGACCCAGCTCGTTCGCACCTTGGCTTCCCGCATCGCCTTCTGCATGTACTCCCGCAGCCGCTCGGTACTGATCGGCCACGCCCCAACCAGCGTCTGGTAGAGAAACCACTCTGTGCCAGGATCAATCTGGTCCCCACTCCGAAACTTCGCGTTGTGCGTACTCCAACGTCGCACCACCTCTGCAAACATATCCGACATCTCGCTCAGCACGATCATCCGCGCCCGCACATCATCACTGCGCTTCGTGTCATGCGTGCTCAACGCCGTCATCGTCATCGGAAACGTCTGCTGCATCCTCACCTGGTAGTTGTGAAAATGCTCCAGGCTGAACCCATCGCAATCCGGATCGCCGCCCACCTCATTCATTGCCGCCAACCGATTCCAGCAGTAGTATGCTGTGTCCTCCACGCCCTTCGCCATCACCGGCGCAGTGAATTGCTGAAAGCGATTCACAAACTCAGTCTCTGTTTTTCCAATCACCTTCAGCGTAAGAACGTCGCGCATGAAGTCGAACAGGCCACCGTCAATGTCCGCACGATTCGACTTCGCGCTATCAATCGCCCGCCGAATCCGTTTGCGGTCTTCTTCTGCAATCTCGTTTCGCTCCGGCACCACATACGTCCGATAGATCGAGAAGCAAGCCGCCACTTCACGAATCGCGCGCCGAACCTCCGCGCGCGTAAAATCTCGCTGGTCCCGATTGCTCTCGCAGATGTCCACGAACAGCGTCGTCAGTCGATTCACATCGCTGCCCAGCGCTTCCTGTTCCACCGCAATCTTCTTATCATGCGCCACCCCCGGAAAATCCGAGTCGTCCCCCGTAAACGCCGTGTAGTGCTCGCCCAGCTTCTTCAGCCCATCGCGATTTACCAGCACACCCAGCGCCATGTTCAGGAAGTCGTACCCGCTCGTTCCCTCAATCGGCCAACCTTCGCGCAGCCATTCGCCCGGCTCCAGAATCTTCTCCCCAACAATCCAAGCCTCCGGCGCTCGCTGCCGCAGCCGCTCAAAATACTGCTTCGGATCCCGCAACCCGTCCGGATGATCAACCCGCACACCGTCCAGCAACCCTTCCTTCAGCCACTTCAAAATCAACGCATGTGTTTCGTCGAACACAAACTCGCGTTCCACCCTCAAACCAATCAGCGTATTCACATCGAAGAATCGTCGATATCCCAGCTGCTGGTCCGCTGTCCTCCAATACGCCAACCGATAGAACTGCTGCGACAAAAACTCATCCAGCGCATCCACGCTGCTGTTCACCTCGCTCACCACGCGATCGATCGCCTCCGACACACCCTCGTCCTCGCGACCCAACCGATCCAGCAAACCATGTAACACTTTCTTGTCCCGATGCCTCGCCAGGATCGTTCGCCGATCCCAGAAGTCAGGCGACGGCAATCGCGCAAAGCTCGCACTCACAAAATTCAGCGCATCGCTCTTCGCATACTCCGCAGCCTTTCCCAAAATCATCGACAAGCTCGCCGGTGATACGGGGAACGTCTGCCCCGCGGCCTCCACCGTGAACCGCGCGCCCTTCCGCTTCACCACCACCTTGCCTGCACTCAGCGCCCGACCATACTGCTCCGCCAGCACCGGCACCAGCACCTTGTCCCTCAACCGTTCTTCACTCGAGTTCCAATCAATATCAAAGAAGCTCGCATACCGGCTGTTCGTCCCGTTCTCCAGCACATCCCACCAATATTTATTCTCCGCACCCAGGCTCATGTGATTCGGAACAATATCCAGCACCTGCCCCAACCCGCACTTCTCCAGCCGCTTGCAAAAACGTTCGTGCGCAGCCCCGCCGCCGAGCTCCTCGTTCACCCTGCGATGGTCCACCACGTCATAGCCGTGCATGCTTCCCGGCGCCGCTTGCAGATACGGCGAGCAGTACACGTGCGTCACCCCCAGCGTCTTCAAATACTCCACAATCGCCGCTGCGTCATCGAACGTAAACTCTCGATGCAATTGCAGACGATAGGTCGACCCCAGCACACGCCTCATACCTTATCTGCTCCTCGCACGCTGGATGAAGTTAATTCTGTAATTCAATAGACTCT
>Ga0302311_10002338_pt1 | contig 21612 bp, 17 predicted proteins | sample III_Palsa_N1_3_FD_200449 | JGI IMG/M metagenome (GOLD analysis project Ga0302311, IMG submission 200449) | Peat permafrost microbial communities from Stordalen Mire near Abisko, Sweden - III_Palsa_N1_3 | ecosystem: Environmental > Terrestrial > Soil > Palsa > Peat permafrost | place: Sweden... | reverse complement strand
GGCACCGCTCATCTCTCTGAAGCCGCCAGCTTCAACCTCCGCGCCGGTCAGGAACTCCCCGGCCAGGACATGACCATCCCCATCGCCAAACTGCACAAGCTCACCGGGCACGTCGCCGCCGGCGCCGACGCCCACTTCGTCAACGCCGCCAAGCTCTCGCTCGTCACCCGCGATGACGGCAAAGAAATCGCCAACACCGAAATCTCCCGCGAAGACGGCCTCTTCCACTTTGAGTTCGTCCCCGACGGCGACTACATCCTCAAGGTCACCGGCGCCCGCGACGTCGTCTGGGATCCCGCCAAGCCCTCGCCCAACGCCCCCTTCAACCCCATGCAGCCGCAGGAAAAAGAGCGCGTCCTCGCCAGCTACGGCAACACCGAGGAACCCATCCTCCTCCGCGGCGATCTGCTCGACACCCTCGCCACCGTCAGCCCCGACGCCGTTCCACCCGCACCCGCCACAGCAGCGCCCACCTCAACTAAATTCGGTGCCGACTCCGGTCCCGACGTCCCATTAGGCCCCGGTCTCCAAACCCTCCCGCCACCCGCTCCCCAACCCAAACCCCAGGCCAAACCCGAAGCCAGCCCCGATACCAAATCGAACGTAGCAGCGCTCCACTAATAGTCCGTTACTTCGCCGCCACTCCCACCACATCCGGCCCCAGTTCCACCTGCGTCCGAATCAGCGCATCCGCCACCATCCGCCCAAACACCGCCTTGCCCTTATCATCCAGGTGCGTGCGGTCCAGCGCGGGCGCAACTTTATCGGAGTTTTCCGCCTTCGCATCCGCATGTCCCACCGCGTCGAACTCATCCGCCTGCGCCTGCGTCATCGTCGCCAGCAGCGCATCCGACATCCCCAGCAGATCGACGAACGTCACATCTTCCTCCGCCGCAACCCGCCGCGCCGCATTGGCATACAGCTTCAAATCGTCGTTCGAAGGCTTGCCGTCCTTGAACGTCCTCCGCGCCAGCGGCGAGATCACAATCGGCACCGCTCCAATCGCCCGAGCGTCATGAATATACCGCCGGATGTTCTCGGCGTATGTCGTCTCCGGGTCGGTATGCCGCGACGGATCGGCCTTCTCATCGTTATGCCCAAACTGGATCGTGTAGTAATCGCCTTTCTCCGCCAGCGCCTTCTTCCACGCTCCCTCATCGATAAAGCTCTTCGAACTCCGCCCGTTCAGCGCATCGTCGATGCACGTCACATTCTTGGTCATCACCGCACAGAACCCCGGCCCCCACCCACCCTGCGGCGCCGTCGTCGAATCCCCCACCAGCACAATCTTCACCGGGCCGCCCTGCATGATCTTCATGGCCTTCACGCCTTCCATCGGCAGCACCGCAGGCTCCGGCAACACATACTGCTTCAACTTCGGCACCACGTTGCCGAGGTCCACAGCCACAATCCGCCCCATCACATAGCTCCCCCACCAGTTCCAATGCGTCTTGTCCTGGATCGTCACCCCATCCGCATCCTTCTTGCTCAGCGAAAGCTTCGCCGAAGCCACCGGCCCGATCTTCTCCAGGTAACCGATACTGTCTGCCTGCAAATCGATCAGCGGAGCCTTCATCTCCTTCGCCACGCCGGCCAGAGCGTTGCTGTACTCCGTCAGATCGGAATGGATCTTCCCATCCGGCCCAAAATACTGCCGCGTAATCGGAGTCACCAGCACCGGCACAATCCCCGCCGCGCGGGCCTCCGTCACAAACCGCTTCAGGTTCGCCACATAATCCGGCAGCTCCACTTCGCGGTCGGCGTGCCCTTTGGTCACCAGGTCGTTATGCCCAAACTGGATCAGCATATAGTCCGGCTTGGTCGCGAGGCCCCGGTCCCACAAACCCTGCTCTCGAAACGTCCGCGTACTCGCGCCGCCCTTGGCCATGTTCACGCAGTCCACCTGCGCCGTAAAGTTGGCGCAAAACCCTCGCCCATACCCCGCGTTGTTGGTCTGCGTCGAATCCCCAATCAGCTCCACCCGCACCACCGTCCCCGGCTTCCGCACCGCAGCCGTCGCCGCGTCGAACGCCCGCGCCTGATCCCCCTGCGCCCATGCCGCAACCCCACTCAACGCAACCGCCCCCGCCAAAAACATCGTCACCTTCAAGCTCATTTCATGCCTCGCGGATAGAGTCTACGCCACCCGCTGCCGGATCGCCCCAAACTCCCGTATGATCGGGGCGTCGATTTTTCTCCCCCAAAAGGTAGACCCAACCCTATGAACTTCCTGACCCTGCGTTCCGCCGCTCTCTCGCTCGCTCTCGCCTCCTCCGCCGCCGCCGCACTGGCCGCCGACCCCAACAGCTTCGTCCTGGTCAAAGACGGCAAAAACGTCGGCAAAGCCTCCTACTCCATCGACACGGCCAAGGACGGCTACCACATCAAGTCGCGCTACGAGTATCACCTCACCGTAGCCCCGTCAGCCACCTCCACCACCTCCTTCAGCACCATCAACGAGGCCCAGTTCAGCAATGACTATAAGGTCGACCTCAACGGAAACTACATCTCCGGCTACACCCAGAACGCTACCAACCAGATGATTACCTCCTTCCAGCCCAACAAGACGCGCGACATCGTCACCGTCAACCAGATACAGGGGGGAATGAGCGGCGGGGGCAAGCCGCTGCCCCTCCCCAGGCCAGACTTCCTCGTCGCTCCCGACTACGACCCCAGTGCCCTCCAGATCCTGCTCACGACCAGCCTCGCGCATCCCCACGCCGATTCCAAATACACTTTCGTCGTTCCGGGTACGGGCATGGGGCCCAAAGCCGCCAACACCATCGTCTATGTAAGCGTGCAAGCCCAACCCGACGCCAACGGCACCCTCGACGGCAAGCCCATCACCTTGAAACACTTCCAGATGAACTACGCCAAGGGCAAAGCCGACCTCTTCACCGACGCCGACGGCAAGCTCATGCAGGCCGACATGGGCACCCTCGCAACCAGCTATATTCGTGTCAAATTCGTCCTGGCTGGCCAATAATCCGCCCCAAATCCTTGACACGCACCCCCATTCCCTCTAATCTTGACCCTAATGAAGCAGAATCTCACCGCCGCCCTATGTTGCATGTGTTGTCACATGCCGCGCTGTTGCGCCGGTGTCTCTCTGCTGTAACGCGAAGCCGCTAGAGGCTTCCGCCTCAGCCAAAAGCACCCACGCACAGCTGCTCTTACGAGCACAGCGTGGGTTTTCTGCTTAAGCCCACGTTCTCCCCCAAAAAATTCTGACTCGCAATCGCAGGAGTTCCTCCATGTCCCCCAGGTTTGAAGCAACAAAAGCCGTCACTCATCTCAAGCTGGCCTTCAACGCGGACGCAGCCGCCATCGCCATCGCCCTGGCCTTCGCCGCCCTCATCCGCCTCAACGTCATCCACCACATCGGCTGGTAGGCTGTTCCGCTCTCTGGACCCTAAGCCCTGGACCCTGAACCCTCTCTTGTCCGCTCTCACCATCCCGATGCCCACCCCCACCGCAGCCCCTGCCTCGCGCCCGCGCCAACTCCTCGCGCTCCTGCCCGGCACGCTCCTGCTCTTCGGTATCGGCCTCGCCGGCAAACTCCTCGAATCCCTCGGCTACACCCTCCGCGCCCGCCACATCTACTTCCCGCACATCGAGTACGTCCTCTGGGCCATCATCCTCGGCCTCCTCATCTCCAATGTCTTCACTGTCCCAGAAATCTTCCGCCCCGGCGTCGCCACCTACGAGCTCTGGCTCAAGCTAGGCATCGTCCTCGTCGGCGCCAAGTTCGTCCTCGGCGACGTCCTCCACATCGGCGGAATGTCCCTCGTCCTGGTCTTCATCGAACTCGCCCTCTCGCTCACCGTCATGACCTTCCTGGGCAAGTTCTTCGGCCTCCCGCCCAAGCTCACCTCGCTGCTCGCCATCGGCTCTTCCATCTGCGGAGTCACCGCCATCATGGCCGCGCAAGGCGCCATCGAGCCCGACGAAGAGGACACCTCCACCGCCATCGCCGCCATCCTTACCCTCGGCGCGCTCGCGCTTTTCACCTTCCCCGCCATCGGCCACGCCCTGCACATGGGCCAGCAGTCCTACGGCATCTGGACCGGCCTCGCCGTCGATAACACCGCCGAAGCCACCGTCACCGGCGCACTCTACGGAGACGTCGCCGGCCGCTACGCCGTGCTCGCCAAGACCGCCCGCTCCGCCTTCATCGGCTTCGTCGTGCTCGGCTACGCCATCTACTGGGCGTCGCAGGGCAAAGCCGCCATCGTCAAGAACAAGCCGCTCTTCCTGTGGCAGAAGTTCCCCAAGTTCATCCTCGGCTTCGTCGCGATCTCTATCCTCGCAACAGTCGGTTTCTTCACCGCCGGACAGCTCACCTCGCTCTCCAACCTCTCCAAGTGGGCGTTCCTTCCCGCCTTCGCCGGCGTAGGCCTCCGCACTCAGCTCCGCGATCTCGTCAATCAAGGCTGGCGCCCCATCCTCGTCGGCGTTCTCGGCGAAATCTTCATCGCTCTCCTCACCCTCGGCATGGTCTTCGCCGTCTACCACCACGGAGGCATGCAATGAACCGCACGCCTCCTCTTCACCTCACTCATACCCTGTCATCTCGACCGGAGTCCGCGCTCTTGGCGGACGCAGTGAAGAGACCCCTGTATTTGTCTCTCGCTGGCACCGCCGCAAATCTCCAACTGTGTTGTCGCTGTTGTTGTCGCCCCTAGCTCCCGCTAGCCCTCGCGCGAGAACCAGCCACACCTCGTCCACAACCCAGAACCAAAGCGATGCTGCGCACCTCACGCAGACGCGTCCCTACACACATCTTTCAGGAGCCCCATGCACCTCTTCAAGCGCACTACCTTCCTCATCGCCACCATCGCGATCGCTCTCACCACCCACGCCCAGGTCGTCGGCGGAACCATCGCCGGCACTGTCACCGACACCACCGGAGCCGTCATCCCCAACGCCCACGTCCTCGTCCACAACGACGACACCGGGACCCAGCGCACCCTCACCACCAACTCCGGCGGCACCTTCACCGCTCCCGCCGTTCCCATCGGTGCCTACACCGTCACCGTCGACGCCCCTAACTTCGACCAGCTTCGCCGCACCCACATCGAACTCACCGTTGGCCAGACCCTCAACCTCACCCTCGCTCTCCCCGTTGCCACCGGCCACGATACCGTCGAAGTCAACGACACCCCAGCCACCATCAACACCTCCACCGAGCAGACCTCCGGCCTCATCGACTCCCGCCAGGTCAAGGAACTCCCCCTCAACGGCCGCAGCTACGACCAGCTCCTCACCCTCAATCCCGGCACCGTCAACTACACCAACCAGCGCTCCGGCGGAGTTGGCACCTCCAACTCCTCGGTCGGCAGCATGTTCTCCATCTCCGGACGCCGTCCCCAGGACAATCTCTTCCTGCTCAACGGAATAGAGTACACCGGCGCCTCGCTGATCAACACCACCCCCGGCGGCACCTCAGGCCAGCTCCTCGGCATCGACGGTATCCGCGAATTCAACGTCGTCTCCGACACCTACTCCGCCGCTTATGGCAAGCGCGACGGCGCCCAGATCTCCATCGCCACCACCGGCGGTACCAACACCCTCCACGGCGACGTCTTCGATTTCACCCGCAACAGCTTCTTCGACGCGCGTAACTACTTCGACGGCACTCGCATCCCTGAGTTCCAGCGCGACAACTTCGGCGCTGCCCTCGGCGGCCCCATCAAAAAAGACAAGCTCTTCCTCTTCGCCAACTACGAAGGTTACCGCCAGAACCTCGGCGAGTCCATCGTCACCTTCGTCCCCGACGCCACCTCGCGCGCCAAGGCCGTCGCCAGCGTACAGCCGCTGCTCAGCCTCTGGCCCATCGCCAACGGCCCAGAAGTGCTTCTCAACGGCGCAGCCACCGGAATCGCGCTCTACACCGGCTCCGCGCCCCAGAACATCCGCGAGGACTTCGGCACCACCCGCTTCGACTACAACATCGCCGAAAACGACACCTTCAACACCATCTACACCGTAGACGACTCCTACGCCACCACCCCCTCCGCCGACCCCTACTCCTACGTCAACGAGTCCCTTCGCGAACAGGTTTTAAGTGCTGAAGAACGCCACACCTTCTCCCAGCACCTCATCAACGTCGCTCGCGTCGGCCTCTCCCGTTCCACCTTCTACTTCTACGGCTATGTTCCCGCAGCCGAGCAGGCTGGCGCACCCAGCGCCCGCCCCGGCGTACCCACCTATGCCATCGTCGTCTCCGGCTCCACTGCCTCTAATGGAGCGTCTTCGTCCATCACCGGCGCCGGTGCCAACGTAGGGGCCAACAACGGCATCACGCGCAACCTCTACACCTTCGACGACCACGCCTACTACAGCGTCGGCAAGCACACGATTCAAGCCGGCGTCTGGCTCCAGCGCCTGCAATCCAACGACAACCTCGCGCAGGACCAGTACGGCCAGGCCTCCTTCGCCTCCCTCACCACCTTCCTCGCCGGCACCATCAAGACCTTCACCTACGCCCCCAAAACCACCGAGCTCGGCTGGCGCACCCTCTTCGCCGACGCCTTCCTCGAGGACACCTGGCACATCACACCGCGCCTACAGCTCCGCGCCGGCTTCCGCACCGAAACCTCCACCGGCTGGAGCGAAGCGCAAAACCGCGCCAGCGTCTACACCTTTGCCAACGGAGCCATCAGCACCAACCCCACCTCCGGCCTCTCCAACGCCCTCACCACCAACCGCGGTCTCTTCCTTCCCGAACCCCGCATCGGCCTCGCCTGGAACGTCTTCGGCAGCGGCCGCACCAGCATCAGCGCTGGCGCCGGCCTGCATCACTCCCTGCTCGACGCCCTCGACTACCGTCTCGATCAGGCCGCTCCCTACAACACCGTCTACTCCTACTCCAGCACTACGGTCGCCAATCCAACCAGCGGCACCGGACTCGTCAGCCCCTCCACCGTCGCCTCCAACATCTCCACCCCCACCCTGCTCTCCTACGACCTCAAGATCGAGCAACAGATCGCCCCGGCAACCTCCATCACCGTCGGCTACAACGGTTCGCACAGCTATCACCAGATCCTCAACGGCGACCTCAACGAGCCCGCCTACACCGTCGAAGCCAACGGCTCCATCTTCTACCCCACCACCACCAAGGCCAACCCCGCAGTCGCCAATACCACGTCATGGTGGGCCGGCGGTACGGGCAACTACAACGCGCTGGTCGTCGACCTCCGTCACGATCTGGCCCACGGCCTCCAAATCCGCGCCAACTACACCTGGTCCAAGAACCTCGACGACGGCTCCGCCTGGAACACCTCGGTCTCCTCCAACACACCGGCCTTCGTCGAAGTCCCCTCTCTTCCCCATCTCGACTACGGCCCTGCCGCAACCGACATTCGTCAGCTTGCCTCCATCAACGCCACCTACGAGTTGCCCTTCGGCAAAGGCAAAACCTTCCTCGGCAACTCCGGCAACCTCACCGACCGCTTCGTCTCCGGATGGTCGATCGCCACCATCTCCAACCTGCTCACCGGCTTCCCCTTCAGCCCGCAGCTTGGCTACAACCCCACTGGTTCGGGCGACTCCCGCAACCCCGTCCGCCCCAACGTCAATCCCTCGTTCACCGGCCAGCTCTATACCAAAGGGACCACCGCACAGCGCGTCGCCCAGTTCTTCAACCCGGCTGCGTTCACTGAGCCCGTCTCAACTCTCAGCTCCTCCAGCGCAATCACCGGCGGCTACGTCGGCAACGCCAGCCGCGACGGCCTCACCGGCCCCGGCTTCGCCGACTGGGACTTCTCGCTGCTGAAAACCACCCAACTCACCGAACGCGTCCGCCTCCAGTTCCGCTCCGAGTTCTTCAACATCCTCAACCACACCAACCTCCAACTCCCCAATGAAGTCGCCTTCTCCACCGCGCCAACGCTGGTCAGCAGCGTCTATACACCCGCAGCCGCATCGGCCACAGCCGGAGCCATCTCCGCCACCGCCAACACCAGCCGCCAGATCCAACTAGGCCTCAAACTCCTCTTCTAACCACCATCAACCGGGTGCCCCATCCTCACGACGGTTCCATTGTCGTAGGGTGGGGTATCGCGCTTGCGCGACCGCCTTCCTCAGCATCGCCCATTAACCCTGCGCCCGCGGCAGGCTCCGCCTCCCCGCCATCGCAAAGTCAATAAACGCCCGCGCTGGATCGGTATGGATCAGCTTCACATTCACCTTGTCTCCGACATCCAGCCCATCGCCTCCCTGCACCACTCGACCCTCAAACGGCGGCGAGATCACCCGCACATAAACGCCCTTGTCCGAAGCACCAGTAACCACGCCGGCAAAGACCTGCCCAATCCGCGAAGCCATCGCCACCGCCGCCACGCGCTTCTGCATATCGCGCTCGATCTTTCTCAGCTTCTTGTCCGCATCGTTGCAATGGATCGCAATCGCCGCCAGATCGGCATCGCTATACGGCGGCGGCGCGCCGGTCATCATCGCATGCAACACCCGCTGCGTCACCACGTCGGGAAAGCGGCGGTTCGGCGCAGTCGAGTGCGTATAGTCTCGCGCCGCCAGCCCAAAGTGCCCCGTCGGGTCGTCATCCGGCTTCATCAGCAGATACTCCCCCGGCCCCATCAGCTTGATCACCGACACCGCCACATCGGGATAGTGGTCGGGGTCCAACTGCCGCACCTTCGTCAACACCTCATTCAACGCCGCCGAATCCGGGTTCACCGGCAGGTCATACCCCCGGTCCTTCGCCAGCGCCACAATCCTGTCCCACCGCTTCGGCACCACCACCACCCGCTGCAGGCCCGAGCGCCCACCCTTTCGCAACGCCCGCGCCATCACCCCATTGGCCGCGACCATCAGGTCCTCAATCAAATTCATCGCCCGGTTCTGGATCGCCTCATGCACATCGATCACCCGCCCATCCACCACCACCGGATCGGCCTCCGACTTATGAAACTCCAGCGCCCCATTCTTCACCCGCGCCGCATGGAGCGCCTGCGCCGCCTCATCCTGCAGCTTCAACTGTTCCACCAACCACCCCGCCCCCAATCCCTCACCACTGTCATCTCGACCGGAGTCCGCGTCCTTTGCCCCATTTAATTTGTCATCTCGACCGGAGTCCGCGTCCTTTGCCCCATTTAATTTGTCATCTCGACCGGAGTCCGCGTCCTTTGCCCCATTTAATTTGTCATCTCGACCGGAGTCCGCGTCCTTTGCGGACGTAGTGGAGAGATCTGCTTCTTGAAGGCTCGGATCAGCCTCATGCTCCCGCGCACTATCGCTCCGCAGCGACAGCGCGTCGTTGTCCACCACCCCCGCCGCCGTCTTCTCCAGCCACGGCCCCACCCGCGAGTACGCCAGCTGCCCCCGGTTCCTCACCAGCGCACGCGACACCGTCTCACTCACCATCTCTCCATCCGGCCCCACCACAAACTCCATCGTCACCGCCAGCCGGTCGCCATTCTCATTCAGACTCGTCACCCCGGTCGAAAGCTCCAGCGGCAGCATCGGAAAGTTCTTCACCGCGGTATAGATCGTCTGCGTCTGCTCCTGTGCATGTTTGTCGATCGGCGAGCCCTGCTCAACCGCCGCCGCCACATCCCCAATCGCCACGCGCAACTGAATCCCGCCTGCCACGCGCTCCGCAACCTCAATCTGGTCAAGGTCCCTGGACGTATCGTTATCGATCGACGACCACCCCAGAGCCCGCAGATCCTCGACCCCATCCTCCGGCTTCAACTCCGCCAGCTTCTGCACAATCTGCGCGGTCTGTTCGGCCACGCCCGCGCCAAACTCCGGCTTGAACCCGGCCTCATGCATCTCATCCAGCGCTGCCTGCGCCAGGTCGAAGTGCCCGCCATGCTGCTGCCCATGCCCCACAAAATTCGAGGAGTCCTGCTGCGTAAAAGTCTGCTGATGCTGCTGCTGAGGGGTTCCGTGCGGCTTGTGACGATCGTGTCCTGACATGCCCCGCAGACTACCACGCACAACACACAATGGGCTTTTCTGCATCTCCTCTAGTACCAGACCCGCAAAATAGGCTTGTCCGGCGCCACAGGACCGCCAGACAATGGATAGGCAGCAGCCGCGAATCGCAGACCGATGAAGATGTCGATCGGTAGTACGCTGAGGACTACGCATGGCAGACCAAGCCCATACTGAATTAGCCGGGAAATCTGCGCCCGCCTCTGCACAGGCGCACTTGATCTCGCTCATCGATCGGCTTCACGACGCCGTCGCCATCCTCGATGGCTCCTGGCGCTTCGTCTACGCCAATCCCATGGCGCTGGCCATCAGCCGGCTCACGGTTGAAAACCTCAACCGCGAAACATTGTGGGAGCTCTACCCCGGCGTATTCGAATCCAATCTTGGGCATGCTTATCTCGAAGCCGTCGCCACCGGCGAAGAGCGCGAGGTCCGAGACTTTTATTACGAGCCCCTCAATACCACGTTCGATCTGCACATCTTCCCCATGGAAGACGGTGTCGGCGTCCACTATCGCGACGTCACCCAGCAGCGCACCAACGAGGACGAACTGCGTGCCAGCGAGGAGCGCTACCGTATCCTCACCGAGCTCAACCCCCAGTGCCTCTGGACAGCCGACCCGCAGGGCCGCGTCCTCTACGCCAATCAGCGCTTCCTCGAGTACATCGGCAAGGACTTCGTCCCCCGCGACGGCACCGAGTATCTGCTCTGCTTCGACCCCGCCGACCGCGACCGCGTTCTGAAGCTCTGGTCGCGCAGCGTGGCCACAGGCAAAGACTACGCCATCGACGCCCGTCTGCTCCGTGCCTCCGACGGCGCCTCCCGCTGGTGGCACCTGCGCGCGCTTCCCGTTCGGGACGAAGACGGCGTCATCCGACAGTGGCTGGGCGTTGCCAACGATATCCATGAAAGCCGCAAGGCCGAACAGCGCCTCCTCGATCAACTCGCCGAGATCGACCGCCAGCGCCGCGAAGTGGAGGCCATCTATCGCGGCGCGCCCATCGGCATGGCCCTCTACGACGCCAGAACTCTTCGCCTCCTCCGTATCAACGACCGCCAGGCCGAGATCTTCGGCCTGCCCGCCGCTGATGCCATCGGCAAACATTACGACGAGCTCACCGCCGGCGTGACCGCCGGTCGCGCCCTCATCCAGCGCGCCGCCGCAGGCGAAAAAATCCTCAATCACCAGCTGGAGGGCACCCTCGACATACGCCCCGGCGAGTACCGCTACTGGAACGTGAACTACTCGCCCGTCCTTGCCGAAGACGGCGCCGTCCAGGCCATCGCCACGGCCACCTTCGAAATCACGCAGCAGAAACGCGCCGAGGCCGCCCTCATCCAGAGCGAAAAGCTCGCCGCCGTCGGCCGCATGGCCAGCTCCATCGCCCACGAGATCAATAACCCGCTCGAGTCCGTCATGAACCTCATCTACATCGCCCGCCAGCATGTGGTCCTTCCCGAGGTCCAAACCTACCTCGAGCTCGCCGACCAGGAGCTGCGCCGCGTCTCCATCATCGCCAACCAGACCCTGCGCTTCCACAAGCAGACCACCAAACCGCAGTCCGTCCAATGGGAGGACCTCTTCGCCAGCGTCCTCAGCATCTACGAGGGTCGGCTCAAGAACTCCGGCATCACGGTCGAACAGCGCAGGCGCTCTGGGCAGCCCGTCGTCTGCTTCGAAGGCGAGATCCGCCAGGTGCTCAACAACCTCGTCGGCAATGCCATCGACGCCATGCCCAGAGGTGGTCGCCTCCTCCTGCGCACCCGCGAGGCCACCGACTGGCGCACCGGCCGCCGCGGCTCCTGCCTCACCATCGCCGACACCGGCAGCGGCATTGACCCCAAAACCCAGTCCCGCATCTTCGACGCCTTCTTCACCACCAAGGGCATCCAGGGCACCGGCCTCGGCCTCTGGATCAGCACCGAGATCATGCAGCGCCACCATGGCCGCATACGCATACGCAGCAGCCAGAGGAAGACCCAGCACGGCACTGTCTTCAGCCTCTTCCTGCCCTACGAATCCGTCCCTTCTCCCGACCCCGCCGCCGCAGCATAGTCCGCGTCTTGCTCTGCCGGATTAGCGCGGGGCTTCAGCCCCACGAATTAGGCCAATAAAATCGACGGGCTGGTAGCCCTGAACTTTAGCTCAGGGTCTCCTGGGTCTCTCGACCACTCACAAACCCACCGCCCACCACAAACCGGAAGGGCACGGTTTCATGAGCCTGTCCTGAGCGTAGCCGAATGGATGCCACAAACCCCGCGTCCCCGAAGATAAGTTTTGTTAAGGGCACGGATTCATCCGTGCCATAAACGCCGCATCGCAGACGCCTGCCACTCTGCCCTGAGCGAAGTCGAACGGGCCCGAGCGCAGCCGCAGGCGAAACGACTGAATTGGCCCAGATAAATTGCACTGACTAGGAAGCAACCCCACCCAGCAAACGTTTCGAAGCGTCATCAGCATGGAAGACCTGAAAATCAGCCGTCCACTCATAGGCTACCGTTTCGAGAGAGAACTGGCCGCGCTCTACCCGAGAAACCATAATCTTCGACCGAAGATTCGTCAGCAACTCCAAGTCCTGCGAGATGCCGGATTACTCAAGTTCGAAGGGCAGGGAACCTACGAGCTGACGTTCGCTCAGTAACAGCCAAGTAAAAACACGCTCGTCTCCCGACAGCGACCAAAATCTTGTCAACCCCCCAGCCACCCTCCAAATCCCCCAAACCACTGACAACAAACGAGAAATCTCCCAAAAATAGTTTGCACATATATTTCCCCGAACCCGCTATCCTATTAATAGCGCTACAACCAAACACTGAACCCGACAGCCCATATCCGGGCTTTCGATGGACATCGGCCACGCAGCATCGCCCTTTATTTTCAGGACTTTACAAATTCGATCGTTCTCAAATTTGATCTTAAGTCCAATCCGCTCTGGACTTTACCCCAAAAAGTACGGGGGGAGGGGGGGCCTGCACCCGGTAACGCATGGAGGAAGGTAGACTGGCCTATATTGAATCGACACCAAAGGTCCGCGTGATCGAACCTCTTCCTCCCCAACCCAAACGCCGAGACGCTCTCGCCCTCCTCGCTCTCTGGGCCATCGTCACCGCCTACAACCTCTTCAAGCCCTTCCATATCGACGACACCGCCTACGTCACCATCGCCCAATGGATCGGCCGTCACCCGCTCCATCCCATGCACGGAACGCTCAACTGGCTCGGCACTGAGCAACCGATCTCGAAGATCATCCACCCGCACCTGTACTTCTACATACTCGCGGCCTGGGGTCGCGTCTTCGGCTTCAGCGAGCCCTCGCTGCACCTCGTCCAATCGCTCGCCGCCCTCGCCTGCATCCTGCTCTTCCACCGCCTCGCGCGGACGCTAATTCCAGCCTCCGCTCTCTGGGCCACGGCGCTGCTGATTCTCGGCCCCGCATTCATCGTCGAGCAGAACCTGATGACGGACATTCCGCTGCTCGCCGTCTGGCTGCTCTTCTTCAGCACCCTTATCTGCGACGCCCGCAGCGAGCGCCAGACCCGCCGCTATCTCATCGCCGCGCTGGCCTGTAGCGCTGCCATACTCATCAAGTACAGCAGTGCCGTGCTGGTCGTGATGCTCTGCCTCTCACTGCTGCTGGAGCGGCGGCGCAAGCAAGCCTGGACCGTGCTTTGCCCGCTGCTCGCCGTCGCGGCGTGGTCGCTGTTCAACTACTTCGACTACGGCCACATCCACATCCTCACTCCGCCCGACCAGTTGCCGCATGATCTCCATCGTCTCGTCTTCTTCATCGTCGATTGGATCGTCGGCATCGGCGCGCTCTCGCCGCTCGGCATCCTCGTGGCCGTCCAAAGCAAGCCGCGCTGGGTAAAGTCCCAAGCCGCGATCTATGCCGGCCTCGCAGCAGCCTTTGCCCTGCTGGCAGCAGCGGTTGCCCTTCGAGTTCTCTCAACCCACGGATCAAACTGGGTGTGTGCGGCGGACTTCGCTATCAACGGCTCGTTGGTCTGCATGGCCTTTGTGGTCAGCACTCTCGACCTGCCCTGGCGCACGCTGTGGCGCAACGCATTACCGCCCAACGTGGCAGCGCGCCTCTACCTGGTCCTGTGGATCGCGCTCACCAGCTTTGCCTACATCAAGGCGTCGCCGTTCATCGCGTCGCGCCACATCCTGCTGATCCTCCCCGCCCTCACGCTGCTCCTGGCGATGCATTGGGGCGCGTCGCTCACGCCCGCGTCCAAACGCTTCGCCCTGGCGCTGACCGTTGTGATCTCGACGGGCCTGTGCGTCTCCGACTGGCGCTTCGCCGAGTACTACAAGACCGAAGCAGCGGAACTGGCCCGCTCGCTGCCGAACACGGCCCCCATCTGGGCCGCCGGTCATTGGGGCTGGCAATGGTACGCAACCCACAACGGCTTTCAGGAGCTGGACATTCACTCCTCGCACCTCCAGCCCGGAGACCTCTTCATCTGGCCCGAAGGTGTAGACCGCGAGATGCCCGAGGCCCCGCTGCATCTCCAGCTGCTCCGCACCGACATTCAGCCTTACCCCTTGCTGAATCTCTTCTGCACCGGACAGCCCGCGCACTTTTACGAGTTCTCCCTCGCCGGTCCGTGGGCCCTTAGCCGCAACTGCATCAACCGCATCGATGTCTACCGCGTTGTTACGCCCAGCCAGGCGACGGCTTCACCTCCCAATTAGCCCTACTTTGGCTCCGGCAGCAGCAGCAACAGCAGAACCGCGGCTTCCATCACGAACATCCGGAACGCAGGCTCCTGCCCATTCCACTTCGCCGACTGCCACATCAGGAACCACTCCCCGCCGACGCACTCGAACGCCACGAACCACATCAACATGCCGGAGGTCAGCGCCACAATGCCAATGCGCTTGGCCTCCTGAAAGATCTCGCTGGAGGAATGCCGCGCGCGCCATAGCGCAACCGCTCCGCCCCAGCAGAGCACCATATTCAGCATCTCCCACGCGATGATGCTGAGATAGAAAGCCAGGTGGATCGCGGGCTGCGTGATCGCGCGCCACATCCCATGGTTGCCGGCAAAGGTCGTATCCATCGACAGCGTATGCCGCACAAACTCATAGTTCGAATCGAAGTCGGTCAGGTTGTTGATCACGACCAGCGTAAAGAACAACCCCATCGCCGCAAGCAGCAGCACCTTCGACCAGCGGGCAACAAACGCAGACGTGAGCGTGGCTTTCATCGGCGGCCACTCTCCGGAGCGGCATGGCAGGAGAACACCGCCGCTAGCGCCTCCTGTCGACCTGATTTTCGCTTCATGCGCTCCATATTAGTCGATTGTTTGCGTCTTGCTCGCATCTTGTTTGTACAGCAGGGTGCTAAAGTAGCTCTCATCGTGAATCCTTACGACCCTTACACCGCTCTCGCCCAGCTCGGCCTCACACTGCCCGTGCCTCCCGCTCCCGGTGGCAACTACTGTTCCGCGAAGACCTCAGGCAGCATCGTCTTTCTCGCCGGCGTGGTCTCTCAAACCGCCGAAGGCATTATCACCGGCAGCGTCGGGCTCAATCGCACGGTCGAAGACGGTTACGCCGCCGCCCGCTCCTGCGCGCTCCTGCAGCTTGCCGTGCTCGAACAGCATCTCGGCACGCTGGCCAGAGTCCACGGCATTCTTTCCGTCAACGGCTACGTCAACTCCGTCGCCGGTTTTGCAGACTCGCCGCAGGTCATCAATGGAGCCTCCGATCTCCTCGTCGCCGTCTTCGGGGAAGCTGGCCGCCATGTGCGCGCGGCCATCGGCGTCAACGGCCTGCCGCGCAACGCACTCGTTGAGTTGCAGATGACGGTAGAGATTTAGCATGGCCAACCACACCCTCTCCGCCGAACCCACGCACTCCCGCTGGAACGCCGCTCTGCCGCCGCGCCTCACCATCGACTCCGGCGACACCGTCCACTTCGAGTGCCAGGACTCCAGCGGCGCCCAGGCGCGTCCCGGCATGACCGTCGAGCAATTCCAAGCCATCGATCGCAACCGCATCCACGCGCTCACCGGCCCCGTCGCTATACACGGCGCGCAGCCCGGCGACGTGCTCCAGATCGACGTGCTCGAAGTGCAACACACCGGCTGGGGCTGGTCCAGCGTGATCCCCGGCCTCGGCTTCCTCAAAGAGCGCTTCGCCGAGCCGTTTCTCTTCCACTGGCAGCTTGAAGCGGACACCACCCGCTCGCTTGCGCCCGCCATCGTTCCGCTGCGCCCGTTCTGCGGCATCATGGGCGTCGCACCGGCAGAGCACGGCGAGTTCCGCACCCGTCCGCCGGGCATCTTCGGCGGTAATATGGATGTGCGCGAACTCGCTGCTGGGGCCACGCTCTATCTTCCCGTCCAGCAACCCGGCGCGCTCTTTTCCTGCGGCGACGCCCACGCCGCGCAGGGTGATGGCGAGGTCTGCATTAACGGCATCGAGTGCCCAGCAAATGTAACTCTTTGTTTATATTTATATAAACATCAAAAACTAGCCGGCCCACTCATCGAGTCCGCACCCGCAGACTCCACCGGCCCAGCCTGGATCGTCGTCGAATCGGCAACCGACGCAATTGCCGCAGCCAAGGCCGCCACCAATCGCATGGTCGATCTGCTCACTACAACCTGGGCCTTCGATCCGGTCCACGCCTACTTGCTGTGCAGCGTCGCGATGAAGCTGCAACTCAGCCAGGTGGTCAACGAGCCGATGATCACCGTTGCCGCCTCAATCTCCAAGCGCATCCTCCCACAACGATCTCTCTATGGAGGAGTGTGATGCAGATAAACGATCCCGCCACCGTCGCCGAACTCCGCGAACTCTATCCGCTCTACGAAGCAGCGCTCGTCTCGAACGATGTCGAAACCCTGACGCGAATGTTCTGGGCATCGCCCCATACCATCCGCCTCGGTGCTGCTGAAAATCTCTATGGCATCGAAGAGATTGAAGCATTCCGCAAGAGCCGCCCGGCCGTCAACCTCGCTCGCCGCATAGTGCGGCTGGAGATTGTCACCTTCGGCAAGGACTTCGGCAACATCACCCTCGAATTCGAACGCGACGGCGCGAATGGAATCGTGCACGGCCGCCAAAGCCAGGTATGGGTCCGCTTGCCCAAGGGTTGGCGCATCGTCTCCGCCCACGTCTCGGTCCTGCGCTAAGCCGAGACCACCACCTCAAGCTCCTCAACCTTCGCCGCATCGAAGCAAGCCTGCAACGCCTCGCTTGATTCAAACTCCAGTCCACGCACAAATCGCGCGCGTAGCTTAAACCCAATCCTCGGCGAGGCGAACGGATAAGGCGCCAATCGAAAGCTGCGCTCCGCTAGGCGCGTGACAACCACTTCGCACGCTCCACCATCGCGCGTCTTCTGCGGCCACAGCAGCGTAGCCTCACCATCAAAGTCCACGCAGCTCAGCAGCGAAAGATTGTCGCACGCCTGCAGCAGCTTGAAGTTCTCCGTCAGCGCATCCAGCGTGATATGCTCCAGAGCCAGCTTGCCCTCTGCCAGCAATTGCTCTCGCAGCGCTCGTTGCAGCGTCAACTGCTCCACCAGAAACACATCCAGCCAGGGCAGATGGTCTTCGCGTATGGTGCTGCGGTCTGCGCGCGCCGTCAGCAGGTTGTACGTATGCATCGAGATCAGGATCGCCGCATACGCATCCTGCTGCACCATCAGTTGCACCGCTCTTCTTCGCACCGCGAGATACGCCTCAAGGTCGATCTCCTCGAACGCCGAGTACGTTCCCACCAACTCCACCGAAAATGCCGCAGGCTTGCCCTGCTTCGTAATCACCGGCTTCGCATCGCGCGCGCTCCATCCATCGTCATGCGCATAAATGCCGCGCAGTACATGCGCACGCGGCTCCGGCGGCGCAAAGATGTCATTGCCCCACTGCGACGCGAACTCACCAGCCAAATGCGCGTGGTCCGGATGCGTCACCAGCCACCAACCGTTATCACCCTGCAAGCGCAGCATCAGCTCTCCTGTCCCACCGTCGCCGACTCATGCCAATGATGCAGCAGCAACCACTCAAAGAACATCGCGACAAAGAAGAACGCGAACCCCAGCGCAGTTGCGGCACCCACCAGCGCAAAAAGATAAGCCGTCTGCCCTTGTCCCTGCGCATACAGAATCGAGTATCCCAACCCGCCATGCCCTACGCTCGTCGACCCCGCAAACAGCTCGCCCACGATCGCGCCAATAGCGGCAACGCCGCTCGCCACGCGTACCCCCACAAACAGGTTCGGCAGCGAATGGGGGAACCGCAGCTTGCGCAGCATCTGTGCCTGCGACGCGTTATGCATCACGAACAACTGCACCATATTTTCATCCACACTGATCAACCCCTGCGTTGTGTTGGCAATGATCGAAGGCAGGCAGAAGATAAATACGATCAGCACTACGGCTGCAAAGCCCGCGCCAACCCACATGATAATTAGCGGAGTCACAGCCATGATCGGCACCGTCTGTAGCAGCACCGTGTAAGGAAACAGCAGCCGGCGAATCCACCTCGACCGCGCAAACACCAGCGCCACCAGCACTCCCGCAACGATGCTGGCCACAAGCCCTAGCGCCGCTTCTTCCGCGGTAATCAGGAAGGCACTCCAGAGATCGGGAAACCTGCTCACCGTAGTCGTCACCACCGCCAACGGGTCGGGCAGCATATACGGCTGCACATGAAAGATCAGAATCACGGCCTCCCACAGCATGATCAGCGCACTGAACACCAGCACCGAGTTCACCAGCAGCAGAGATCGATTCCTCATGGCCTTCTTCATAGCCGGTGCGCCTCCCGCAACAACCGTGATGTGCGGTTGACCAGCTCGTCGTACGCCTCCGATTCGCGAGTAGCTTCAGTACGCGGATAAGCCAGCTCCACATCGACCACATGCGCGATTCGTCCTGGACGTGAATCCAGCGGCGGTGCGAGCACGATCACTCGCGACGCCAGAAAAACCGCCTCCGCAACCGAGTGCGTCACAAACATCACGGTCCAGTTCTGCTCCTCGCGCAGACGCAGCAACTCTTCATTCATGCGGTCGCGGGTCATCTCATCGAGCGCCGCAAACGGCTCGTCCATCAGCAACAGCCGCGGCCGCGTGGCCAGCGCGCGCGCAATCGACGTGCGCATTTTCATACCACCCGAGAGCTGCCGCGGATAGTGCTTCGCCACATGCGACAACCCCACCAACTCCAGCAACATCGCTGTCGTCTTTTCATTCTCTTCGCGAGGTTTGCCTTCGAGCTCAAGCGCCAGCGCGACGTTCTTCTCCACCGTCCGCCACGGAAGCAGCGTGGCATCCTGAAAGACGAACGACACCAACGTGCGAGCCTCCGCCGGCTTCATTCCGTTGACTGAAATCTCCCCACTGCTGCACGGCATCAGCCCGGCGACCAGCTTCAGCAGCGTTGACTTCCCACACCCCGACGGCCCAATGATCGAAACAAACTCACCGCGCTCGACGGATAGCTCAATACCTTCAAGCACTGGCACTGCGCTCCCAGAGAACCGCTTGCCGACGTTGCGCAGCAACACCTCTGGCGCGCTCACAGAGCCACCTCGATCAGCGGCAGGCGCAACACTGAAGGCCGCTCCGCATCGTGGAAGACCATATGCGTGGACCGCTGCCAGTTCCACCGTGACATCTCAGAGGCCTTGATCGCGCTCGACGGATTGCGGTCGTACAGCGGGAACGCACAACCCGCGATCTCCAGCCGCACGCGCTCACCCGCGGCATAGACAGTCGATGTTGGCTCCAGCCGAAACTCCCAACGCTGCACCTCATCCGCCTTGTAGTAGGAGCCGAAGACATACGATGACCGCGCGATGCCAATGCAACAAAACTCCGCTCGCCCACTCGCGGTCACGCGCACCAGCTTGGCCGTAATGTCCGCGCAGCCTGCCGATGTTGTCGCATACACCACGACACGCGGCGAGCCGAAGACATGGATCGCCTCCGCCAGCGGCTCGCCGGTATACACCAGCAGGTTGTTGCCCATCTCCAGCGCCGACTGATCGAAGACACCGCTCATAGCCTGCACTCCACCGGGTGCGGCCACTGGAACTTCCGGGTCGTACACAAAGACATCCGGCGGCTCACTGCGCGGCGCAACATCGGACAGCCAGCCATCACCCTTGCGCGACTCCGCCCGGCCGCCGCTATGCAGATGCAGCACACGCTCCCCCTCGCCGCTGCAATCGACAGCACTCATCCAGCGGTTGACGCCCATCGCGAAGTGCCGCACCCGGGGCTCTTCCGCAAACGTGTTGGCGTCCTTCAGCCAGTGGTCGAACCAGCGCAGCAGCAGCGCATCCATATCCAGCAACGCTTCGCTTCCAAGTGGCATCTCACCCACGCGATCTCCCCACGGGATATGCACCCAAGGCCCAGCGACCAGGTACTGATTCTCCCGCGCATGTTCCGTAGCCGCGCTGCTTCGCAATAAATTGAAGCCGCGAATGCTGCCTTCAAGATACGTGTCGTACCATCCCGAAACATGCAGCGCAGGCATGTCTATTAAATGTGAGCGCTCATTCACATCCAACGCACTCCAGTACTCTCCCGGGCTATCGTGCTCGAACCAGTCGCGCACATACGACGGCAATTCCTGATCAACTATGGCCGGATGCTCCGCATACGGAAGATGCGCAGCCTGCGCACGCACATTGGCCCATGCCGCTTCGAGCTTCGCGCTGGCCTCGCGCAACCCCAGCCGCCGCGCATCCTCCTTCAACATCTGCAATCCCCAGCCCAGCGACGAAGCCAGCCGCAGTGCGCCGTTGTGATAAAACCATCCGCGATACAGGTCGCATGCGGTCATCGCCGGCGCAATGCATTGCAACCCCTCGGGCCGTTCGGCAGCGGCCAGCAGTTGCGTCGCACCCTGGTACGAGAAGCCATACATCCCGATGCGCCCGTTGCACTCGGCCCGCGTCCGCAGCCACTCGATCGTCTCCGCGCCATCGTGGCCCTCATGGCGAAACGGATAGAATTCACCCTCCGAACCGCCGCGCCCACGCACATCCTGGATCACCACGTTGTAGCCGCGCCGCGCAAACCACGCCGGATGCGCATACACAACCGTTGACGCAATATCGCGCCCATAAGGCTGCCGCATCAACAGCGTCGGATGTGGGCCTGGCCAAGCAGGGAAGTAGTGGTCGGAGACCAGTGTCACGCCATCGGACAAGCGAAAGCGAACGCCGCGCTCCAGCGTAACCCCATCGCCACAATCTATCCGCGTGTTCTTTGCCATGCGTCCCTGCTTCTACTTTCGCACTACGGCTTGTAGTTGTTCTCGTAGTGAAACGCCGCTTCCAGCGCGGCGGCGGCCTTCTTCGCCGCGGCCGCGATCCATCGCTCGCCATTCTCCGCGGTCGCTGGCCGCGGATCGCCCAGCACGCCACTCGCCGCAATGTCGCGCGTCAACCACGCAAAGTTCACGGCGCCTTTCTCCGGCGAAAGAATGCTCTCATCCTCCAACGTCGCAATATAGTTCACCGTGTAAGCACTGGTGTCGACAAGCTCCGGCGTCGCGGCCAGCAGCAGCGCGGTCTCCCACTCGCCTGCATGGAAACCATACTTCGCCTCTTGCTCGCTCAGCCCTTCAGCCTTCGCGCCCGCCGCGCCGCCCATGTGAAAGGCCCGCAGCCCAAACA
>Ga0302311_10002334_pt1 | contig 21634 bp, 25 predicted proteins | sample III_Palsa_N1_3_FD_200449 | JGI IMG/M metagenome (GOLD analysis project Ga0302311, IMG submission 200449) | Peat permafrost microbial communities from Stordalen Mire near Abisko, Sweden - III_Palsa_N1_3 | ecosystem: Environmental > Terrestrial > Soil > Palsa > Peat permafrost | place: Sweden... | reverse complement strand
GCTCATCCCCAATAGCTGATGCACATCGCCAAGCTGGCGATAAAGCGCGTCCTCTCGAACTGTAACCGAGCCCAGCAGCACATCGCTGTGACCTCCGATGTATTTGGTGAGCGCCTGCATCGTCACATCGATGCCGTGAGAAAAAGCGTCGAACAAGACTCCCGCTGAATAGGTATTGTCGAGTGCGGTCACGATACCCCGGCGCCGCGCAACCGTCGTGATCGCCGGAACGTCTTGGATGTCCATGGTGATGGACCCCGGACTCTCGCACCAAATCAACTGGGTATTACCGCGGAACAGACGCTCGATATCGCTGCCTATCGAGGGGTCATAGTACTCGGCCTCGATGTTCATGCGGCCCAGAACACGGTTCGCAAGTTCGCGGCTCGGCCCGTAAACGCTGTCGGGCACGAGTACATGGCCGCCGGCGCTCACGAAGCTCAAGTAGATCAGCGAGATCGCCGCCTGCCCGCCGGGCGTGATGAAACAATGCTCGCCGCCTTCGAGTTCCGCGATTCGCGCCGCGAGCTCAAAGGTGGTCGGAGTGCCATAAGAGCCGTAGCGGTACGGTGTCTGCAACCGATCCCAGTGATCGGTGACGTCCCGCGCAGAACCGAGAATGGTGGTGGAGCCGCGGAATATCGGAGTAGCAAGCGAGCGAAATCCCTGCGGTGCGGCCGCCGAGGGATGTATGAGCTTCGAGCGCCAATCGAGTGTCATCGTTGCACTCCCTTACCAGTAATAAAGACGCCTTCGCTCACGCCCTGGCCGAACTCTCCGGCGCCGCGGAAGGGGCGTCGCGCCGGGCGCGCGCCATGTAATGGCGCAGGGCCGGCGTCGTGATCACGGTGCTCACGATCGCCATGATGACCAGCATGGTGAACTGCTTTTGCGAGATCACGCCGAGATCCAAGCCGACGTTGATGACGATGAGCTCCATCAGCCCGCGCGTGTTCATCATGAAGCCGATCATCGCGGATTCCGGGTGATCGAGCCCCGAGCGGCGCGCGGCCCAATACCCCCCGCCCAGCTTAGCTATCGTGGCGAGGCCGATGACGGCCAGACACCAGCCCCAGTCGGTCACGGTATCGAGGCCGCCGATGGACGTGCGCAGACCCGTGTAGGTGAAAAAGATCGGCAGGAAGAACACGGTCACGAAGTCGCCGACGCGCGCCCGCCAGGCGGCGACCAGCTCGGGCTCGTCGTACAGGATCACGCCCATCAGAAACCCGCCGAATATGGCGAAGATACCTATCTCGGAAGTCGCCATCGCGCCGATGAATATGACGCCGAGCATGCCGCCCAAGAGATTCGTCGACATCTTGCCGTCGCGCGGTTCGGAGCGCCGCAGCGCGGACTTGAGGAGCGGACGCACCACTTTGATCGAGACCCACACGAACAGCCCGACCAGGGCGACCTTCAGGCCCCAGCGGCCTGCATCGAAGTTGCTGAGCGTGAGGGCGGTAACCAGCGCGAGCAGTAGCCATCCCACCACGTCGTTCGCCGCGGCGGCGGACACGGCGATGACCCCGAGCTTGGAGCGCTCGAGACCGAGCTCGAGCATGATGCGGCCGAGCGTCGGCAGCGCGGTGATGGAAAACGCGGTGGCGACGAACAGAGCCGAGTCGAGGCGTGCTCCCGCGGACGCGCTTGAGGGGCTCATCGCGAGAGCAAGCGCGAATCCGGCGGCGAAGGGCAGCGCCATGCACGCCACCGACACGCGCAGGACCGCGGCCCGGTTCGTCGATTGCCGCAAGTGTGAGAAATCAAATTCCAGGCCGATCTGGAACATCAGCAGCACGAGGCCGAGGCTCGAGAGCACCTGCAACGCCTCGGGCGGGGCCGAGTGAAACACGAAATCGAACGTGCGCGGACTCAGCCAGCCAAACAGCGAGGGCCCGAGGAGGATGCCGATGATGATCTCCCCGACGGCGGCCGACGGGCCGCAGCGGCGCGCGGCGGCACCGCCGAGCCGTCCCGCGAGCACGATGACGGTGAGCTCGAGCAGCGTATAGAAGAGAAGCAACTCGTTTTTTTGGGGGCTCGCGAGAGCGTCGCTAGCCGCGGTGCTCATCAAGCCATGCCTCCGTTGACGGAGATGATCTGGCCGGTGATGTACCCGGCCTCGGCGGAGGCGAGATAGCCCACCAGGCTCGCGACTTCCGCCGCGCTCCCCGCGCGCTGCATGGGCACGAGCGCCGCGATTGCGGTCTCGTCGAACACCCCGGCACTCATGCCGCTTGCGATGATGCCGGGCGCGACCGCATTCACAGTGATTCCGCGCCGCGCGACCTCCAGACTCAACGCTTTGGTGGCGGCGTTGAGCGCGCCCTTGGCGGCGGCGTAGTTCACCTGGCCGCGATTGCCGATGAGGGCCGCGACGGAGGAGATGTTGATGATGCGTCCCCAGCGGGCGCGGATCATGGGCAACATGAGCGGCTGAGTGACGTTGTAGAAGCCCTTGAGAGACACGTCGATCACGCTTTGCCATTGCAAGGGGTTCATGCCCGGAAATGCGGCGTCGTCGTGGATGGCGGCGTTGTTCACCAGGATCTGAATGGGCGCCTCTTCCAGGATACGATCGAGGGCGGCACGCGTGGACTCGGTATCGGTGACGTCGAAAGCAAGAGCGTGCGCCTCCCCGCCCGCGCCCTGGATCGCGCGCACGACGTCTTGCGCCGCCGACTCGTTGCGGTTCGCGTGCACGTACACGAGATGGCCGGCGGCACTGAGCCGGTGGCAGATGGCGGCGCCGAGCGCACCACTTCCGCCCGTGACCAGCGCTCGCACCTTGGGAGCGCTCACGTCGGTCACGTCGGTGCTCACGTGGATGCGCTCATGCGGATGCACTCATGTCGACCACCCGCGCACGCGCGGTTCCTCGGCGTCGAGCACGACCGTCGCGCGGCCGCGCATCAAGGTCGAGCCCGCGGAGCTGAGCTCGAACTCGTAGAGCGCGGAGCCCGCATCGCCCGCCGTGCGCGTGGCCTCGCAAACGAGATCGGCCCGTACATCATCGAGCCTCGCCGCGTACATGCGCACGCTGCGCACTCCGGCGAGGAGCCCGGCGCGGGGCCGGTCGCCCGTGCCGGCGGCGCTCAAGGCGCCGTGCACGGCCATGGTCTGTGCCGCGATCTCGATCCCGCAGGCGATGCCGAGACGTCCGTGCGCGCGCAGCGGGTGATCGGGGCTGCCGTGGCCGCCGCTCGCGCAGCGGATGCGATCGGTCTCCCACTCGAGCACCTCGTCCAGCAGGCACATTCGGCCCTTGTGTGGAATGTGCGCTTCGATCCAGCCGCGATTCAAGCGCACGGCTCGATATCCACTGCGAGGCTCGATCCCTCCAGATACTCGAGCACCGTGCGCGCGCGGCGGCCGACCGCCAGGTGCTTGAGCAACGGCAACGCCCGCGCGGCCGGATTCGAGCGCCGCAAGGTCTCGAGCGGCTCCCCGAGCCGCTCGGGCGGCTCGTTGCAAAGCGTCACCTCGAGACGCGCGAGCGAGCCGGGCGCGCGCCGCGGCGCCAGCACGAAAGCCGCCCCGAACGCATCCGGCACGGGCCGTTTCGCGCTCATGGGCGGGGGATAGTCCGCATCGTAGGACACCAGCAAAATCGGCTCCTGATCTACTGCTACCTGCACGAGCGCCTCGAGCAAACCCGCGCAAAAGCTGCCGTCGAACGCGCATAGCACGGTCGAGGGCAGCATCGAACCGGTCGCGATGCTCCAGTAGCCGGCTGCGGCATTGTGCACGGAATTGGCGAAGCGAGTGGGCGAGATCTCGGGTGCCGGCTCCGCGAGCTGCTCGCACAGCTCGTGGCAATTTTGCCCGTCTCCGGTGGAGGATGTGAATACACTGCGCAGCGCTGCGGCCTCGGCGCCCGCGTGCGCGACCGCCTCCGCCGCGATGGCGAGGGCGAGCCTCACCACGCGCCCCGTGCGGCGCCGCTCCGTCGCGGACAGTAGCGCGGGGGGCGGCAACACCGTCGGCAGCGGCGCATAAGGGCGCTCTGCCGCCAGCATGGCGCGGCTCTGCGGCCAACCGTCGAGTCCCGGCCCGAGCACTGCGATGCCGGTTACGTAGGCCTCGATCTTCATCCGGCGCGCCCGAGGATCACGCTGCAATTCGTGCCGCCGAAGCCGAAGGAATTGGTGAGCACGCGGGCGAGCGCCGCGCTGCGATTGTGGCGGATGTAGTGGGCGGTGAGCGTCTCATCGACGTGCTCGGTGTTGACCCCACCCGGCATGAGCGAATGCTGAAGGGCGAGCGCACTGATCACCGCTTCCAGCCCCCCCGCAGCGCCGAGTGCGTGGCCCGTCGCACCCTTGGTCGAGCTGCAGGGCGTGGAAGGGCCGAACACGCTCGTCACCGCCTGACTCTCGGAGCGATCATTGCTCGGCGTGCCGGTGCCGTGCAGATTGATGTAGTCGATGGCGTCGGGCTCGAGACCCGCATCGAGGAGCGCCGCTTCCATGGCGAGACGCGCGCCGCGCCCTTCGGGATGCGGCGCGGACATGTGATAAGCGTCATTCGATTCGCCGACACCGAGCAGCAGCACATCATCGCTAGCCGTTCGGTTCGACGGCCGCTCGAGTAGAGCGAACGCCGCGGCTTCGCCGATGGAAATGCCGTCGCGCGCGACGTCGAAGGGGCGGCACGGCCCGATCGCGCAGAGCTGCAAGGAGTGAAAGCCGTAGAGCGTGGTGAGGCACAGCGAATCGACACCCCCCACCAACGCGGCATCGATGAGGCCCGCATCGATCATGCGCCGCGCGGCGGCGAACACCTTGGCACTCGAGGCGCAGGCGCAGGACACGACCACCGCCGGCCCGTCGAGACGCAGGCGTCGGCGCACATAGTCGGTGACGGAGAAGGTGTTATGCGTCGCGGCATAATCGAACGCCTCGGGCAGCGCGCCCGTGACCGGATCACGCGCGCGGTAAGCGAGCTCGGTCTGCAAAATCCCCGCGGTGCTCGTGCCGAGGAATACGCCGAGCCGCGCACGGCCGACGCGTCTCGCGGCTTCCTCGACGGCCTCGGCGAACCCGTCCTGCTCGAGGCCGATCTCGGCCAACCGGTTGTTACGGCATTCGTAGCGGAGAAACTCCGGCGGCAGCCGCTGTGCGTCGACGTCCGGTACTTCGCCCACGTGCGTATCGAGACGCACGGTCTCGAACCGGCATGGCGCGAGTCCGCTGCGCTCAGCGAGGAGCGCAGCGAGCGTCTGCGCCGTGCCTCGGCCGATGCAACTCGTGGCCGTGAACTTCGACAGGACCAGCGGGATCATGGCAGCGCCGCGGGCAAGGTGACGGGCCGCAGGTGCCGGCGGCTCAAAGTCTCGAGCAAGCGCGGCAGCACTTCCAAGATCACCGGCGTGCCGGCGGCGGGCGACCCAGCGCCTGCGCGTGCCGCGTGGCCGTCGTGCAGCAGCAAGATATCGCCGCCCGCCAGCGATCTCGCCAGCCGGCGATAGACATCCTCGGGATCGGCGTTCACGGTATCGAAGCCGCGGCGTGTCCAGCTCGCGAGCTGCAGCTTCAGGCGCTCGAGGATGGGCTCGAGAAAGGGATTGCGCAGACCCGCGGGCGCCCGGAAAAAGCGCGGACTCTGGCCCGTCACCCGCGCGATGCTCTGCTGCGCCTGTTCGATCTCGGCCGCCATGCGTTTGGGGCCGAGCAGAGAAAAGGAGTGTCGATGGCGCTGGGAGTGGTTCTCGATACTGTGGCCGCGGCGCACGATATCGCGGGCCAGGTCCGGATAGCGGCTCACCCGCTCGCCGACGCAGAAGAAGCTCGCTCGCGCCTCGAATGTCGCGAGCACCTCCAGCACGCGCGGGGTCACCTCCGGATCCGGGCCGTCGTCGATGGTGATGGCGATGTCGCCGCGCTCGGCGCTCTGCGCGGGCAGGCGGGTCCAGTTCGGGCCGAGCCAATCGCTGCGCGGCCACAGTCCCGCAGCGGTGATCAGCAGGTGATCGAGCGCCACGACCCCCAAAGTCCACGGCCACAGCCGCGGGCGCGCGAGCGTGACCGCGGCGGCAGCCAGATGCACGGCCGCCGAACCGTACAGCAGCGGCGTGCGCACGGAGCGTTGTCTCACTTCTCCAGTCATATCCATCTCAGATCCAGAAATCGTTCCCATAACTTCGACCACGTGGGCCAATCGTGGCCGCCCTCGATCACCTGAACCGCTGCCTGGGGCAGCGCCTGCGCCATCAGATCGAGTCCCTGCGCAAAGCGGTCTTCGCGGCCGTAGCCCAGAAAAACGGGCGGACGCCCCGCGCCGCGCGCCTGTATGAAGCGCCATATTCGACGTTCTTCGTCGGACTCCGCAAGCGGCCCGGGCTGCCACGCCGCGAGGCACCCCGCGCAAGCGATTTCCCCGGTCAGCAGGCGGTTGCCGGGATACGGCGCGAGCAGGCACAGTCCGTCCCACGGCCCCGCATCGGTCGCAGCATAATCCAGCACGAACGAGCCGCCGAGCGAGATGCCCGCCAGCCAAACCGCGTCGCAGCCCGCCGCGCGCGCCGGGCGCGCGATATCGTGGGCGAGCCGCTCGATGGCGCTCCTATCCCCCAGATGATCGAGCGCGAGATCCACGAATTGCAAATCGAGATCGATCCCGCGCCGCGCGACCGCGGCGTCGAAACCCGCCTGCACGAAGTCCGCGGGCGCGTCGAAGGCGCCCGGCAGCCACACCATGCGCGTGGGCGCGATGCGGTCCTCGCGCGCGGGCCGGAAAAGCTCAGGCATGACGGGTCAGAAGCGCCGCGTACAAAAGTGCCAGGAAGGCGCCTGGCGCCACCGTGGTTCCCAGCGCCTCCAGCACCGGGACGCCGGAGAAGGACAGCAAACCGAAACCGATGACCGTGCACAAATTTGCAATGAGCAGGGACGCGAGAGTCAGCGGGCCGCCGCCGCGCTCCTCTCGGCGATCGAAGAACAACGCATAGTTCGAGCCGACGGCGACGATCAACAGCATGCCGACCAGATGAAGGATGGTGAGCTCGACCCCGCAAAGCGCGAGCAGCGCCGCCACCGTCAGCACCGCGAGTACGAGAGGCGCGAGCACGAGCGCGGCTCTCCTGAGCGATTTCAGAGCGACCCAGAGCAGCACCACGATGGCGGCGAGGCCGGCGAGGGAAAGCCGCATGGCCTCGTGCAGATATTCATCGTAGAGTGCGTCGGACTCGTACTTCAGGTCGAGCACGTAGACGCTTGCGGACTCGCCGCCGGCGGCCCCGAGCGCCGCACGCAGCGCGGCGAGATCGATATCGGACTCGCTGCCGTGCGGTGCGCGCAGCGGCAAGAGCGCGCTCCAGCGCTCGCCCACGTGCATGAGAAGCGCGTCGAGGGCGGCGGAGAGCGAGGTGCCCGCGAGGTCCTTGGGCGCGAGGAGCGGCGCGTGGCGCGCGGCCTCGACATCGTCGAGAAAGGGCGTCAACTCACGGCTGTCGAGCCCGAGCCCGCCGGCGGTTGCGCGATCGAGGTTCGCGCGCAAGGTTTCCCGGAGCGGCAAGCTGTCGCGGCGCGCCGTCTGCGTCGCGAGACTCGGCAAGTAGTAAGAGGGGGAGTCGATGCCGCCGATGACGTTCGCATCGATCAACGGCGCGAGAGCGAGCGCCGAGCGCTCCGCGCCGCGCAGCACCGCCTCGAGACTCGCGCCCGACACCACGACCAGGTCGAGCGAGTCGGGTGCACCCAAATCTGCGCGCAGTTCGGCGTCGATGCGATCCTGTGCGGGCGAGGCGGGGCTCAAGCGCGACAGCTCGCGATTCCACAGCGCGTCGCGTGCGAACACCAGCACGGCGAGGGCGATGGCTGCGAGCGCCAGCGCGAGAGCCCACGGTGCTCGGCCGCGTGCCCGGCCCTCGGGCGCGATCCATGCCGCCACGCGCGCACCCAGGGGTGCCAAATCGCGTATCGCGAAGCGCGGCGGCAGGAGCTCCGGCAGGACGAAGCGGGTAACCGCCGCGGCCGCGACGAGGCCGGTGATCGAATAAGCGCCGAGCTGCGCGAGGCCCGGGAAACCCGAAGGCAGGAGCGAGGCGAAGCCGCACACCGAAGTGAGCATGCCGAGCCGCATCGTCGGCCACAGCCGCCGCAGCCATGGCGCCTCGCCTGTCTCGCCGTGCGCCGCACCCCTTTCCCCGCGCGCGGACTGAATGAAAAAGTAGATCGAGTAGTCGACCGACTCGCCGATCAGGGTCACGCCGAACCCCAAGGTGATGCCGTGCACGGCGCCGAACAGCAATGCCACCGCGGCAATCCCCGCCAGCGCACCCGTGACCACGGGCAGGAGCCCGAGCAGGAGTGCGGGCACCGAGCGGTACACGGAGAGCAGGATGATCACGATCAAGGCGCTGCTCGCGATCGACAGTCGCACCACCGCGCGCTCGATGCCGGCCCGCGAGGCGACGGCGAACACGCCGGGGCCGCTCAAGAGGAGCTCCGGCGGGTGCGCGTCGGCGCCGACATCGTGTACCGCCGCTGCGAAGGCGGCACGCGCGGCGCCGATGGCATGCTCCTGCGCGTCGGTATCCGAGCCCGACGCGGCGGTTTGCGCGACGAGCAGCGCCCGGTTGCCGTCGCCCGATACCCACACGCCGTCGCGCAGCTCTGGGGCCGGCATGCGCGAGAGCCGATCGATGATGTGCAGCGTCTCGCCCGTGGGGTCGCGGGGCACCAGAGATTTGATGATCAGCCCCTCCGGCGACGCGAGATCCGCGACGGTCTCGCGCATCGCGGTCGCGAGGCCGGCCGCCGAAAAATGCTGCGCATCGATCGCATCGCTCAACAGATAGCGGTGCGCGAACAGGAACTCGCGGTCGCGGTCCGCCGAGGCCTCCTGGCCGTTGCTCACGCTCGCGAACTCAGGATCTGCGGACAGACGCCGCTCGATCTCGTTCGACACCGCGGCACGCCCGAGGCGCGAACCCCCCTCGATGCCGACGAGCAGCAGACGCGAAGCCGGCCCGTCGCGCAATTGATCCACCAGGATGCGCTGCTGCGCCGTGGGATGCGCCGGCAAGAAAGCCGAGAGATCGGTGATGTAGCGCGCGTGCAAGGCGACCGCGGCGGCCAACGCGAGGGAGCAAAGCCACGCGGCGATCACCGCGGCTCTGCGTGCTCTCATGGATGGGTGCGCAACGTCATGAGCGATCGGTCTCCATCGGTTTCGACGATCTCGAGCGTCGTGAGCATGTCGTTCGTGCCCTCGATAGTCACGCGCGAGACCGCCTTCGCGACCTGCGCATCGCGCGGCGCGAGCGTGAGCCGCCAGTGCGCCATGGTGCCCGCAAAGTCGACCGTGAACAGCCGCTCGAGCGAGGGCAGATCCCCGGCGAGGGTGGCGCGGATGCTTTCGATGAACGGCACGAGGGTCGGATAGGCCTTCAAGTCGAGGGTGCGAGTGCGGCCGCCGCGCACGACGGTGAGCACGTCCCCGGCCAGAGTCAGCGTCTCGGCCTTGGGCTCGATGGTGCGCTTCTCGAGCCGGTCCGGTGCGTCGTAGGTCAGCTCACCGTAGGACTCGGCAGGATGCTTCAAGAGCTTGAGAAAATGCTGCTCGACGAAGCTCACTTCGCCGTGGCGGCGCCCGGCGAGTTGGCGCATCAGCTCGCCGAGATCATTGCCCGGCGCCTGCTGGCCGAGGGCGGCCGCGCTCGACAGCAGCAACGCCCCGATGGCGACTACGCACCCCATGCCGGCTGCGCGCCCCATGCCGGCTGCGCGCCCCATGCCGAATACGCGCTCCGTGCCGAATATGCCCTCCGTGCCGAATACGCGCCCGATCACGACTGCGGGCGCGCTCACGATTTGCCGGTGCGCTCGCGCCAGAAGTCGAAAAAATTGAACCAATTGTAGGGATCGCTGCGGCAATAGCGATCGAGGATCGCGGCGTAGCGGTCGACTGCATTCGCGATGGCGGTCTCGCGCTGGCCCGCAGGCGTCGTCGAAAAATCGGCGATGGGCTCGAATACGAGATGATAGCGGTTGTCGCCCCGGTACAGACCCGCCATGAAGAATACCGGCCGGCGCAGGACGGCGGCGGCGCGCATGGGCCCGACGGGCAGCTGCGCCCGCTCACCCAGCAATCGGACCGATTGCAGCTGCTCGTCGCCCAAGGTGCGATCGCCGAGCATGCCCACGAAGCCGCCGCGCTCCAATCGGTCGGAGATGCGCAGCATGGAGTCGATCTCTCCAAGTGCGACGATGTCGACTTTGGCCTGGGGATCGACCGCGGCCATCATGGCATTGATCTTGCGCGCGTTGTGTTCGTACATGGCCATGGACACGCTGAGCCCCGGCTGTCTGCGGCCGACGCTGCGCAGCACCTCGAAGCTTCCGAGGTGCGCACCCATGAGAAACGCGCCATGGCCCGATTCGAGCTGCTTGCGCATCAGCGCCTCGCCGTCGACGGTGATCCGAAAACGCTCGTATTGCTGCTTCACGAGATACACCCGGTCGTGAATGCAGGTCGCGAAATAAAGGACATGCCGGAAGCCATCGGCCGGTTTGGGCGCTCGTCCGAGCGCGAGGCGCAGATAGCGGCGCGAGCTGCGCTTCGCGGCCGGCGCGAACAAAAAGAAGTACAGCGCAATGCCATACAGCACGCCGCGGCTCGCGCGCCGGCCGAGCCGCAGCGACAGGAAGACCATCACCCTGAGCAGCGCGCTCGAGCCGCGCTCGCGATGGCGGATCCATTCGGCATGCTTCCTCGGGGCCTCGAGCAGCGGTGCCGGTTCGGAGCTCATGGCGCGTCAGCGGCGTGCAGCCGGGCCAGAGTGCCGCTGAGCGCCGCGCGCTCCGCGACGTCTGGCTTCGCCAGACGCACGGCGAAGCGAATCACATCGTTGTCCGCGGAGTGTTCCACGGCGAGCACGTCGCCGGGACGCACGGGCTCGAGAAACTTGGCCGTCGTGATTTGCCATTCGACCGGGTCGAATCCGAGCTCCTCTTCGAGGACGTGCAGCGCTTCGTCGAGCAGCGCGGCGCCCGGCAGCAAGGGCATTCCGGGGAAGTGTCCCGCGAACGCCGGATGATCGACCGGAACGGTGAATGTGCGCGCGCACGTCATGATGGGCTTCGGCGCGCACGTCATGACTGGCTTCGGGGCGAGCGCCGGCGAGTCGCCGGCCGCACTGCCCGGCGGGGCCGGCGGTCGGCGAGTGCTTGCAGAGCTTGCTGCGGCAGCTTGCCGGTGGCATTGCGCGGCAGCCGCTCGACGATCACCAGCGGCCGCGGCAGAAACACGGGATCGATACGTCGCCGCAGATGCTTCATGAGCGTTGCGGCCGAGAGTGTCGGCGCGACCACGGCGGCCGCCAGGCGCGGAATGCCCGTGACGCCGGCGTGCTCGCCCTCGCGTAGGAAGAACACGCCATCCTCGACACCGGGAATGGCGTTCAACTGTGCGTTGAGATAGCCGAAGGAGCTGCGCTTGCCGGCAATGTTGACCAGATCCGCCGTGCGGCCATGCAGAGTAAAGTCATCGCCGCCATTCTGCTCGAGGACGTCGCAGAGCGAGGTCATCTGCTCCACGTGACCGCCGTAGGCATACGTCTGGCCGTTGTCGGCGCGCAGCCGCACACCGGGCAGAAGCGTGAACGGCACGCGTTCGGCGGTGTGACGTACCGCGATCTGTCCCGTCTCCGTCGAGCCGTAGATCTCGAGCAGCCGTGCGCCGAGGCGGCGTTCGGCCTCGCGCGCGAGCTCCTGGGAGAGCGGCGCGGTAGCGGACACGATGAGGTCGAGCCCGGGCAATTCCAGATCGTCCGCGAGCACGGTGCGCAAATGCACGGGCGTGGTGATGAGCACGCGCGGACGGGGCGCCGCGTCGATGGCTGCACGAACATCGGCAGGGTAGAACGGCCGTTCCGCGGTGAAGGCGCTGCCCGTCTGCAAGGCCAGCAGCACCGCCGACTCGAAGCCGTACATGTGCTGAGCCGGGACGGTCCCGATGAGCGCAGCGCCCTCGGGCACGCAGAGCGCGGCGGCGGCGGCGCGCACACAGCCGACGAGAGGTCCCCAGGTTTTGCGGTAAGGGAGCGGGGCGCCCGTCGAGCCCGAGGTGAACACGATGGCGGCGAGCTGTTCGGCGGGAATGAGCGGAGGGCGGTAGTTCAGCGCCGTCAGCTCGGGGCTTGGATCGTCATCGAATTGCACGAGCGGCAGCTCGATGTCGCAGTCCTTGTCATCGGTCAGGCAGAACGCGTCGGGCGCGAAGTGCGCGAGCTGGCGTACCACTTCGGGGGTATGTGTCGAGGGCAGGAGGCTCGCGCGGCCGCTGATCAGGCAGGCGGCGAGCCCAACCGTGAACCGATATCGATCCCCGCAGGCGTTGAGCACGTGGCGACCCGCGGCCAGGCGCCGCGCCAGGCGGTCTGCATCGGCAAGGAACTCGCCCGCCGTGACGGCTCGGCCGCCACGGTAGGCCACGATCGACGCGGCGGTGCGATGCGATAACAGGGGCTCGAGCTTCATCGGGGGCTATCGGCTCGCGAAGAAAACCCGCACGGTCGCCCAAATGCCGCGACGTTCGCTGTGCGGCAGCACACGGCGCCGCACGGCGTACTCGACGGCGAACATCCCACCGATCAGCGGAATCGCGCCGAAATTGACGAACGCCGACCACACGGCCCGCGGCACACTCACGAACAGCACGGCGACGGTCGCCGCCATGAGCACAAAAAATAGCGTCCAGGCGAGGGTCACGCGTCTCGAATAGCGGATTTCCGCCGCGTTCAGCGGGCCGTGGAGCTTGTCGGCCAGGCGTGTACACAGCGCGACGTCGCCGGAACGCAATGAGCGCCCGAACCCCACCGCCAAAAGCCCGTACATCCCGCACTCCTGTAGCAGATAAACAACGGAGAAGTTTTTCTCGAGTATGGGCCATGCATCATACAAGAGCAGGGCACCGGCCGCGGTAGCGAGCAGAAGCACGAAGGCGGGGACGGTGTCACGCAGAACGCCGAGCAGGAAGATGAGCAGCGGGGCGAGTGCCAGGGCGGCCCCAAGGCGGTGGGCACCGTGGGTATTGCAATAATGTGAGAGGCAGGTATAGGCGAGGATCAGGAGGCAAACCGCCACGATCCGCAAGGCGTCTGGTGAGCGCATGCCGTCCCGTGAGCGCACGCCGTCCCATGGGCGCATAGCGTCCGGCGAGTGCCGCTCACTTGGTTCTCTGTGCTGCAATGTGCTCCGCTAAGTGCCTCAGCGAACGGAAAATTTTGTGGTTCTCCTGGCTGTCGGCGCGCAGCTGCACGCCGTACTTCTTGGAGACGATCAGCGCCACCTCGAGAATGTCGATGGAATCGAGGCCGAGTCCCTCCCCGTATAGGGGGGCGTCGGGGTCGATGTCCTCGACGGCGATTTCGAGATTGAGCGCTTGGACGAAGAGGGAAGCGATTTCCCGTTCGAGGGTCACGTCCGGCGGCGCGGGGGATTGCACGAGCGACGCTTTGTCGGACATGGCATGAACTCTGGACTATGGAACTGGAATCGCATTCATTATATAGGCCGGCACGGGGGCGGCAACCCGTGCGCTGCGAGGCGGCCCACCCCGGCGCTCCGGGACGGCGACCCGGCACGGGGCCGTCAATGCCACAGCCTGGCGGTTTTGGGGATATGCTCGGGGGATGGCCGCGCCGCATCGCCCTCTCACCGATTACTACTCCGGGGAGGCCGATCGAGCCGGGTGGGTGCGTCAGCTGTTCGACCGCACGGCCCCGGACTATGACCGCATCGAGCGAGCCATGGCATTCGGGAGCGGGTCCTGGTATCGCCGCTCCGCTTTGTCCCGGGCCGGGTTGGTGCCGGGGATGCGGGTGTTGGACATCGGCACCGGCACGGGTCTTACGGCCCGGGAAGCCGCCGCGCTGGTCGGCGCCTCCGGGAGCGTCGTGGGCGTCGATCCGAGCGCGGGCATGCTGGAGAGGGCCAAGGTTCCTTTGGGAGTGAGCATGGTGCGGGGCGCTGCCGAGGCCATACCCGCACCGCCGGGAGAGGCGGATTTCCTTGCGATGGGCTACGCGCTGCGCCACGTCACCGATCTGTCCGTGGCGTTTCGCGAGTTCTTCCGGGTCCTGGCGCCTTGCGGGCGCCTTTGCCTGCTCGAAATCACATCACCCGAAGGGGCCGTGCGCCGGATGGTGCTCAAGGCCTATATTCGGGGCGTGGTTCCGTGCATGGCACGCCTGCTCGGTACCCATTGCGACATGCCGGAATTGATGCGTTATTACTGGGACACCATCGAGGCGTGCGCGGCGCCGCGGGCGATCGAGGAGAGCTTGCGCGCGGCCGGCTTCGTCGAAGTCTTCCGCCACGTGGAGTTCGGTGTCTTTTCCGAATACTGCGCGCGCAAGCCGTCCTAGGGGCCCGGAAGCTTTCGGGCGCCCGCGACGTGGGTCCGAAGGCGCCGGGCGATGAGCAGGGGCAGGCGCAGCACGAAACCCGCGAACAGACGGGCGTGCATCCACGTGAGCAGCACGTTGTCGCGCCAATAGTTGAAGTGTGACACACCGCCCTCGCCGGAGAGAAAGTAGCGCACCGGCGCGGCGACGTTGATCGGTGTGACGCCGCGCCAACAAAGGCGCACGACGGCCTCCGCATCGAAATCAAAGCGGCGCATCCACTGCTGCCGCCGCATCACGGCGATGAGCGGGGCGATGGGGTAGACGCGAAAACCGAACAGCGAATCGCCGATCCCCGTCCACAGGGTCTCGAGATCGACCCAGGCGTTGGAGATCTTGCGGCCCCTGACGCGCAGGCGGGGGGCGCTCGCGTCGAAAACCGGAAGGCCGAGCACCATCGCGGACGGATGAGCTTGCGAGATGCACATGAACTCCTCGATGAGCTGCGCGGGATGCTGTCCGTCGGAGTCCATGGTCAGGGCGTGGGTGTATCCGGCCGCCGCAGCTTGCTCGAGGCCGGCGAGAACCGCCGCGCCTTTGCCGCGGTTCTGGTCGAGGCGGATCAGCGTGAGTCCGGATTCCTCGGCGGCGAGCGCCGCGAGGCGCGCCGGCGAGTCGTCGGTGCTGCCGTCGATCACCACCCACACCGGGTTCCAGCTCGCGAGCACCGTGCGCACCGTGGCGCACACCCGCGGCCCTGGGTTATAGCTCGGGATGAGCACGACGTGCGTCGCCGAGGGCGGCCTCATGACTGCGCTTTTCCAAGCCAGCACGATTGCAGGGTGCCCTCGAGCTCACGGCGATAGTAGCGGTCGAGCTCCTCCGTCAAGGCGGCGGCGTCCTGCGGCGGATCGAAGCGTTTACCAAGGCGCACCCGGTACACGATGGGGAGGGTCGGGCGGCGGAACAGGGGCCATCCCTTGCTGAGGAAGGGCGAATCGGTCTCGATGATCAAAGTCTGCACGGGCACCGCGGCACGCTTGGCGATCAATCCGACGCTTGCCGCCAGCGAGTTGATCGGCCATTGACGGCTGCGGGTACCTTCGGGGAACAACAGCAGCACGCATCCCGGGTCTCGCAGGTGCGCCACCGATTCCTTGACCATCTGCCGCGGCGACTCGTTCGGGACGTAGTGCGCGAGTCGCGATCCCGCGCCGAGAAAGACGTTCTTCAGCAGTTCCGCTTTCATCACGCACACGATGTTCGGATGCCGGGTGAGGACGAGCAGCGCATCGATGAGCGAGGGATGATTCGGGGCGAGAATCAGCGAGGGGCCGCCGCGCAGCGAGTCGATGGCGGAGAGGTCCAGTCGATAGGTGCCGGTGAGGGAAAGCGACCAGGCGTACAAGCGAAAGCCGCTCATGATTCCGCGGCGTCCCACTTTTTTCCCGAGCCGGCGCGGCAGCACATAAAAGAGCGGCAGGGCGAACACCGACCAGGTGAGACAAATGAGCCCCAGCAAGGTCAGCGAGGCGTAGAGCGCGAAGTACTCGTAGGCAATTTTGAGGAAACGCGGCACCGCCTTCTCAAGGGAATCTATCGCGCGCGGGGGATGTCAAAGGAGCGCCTCCGGAACCTTGGATGCGAAGCTTATCGTGCCGACAAACACGGGTACAACGCCTGTAAGATATCAGCCATGCACATTCTGATCGTCGAAGATGACGAGGTGGCGCGCGATTACTTGGCGAGGGCGCTGCGGGAAGTGGGACACACGGTGGACGTGGCCGGCGACGGCATCGCGGGGCTGCACATGGCCTCATCGATCGCCATCGATGTCGCCATCGTCGACCGGATGCTGCCCAAGCTCGACGGCCTGGCCCTGGTGCAGTCGTTGCGGGCAACGGGGCGCAAGCTCCCCGTGCTCATTCTGAGCGCGCTCGGCGAGGTGGACGACCGCATCACCGGTCTGCGGGCGGGCGGCGATGACTACCTCACCAAGCCCTATCACGTCTCGGAATTGCTCGCGCGGGTCGATGCGCTCGCCCGGCGCGGCGAATCGGGCAACGCCGAGACTCACACCAAGCTCAAGCTCGCCGACCTCGAGCTCGACCGGATGACCCGCCGGGTGACGCGTAACGGCAAGAAGATCGAGCTCACCGCGCGCGAATTCCAGCTGCTCGAGTTCATGATGCGCCACAGTGGCCAAGTGGTCACGCGCACCATGCTGCTCGAGGGCGTGTGGGACTATCACTTCGATCCGCAGACCAACGTGATCGACGTGCACATCAGCCGGCTGCGCCAGGCCATCGACAAAGACTTCGACAAGCCGCTGCTGCACACCGTGCGCGGCGCGGGCTACAGCCTGCGCGAAGACGAATAGTGGGCGCGCAGCTGCGTCGGGCGGCAGGCCCGCCGTCGAGAAGGGTCGCGAGTCCCGATCAGCGCTTCTTAGGCATCCTCGATACTTCGCCCTTTCGAGTCGCGATCGTCTATTCCATCGTGTTCGCCTGCGGCGCGGCGCTCCTGCTCGGGATCGTCGACTTCGCTGTGTCGCGCGTCGTCGATCGCTCGAGCGACGATCTGATCGACGCCGAGGTGCAGGGACTGCGCGAGCAGGTGCTGGTGCTCTCGCGCAGCGATTTCATCGAGCTCGTGGAGCAGCGCTCCCAGGACCAGGATGTGCGCGGCGCCGTCTATCTCATGGTCGATCCGCAGGTGAGACCGGTGGCAGGGAACGTTCCCGCGTGGCCCAAACCTGAGTCCGACGACGGCAAGTGGATTCAATTCAAGGCAGCGGTGCCCTTCGGCGACGAGACGCGCGAGCACGAGATGCGCGCGCGGCACTTCAAGCTGCCCGGCGGCTACAACATGCTCGTGGGACACGACGTCCAGGAGCGGCAAGACGTCAAGAATCTGATGATGCGCGGTCTGATCGCGGCGGTGGTGCTGACGCTCTTGCTCGGACTCGGCGGCGGCTTCTGGATGGGCCGGCGTATCCTCGCACAGGCCGGTGCGATCTCCGCGGTGGCGACGCAGATCATGCGCGGGGACCTGTCGCAGCGTCTGCCCGTGCGCGATGCGGACGACGAGATCAACACGCTCGCACGCGAGATCAACACCATGCTCGACCGGATCGAGCAGCTCACCCTCGGCATGCGCACCGTGCTCGACAGCGCGGCTCACGATCTGCGCACGCCCTTGAACCGGCTGCAAGCGACCGCCGAGGGCGCCATGGGACAGGTGATCGCCGGATCGCCCGAGCGGCGGGTGCTCGAGCGGGTCACGACCGAGGTCGATCACATGCGCGCCACCCTCGATGCGCTGCTGCGTATCGCGCTCGCCGAGACGGGCACCGTGGCGCGTGAGCCGGTCGATCTGTCGGAGCTGGTCGCGAGCATGGTCGAGCTGTACGCGCCCGTGAGCGAGGAGCGCGGCATCCGGCTGGAAAGCGCCGTGGCGGCCGGCGCACAGGTCCAGGGGAGCCGCCAGCTGCTCGCTCAGGCGCTCGCGAATCTGTTGGACAACGCCATCAAGTTCACCCCCGACGGGGGCCACATTCGCGTGCTGCTCAAGTCGCAATCGGCGGGGCCGCCATCGGCCGGGTCGCGGTCGGCGGGGCCACCATTGGCCGGTCCCGAGGTCATCATCGAGGACGACGGCCCCGGCATTCCGGCGGACAAGCGCGAGGCCGTCCTCGGCCGGCGCGTGCGCCTTGACGAGGCGCGCAACGTGCCCGGTTCGGGACTCGGGCTCTCGCTCGTGGCGGCGGTCACCAAGCTGCACGGCGCGCGGCTCACGCTGGCCGATGCGGACCCGGGGCTGCGGGTGTCTCTGCAGTTCTGATTTAGCGTCAAATTCCCGGCGCAAAACCCAAAGCCGGCGGCGGCGGGCGCCGGCGCGCGTGCGGGATGGCCGGCGTGTGGTACGCAACCCACTGAAATATATATAGAAGCGACGCGGGCGTCACCGTGGCATAAAACTTGCTCCGATCCGCGTGCGGCACAAGCGCCGCGCGAGGAATGCCATGGCCGACGAAGCCGAAGAGTCTCCACCACCGCCGCCCCAGAAGTCGGGCGGCCTGTTCATGAACGCGATCGTCGTTTTCGTGATGGCGCTGCTCGCCGTCGTCGGCGGCGGCTACCTCAACGCAAAGCTGCATCCGCTTCCCGATCTGAAGATGAACAAGGACGGTCTCATCACCGCGGTGGTACCCCAAACGGGCGGCGCACACGAGGGCGGCGAGGGCGGGGGCAAGGGTGCGCTCTATTACGCGATCGACCCGCCCTTGGTGGTCAATTTCGAGGACGGCTCCGTGGTGAGGTTCCTGCAAATCACCATGGAAGTGATGGCGCACGACCAGAAGGCGATCGACAGCGTGACGAAGAACATGCCGTTGATCCGCAACAATTTGCTGCTGCTCATGAGCAACCGCAACTACCAGTCGCTGATGTCGCGCGAGGGCAAGGACAAGCTGCGCGAGGAGGCGCTCGCCGAGATCCGCGCCGTGCAGAAGAAGCAGGGCGGCGAGGACATCGACGACGTCCTGTTTACCAGTTTCGTGGTGCAGTGATGGCCACTGCCGAGCCGGCGGCGGGCGCCTCGAACACGATTTCCGAAGAGGAGGTATCGGCGCTCCTGGAGAAGCAAGCAGCGGAGGCGGCGCGGCCGTACGATCTGTCGGCGCAGCGCATCAACCGCACACAGCTCCCGATGCTGCAGACCATTGCGAAGAGCTTTGCGGCGCGCGCCGCGGGCACGCTGTCGGGGCTGGTCGGGCGCGACGCCGCTCTCGAGTTCACCTCGATCGAATCGATGCGCGCGGCCGACCTGCAAGCGTCGCTCCCGACGCCGGGGGCCGTCGCGGCGGTGCGCTTGAAACCGCTTTCAGGCCTTGCCTTCGTGGGCGTTCAGCCGACCCTGCTGCTCGCGCTCCTCGACGCCTTCTTCGGCGGATCGGGCCGGCCGGCGGTCGACACGCAGGCGGCCGTGTCCGCCGCTGCGCAACGCTTTCTCACCTTGCTGCTGAAGAGCTTCGCACCGGATCTCACGGCCGCCTGGACGCCTGTGTCCCCGCTCGAGCTGGAGGTCGCGAAATTGGAGACCAATCCGCGTCTCGTTCCGCTCGGCTCGGCGCAAGACTCCGTGATCGTGGTGCGCTTCGCCTGCGAGCTCGGCGCGCGCAGCGGCACCATCGACTGGATGCTGCCCGAGACGCTGCTCGCACCCATCCGCGAGGCGCTGGCCTCCGACGGGGGAAAGCTCCCGGCGCGCAAACATGAGCCTTGGGGCCCGGTCCTCACGGCGGCGTTGCACGAGACCGAGATCGAGATCCGCGCGGTGCTCGGCCAGGCCCGGATCAGCTTGCGAGAGCTCGTGAGCTTGAAGCCGGGCGACATCATTCCCATCGAGGCGCCGCAGGACGTGACCCTGTACGCCGGCGACGTTGCGCTGCGCGCCGGCCGGTTCGGCGTCTCGCAGGGGCGCAATGCATTGAAGATTCTTCCCGGAGGTTCCGCATGAGTGTTCCCGATTCCAAGGCGGCCCCCGTGGCGCGCGCCCAGTTCAACGACTTAGGTCCGAAGGGCGCCGCGCCGTCCGGTCAGGAGGTGAATCTGAACCTCATCCTCGACGTGGCGGTGACGCTCGCGCTCGAGGTAGGACGCGCGCGCATGTCGGTGCGCGAGCTGTTGCAGCTCGCTCCCGGCGCGATCGTGGAGTTGGACCGCCTCGCGAGCGAGCCGCTCGACGTACTCGTGAACGGCGTGCGCATTGCGCGCGGCGAGGTGGTGGTGGTGAACGATAAGTTCGGCATCCGCCTCACCGACGTTGTGAGCGCAACCGAGCGGATGGAACAGGCCCGGTGACCGGGATGGTCCCGCCCGCCTCGCCCTTGTCCGTCGGCAGCGTCGCGCAGCTCGCCTTGAGCCTCGCGGCAATCGTCGCCTTGATCTTCGCCGTGAGCTGGGTGCTGAAGCGCCTGAAGCTCGGCGCGGTGCGCGGCCGGGGTGAGATCGCGATCATCGATCAGCTCGCACTCGGGCCGCGCGAGCGCATCGTGCTGGTGCGCGTCGGCGAGTCGCAGGTGCTTATCGGCGTCGGCGCGGGCGGCGTCACGGAGCTCACCCCGCTCGCGACCCCCATCGCGATCAAGAATCCCCCCGATGCGGCGGCCTTCGCCGACCGCCTGCGCGAATTCATGAAGCGCCCGGGACGCGTGCCATGAGCGCACGCATCCTGCGGGCGGGACTCATCATCCTGGGTCTCGCGTGTGTGCCCGCGGCTGCGGCGCTCGCCGATCCCAGCCTGCCGGCGCTGGCCATCAAGTCCGGCGCGGATGGCGCGCAGACGTACTCGCTCACCTTCCAGGTCCTGATCCTGATGACGGTGCTGACGCTGCTGCCCGCGATCCTGCTCGCGATGACGGCGTTCACCCGCATCATCGTCGTGCTTTCGATCCTGCGCCAGGCGCTCGGCATGGCGACTACCCCCTCGAATCAGGTGCTGACGGGACTTGCGCTGTTTCTCACCTTCTTCGTGATGAGCGCGACCCTCGATCAGGCCTACAGCAACGGCATCAAGCCCTATCTGGACGGTCAGCTCGCGGGCGAGGTGGCCATCGCGAGGACGGTCCAACCGGTGAAGAAATTCATGCTCGCGCAGGCCCGCGAGAACGATCTGCAGCTGTTCACCAAGCTCTCAGGCAAGGAGCAATTCGCAAGTCCCGACGATGTGCCCTTGAGCGTGCTCGTGCCGACCTTTCTCACCAGCGAGCTGAAGACGGCGTTCCAGATCGGCTTCATGGTGTTCATTCCCTTCCTGGTGATCGACCTCGTGGTCGCGAGCGTGCTGATGTCCATGGGCATGATGATGCTCTCGCCGGTGCTCGTGTCGTTGCCGTTCAAGATCATGCTGTTCGTGGTGGTCGACGGCTGGACGCTGCTCATCGGAACTCTGGCGGGGAGTTTTCATCGATGACGCCCGAGACCGTCATGGATCTGGCGCACGGCACCCTCACGGTGACGGCGATGATCGCCGCACCGCTTCTTCTGACGGCGCTGGTGACCGGCCTCGTCATCGGCATGCTGCAGGCGGCGACGCAGATCAACGAAGCGACGTTGAGTTTCATCCCGAAGTTGCTGGTGCTGGTGCTGGCACTGTTCATCACCGGACCTTGGATCTTGCGCGTGCTCATCGATTTCACCCGCAACCTCTACGCCGGTATCCCGGCCATGATCGGCTGAGCGCGATGGAGCCCGTTCTCCTCAACGTCTCGGACGTCTC
>Ga0302311_10002331_pt1 | contig 21637 bp, 14 predicted proteins | sample III_Palsa_N1_3_FD_200449 | JGI IMG/M metagenome (GOLD analysis project Ga0302311, IMG submission 200449) | Peat permafrost microbial communities from Stordalen Mire near Abisko, Sweden - III_Palsa_N1_3 | ecosystem: Environmental > Terrestrial > Soil > Palsa > Peat permafrost | place: Sweden... | reverse complement strand
GGCGCTAGGAACAGGCTCTGCCCGTGCGGCGTTGCGCGCCTATGGACAGCTCCAACGACGAACGCGGACCAAGCCGCCGCCACCTGCTTGGCGCGGCGGTGGCTGGCGTCGCCGCTGCGCCCGTCACGCTCCAGGCCGCCTCCGTGGAGTCGCCCGCGCGGACTATGCCCGAAGGCCGTTCGCACCTGACCCTCAAGGTCAACGGCCGCGACCATCAACTGGTCTTGGACACCCGCACCACCCTGCTTGATGCGCTGCGGGAGCATCTGCAACTCACCGGCTCGAAGAAGGGCTGCGACCACGGCCAGTGCGGCGCCTGTACCGTGCATATCGACGGCAAGCGGGTGCTGTCCTGCCTGACGCTCGCCGTGGCGGCGCAGGGCGTCGCCATCAGCACCATCGAGGGACTCGCCGGTCCGGACGGCATGCTGCATCCGATGCAGCAGGCCTTTATCGACCACGACGGGTTCCAGTGCGGCTACTGCACCCCCGGGCAGATCATGTCTGCCGTGGCCTGCGTGAAGGAGGGACATGCCGAGAGCGACGCCGAAATTCGCGAATACATGAGCGGCAATCTCTGCCGTTGCGCGGCCTATCCGAAGATCGTGCTGGCGATCAAACAGGCCCGCGACCAGACCAGGGCGCTGGTCTGATGCGCCCGTTCACCTACGAGCGCGCCGGCGATGAGGCCCAGGCGTTGCGTGCGGGCCGGCAAGCCGGCCAGGGCCAGGGCGACGCGCCGGCGCAGTATCTGGCCGGCGGGACGACGCTGATCGATCTGATGAAGCTCAACGTGCTGCGCCCCGAGCATGTGGTCGACATCACGCCCCTGCGCGCCCGCTACAGCGACATTCAGCTTGGCCCCGACGGCCTCAGGCTCGGCGCTCTGGCGACCATGTCGGCGGTTGCGGACCACCCGGTGATCCTGCGGGACTATCCGGTGTTGGCCCAGTCGCTGCAATTGGCCGCCAGCGCCCAGCTCCGCAACATGGCGACGCTTGGCGGCAACGTCCTGCAGCGTACCCGCTGCACCTACTACCGCGATCCGAGCTGGCAGGCTTGCAACAAGCGCGAGCCGGGCTCGGGCTGCGCGGCGATGCATGGTTTCAACCGTAACCATGCTGTCCTCGGCGTCGATGACAGCTGTATCGCTCAGTACCCCGGCGACTTCGCCGTCGCGCTCGTCGCGCTCGACGCCCAGGCCGAGCTCAGTGGTCCCAGCGGCCGACGTATCGTCTCCGTCGAAAGCCTGCATCGACCGCCGAACGGCGCGCCGCATCTGGAAAACACCCTGGCGGCGGGCGAACTGATCACCGCCTACCGGGTCCCGGCCGGCGGCTCGGCCCGGCGCTCTCTCTATCTGAAGATCCGCGACCGGGAATCCTACGAATTCGCCATCGCCTCCGCCGCCGTGGCGCTGGTCCTCGACGGCGAGGTAGTGCAGGAGGCGCGCATCGGCCTGGGCGGCATAGCCTACCAGCCTTGGCGAGCGCGGGAAGCCGAGGCGCTGTTGGTCGGAAAGCCGCTCACCGAAACCGTCGCCGAGCAGGCGGCTCAGGCGGCGCTGGCCGGGGCGGTCACCCATGGCGACAACGCCTACAAGCCTGAGCTCGGCCGCAGGACCATCGTTCGCGCGCTGATGCAGGCCAAGGCCATGGAGGTCTGAGATGGCGGACGACGCTCAAGGCCTGTTCGGCCAGCCCGCCACGCGGATCGACGGTCCCGCCAAGGTCACCGGCGCCGCGCGCTATGCTTCCGACGAGCCGGTCGCCAATCCGGCCTACGCCTGCCTGGTGACCAGCACCATTGCGCGGGGGCGTATTGCGGCGATGCATCTGGAGGCCGCTCGCGCCGTGCGCGGCGTGCAGGACATCCTGACCCACGACAACGTCGGGGGTGAGGCCAAGCCGCCCGCCCAGATGGACGGCGGCCCGACCACCACCACGCTGGAGACTGACCAGGTCTGGCATGATGGTCAGATTATCGCGGTGGTCGTCGCTGACACCTTTGAAGCCGCCAGCGAGGCCGCGTCAAAGGTGCGGGTCGACTACGCCACCGAAACGCCCAGCGCGACCTTCGACAGCCCCGGGACCGAGACGGAGCCCGCCATGGAGCAGGGCAAGCCCAAGGAGGGTCCCAAGGCCGGGGACGCGGAAGCCGCATTCGCTGCGGCGCCGGTGAAGATCGACACTCGCTATTCCACGCCGATCCAGCATCACAACCCGATCGAGCTCTTCACCACCACCTGTGTCTGGGATGGACCGCAGCTGACGATCTATGAGCCCAGCCAGTCGATGTACGGGCTGAAAGCGGGCGTCGCCAAGCAGCTGGGGATCGATCCCAGCCTGGTGCGGACCGTGTCGCACTATGTTGGCGGCGCGTTTGGCTCGCGCGGGGGCACAACCTCGCGCACCGCCTGGATCGCGATTGCGGCGCGGCGGCTGAAACGGCCGGTCAAGCTGGTCGCCACCCGCGATGAGGGCTTCACCATCGCCACTCACCGCGCCGAGACGCGCCAACACGTCCGGTTGGGAGCGACTCGAGACGGCAGGTTGACGGCCTTTTCCCACGAAGGCTGGGAGGTCACATCGCGGCCGACCGGCTACAATGTCTCCGGGGTCGAGACCACCGCGCGGATGTACGCCTGCCCCAACATCGCCACCAAGGTCAGCGTCGTGCATGCGGACCGCAACACCCCAGGCTTCATGCGGGCGCCCCCGGACACGCCCTATATGTTCGGCCTTGAGAGCGCGATGGATGAGCTGGCCTATGCGCTGGAGATGGACCCGATCGAGCTGCGACGGGTGAATGACACCCAGACCGATCCGGTGAGCGGCAAACCCTATTCCAGCCGTTCGCTGATGGAGTGCTTCGACCAGGCGGCGGAAAAGTTCGGCTGGAAGTCCCGCAACCCCAAGCCTGGCTCCATGCGCGACGGCGATTGGCTGATCGGCTGGGGCTGCGCCACGTCCTGCTACCCGTCCAACATGGGCCCGGCGGCGATCCGGATCGCCCTTTCGCCCGACGGCCACGCCCTGGTGCAACTGGCCGCCCATGAGATCGGCACCGGCGCCTACACCACAGTCGGCCTGACGGTGGCGCATGCGCTCGGCCTGGAGCTTAAGAACGTCAAGGTGATGCTGGGCGACAGCGCTTTTCCGCCGGTAACCGTCGCCGGCGGGTCCAACAACGCCGCCACAACCGTCAATGTGGCGTTCAAGGCCTGCGAGCAAGCCCGCTCGCGCCTGGCCGCCGCCGCGGTGGCGGACCAGACAAGCCCTTTCCATGACGCCGATCCCGCAGCGCTCAAGCTCGAAGGTGGCTCGCTCGTAGGGCCGAACGGCGCCCGCGAGGGTCTGGACAAGGCCATCGGCCGAGTCGGCGGCGGCGTGCTGGAGATTCACGCGGAAAATGTTCCCGAGGGCCTGCCGCCGACGGCCTTGCAGGGCCTCTACAAGGGCCAGGCGGCGATGAGCCGCGGCAACGCCCGCAAGGACGTCACCGCCTATGCCTTCGGCGCCCATTTCGTCGAAGTGCGGGTGCACCGGCTGACGCGCGAAACCCGCGCCGCGCGAGTGGTCAGCGCCTTCGCCTCGGGGACCATCGTCAACCCCCTGACCGCCTACAGCCAGTATATGGGCGGGACCATCTGGGGCTTGTCATCGGCGCTGCACGAAGCCACCGAAATCGACCTGGGTGCGGCCAGGTACGTCAACGACAACCTCGCCGACTATCTGATCCCGGTGAACGCCGACATCCCCGACCTGCAGGTCATCCTGGTTCAGGAGGACGACACGCGGGTCAATCCGCTGGGGATCAAGGGCATCGGCGAGATCGGCATCGTCGGCATGAACGCCGCGGTCGCCAACGCGATTTTCCACGCGACCGGCATACGCCTGCGCGACCTGCCGGTCCGACCGGAGAAGCTGCTCTAAAACACGGCAAAAATGACTTGTGAGGCCTTGATCAGGGCGACCACCGGTTGGCCAACGCGCAGTGCTGTCAGTCCGACGCCAGCTTGTCGCCACCTGGCGCGGTTGGGGCAGGGAGGCGACGATCCAGGCCATGCGGGACCGCCGCTCTGCTAACGCGGGGCCGTTGCCGTCCAGGCCGTCCCTATCGAAACCCGACGCTAGGCCCCGGTGACGCCGATCCGCCTGGCCACCCTCGCGATGAACCAGAGTGCGCCGCCCGCGGCCGCCATGACGCCTGCCATGGCGAGGAAGAAGGCCGCTGGCGTCATGTCGCTCCACCAGGCCCCGATGAAGCCGGAGGCGAGGTTGCCGGCGAAGGCGGCGAAGAACCAGGCCGCGACGGCGGTGGCGCCGAGGGCGGCCGGGGCCAGGCGCGCAAACAGGCCAAGGCCCACCGGCAGGATGTAGAGTTCGGCCATGGTGAACAGGGCGTAGAAGCCGGCAAGCCAGAGCCAGTTGGACTTCTGGCCGGATGCGGCGCTGAAGTGGCTGACGGCGGCGAGCAGGGCATAGGCCATCCCGGCGCCGAACGCGCCCACGGCCATCTTGTGGAAGGGCGACGGCTCCCGGCCTCTCGCCGCGGCGCGGTTCCAGAGGCTGACGACGAACGGGGTCAGCAGGAAGACGAACAGGGGATTGAAGGACTGGAACCAGGTGGCCGGAATGGTCAGGCCAAGGGCGCTGCGGTCGACGTTGGCGTCGGTCCACAGCGCCAGGGTGTTGCCGGTCTGCTCATAGGCGCTGCGATAGACCACGACCGCGATCCCCACCGCCAGCAGCAAGAGCAGCACCCCGGCCGGCGTCCTGGCCGCTGGGGCCGCGTCCGACGTCATGGTCTTGGGCGGCTCAGGCGGCAGGTAGCGGCCGCCCAGGACGTAGACGGCCAGGCCCAGGCACATGCCCACCCCGGCGGCGGCGAAGCCGTAGTGCCAGCCGTAGACTTCGCCCAGGGTCCCGCAGATCAGCGGCGCCAGGAAGCCACCGAGATTTATCCCGACATAGTAGATGTTGTAGGCCGAACCCTTGCGTACATCGTCCTCGGCGTAAAGGTGGCGCACCTGGCTGGGCAGGTTGGGCAGGAAGAGGCCATTGCCGACGGCGATGCAGACCAGGGCCGGGTAGAACAGGGCATTGAACGCCATCATGAAATGGCCGCAGGCCATGATCACGCCGCCGGTGATCACCGCCGTCCGTTTGGTCAGCCACCGGTCAGAGATCGCCCCGCCGATGATGGGGGTGAAATAGGCGCCAGCGGCGTACATGCCGTAGATCATCGACGCCTTGCCCTGTCCGAAATGCAGGGCCTTGGTCATGTAGTAGACCTGCAGCGTCCGCATGCCGAAGAAGGAGAACTTCTCCCACATCTCGGTCAGGAACAGCACCGTCAGCCCCTTGGGCTGGCCGAACCAGTCTTTGGCTCGTGCTGCAGCGACCATGCTCAATTCCGCTCATCCCCGCGAAGGCGGGGACCCAGGGGGATGTCCCAGGCTGAGCGACCAGTTTCCTGGGTCCCCGCCTTCGCGGGGATGAGCGCAGATAAATTGGCCGCGCAGGGTATCGCCATTTTAGGCCGCGGGAACGCTGGCCGAGGCGAAGCCGCCCCAGACCTCGGGCGGGCTGAAGACCTTGCCGTTGTCATAGCGCACCGAAGGCTTGTGGTCGTTGATCAGTGAGATCGGCGAGTCCAGGTCGACCACGTCACAGATCTGGCCCAGCACGAAGCCCGCAGCGGTGGCGAGGCTGGAGCCGATCATGCAGCCCACCATGACCTTCTTGCCCAAGGCCTTGGCGCGGCGGGCCATCATCAGGCCTTCGGTCAGGCCCCCACACTTGTCGAGCTTGATGTTGATGACGTCGAACAGCGGATGGATCTGTTCCAGTTCAGCCAGGTTCAGGCAGCTTTCGTCGGCCGCCGTGGGGATCGGGAAGTCGATCGCCTTCATCTGGTCCTCGGCGCCGCGGGCGAAAGGCTGTTCGAGCAGCCGGACATCGCAGTCGACCAGGGTGGAGAGCAGGGGCGCCAGGGTCTTGGGCGTGAAACCCTGGTTGGCGTCGACCGCCAGCCACACATCCGGCCGCGCCGTGCGCACCGCCTTCACCCGCTCGATGTCCAGGTCGGTCTCGCCGGTGAGCTTCAGTTTGATCGCCTTGGCGATGGAAAAGCCGACCGCGTCGGCCGCCATCTTCTCAGGCGCCGCGGCGCCGCAGGTCATGGTGGTCACCAAGGCGCGGGGCGTGGGCACGCCCGCCAGCTGCCACACCGCCCGGCCGGCGCGCAGGGCTTCCAGCTCCCAGAGCGCCGCGTCAAGGGCGTTGCGCGCGCCGCCGGAGGGCAGCAGCGCGCGCAGGTCGGCCCGCGTCAGGCCGGCCTCGATCTCGCCGCGCATGGCCTCGAGGGTCGCAAGCATCTGCGGCGGATCGTCGTTGTTGTAGTAGACGCCCGACGCCTCGCCCCGGCCAGTCAAGCCGCCGTCCGTCAGGTTGGCGAACAGCACCGGGACATCCTGGAAGACGCGGCCGGAGATGTGGAAGGGCTCGCGAAGGACGGCGACGTCCAGGCGTGCGTCAAGCTTTAGCCGTTGCGGGCTGGTCATGGGGCGATACTCCGCGAAGGGCTCAGATCAGAACTGCTTGCCGACGCCGATCAGGTGATAGTGGAGGCCGATCCACAGCATCATGGCGAAGGCGCCGGTCAGCAGGACCGCATAGAGCCGGCTGAACCAGCTTCCGCCGTCGCTCCTGAAGGCCAGGGCGAGGTTCCAGAGCGCCGCCAGGAAACCGCCGGCGAAGCCGAGGAAGGAGCAGAGCTGCGCCAGGTGCAGCCAGAAGTCGATATTCATGCCGTTGGTGGCGTCGGCGATCTGCAGAACCTCGAACCAGAGGCCGATGGCGGCGATCCCCACGATGGCGGCCACACGGACCAGGCGGTAGGTGAGGGCTCGATTGCCGGAGAACGCGAAGGCCTTCTGGTTGCGCCAGCGGGCGAAGGCGACGATCGGCCAGAGCACGGCGGTGAGCAGCAGCAGCGCCAGCGACGCCAGCATCAGCGGCGTCTCCAGGCCCGTGCCTGCAAATCCCGTGAGCCGCTCATAGACGAAGATCGGCGCGGCGGAATCCGAGCTCCAGCGCGTCACCTTGCCGTCCTTAACCGTGCCTTCGATCCGGTCGTGGCCGTGAAGCTGCTGCCAGATGAAGGGCGAGGACTCGAAGAAAACTTCCTGAATGCCGAGCGGGGCTGCGGTGATGGTGCCGTCGCCATTGTTCTTCACCACCGTCGGCTGGATCAGGCTGATGGCGGCGAGGAAGGTCGAGCGGGAGCCGCGCGTGGTGCCATAGTCGCCGGCAATCATGGCCGCATGGGCCTTGGCGGTCGCGTCGTCGACCCGAGTTTTCACGGGCGGCGCAGGGAAGTAGCGGTCCGCGAAGCCGGCGAACAGGCGGTCGCGCAGGAACTCGCCCATGCCTTCCTTGCCCCTGGCGTTCACCGAGATGAAGACGCCGACGTTGTCGTCGATCCACAGGGTCAGGTCGGAATGGAAGAAGTTGGTGTCGCCGCCGTGGGCGATGACGCGGTGGCCGTTGATGTTCTGCTGGTAGAAGCCGAGCAGGTTGCCGTTCAGGTCCGGGAAGGCCTTGGTGACGCTGGTGTGCATCAGCTGGGCCGTCTCGGGCTTCAGGATCTGGGCGTCGCCGTATTTGCCGAGTTGCAGGTGGGCGATCATGAAATGGGACATGTCGTCCCCGGTCGCCGAAAGCGAACCGGCCGGCGGCAGGGAGATGACCTCGAAGCCGGGTCCAGGCTGGGTCCAGGTCGAATAGCCCTTGGACATGTCCGGCGCGAGCGACGCCGGCAGTGGCTGGTCGAAGGTGGCGTGCTGCATGTTCAGCGGCGCGAAGATGTGGCGCTGGACGTAGGAATCGAATTCCTCGCCCGAGACGCGCTGGACGATGTAGCCGGCGAGCGACGCGCCATAGTTGGAATAGCCGGGGCCGCCGGCGGGCAGGAAGATGCGCGGCGGCACATAGCGCTTCAGCACCTCGTCCAGCGGCGGCGGGGCCTTGCCGTAGGTGAGCAGGTCGCGGGCGGTCTCCGAGAAGCCGGCCCGGTGCGTCATCAGCATGCGCATGGTCACCGGCACGCCCTTGTAGGCCGGGATGTGGAAATCGAGGTAGGTGTTGACGTCGGCGTCAAGGTTGATCTTGCCCTGTTCGACCTGCTGCATCACCGCCGTCCAGGTGAACAGCTTGGAGATGGAGCCGGGGCGGAACAGCGTCGTCTTGGGATCGACCGGCTTGCCGGACTTGTAGTCGGCGTAGCCATAGCCCTTCTCGAACAGCACCTGGCCGTCCTTGACCACCACCACCACGGCGCCCGGCGCCTCGGCGGTGCTGAGGCCGGTCGGCATCAGCCCATCCAGCCACGCTTCGACATCAGGCGCGGTCAGGGCGTGGGTAGGCGTCGGGATCGCCGCGGCCGCCGCCTCGGGCTGCGCGGTTGGCGCCGGGGACAGCGGCGCCAAGGACTGGGGTCCAGCCAAGGTTGGCGTGCTGAGCGCCAACGCGCCTATCAGGGCGCAGCTGACCCGAGACCAAGTCGCCGCCCGGCTCAGTGTGGACTTGATCGTCATGGCTTTAGCCTCTCTTCAGGTCGGTAGTTCGGCGGCTTGGTGGGCGGGCCAGGTTGGAACAGCTTTCTGAGCGCGCAATCAGTATTTGGCCGACAGCGACAAACCGATGGTCCGCGGCCGCATCACCCCCGCCATGACGGCGCCGCCAGGCGTCGCCCCGAAGCCTGTCAGTGACAGAATCCCCCGGGCGTCGTTGAGGTTCTTGGCATAGAGTTCGGCCCGGTAATTCTTCCAGTCGACACCGAGGCGCAGGTCCAGCGAAACGTAGCTGGGCAGAGGGACCTGACCGATATTCGGGTCGAAGTCGGCCTTGCGATCGCCCTCATATCGGAGGCTGCCGCCGATGAAGCCGCGCACATCGTTGCCGATCGCATGGGTGTAGTCGGCATTCAGCGCCCAGGTCCATTTCGCCGAATACGGCAGCGGGTTGCCGGTGACGCCGCCGAGCAGCGGACTTATGTCGGAGCGAAGCGTCGCATCGGTGTAGGCGACGTTGGCCGACAGGTTCAGGCCGCGAAGCGGGACATAGGTGACTGTGCCCTCCACGCCATCGCTCCTGGCCTTGCCGCCGTTGACGTTGACGCCAAAGCCGGCGACGTCGGCGAGCAGCTGAATCCGCGACCAGTCGATGTAGAATACCGACGCGTCGACCGAGACCGTCTTGTCCAGCAGGTCCGCCTTCACGCCGGCCTGGTAGTCGATCAGGCTGTCGGACAAGAATGAGCGCGGTACTGTGGCCGGCGCGCCGGGCGACAACACGTTTGGCCCGCCTGGACGATAGCCCTTGGAGACGCGCGCGTAGACAGTGACGTCGTCATTGATCTTGTACTTGGGCGCCACCGCGAAGGTGAAGACTCCTTCCGATGAGGAGCCGGGCGAGTTGAACGCCGGCCCGATCAGAAGTCCGGACGTCACCTGTCCCGCAGACTGTTCGTTGTGGCTGTAGCGGCCACCGACGCTAAGGTCGAACCGATCCGTGAAGTGGTAGTCGAGGTTTCCGAACGCGGCGTATTCGGAATAGACCGAATCCAGCGCGACGAGTTCCAGACCGTCCAAGGCGAACTGGGGAGGGTGGGCCGGATCCACCTCACCCAGATCCTGGTTCAACTCATTGCGCTCACGGGTAAAGAAGCCGCCGACCAGCCATTCAAGCTGCTGCGGCTTGGAGGTGAGGCGAACCTCCTGGGTAAACTTCTGTTGTTCCAGCTCCTGCTCGATGCCAGCGGGGATACCCCCCAAAAGAGTCGTCGCGTCTTCGTCGGTGCTCTGGTGCAACGTGCCATAGCTGGTCGACGACAGCAGGTCGGCGAAGCCGAAGTCGTAGTCCGCCGTCCCGTTGTAGATGCGATAGGTGATGTCGTTCGGCTGAGCGAAGAGGCGGCTCTGGGTCAGCTGGCCGTAGAGCGGCTGCAGCGTGGTCGGGTTGAGATCCTCCACCGAGTCGCCGTCGCTGTTGATGTTCTGGGCCGCGGCCGTCAGTCGGATGGTCAGCTTTTCCGTCGGATGCAGATAGATGCCGAACCGCCCGCCATCGAACTTGGTGTCGTTGATGTTCTTGGCGCCGCGCAGCGGATCGTCGATGTAGCCGCCGTCTTCGGTGTAGAAGCCGCTGGCGCGAATGGCGATCTTGTCGCCGAGCGGCACATTGACCATGGCCTTTACCGAGCCGCCGTCGCCGCCGTGGTCGGTGTTCTCGCCATCCACCTCTACCTTGGCGGAGAAGTGGGACGGGTCCGGGGCGTTGGTGATGAATTTCAGCACGCCGCCTAGGCTGCTCGCGCCGTAGAGCGTCCCCTGAGGACCGCGCAGGACCTCGACCCGGTTGACGTCGAAGGTGTCGAGGTCGGGCGCCAGCACCCCGCCGTTGGCCAGGCCGGTTGCCGATCCATAGGGCGTCTCGTCGACATAGGTCGCGACCGTGGCGCTGTCGCCGCCGGTGTTGACGCCATCCAGCACCAGCCGGCTTTGGCCGTCCTGGGCAGACACCAGGTTGAAGCCCGGCACGAGGGTTACATAGTCCTCGAAGTGAGCCGCCTGTTGGAGGTCAAGCGCGTTACCGGAAAGGGAGGTGACCTCTTGGGCGACATCCTTGAGCTTCTCGGCCCGCTTATTGGCCGTGACCACCACCTCGGCGACGGTGGTGCCGCCGCTGGGCTGGGCGGTCTGGGCTAAGGCCAGACCAGGAATGGGCGAAAGGCCGGCCAAAAACAGCGAACCCATCAGAACGTTGCGCAAAGTGCTGGCCATGGTTTCCCCCTCGAAAACGGACCGCTAACCGTCGGAGATGACATTGTTATATATCTTTCGTTAATCCGACAAGATGGTAGTTTAATATCATTCGCGCCTCCGGCCGCCGGAGCCCTGCCGGGGCGGCGTTGCTGATCCCCCGGGCCGGGGCTAGGAAAGGGCGATGCTCAGAATCGAGAAGACGATCAAGGAAGACTGGAACAGCTACACGCCGTCTGAGCAGAAGCTCGCGACCTTCTTCCTCAATCACCTGCACGAACTGCCCTTCGAAACCGCCGCCTCCATCGGCAAGCGGGTCGAGGTCAGTCCGATGACCGTCGGCCGCTACATCAAGAAGCTCGGCTACGCCGACCTGCGCGGCATCAAGGACGAGCTGCGCGCCTCATCAGTGGGCGAGCTTCTGCTGGCCGGAGGCGGCTCGCAGAGCGCGTTTGCGGAAGCCTCCTTGCGCGCCAAGATCAAGGGGCTCGAGGATGTCCACAAGATTCCGGACTCGTCGGACTGGCCACGGATCGTCTCCCTGATCGCCTCCGCAAGCCGGGTTCATGTGGCGAGCTTCCAGTTGGGGCGGTTCATGGGGCTGGGGTTCGCGACCTTCCTGCAGACCCTTCGGCCCGGCGTGTATTTCTCGGATGGGTCGGACGGCTCCTACGCCGATGTCCTGCTGGATCCTGATCCCAACGTCTGCCTGGTGCTGATCGATTTCCGCCGCTACTCGCGGCATTTCCGCCTGCTCGCGGAGGAGGCGGCGGCGCGTAGTGTGCCCATGGTCATTCTGACCGACGTCTATTGCCACTGGGCCAGGGCTTTGACCGACAATGTGCTGATGATCGAGACCGATTTCGGCATCCGAAGCCTGAGCATGGCCCAGCTGCTGTTCGAGCTTCTGCTTGCCGCCGTCGCCAGCAAACTCAAGGACACCGAACCGCGCGCGGCCACGGTGTTTGACCTGCGGCAGAAGTTCATCGGCTTCGTCGGCTCCGACGACAGCCGCCGCCGTCCCAAGGCCTGAACGTCCCTTCAGGCTCAGCAGAACTGGCGGACAGCGTGGCGGCGCCCGCGCTGGCCCGTGACGATTCCGGCGCGCTTGCTTAAGCCGGCTTGATGAACTTCAGGGTCATCCGATCGCTCTCGCCGATCGCGTCGTAGGGCGCGTGGTCGAACGCCGGGTTGGCGGGCTGACCGAAGGGCGCGGAGAGTCGGGTCGGCGGCAGGGTCCAGACGCCGAATGGATAGTTCTTGGTGTCCTTGGGATTGGCGTTGATGTCCGATCGGGCGGCGAGGATGAACCCGGCCTTCGCCGCCTGGTCGATGACGAAGGCTTCAGAGAGGTAGCCGTCGCCCTTGTTCGGATCGGCGCCGTCCGGCGCGCGATGATCCTCGATGGCCAGGACGCCGCCTGGCTTCAGGGCGGCGCGGAAATCGGTGAGCGCCTTCTGGAAGAAGCCAGCGCGTTGCACCCAGTTGTGGGTCTCGCGCGAGACCAGCACCAGATCGACGCTGCCCGGCGCCGCCAGGGGGCCTGAGACCGGGCCGAATCCGACCACGCTGACATCGCCGTAGAGGGTGGGGTTGTGGTCGTACTTGGCCTCGAAGGCTGCGCGACCCTTGCGGGAGCCGGGACCCACGCCCGGGTCATTCAGGTCGGCGCCGGCGGCGATATAGTGGCCGCCGGTCTTGGCCAGATAGGGCGCGAGGATGTCGGTCCACCAGCCGCTCCCTGGCTGAACATCGATCACCGTCTGGCCGGGACGCAGGCCCCAGAACAGCAGCGACGCCTCGGGATGGCGATAGGGATCGCGGGCCTTGTCCAGCGGCGCGCGAGGACCGTCGGCGATGATCCCGCGCAGGATGGGATCGGAGTCCCGGGCCGCCGCGGGCAGCGCCAAGGACGCCGCGGTGAGACCGCTGGCGAACAGAAGTCGGCGTCGATTGAACAGCATCGCATGGGCTCCTTGCCTCAGGGGCTTGGTCACTGGCGCCATGCGCCAAGGTCCAGGATGAGAATTTGGGCGCGCCTGGCTAACGTGGCAATCCCTCCGCTCGCGTCGAGGCGGCCGCGCAGCTAGGCGATGATCCAAACGCCTGAGTCGGGGGTCCTTGCCATAGCGCCGGTATAACGTGGCGTTCTGTCAGGATTTGACAAAATCGCTAATGCAGGGCAACGTTCTCTTGCCGCTCGGGATGGGACCCGTGCCGAGCCTCAGGGGGATTAGGCGTCATGATCAGAAGCGGTTTAAATCGGAGCCTCAGGACGATCCTGCTGGCCCAGGGAATAATGCTGGCCGGCGTCGGTGTGGCGCACGCGCAATCGGTCCCGGCGTCCGGCGCGGCGAAGGCCGACAATACGGTGGTGGGCGAGGTCATCGTCACCGCGACCAAACGCTCGCTGAGCGCACAACACGTTCCCTTCTCGCTGACGGTGCTGTCGCAGCCGGATCTGAAGGCGCGCGGCGCCCAGACGATCGAGGACGCGATCGGCTTTGTTCCGGGCGTGAGCTACACTTCGAACGGAACCGGCGCCGGCGCCTACACCATTCGTGGGGTGAACACGACGACCTATGTTGGGGGAACCCAGTCGCCGGTCGCGGTCTACGTCGACGACATCGCGGTCCTGGACACCAACTCTCCCAAGATCACGGCTGTCAACAGCCTGTTCGACGTCGGTCGGGTCGAGGTTCTCGAGGGCCCGCAAGGCACCTTGTTCGGCTCCGGTTCGATCGGCGGCGCGATCCGGATGATCACCAACAAGCCGAACCTCGACCATTACGAGGCGGAAACCGAGGACACCCTGTCCGACACGAAGGGGGCCGGTGGTCTCAACTACGACGTCAACGCCATGGTCAACATGCCGCTCGTGCAGGACAAGCTGGGTCTGCGCCTTGTCGGCTACTACGATCAGGAGGCCGGCTGGGTCGACAACACCGCCCGCAACCAGAGCGACGTGAACCATTCGGTCACCGAGGGCGGGCGCGCCGAACTGAAGTTCACGCCGACAGACGATTTCACCGTGCTTGGCACCGCAATCTGGAACAGCGAGCGACCCCACGATTCCGACTGGAGTTTCTACAATAACACCCAGTACAAATGGAACGGCCTCATCACCAACGCCGACTATGACCGGGCAAATATCTACAGCGTTACTGGCACATACAATCTGCATTGGGCCAGCCTGACGTCGATCACGACCTATGACGACCAATACGAGAACGTCCAGGCCGACTTCAGCGCCGACATCAAGGCGCTGCTCCATCTGAGCATTCCGTCCCCCGTCAACGATCTGGGTCCGTCCCGCACCTTCTCGCAGGAGGTGCGCCTCGCATCCCCGGACTCGGGTCCGTTCAAGTGGCTGGTCGGCGCCTACTACAGCGACAACAAAAAAACCACGACCGAACCGATCGACGTTCCCGGCTCCGGGGCCCTGCTCCATGTGAGTTCGGACATCGTCTCCTTGTCCAACGACATTGAAGAAGTCCGCGAAGAGGCCGTTTTCGGAGAAGTCTCCTATGACATCCTCCCTAAGCTTACGGCGACCGTTGGCCTGCGGGTTTTCCAGGACAAGCTGTCGAAGAACCAGACCATCGGCGGGACATTGCAGCCCCCGAGTTCGGCGATCTCCAATGACAACGAGTCATCGGCGACCCCCAAGTTCAACCTGACCTACAATGTTTCACCGACGTCCCTGATCTACGGGCAGATCGCCGAAGGGTATCGGATCGGCCAGTCGAACCCGGCCGCGGTGGACCCGATTTCGCATCAGGTCATTCCAGGCTCGTCCAGGCCAGACAGCCTCTGGAACTATGAACTGGGCGAGAAAAGCACGTTCCTGAATGGCCGGCTGCTGATCAACGCCGACGTCTATTACATCGACTGGAGCAACATCCAGCTGAACGAGCTGACGGTGCCGTCCGGCATCAGCTTCATCGGCAACGCCGGCGAGGCGCATATCGAGGGCGCCGAGTTGGAAGTGCGCGGGCGACTGACCCAGGCGTGGGAGGCGGGACTCTCGCTCAGCCTGAACGACGCCCATCTCGTCAGCGTCAATCCCACCGTCACCGCGACCAAGGGAGACCAGCTGCCCGGCTCGGCGCCAGAAACCGTCGTCCTGTTCACCGAATACACCCATCCGCTGGCCGGCGACGCCAGCCTGTTCGGCCGGATCGACGCGCGCTGGACCGGGTTGGAGTATTCCAACCTTAAGAACGCCACCTCCCTGACCTACGGAGACTATTGGGCGCTCAACCTACGGGGCGGCGTCAAGTGGAGCCGCTACGAGGCGACGGCGTTTGTCGACAACGCGCTGGACGGCGAGGGCAAGATCGCCGCCATATCGGCGCTTGGCCAGTCGGTTGCAATCCGGCAACGTCCCGTCACCGTCGGCCTGACGTTGGACGCCAAACTATAGTGCAGGGGTTAAGTCGTATGACTCAGCGGAAGGACAGGACCGGCGCGGATAAGCGCCACGCCGTCCCGCGCCTTCCGTCTGAGCCGGCGCGCTAGCATGTCCGTCCCTGGCTCTGAGCGCCGCGGCGACGACTGGCCGTTCCTGTCGTCACAGTCCCTGCGGATCGTGGATGGGGACGGCGCCTGGCTGATCGCCGATGACGGGCGGCGGATCCTGGACGCCGCCGGCGGCGCGATCGTCGTCAACGTCGGACACGGCCGCGCCGAAGTCGGCAGGGCGATGGCCGACAACGCGGCGGGCCCCTCCTTTGTGGTTCCGATCTGGCGCACGCCGCAGCGCGAGGCGCTGGTGGAAAGGCTGCGGGCGCACTGGCTGCCGCGCAACCTGCACCATGTCCATATCACCAGCGGCGGGTCCGAAGGCGTGGAGGCGGCGGTCAAGATCGCGCTGCAGCACTTCGCCGGTCTCGGCCAGCAGGCGCGCACCAAGATCATTTCCCGCGAGCTTTCCTACCATGGCACCACCATCGCCATGGCCGGCCTGTCCGGGCATCGGGCGAGGAAGCGAGGGCTTGAGGGTTACCTGCGCACGCATCCCAGCGCGCCGACCCCGCAGCCGCTGCGAAGCCCGCTGGGGCGCCACCATCCGGACTCGGGCGCCTACTATGTGCGGGAAACCCGCGCGCTGTTTGAGGCGGAAGGCCCCCAGACCATCGCCGCCTTCGTACTGGAGCCCATCGTCGGCTCGAGCGGGGGCGCGATCGTGCCGCCGGACGGATACCTTGAGGGCGTGCGCGCGCTCTGCGACGAATTCGGTATATTGCTGATCGTCGATGAGGTGATGACGGGCTTCGGCCGCACGGGCGAGAAGTTCGCCGTCGATCACTGGAACCTGCGGGCGGATATTCTGGTGGCGGGCAAGGGTTTGGCGGGCGGATATGCGGCCATCTGCGGGGTGTTCGCGTCGCCTGAGGTCGCCGCGCCGATCCAGGACGCCGGCCTGGACGTGATGTTCCACACCTTCGGCGCCCTCCCGTCCGGCTGCGCCGCCGCCGATGCGGTGCTCGACATCCTCCAGCGCGAAAACCTGGTCGACCGGGCCAAGGCGCTCGGCGTCCGTCTCTCCGCAGCGCTGCACGCGCAGCTCGGCGACCATCCGCACGTTGCGGAGATCCGCGGGCGGGGCCTGTTGCAGGCCATCGAACTGGTGCGGGACCGCGAGACACTGACCCAGTTCGACCCGGAAGACCGGGTGACGACCCGGGTGGTAACCCAGGGCCTGGAGCACGGAGTCTTCTTCTATCCGGGCGGGACCGGCGTCGCGCGGGACATCATCTGCCTCGGGCCGGCGTTCGTCACCAAGGAGGCCGAGATCGATCAGATGGCCGAGGTCTTGGCCCGATCCATCAAGGAGGTCCTTTGCTGAAGACCCCGTCAGGGAAACTCCGCGCCCGGGGTCTGCCGATCGAATTCGACGGCGAGCCTGGCCCGCTCAACGCGATCACCGACATTAAGGGCGTGGAGGTCGGCTACCAGACCCTGATCAGGGGATCGGGCAAGTGCGTCGCCGGCCAGGGACCGGTGCGGACGGGGGTCACAGCCATCCTGCCGCGGGGCAAGGATCAGGTTAGTGTCGGGGTGTTCGCCGGCATGTTCAGCCAGAACGGCAACGGTGAACTCACCGGGGCCCACTGGGTCGCCGAGGTGGGGCGCTGCGAAGGCCCGATCACCATCACCAACACCCATTCGGTCGGGGTCGCGCACGACGCCTCGATCCGCTGGATGGTCAATCGCCTTGATCGCGCCGGCCAATGGAGCCTGCCGGTGGCGGGGGAGACCTATGACGGCTGGCTGAACGACATCAACGGCTTCCACGTCACCAACGAGGACGTATTCGCCGCGCTGGACAGCGCGGCGGGCGGGCCGATCGAGGAGGGCAGCGTGGGCGGCGGCACGGGCATGATCGCCTACGGGTTCAAGGGCGGTTCCGGCACCGCGTCCCGGAAGGTGAGCTTCGACGGCGCCGGCTATACCGTCGCCGCCTTCGTCCAGGCGAACTTCGGCCAGCGCGAGCAGCTGGTGATCTCCGGCGTGCCGGTGGGGCGGGCGCTGAAGGACTGGAATCCGGACGCTCGGGGCGGGGTCGAGGCCGGCTCGATCATCGCGATTGTCGCCACCGACGCGCCGCTGCTGCCGCACCAACTGACCCGGCTGGCCCGGCGCGCCACCCTCGGCCTTGGCCGCAGCGGCGCCATCAGCGGCCATGGCTCCGGCGACATCTTCCTGGCCCTCTCCACGGCCAATGCGCAGGCGTTCGCGGAAACGCCGATGCTCCTGAACACAACTTTTGTGCCCGATCCAGAGCTCAACCCCTTCTTCGTCGCCACAATTCAGAGCGTCGACGAGGCGATCCTCAACGCCCTGGTGGCGAACGAGACCATGATCGGGGCGGACGACCGGGTGGTTCACGCCTTGCCCCACGAAGAGGTAAGGCGCCTGTTGGCGTCCCGAGGCGTCACATAGAAAACGGTCGGCGCGCGTGCGATCCATGGCGCGCGCCTGGATAGTTGATCGCAGTTTGTTTGCTTCCTCATCCGCAGCGCAGAGGCCGTCATGAAGATCGAGTTTGTAGGTGGCGGCGCCCCCGTCGGCGAAGGCGACGCCCTGGCCTTGCTGGCGTTTGAGGATGCAAAGCCGTCATCGGCCCTGGCCGCGCTCGATGCGCGGCTATCAGGCAAGATCGCCGCCCTGATAGCGCGCGGTCGTTTCAAGGGACACGTCGGCGAGAAGTTGAGTGTCCTGACGCCAGACGGACTCGCGGCCGACAGCCTGCTGGTGGTCGGCGCCGGCCCCGACGACGCCTGGGGCGGACACGCCGCTGAGCTCGTCGCGGCCCACGCCTACAGCGCGGTGAAGTCCAGCGGCGCGCGCGTGCTGGTGATCGATCTGCAGGGGAGCTCGGCCGAGGTGGCGGCGCAGGCGGCCTTCGGCCTGAACCTGGCGTCCTATCGCTTCGACAAGTACCGCACCAACACGCCCCAGGAGCAGCGGCATTCGATCGAGGCGACCAGGATCGTCGTGGATGAGCCTGACGCGGCCGCGCGCGCCTATGACGCCAAGACCGGGCTGGCGGAGGCGATCTGCCTTGCCCGCGACCTCGTGTCCGAGCCGGCGAACGTGCTTTATCCGGCGGAATTCGCGCGGCGCGTGAAGGAACTGACCCAGGCGGGCCTGCTCGTCGAGGTGCTCGGCGAGAAGGAGATGAAGGACCTGGGCATGGGCGCGCTCCTGGGCGTCGGCCAGGGCAGCACGCGTGAAAGCCAGCTGGCCATCATCCAGTGGCGGGGCTCCAAGGACCCGAAATCGCCGCCCGTCGCCTTCGTCGGCAAGGGCGTCTGTTTCGACACCGGCGGCATCAGCCTCAAGGGCGCGGACCGCATGGAGGAGATGATCATCGATATGGCCGGCGCCGCGGCGGTCACCGGCGCCATGCTCGCCCTGGCCAGGCGCAAGGCCAAGGTGAATGCGGTGGGCATCCTGGGGCTGGTCGAGAACATGCCGGACGGAAACGCCCAGCGGCCCGGAGACATTGTCACCACCCTGTCGGGCCAGACGGTCGAGATCATCAACACCGACGCGGAGGGTCGGATGGTGCTCGCCGATGCGCTCTGGTACTGCCAGGACCGGTTCAAGCCCCGGTTCATGGTCGACCTGGCCACCCTGACCGGCGCGATCATGACCGCTCTGGGCGGCGATGTCGGCGGCCTGTTCAGTAACGACGACGGATTGGCGAACAATCTGTTGTCGGCCTCGGCGTCGACCGACGAGCCGCTCTGGCGGTTGCCGATGCCCCCGCAGTACGAGAAGTCGCTGGAAAGCCGCGCGGCCGACATGAAGCACGTGGGCGACCGGTTCGGCGGGGCGATCACCGCGGCCCTGTTCATCCAGAAGTTCGTCAACAAGACGCCCTGGGCGCACCTGGACGTGGGCATGACCGTCTGGAAGCCGAAATCCACGATTCCCACCAGCCCGGACGGCGCCACGGGCTTTGGCGTGCGGCTGCTCGACCGGCTTGTGGCCGACTTCTATGAGGACCCGGACTGAGGTGGTCGCCGTGCCGGGAGCGGCGCGGCTGCGGCCTTAAGAGTTCTGTATCTTCTTGATATAGTAGTAGATATTGCTGCGGGACACGCCCAGGACGGTGGCGATGGTCTCGGCCGCGCCCCGACGTTCCAGCGCCCCTTCGTCGACCAGCTCGCGCAGGATTTCGCTCTTCTCGTCGCTGGTCAGTGCGCGCGGGTCCCGGTTGCGCCTGGCCGCAAACGCCAGGATTTTCGCCGAAACGTCGGTCGGGCGGCGCGTGAGATGTTCGCCGACCGGCGCTGCATCCGACTTGATCCGTGTAAGTTGATCCAGATGGGCGCTGACTGACTTCAGATAAGAGATGTCCAGATTCAGGCAGATCGCGGCGATATATTTGCCGGACTTGTTCTTCAGCCCGATGGACGTGCTCTTGACGGGGCGGCCATCCGAAAAGCTGTTGGCGTAGTTCGCCAAGACCTCCGGTATGCTTGAGTCAACAATCCGCGCGAGCCCCAACTCTGTCGCCGAGTCGCCTACCGATCGTCCTGAAAGATTATTTTCGATCTGAATGATCGCGTGCTCAGGATTCATCAAGTCGTGCAAGACGACCTCGCAGATGGGCGAAAACATTTCACCCAGGGCGGATGTGATCTTGGATGCCTCGCGCATCAGCCATTGCTCATCTGACAGGCCGGGCGTCTTTTCGGCTAAATTCAACATATCATCTGCCCATCGTCGGAGACTTGATTTCGAACTCGGCTGCAGAATTGACGGAATCGGAAGAGTTGACAACCCGTGGTGGGGATGGCTCGCGACGCGACGCCCGGACACCAACCGCGCCGTCGAATGTGAAGCCCGAATTCGCGTCTGCGACTCGCGCCTCTGGCTAGTTGCCGCTGGAGGTGCTGTCAAGTAATGTCGATTTTAAACAATTTGTCAGTAACGGTTCGGCCGGTCGACGAGGTATCAAGGCGATAGCCCCACCGAACTGGGCGTTGGGGCCATCGCAACAGGGTTCCGCTAGGCGGCAAGACGGAGTGTGGGGATGACTGGTCGGCAAGGCGCGCGCCCATGGCGCAAGTGGGTGCGGTATGCGGCTCTCGCGACAACGGCCCTGGCCGCCATCGACCTGGCGGCGAACGTGGCCTCTGCTCAGACGCGCGCCTCGTCGGGCGGCGCGTTGCCGGGCGTCATCGGCCGGTGGGCGGGCGCCGGGATACAGGTGGACTGGCTGGGCGCCCCGTTGGAGATCCCGCGGATCGAGGTGAACTTCGACAGCGCCAACCATGGGACGATCAACTATCCCACCCTCGGCTGCGCCGGCGAGCTGACCCGGATCGGCGCCAGCGAGACCTTCATCGAATATCGCGAGACGCTGACCTCCGGGGCGGACAAATGTCCGTCCGGCGCGTTTGTCAGCCTTCGGGCCGCGGGCGATCGCTGGGTCTACAATTGGTCGGTGCAGAGCGACTGGCTCAGGCGCGACGCGCTGTCGAGCCAGGCGCTGCCGTCTCAGCCAGGCGCGGGTCCGGACGGTGACTGGGTGCGATCGGGCGTGCTGTCGAGCGATCCGCGACCCATTGGTGCGCCGGCGCCGCGGGCCCCGGCGGCGAGCGTCGACCAGCGCATCTCGCGCATAGAAAACTTCATGGTCCCGCCGGTGCTGGTGCAGGGGGAGGCGGTCCAGAAGGCCTCGCTCGCGGATCGGATGGCCGCGCTGCGCGTGCCTGGCGTGAGCATCGCCGTCATCCATAATGGACGGATCGACTGGGCGCGCAGCTATGGGATCAGCAGGCCCGGCGGCGCGCCGGTGACGCCGGAAACCCTGTTCCAGGCGGCCTCGATCAGCAAGCCGGTGACCGCCCTGGTGACCATGCGCCTGGCGCAGGACAAGGCGGTCGACCTCGACGTCGACGTCGACACCTATCTGAAGGGCTGGAAGGTCCCCAGGGATAGCGATGCGCAAGACCGGCTGGTGACCCTGCGCGCCCTGCTTACCCACACCGCGGGCGTGAGCGTGCACGGCTTCGCCGGCTACGCGCCGGACCAGCCGATCCCGACGCTCGACCAGATCCTGAAGGGCGAAAAGCCGGCCAATTCCGCGCCGTTTCGCATCGATACCGACCCCGGCGCCTTGTGGCGCTATTCCGGCGGCGGCTATGTGATCATCCGCCGGGTGCTCGAGGATGTGACGGGCCAGCCGTTCGGCGAGCTGGCGCGACGGATCGTCCTGGCGCCGGCGGCCATGGATCACAGCACCTTTGCCCAGCCGCTACCGGACGAGCTGAAGAAGGACGCGGC